>Ga0210040_10000965_pt1 | contig 45540 bp, 37 predicted proteins | sample CryGeyCG12114_NA_FD_185462 | JGI IMG/M metagenome (GOLD analysis project Ga0210040, IMG submission 185462) | Groundwater microbial communities from aquifer - Crystal Geyser CG19_WC_8/21/14_NA (SPAdes) (version 2) | ecosystem: Environmental > Aquatic > Deep subsurface > Groundwater | place: USA...
TGGCGAGTCAGATATTAGCCGTAGCTACTTGGGCTTCAGCGGAGAGCTGGTGTTCGATAATGCTATTGCCACGGGCGTGAATATGCTGCAAGGCACACGCATGAAGGTAGGCTACAACAAGCTGTCAAGCATGGATAACAACGACCTGAACCTGAGTAATCTATACGTGGATTTGCGCCACTATCAGAAGATTCACCGGTCAATTATCTGGGCTACCCGTGTGAGCCACGGACAGTTCTTTGGGCCGGCACAGTCGGTATATCGCCTGGGGGGCATGGACAACTGGCTAAACAACCGCTACGATGAGGCGCGGCTGCAACCCGAAGGAACGACTAATGCCGCCTCCAACTACGATCCTACCCAGTTGTTCTACCAGCAGTTCGTAACCAACCTGCGGGGCTTTAACTACAGCAAGCGCACGGGTCCGAAGTATATTCTATTCAACACCGAGTTGCGCGTGCCCATCATTCAGTACCTGTCGAATAAGCCCATCTACTCGGGCTTCTTCCGCAATCTGCAACTCACGGGCTTTGTGGATGGTGGCTCGGCTTATTCCGGCGTCAACCCCTTCAATACCAACAACTCCTACAACACGCAGGATTTTGGCGGCAATGGCAACCCATTTTCCGGCACTGTTACTACCTTCGGCAACCCCTTGCTGATTGGCTACGGTGGCGGTATTCGTACTACCCTGCTGGGCTTCTATGGCAAAGCCGATATTGCCTGGGGACAAGAGGACTACAGCCGCACCGGCCCGAAATTCTATTTCACGTTGGGGTACGACTTCTAATCTCTTTTATCTGGTATACACCTATGGCAACGCCGCCGCGACACACCGCGGCGGCGTTTTTTTGGTGGTGTGGCAAGGGAAAGGCCATCTTTTTTCCTCGGCTTTATACCCTAAGCTTGCATCCCGTATCTTTGCGGTCCGGTTTTTTACCCCGCCTACCATGCAGCTCGTTCGTGAGATTGGCTATCTGATGCAGAAAGACTTTCGTCTGGAATGGCGGCAGCGCGCTACCCTTAGCGGAATGCTGCTCTACGTAGGCAGTACGGTGTTTGTGTGCTACATCAGCTTTGCCCTGCGCGGGGGAGAATTGCCGGCACCCGCCTGGAACGCCCTGTTCTGGATTATCCTGCTGTTTACGGCGGTGAATGCCGTGGCAAAGGGCTTTTTGCAGGAAAGCCGCGGCCGTCAGCTCTACTACTATGCATTGGTGCGTCCGGAGGCCGTTATTCTGGCCAAAATCGGCTACAACGTGCTGTTGCTGCTGGGTTTGGGGCTGGTAGGGTTTGCGCTGTACGCGCTGGTGCTGGGCAACCTAGTGCAAGATGTACCCTTGTTTCTGCTAAACATGATGCTCGGCGCTATTGGCTTTGCTTCCACACTCACGCTGGTGTCGGGCATTGCGGCCAAAGCTACCAACAGCCACACGCTGATGGCTATTCTGGGCTTCCCGCTGATGATTCCGATGTTGCTGCTGCTTATTAAAGTTTCTAAAAATGCCCTGGATGGGCTGGAGTTCGAGGCTAGCCGTAGCTCCTTGCTCACGCTGGTGGCGCTCAATATGATTGTGGGGGCGGTTTCCTACCTGCTCTTTCCGTTTCTGTGGCGCTCTTGAGTCGTGCGCAGCTTTTCACACAGAATTAATGTTGCTTGTCCGGAATTTGTACCTGCATCCTCATCGTTCATTCAAGACTGCTTCCTTCGCAAACGCAGTTTCTAGCCTATGAAAAATAATTGGTGGAAAGCCCTGGCCGTAGTATTGCTGCTGTATGTGGCGGTGGCGGGCTTGCTATTGCCGGTACCCCGGCTGGCCATTCTCAACGAGAGTATCCGCAACCTCTACTTCCACGTGCCGATGTGGTTTGGGATGACGGCTGTGTTATCAGCCTCAGTATACTACTCGGTGCGCTACCTGCGCACTCCCACGCCCCGATTGGATATCCTCTCGCACGAAGCCGCCAAAACCGGCATCTGCATGGGGTTTGTGGGGCTGGCTACGGGTAGTATCTGGGCCAAATACACGTGGGGCGCGTGGTGGACCAACGACCCCAAACTTAACGGTGCTGCCATTGCCATGCTGATATACGGCGCTTATTTGGTTTTGCGCTCCTCTTTTCAGGACGAGCAGCAGCGGGCTCGCATCTCGGCTATCTACAACATCTTTGCCTTCGCGGCGGCCATGCCGTTGTTCTTCATCCTGCCCCGCCTCACGGCCTCGCTGCACCCTGGCGCAGGCGGCAACCCTGCCTTCGCCAAGTACGACCTCGACAGTAACATGCGCCTAGTGTTTTACCCGGCTGTGATTGGGTGGACGCTCTTGGGCTTTTGGTTGGCACAATTGGCGAGCCGGGTGGCTTTCCTCAAACAAAAAGTATATGACAAACAGCTTGCTTAGTAAAGGTCTTGGATTGATGAAGAAAGGTAAAGTACAGAAGCTAGCGTTACTGCTGATGGCATTGTTGCTACCTGTGCTACGTGCCGCTGCTCAAGCTGCCAACGAGCCTGAAATGGCTGACGCCCTGCGCCAGAGCGGCAAAATTTACGTGGTAGTAGCTGTTATTGCCGTGGTGCTGGCAGGTCTGTTAGCGTTTTTGATTACGCTGGACCGTAAAATAAGCCGTCTGGAGAAGGAAGTGCGCGACTAACCACGCCGCTACGGCTCGCCGCCGCGATAGTTGCCGATTGCGTGCGTACTTTTGCGGTGGGTAGTTTACTCAGTCTCACGATTTTTGTTTGCTGCGGACTTTTCTACCCGCTTTTTCTGTTCTGAATTGCTGCCGCTTTTCGGCAGCACCGCGTCTTCCGCTTTACTGCACCCATGAAGAAATCGCACATTCTCATTCTGGCGGTCATTGCCGCTGCAATTGGCATTTTGATGACTACCTCGGCCGATGTCAGCCAGTATGTTTCGTTTAAGGAGGCCCGCGAGTTGGCCGCCGAGGGCAAAAACACCAAAGTACACGTGGTAGGCCGCCTACCCCGCAGCGGGCAGCAAATTATGGGCCTGGAGTACAACCCTACTCTCGATCCTAATTACTTCGCCTTCACGCTGGTAGATACCAACCGCGTGGCCCAGCGCGTGGTCTACTTCAACCCCAAGCCCCAGGATTTCGACAAGTCAGAGCAGGTGGTCATCACCGGTGCCATGCGCAACGACGTGTTTGTGGCGGATAAAATTCTGCTGAAGTGCCCTTCGAAGTACGTGGAGAAGGATATTCAGGGCGCTACCGCCTCGTTGAATTAAAAGTGCGAACTAAGAAATAAAATGCAGAGTGAGCCAGAGACTATGCGTGGGATAGAGGAAGCGAAGTTTCGCTTCTGGCCGCGCGTAGGTAGGGCTCATCTCTGCTGCTTTTCGCTTCTTAGCTCTCATTTCCTGACCGCTACTGCTCAAGTACCCAACGACGATATAGCGCAGCGCCGCGTGTTGCGCATTGGGGAGCAGGTGACTTCTACTACCACGGGCTGCACCGTGCAGTGGGCGTGTGTAGACGAGAAGCTGACTGGCAAGTGCATTACTTACCACAACGACCAATGGTTTGAGTTTACGCCGCCTACCGCGGGGCGTTACTACGTGAACATTGGCGGGCAGCGGTGCCGCGATACGCGCGGAGTGCAGTTGGTTGTGCTTACGGGCACCCCCTGTCAGCCTGCTACCTACCATATCCTGTCGTGCACCTCACTGGGTAGTCAGGATGACGTATTTGTGACGCTGGACAGCCTACAGGCCGGCCAGCCCTACCTGCTGGATGTGGATGGATATCTGAAAGACTTCTGCGAGTTCTCATTGGCCGTAAGTACACAGCCAAAGGGGCAGCCGGCCGCGGCCGAGCCGTCGCTGAGCAGCGTAGCTCCATCCGATACTAGAGCCGTAACGCTCCAGTGGGCTTTGCCCGACTCGCTGGCTGGGGCATCTCAGTTTCAAGTATTACGCCGCGAGGCGGCCCAGTTTCGCAGCCAGGAACTGGCAACGCTGGATGTAAGCCGCACCACCTACGGCACCAACTCCCGCGATTTTTCCTACACCGATACGCTTACGGTGCCCGGCCGCTACCTTTACCAGATAGTGGCTAAAACACCGAACAACGCCCCGCCCGCGCTGTTGCAGCAGCAGTGGGTTGCGTACGTGCAGCGGATGCCAAATGCCGCGAAAAAACAAGCCGCTGCCAAGCGGGACGCCCGCCTGACAGAGCAATGGCAGCGCCGGCAGCACCAGTCCCGCTTGAAACATTTGTCTCCTACCAGAAAATAACTTGCCGTTTGCCCGCTGCCTATTGAAGCACACAAAACAGTAGCGCACACGGTATCAGCAGATTGACAATCAGCAATTACACAGCATATGCTAAATACATTCATCGGCGACCTGGGACACGCAAGTGTCATTGTAGCGTTTGCGGCGGCCTGCGTGGCGGCTTATGCCTACTATATGGCAGCCAAAGATCAGCCACTGGGCGCCGCTGATTTGGGCTGGCGGCGGCTGGCGCGTGGTGCGTTTTTCGTGCACGGGGCAGCCGTTGTAGCAGTAATAGCGAGCCTGTTTGCTATCATCCACGGCCACCACTACGAGTACTACTACGCCTGGAGCCACAGCAGCAACCACCTGCCGGTGTACTACATGATTTCCTGTTTCTGGGAAGGACAGGAGGGCTCATTTCTGCTCTGGATTTTCTGGCAGGTAGTCTTGGGCTTATTCATTATCCGCTACGGGAAAAAGTGGGAATCGCCCGTTATGGCTGTGTTTGCGGGCGTGCAGCTGTTTCTGGTTTCCATGATTCTGGGGGTAGTGATGGGCGGCGTCAAAGTTGGCTCGTCGCCGTTTATCCTGCTGCGCGATTTTCTGGATATTCCAATCTTCAAAACCGACCCTAATTTCATTCCCAAGGACGGTACGGGCTTGAACGCCTTGCTCCAGAACTATTGGATGGTGATTCACCCGCCTACCCTATTTCTGGGTTTTGCCCTCACATTGGTACCCTTCTCCTACGCCATTGCCGGCCTCTGGAAGCGCGAACTGACGGCCTGGGTACAGCCCGCCATCCGCTGGACGCTGGTGGGCGGCCTGGTGCTGGGGGTAGGGGTAATGATGGGTGCCTACTGGGCCTACGAAACCCTGAACTTTGGCGGTTATTGGAACTGGGACCCGGTGGAAAACGCCGTGTACATTCCGTGGCTAGTGCTGGTAGCTTCTTTGCACGGCCTTATCCTATGGAAGCGTGGCAAAACAGGCCTGCGCACCTCATTCGTGCTGGTTATCGCCACGTTTGTGCTGGTGCTGTACGCTACCTTCCTCACGCGTAGCGGGGTGCTGGGCAATGCCTCGGTGCACTCTTTCACCGATCTGGGTCTGTCGGGGCAACTGCTGATCTACCTGGGCGTTTTTGCTGTCCTGTCGATTGCGTTGCTGGTAGCACGCTGGAAGACAATCCCGGTTTCAGAGAAAGAATTGACAACGTACAACCCCGAGTTGTGGGTGTTTGTGGGGGCTACAGTGCTGTGTCTGGGTGCCTTTCAGGTGTTGGTTACTACCAGCATTCCAGTTTACAATGCGTTTTTGGGCTTCATTGGCATCAAGTCAAACCTGGCTCTTCCCGCCGATCAAATTGGGCACTACACCAAAATCCAGCTGTGGATGGGGGTAGGTGTGGCCTTCCTGTCGGGACTAGCACAGGTGATGTGGTGGCAGAAGAACGACAAGCAAAGCCTCACGAACTCGCTCACCGTGCCGGGTGTTCTCACGCTGCTAGGTGCCGCGCTTGTTATTCTGCTAGTACGCTACAATAAGTTGGAAATGAAGCCTGTGTACATCGTGCTGCTGACTGCGGCACTGTTTGGTGTGCTGGCTAACCTAAGCATGGTTCTGACGCTGATACGGCGCAAAGTGAGCCTTTCGGGTGGCGGTGTGGCGCACATTGGTGTGGCGCTGATGCTGTTGGGTATTTTGGCTTCGTCGGGCTACTCCAATATTATTTCCGGCAACGTATCGGGGCTGGTATATTCCAAGGAGTTCAACGAGGAAATGAACCGCGACAACGTGCTGCTGTGGCGCAACGAGGCTGCTCCCATGGGCCCGTATGAAGTGAGCTACAGCGGTCAATATTTTGATGTGCCCGGCGTGCCTGGCTACGTCAACAAAGAGTTGCTGTTCCGTACCGACGACGAGTACAAGGCCGTAGCCCGTGGCGACATCAAGCGCGCTGACAAAGTGTACTACAAAGCTGGCGACACGCTCGAAATCCTTCCTGACGATACATATTACCGCGTCGAGTATAAAAACAAAGAAAGTGGGGAAACCTTTGAGCTATTCCCACGCGCTCAGGCCAACGAGCAAATGGGTGGCTTGCTAGCCTCGCCCGATATCAAAAAGTTCTGGAACCACGATATCTACTCGCACGTGAGCGCCACACCTCCCACCACCGGCCCCGACTGGAGTGAGGTAACGGAGCACGTGCTGAGCGTAGGCGATACCATCTATCTGAATGACTACTTCGCCGTGTTGCGCGCTGTGGAGCCCGCCCATCAAACGGCTGGTTTAGGTCTGAAAGAAGGAGATTTGGCTATCCAGGGCGATTTTATCGTGTATGGTGAAAAGCGGCAGTACCACATTCACCCCATGTTTGTGGTGCGTAACCGACTAATCGGCCGCGTGCCCGACCAGTCGGAAGATTTGGGTCTGCGCCTTTCCTTCCTGAACGTGGACCCCACGGCTGGTAAATTCACCTTCGGTGTGAGCACGGCCCAAAAGGATTATATTATCCTAAAAGCAATGGAGAAGCCCTTCATCAACCTGCTCTGGAGCGGTACTTTGCTGATGGCTATTGGCTTCGGTATGGCCTTCATGAAGCGCCGCCGCGACACCAGCGCCGCCCTACCCGCCACCGACGGCAACGATGCCAAGCCGCTACAGGTACGCCCCGTACAGCGCCCGCGCCAAGTAGCGTAAAACGAACGCATCGTATAGTCTTTAATCGATGCGGCCGGCTTACCACAAGGGTAGGCCGGCCGTTTCGTTTCAACGCATATCTGTAGAGCAGACGACTTGGTTATGCAGCGCCTCACAACAAAAAAGGGCAGCCATTTGGCTGCCCTTTTTTATAAGCCAGATATAAAATTACTTCTGTAGGCTGATGCGCTTCACGGCGGTTTCGCCGTCGAGGTTCAGCTTCAGCGTGTAGATGCCAGCGGCCAGCGTAGCAAGGTTCAGCTGGTCGGGCTGCTTGGTGGAGAGGGTGCAAGTCAGCACCGTTTGGCCCAGGGCGTTGATCACGGTAGCCTGTGCCTGCTGTGCCTTGCTGCTGCGCAAGTCCACATTGAGTAGCCCAGTAGTAGGGTTGGGGTAGGCCGCTACGGCCTGCGACAGTGCCTGGTTGACTGCCAATGGGCCGGCCGTCAGCGTCACATCATCAACAGAAAGCCGGAAGGAGTTAGCGGCGCTGGTTACGTGCATCCCCACGTAGTACGTACCGTCCGCTGTTACCCGAATAGGCTGTGCTGTGGCCTGTATGAAGGTAGTGGCTGTGAGGCTGTTGTTGGTGTAAATAGTAGTGGTCATGCCGGCCACGGTGGGTGCGGTGCCCACTTTAATCTCCAGGCGCTCGGGTGTGGTGGCGCTGCCTACACGGTAGTAAAACGACAGCAGATACTGCTGCGCAGCCTGAAGCGTGAGAGCGGGCGTAAACACCCAGTCGTCGGCGGCAGTGGTCAGGCTCTGGTTGTTGAAGTTGTACGTCAGCGCATTGGCCTCGCTACGGGCGGCGGCAGTACTGGTAGTCCAGGTGAAGCCGTCGGTATTAGCATCAAGCACCGTGAATCCGCAGGGTAGGACCGGGGCCGTCACGCCATCAAAGTTTTGGTTGTAGGGGAATACGGCCAGTGGTGCTGGGGGAGTGCATGGCGTAGTGAAGGCCACCGGGCCAACAAATACGCTTTGGTCGGTAGCACTGCACGTGCTGCGGATATAGACCTGATAGGCAGTAGTAGGTGCGAGACCAGTGAGGGTAGTGGGTGATGCCGTGGCCGTCACCGTGGTTCCTGCCGTAGCCGGATCGAAGCCTGTAGGGCCGTATACCACACTGAAGTTGCTGATGCCAGCCGGCGGCGTGAAGCTCACGCTAGCCGTGGTAGGTGCAGTAGCAGTTGCTGCCAACGCGGTAGGGGGTAGGCAAGTGGCTGCTGTAGTCACAGCCTCAATCATGAACTTGCCATAATTGGAAATAGCCAGATCAGCAGGGGCCGAATTATCACCGAGTGTCAGCCGGAAGAACGTCGCGCGGCGTGTGGGCGTTTCACGTTGCACGCCTAGCGGAAAGTAGGTGTCTGTGGCCGATGCGGCCAGCGACTGCTGCACCAATCCCACCAGAAAATCTGTGTTCTGAGTACCCACCAGCACAGGGGTGGCTAGAGCAAACGCGTGGTATTTGCTGATATCGCCTGTGACGATGGTATACGCCTCTGAGCGCCCCAGTACCTGGCCCGCCCGATCCGTTACAATGGCATATACAGTGCGGCCTACTGCACTGGCACCACCTTCCAAATCAATATTCACGCTGGTGAGCAGCCGCGCTGTGCTGGCCGTGAAGCGGGCCAAAAAGGCTTGGGGCGTTGTTACTAGTCCACCTAGGCTAGTAGTAGCTGGCCCGGCCGTGGCGTAGGAATACGTTGTGTTATTTACTACTTGTGAGGTAGCCAAGGTGTTGTTATCATTGATGCCATCAGCGGGCAGTGTTACGGTCACGGTATTGGTGCCAGTAACCGTAGGCGTAAAGGCATCAAATGCAACCACTGCCGTTTGCCCTGGTAGCAGAGAAGCAACCGTTTTCGTGTTGCTAAAGGTGTTGGCACCAGTCACCGTTACTGTCACCGGCACATTCGTGAGCGTATTCAGTCCCAGATTCTGGATAGCGGCCTGCATCATATGAGGCGTGGCGCTAGGGATGGGCAATTGGCCAAGCGTATGGATGGCCACTACCCCGGCGTCGTTGTTCGGGGTAGGCCGAAAGCGGAACGTGCTGCCAACTGTTGGTAGCGCCGATTTGCGGAAATTAAAGCCGTTGCCGCCTACCGTGTAGTTAGCGTCTTGACTGACTGCGGCGGTCCAAGCACCCGCCGACGACTTCGTGAGCGTCACGAGTTGGTTGTTGGCTGCGCTGTTGCCTTTGATACCTACCGCTCCAAACTTCGCAATGTCGGTGCCGGTACCTGCCGTAGCAGTGCCATACACAAACTCGATGTTGTTTGTCGTTTCGTAGAGCTTTACCTGAAAATTGATCGTAGCAAGCTGCTCACCGGTAGCATTAGCCGAGTTGGTGGTAACCGTGGTTGCCTTGTCCCGCACGTCCTTCCACTGAATGGTACACACCCGGTTCGGGGCCGTGCCTGACAGCGACACACGGTATTCGGTGGTGGCAGTACCCTGCAAATCCTGATTGAACGGAATAAGCAGGTTTGTATCGGTAGCAGCTGTGCTATTGAAGGGGCCTGCTGCCGTTGTGTAGCCCCCATCGAAATACAAGGCCGCAGAGGGTGCCACATTCCCCAGCTTCAAATAGCCATTGGTGTTCAGCACAAACTGCGTGAACGTTTGCCCGTTGTAACTGAAGGTGAAGCCAATATCCTGCACGGCAGAGTTGGCATCATCTGTATTATTGGTAGTGATGGCATCGCCACTGGTGCCCAGATCGGTGTAGGTACCCACCAGGTTCTGTACGCCTATACTTTTGTAATTCAGACTCTGCGCGTGCAGGCCAGTAGCACCTAGCGCCAGCAAAGCCGCCAGCGCCCAGCGCCGCCCACGTGAGCCAGAATATTTTGCAGGGTAAGAGTGCGTCATAGAAACAAATTGGAGATGTAAAAGAAGAGAAGGTGTTCTGGCAAAAAGTGGAAAATACTCCGTCAAGATGCTAAATTTCTTTGAGAAGGCCGGTATGTTAGAAGCTGTTTAAGTTAATTCTTAAAGCCTGATTAAGGGGGTAGAGGCGCAAGAGTTGGAGCCTCGTCGTTGCTGCTATTGTCTTTGCCAGTGTCAATCATTCAACGACGAGACTGCCTCTACCCCGTTCTACAATAACCTCTTAAGAATTACGGAGGATTGAAGCACGGTAGCACGGTCTTACCTACTTGGTAGAAAACGCTAACGGTATCAGCCAAAAACAACGGGGTAGCCCTTGCGGACTACCCCGTTGGGAAAACGAAAAGCGCGTTCTATTTCTGTAAACTCACGCGCTTCACTACCAAATCGTTATCCAACTGAAGCTGCACGGTGTAGAGCCCATTGCTAAGTGTGGAGAGGTCGAGCTGCTGGTCGGCGGCCGTGTTGAGCGGGCGCGTCAGCACTACCTGCCCCAGGCTGTTGAACACAGTAGCGCGCCGCTGGCGGGCACTGCTGGCGCTCAGGTTCAGGCGCACCATGCCCGTGGTTGGGTTAGGGTAAGCCTCAATAGCCCGCGAAAGGGCCTGATTGACAGGTAGGGCTGTTGTAGTGATGGCAATATCATCTACCACTAACACAAACGCATCGGGGTTGCTGATGGCGTGAAAACCAATGTAATACTGCCCTGTAGTTGCCGGTTGGATGGCTTGGGCCGACACCGTAGCAAACGCGGTGGAATTGAGATTGGTGTTGTTGTAAATGGAGGTGCCTGCCGTCATGGCCGCTGCCGTAGGCGCTGTGCCGTAGCGGATTTCCAGCCCTTCGGGTATCACGGTGCCGTTGGTGAGTGCGCCTACCCGGTACTTAAAGCCCAGGTTGTACTGCTGACCGGCCGTAAGGGGGAGCGCCGGGGTAAAGAACCAGTCGTTGGCACCTACTGTAGGATCATCCTCGTTAAACACGTAGGCAATGGCATTAGGCGAACTGCTGACATAGCTGGCAGCATTCACCAAACCCCAACTGAAGCCATCATTATTGGCATCTAAGATGGTATAGCCGCAAGGCAGCGTATTGGCTGCATCAAAATTCTGGGTGTAGGGGAACGTAACAGCAGCCAGCTGGCAAGCCGTGGTTAACTTCAGTGGGCCGTAGCGGGCGCTAGTGCCGGCTGTGCCGCCGCAGCTCTTGCTTACATAGACATCATAGGTCGTTAGCGGCGATAATCCCGTGATGGCAACCGGCGATGTAGCACTGGCAATGGTGGTTCCCTGGCCCGGCGTGAAGCCCACAGGACCGTACTCTACCACATACAGGCCCGTCCCAGTTGAGGCCGTAAATGTTACGTTGGCCGAGGTAGGAGTGATGTTGGCAAACCGGAAGTTAACGGGCGTCTGGCAGGCCGGCGCGGCCCCAAAAGTCACGTCAATAGCCGGCCGTAAGTCATCAACAGTGGTTTCCTCAAGCGGTGTCCAGGTATCCAGTCCCGAAATTGTAGGGGCAATAAGATAAAACGTGTTGAGACGCACAAACGGCTCCTCCACCTGCGCACCCAAACCTAAAGGACCCTGAGTAGCACGTACTGCCACAAAAAACGACGAGTTGACTACTGTGTTCGGAATAGCAACCGTGACGGTGCCGCCGGCCGCCGTGCGTGTTTGTGCGGCCGAGGTATACAGCACGTTGCCAGGGCCACCATCCGTGCCCAGCGTATCGTACAGCACCACTTGATAGGGGTAAGTGGTCGAGGCTGCTACGAAGTTCAGCTTCACGCCGCTCACTGTCGTTGACTGATTAATACGATATTTAGCGGCCAACTCGCTGTTGGCCCCTGCATTTGGAATAGAAGCTTCCAGATCCTGATTAGGAGTTTGGTAGCCCAGCGTATTGGTGGTAAGCACCTGCGAAACCGATTGCTGATTGTTGCTATTGATGGCGTCGTTGGCTACGCTCACACTCAGGTTATTGGTGCCGCTGGTGGGGGTAGGGTAGGGGGGAAACGTCACTAGCGCTGCCGCGCCGGCCGGCAAATTCGTTAGCGTGCGGGTGCTAGTGAAGGTAGTAGCGCCGCTCACTGTCAGCGTCACGGGTACGCTGGCTAGCGTGGCAGTGCCGGCATTATAGACCACGGCTTGCGGGGCGTGGGGCGTAGCTTCGGGCGAGAGCTGCCCATAGGTGTAGATGGACAACACCGCTGCATCGTTGGTTTTTCGGGTATTAAAGCGGAATGTACGGCCGGCGTCAGGTGTCACCGTATTGCGAATATCGAAATAGGTAATATCCGTCACAAACTGCGCCTGCGCCCAGGGCGAAAAAGCCTCTTTGGTGAGCAAAAGGATGCCTGCATCCGCAGTAGCCGTAGCATTAGACCCTTTAATTCCGACGGCAACGGTTTTGTACTGTACGGTGGTAGCGCTACCAGTAGCCAGTCCATACACAAACTCAATGGTATTGCTGGTTTCGTAGAGCTTCGCCTGAAAGGAGAAGTTGGCGTATTGGCTAGCCTTTGTGCCGCGAGCTTTGTCGCTCACGTTTTTCCACTGAACAGTACACACCCGGTTAGGGGCCGTGCCAGTGGTAGTCACGCGGTACTCCGTGGGGCTAGTGCCGGCTGTCAGATCTTCGTTGAAGGGTAGCAGCAGGTTCACGTCGGCGGCGTTGGTGCTATTCAGCGGGCCACCCGTAAAGTTGTCTGGGTCGCTGAAAAAGTACGCGGTGGAAGGCGCCGCGCTACCTAGGCGTAGGTAGCCGTTGGTGTTCAGTACAAACTGAGTGAACGTCTGATTGTTGTAGCCAAAGCTAAAGCCGATGTTCTGCGCAGTTGAGTTAGCGTCGTCGGTATTGGCAGTGGTAATAATGTTGCCCGTGCTGCCGAGGTCAGCGTAGGTGCCAGCCACGCTTTCACCGGTATATTGGCTATAGGCCAATTGAGCCTGGGCGGGCAGCTGCAAGCCAAGCGCCAGCGCGCACAGCCCCAGCAAGCGACCTAATCGCCGCCGCGCAAGGCGCGCCGCGGGGGGAGTGTAGTGTTGTTGCATGTAGAAAGTGTTTCGGTAAGAAGCGTTTAGTAGATGGAACAGCAGGAAAACAGAATACTGCCACAAGGTGGAGTATAGTACTGGTAAAAGCAGTAAACACTACGTGCTTTCTCTACTTAAGATATCATATTTCAATAGAAAAAGCATGAATGTAAAACAAGTTGTTAACTACAGGGGATTCTGTTGGTTAGCATCCTAAATCTGTCGCCTCAAGTCTTCCTTATCGTATGCGCATTTGCTTAATAGGTGCCGGCCGCGTGGCCCAGCACCTAGGGCCAGCCCTGGCACGGGCCGGGCACACCGTCACGCATGTATGGAGCCGGACGGCGGCTAGTGCTACTGCGCTAGCCGCGCAGCTGCCGGGTGCCCGCGCTACCACCACCCTCGATTTACGCCAGCTAGAGGTAGAGGTAGTATTGCTGGCCGTGCCCGATGCTGCCGTGGAGCCGCTGTTGGCGCAGCTACAACTGCCAGCTAATGTGCTGGCCGCGCATACGGCCGGGGCACTGCCGATAGCCGTATTTGCGCCCTACCCTCATGTGCGCGGGGGTGTTTTCTACCCGTTGCAAACGTTTAGTCCTGGCCGTATGGTGGAGTGGGCCATGCTACCGCTCTGCCTAGAAGCCACCGACTCGGCCAGCCAGGCTACCCTATTATCGTTGGCGCACAGCCTGAGCCAAGATGTGCGCCTGCTCAGCTCGGAGCAGCGCTTGTTGCTACACGCAGCAGCCGTATTTGCTGGCAACTTCACCAATCACGTGCTCGGCATCAGCCACGCGCTGCTACAGGAAGCAGGGCTGCCGTTTGAGCTAATTATGCCCCTGGTGCGCGAAACCGTAGAAAAAGCCCTAACTCAGCCGCCCTTCACCGTACAAACTGGCCCTGCTGCCCGCCACGACACGCCTACCCTGGCCCGTCACCGCCAAGCCCTGCACGCCTACCCCATGTGGCAGGAAGTATATGACACTGTATCCCGCAGTATTCAGCAGCAGACAGGTGGCCCCGGAGCCAGCTAGTTTTGATTCGGGGGGAGGCGTCTGTACCTTTGCCCCTCTTTGCTAATTACGTAGCTACTTCCCGTGAAAGTCGTCAATATACATTTCAAGTTTCAGGACGGGCAGCCCGACCAGACCCACGTGGCCGTCGAAGGCGAGTCGGTGCTGGATGTGGCCCTCAACAACGGCGTGCAGCTGCAGCATAACTGCGGCGGCGTATGCGGGTGCAGCACCTGCCACGTGTACGTGCAGCACGGCGAAGATTCCCTACCCGAAATTTCGGACAAGGAAGAAGACTTCATCGACCGCGCCATCAACCCGCGCATCAACTCGCGTCTGGCGTGCCAGTGCGTGGTGCAAGCTGCCACCGACGAGCTGCAAATCCTGATTCCTACCCAGAGCTTCCTGGGGCACTGATTTCAACGACTGAATGGTTAACTGGCTGAATGGGTGTCCGTCAACTGTTCAGCCAGTCAGCCAGTCAGCCATTCAGTCACCTATTTAACCAGTCAATCAATGAATCACTTCGAGCCACCCATCAAGTGGAGCGACCACGAAGACGTGGCCATGGCCCTCTACGAGAAATTCGGCGACGATTTCACGGAGGCGAAAATCTACCGTATCCGCTTCACCGAACTCATCGACTGGATCCTTTCCCTACCCAACTTCGAAGGGACCCGCGAACAAGCTAATGAAGGCCACCTAGAGCAAATTCAGGCCAAATGGGTGTACGAATGGCGCGATAATCAATAAAGTAGTGAGATGGGGAAGAGGGGAGATAATGAGTGGTGAAAGAGTGAGCTTGATGTTCTGATGGCGCAAGCCGCGCAAATAACGTAACCAGAACGCCAAACTCACTCTTTCACCACTCCCCGTCTCTCCACTTCCCCATCTTATCATCTCACCTTATGCAAACAACGACTACTCCCGATCTGACGGCCATCCGAATGTTTGTGCTGGACGTGGACGGGGTGCTGACGGACGGTACTATGCTGGCCCTGAACTCCGGGGAGCAGGCCCGCGCTTTTCATATCCACGACGGCTACGCCATTCGGCACGCGCTACGCAAGGGCTACCGCGTGGTCATCATTTCGGGGCGGGAGGAAGAAGGTGTGCGCCGCCGCCTGGAGTCGCTCGACGTGTACGACATCTACCTGGGTGTAGAGGATAAGATGAAGATTTTCAACACCTACATCAACGTGCACCGCATCGACCCCGCCCACATTGCCTACATGGGCGACGACGTGCCCGACATTGAAACCATGCGGCGTTGCGCCATAGCCGCCTGCCCCGCCGACGCCACGCCGGACGTGCTGGCCATGAGCAACTACGTGGCCCAACGCGCCGGTGGCCGCGGAGCCGTGCGGGAATTGCTGGAGGCTACCCTGAAAAGCCAAGGTACTTGGTAAGAGCTTGTAAGGGGCTGAATGGCTTTATCGAAAAAGCGCTATCTTTTTATAAAGCCGGCTGAAAGTGGGGTTGCGTTTTTGGGAAATCCCTCTAACTTTACCCGCTCATCCATTCACCCCATTTGCTTTTTTTCATGAAAACAGGAACCGTAAAATTCTTTAATGAGTCGAAGGGCTACGGCTTCATTACGGAAGACGGGACGAAGGAAGATTTCTTCGTCCACATTACCGGCCTTAACGGGGGCCAGATTCAACAAAACGACCGGGTGGAATTTGAAACCCAGGAAGGCCGTAAAGGCGTTAACGCCGTGGACGTAAAGAAACTGTAGGGACCACTTGGCCCACTAGCCTTTTGCTTATCAGAAAGCCTCTCCGGATAAGGAGAGGCTTTCTTTTTATCTTGCCGGTTGTGTAGTCGAATCAGAAGGGTAGGGCAAGGAATACCAGCCAGCATCTCTAAAGTAAGCTTACGGTTGATATACGACAAAGAGAAACAATATCTTGTTTCTCTTTGTCGCTATCGGCTGAGATGAGGTAGCATCAAGCATGTGACACCGAGACGCAAAGTGTTGCGTCTCTACCGCCTGCATAGATACTTGAGTGTTATTTAATTTTTTGAATAACAATACGTTATAGTGAATAGTATTTCGGAGAGGTATGGCCCACAATATGTCTTTTATGGAACCGCCCGTTTCTTCCAACGAGCCATCTTGGGCTGAGAGGAGCCGACAGCTAGCCCGCTTGATTCGGCTGCCCAACCTATTGCTGATGGGCTTGTGCCTGCTATTGGTACGGATGACATTGCTATCCGCAGCCCCATGGCGGGTAGTACTGGCCGCGCCATTTGCGTTGCTGGTGCTAGCCACGCTGTGCGTAGCAACGGCAGGCTACATCATCAATGACTATTACGATGTGAAGATTGATGCTGTGAACCGGCCCGGTCGGTTGGTGATTGGTCGCCTCGTGAACCGGCGCCACGCCATGATGGCACACCTCATCCTGTCGGGTATCGGTATTGTGGTGGCGGGTGTGCTGTCGCCGCTGCTGGGATTGGTGCACGTGGGTTCGGCCCTGTTGCTGTGGGGCTACTCCGTGCGGTTCAAGCGGATAGCCCTAGCCGGTAACGCCAGTATTGCCACGCTTACGGCCGCGCTGGTGCTACTACCCGAGTTGCAGGTTCGTACCGGGCAAACAGGACCGTGGATATACGCATTGGCAGCTTTCCTGCTAACAATAGTGCGCGAGATTGTGAAGGACGTAGAGGACATGCGTGGTGATGCCCAGCACGATTGCCGTACGCTACCTATTGTATGGGGCGTGAGCCGGACAAAATGGGTAGCTGGCTTTTTCCTGATGTGCCTGTTGCTGCTCACCGGAGGCGCACTATATGAGGCGCTACGTATGCACTATGTTTGGTTAGGCGCTTGGTTAGTAGTTTTTTGCGTGTTGCCGACGCTGGCACTGACCTACCAACTGCGCCGCGCCGACCGGCGGCGGCATTTTGCCCAATTGAGTGGGTGGTGTAAGTGGATTATGCTGGCCGGAGTGCTGTCCATCCCCTTATCATGAGTTGTGTAAAACCGTAGTAGGCACTGTTGCGTTAGTGCAGAAATCCTGGCTGGATGCGTTCTGCTGCCACATAATTTGCGGCCGCAGTACTTCCTGGTCTCCATCCTTTTTCTGCTGGCATTTTTATGCGCTTTCTTTACCTACCGCTGGCCCTTACAGGGCTGGCTCTGTCTGCTGCCGCGCAAACAACAGCGCCTTATTCTGTGGAGGCACCACTACCCGCGCCACCCACCACACTGTTAGCATCAGCCGTTGCTACGCCTGATATGACCGATACGCCCACGCTGGGTCTACTAGCTGAACCTCACCCCACCACTAGCCTACTGACGCCGCGCCGGCTACCCACCCGCAAACTCGATTTCAGCCCTAGCGATAAGCCCAGCTTCATTCCTGTGCCTATCGCATTTTATCAGCAGGAAACGGGCTTTGCAGTTGGGGCGGCTATCCTGCCAGTATGGCGTTTTGGTACTGATACTACCGTGCGCAAGTCAAACGCCCGCTTACTGGCATGGTTCAGCCAGAAGAAGCAAACGACAATTCAACTCACGCACACCATCTTCACTAAAGGTGAAAAATTCTATTTTTCTGGTGAGTTGAGCTACTACGATCTGCAATTTGACTATTTCGGCATCGGCAACGACACTCGCGAGAGCGACAAAGTACAGATTCAGTACCCTTTGTTTGTATTTGATGAGAAAGCTCTGGTGAAGGCCGCCCCTAATCTGTTTGTGGGCGTTCGTTACCGCCTTACCGCTCTGGGCGACGTGGAACTACGAGAGGCAGAGAAATACATAGGTGTACCAGAAGTTTATGCGCAACTAGGTGACGCAAGAAACTTCCGTGGTCTGGGTGAGCAGCGCAACGGTACTATCAGCTCAGGCGTAGGCCCCTCCTTACTCTACGATGGTCGCGACAACGTGCTGGCTACCTACCGCGGCAACTTTGTGGACGCGCATATGCTGTTCAACGGCGGCGCTTTGGGTAGCGACTACCGCTTCACCCGCTATCAGATTGATGCACGTCACTTCAATCCGCTGTTTGGCTCCAACAACACCATTTTGGCGATGCAGTTTATGGGCCAATACCACTCCGGCAACGTGCCTTTTCGGGAGCTGGGTGGTATGGGTGCTACCCTGGGTGGCGCTATCTACAACAACTCCTACCTGATGCGCGGTATCTACGAGGCCCGCTACCGCGACCGTCAGTTTACGACGGTGCAAGCCGAAATCCGGCAGAAGCTCATTTGGCGCTTCGATATTGCGGCATTCATTGCGGCAGGCCAGGTGGGGTATAACCTAAACGATTACACCTTCGGTGGCACGAAGCTGGCCGGTGGGGTAGGAGCCCGCTTCCGCCTCAACCGCCGCGACCGGCTCAACATCCGCTTAGACTATGGGGTAGGCTCTGGGGGTAACTCCGGGATTATCTTCGCTGTGGGAGAAGCTTTCTAAGCTCCAGTATAGTGGGAGCTTGCAAAGGTTTCTTTCGACGGCAAATGGCGATACAGTATCAGCATAAAGCAACGCAATACTGTTTAGTTTGAATCACTTCTCAGCAGAATCGAAAATTCGCATTTTCATAGGCCGCGTTTTCTTCCAAAGAAAGCGCGGTTTTTTTCTATCTGGCTTATACGAATTATTTCGTATAAGCCAGATAGATAGTTGCATTTTAAATTGTGTGATGCCGATTATGGCTACATATAAAAAGCCCTTTGACATCGTAAAAAGACCTTTTTAATAGCGTTTTATACCATAATTTATGGTTGAGATCTACTGCCAAATTCGCAAAGGCAACAGTTTTTCACGGAAAAAATATCAATGTGGTTATGGCATTGTTAAGATTATCCCCTTTATTAGCTGCATCCATTGAAATAATACTAACAAATCACACAAGAACACATGAGGAAAACACTACTCTTGTTTCTACTTACGGTACTCGTACTAACCAGCCACAATCTGTTGGCGCAAGTGCGGAATATTACCGGTAAAGTAGTAGGCTCAGATGGCTCGGTTCTGCCGGGGGTAACTGTTGTTGTTAAAGGTGGTGGGCAAGGCACGTCCACCGATTCAGAAGGTAGCTATTCGCTATCTGTACCTGCCAATGTGAATACGTTGGTATACTCTTTCATTGGCTACGATAGCAAGGAAGTAGCGATTGGGGGGCAATCAACCATCAACGTAACTCTCGCAGCCAATACTACTGGCTTGGATGAGGTAGTCGTTGTAGGCTACGGCACTCAGCTTCGGCGTGAACTGACGGGCTCAGTAGCCACAATTAGCGGTGCAGATGTAGCACAGCGTCCTGTACAAAGCTTCGAGCAGGCCATGCAGGGCAAAGCACCAGGTGTTAATATTACTACACCTAACGGCGTATTGAATAACCCTCCCGTTGTTCGTATTCGGGGTGTGAACTCCATCTCGCTCAGCTCGTCTCCTTTGTATGTTATCGATGGCATTCCAACGTATAGCGGCGACAACTCAGCCACCAACGCACCGAATAACCCCCTTAGCAATATCAACCCCAATGATATTGAGAGTATTGAGATACTGAAAGATGCAGCTGCGGCTGCCATCTATGGTTCGCGGGCCGCGGGCGGCGTTATCCTCGTGACGACCAAGCGTGGCAAAAAAGGCCAGAGCAAAGTATCGCTCGACTCATGGGCAGGTTGGACGAAGCCATTCCGCTTGTACGACGTTCTGGGCGCCGAAGACTACATGATGATCAAGAACGAAGCGGTACGTAACCTGAATGCGAACCGGGTTGCGGTAGGGGCTGTTGGCAACAACGTAGAAGGCTTCCGCCCATCGTATGATGCTGATGGTGGCTTGGTGGATACGAAGTGGTATGATTACATCTATCGTACGGGGTTCTCTACTTCCAACTCCGTGAACTTCTCAGGTGGTACCGAGAAAACGAGCTTCTATGCTTCAGTAGGATATACGAACCAAAAAGGCATGCTGGAGAATAACGACTTCAAGCGTACTTCGGCCCGCGTAAACGTAGACCATAAGGTATACAAGACGTTTACCGTTGGTGCCCGCATTGGTTACTCCAATAACTATAACAGTGCTCCAAACTCCGGTTCATTAAGTGGCTCGGCGTTTGGTACTGCCGGTCTGGGCCGCTTGCCACTGGTATTGCCACCAAACATCCCGGCGTATAATGCCGATGGCAGTCCTGCTACCAACGGTGCCGGTGTAGGTGCTGGTGCCAACGTAAACCCCGCTGCCCCAGCTTCGGCGCTTGCTCCTGGCTATTACAACCCTGTTGTAGATCTCAACTACAACTACTTCACATCGGAGAGCAACCAGATCCAGGGTAGTGTATATGCCAACTGGGAAGTGCTCAAAGGTTTAAACGTTCGTACGACCTACGGAATCGACAACATAGGATTTGAAGATAAACTATTCTACACCGCCCTTGCTGGTGATGGATTTAGCACTGGAGGTAACGCAACCAATTACTACCGGACCAACAAGCGTTGGAGCTGGCAGAATACGGCTCAGTATGACCGTTCTTTTGGTGACCATAGCGTTTCGTTGCTTGTAGGCGGTGAACAACAACAAACTGACATACAGCGCTGGGGTGCTCAGCGTACGCAAATAGCCGATGATTTCTTCAATACCTATCAGGGTAACTTTACCAATATTGCGGCAGCAGGTAATTCTCAAGGATTCAATTACTTGGTGTCATACTTTGGCCGCTTGAGCTATGACTTTTCTAAAAAGTACCTGCTTTCGTTCAATGCTCGCCGCGATGGGTACTCTGCTTGGGGCAACGAGAAGTGGGGTAACTTCTACGGTGGCGGTTTAGGCTACATTGTTTCAGAAGAAAACTTCTGGAAGAATTCAGGTTTAGAAAATGCAGTAAGCTTCCTGAAATTCACGGGTAGCTACGGGGAAGTAGGTAACAGCCAAGGTGTTGGTGACTTTACAACGCTTTCTACCTATGGCTCAGGATTGTACGGCGTAAATGCCACCCTTGGTTACAACAATGCAGGTAACCGGGATTTGACTTGGGAAACCAGCAAAAAACTGGACGTTGGCTTCTCTTTCGGGCTGTTACAGGATAAGTTGCAGGGTGATTTCTCGTACTACCGCAACACAATTGATGGTCTGATTCTGGCAGTGCCTCTTTCACCTTCCAAAGGTGTTCCGAACAACTCAATCGATGCTAACATTGGCTCGATGCGCAACCAGGGTATTGAGTTTAACCTGAAAGCTAACATCTTCCAAAAACAGGATTTCAGCTGGGTTGTGAGTGGCAACTTCACCACACAGCGTAACGAAGTACTGGGTCTGGTAACAGAAGGGCAACGTATTGGTACAGCTACTTCGGGTCTGGAAACAGTGAACTACACGCGGGTAGGTGGCTCAGTAGGTGAAATTCTGGCAGTTCCTTCGTTGGGCGTGAATCCGGCCAACGGCCAGCGCATGGTAAGCATCCTGAATGCTGACGGTACTAGCAGAACGACGGTGCAGTACAACCACCTGGGTGGTGGGTGGACTACCCTAGACGGACAAGCTGCTAGAACGCCTAACCAGCTGACCGATGGTGAATATTATGGTCCAGTAATACCTACATGGTATGGTGGTATCGACAACAGCTTACGCTTCAAGCAGTTTGACCTGAATTTCTTCATTCAATATTCGGGTGGCAACTACATCTACAACGGCACCAAAGCTGGCTTGCACGATCAGCGTTTCTGGAACAACAATGTGGATATTTTGGACCGTTGGACACCGGAAAATACGGGTGGCACATGGCCACGGGTGGTGTACGGCGACAACGTGTCGAACGGATCTGCTCTGGTGATTTCAGAGAACGTAGAGAAAGGCGATTTCGCTCGTCTGCGTAACGTAACGTTGGGCTATTCGCTGAATCCAACATTGTCCAGCCGGGTAGGTATCGCGAATGCTCGCGTTTATGTGCAGGTGCAGAATGCTGCCTTGATTACGAAATACTCGGGTATTGATCCGGAAATTTCAACAAACGGTGCCAGCAATACAGGCGCTGGTGTCGACCGCAACTCAGTGGGCCAAGCTCGCACGTACACGGTAGGCTTCAACATTGGCTTCTAAACACAACTTTCGGATGAAGATTTTAACTAAAAATACAGTTACGGTAGCGTTGAGTGCTTTGCTTTTGGGAGCAGGAGTTACTTCCTGCGATACCGACAAGCTAGACCCAATACCTGAAACGTCCTTCTCAGATCAGGTAGTATTTAATACTCCTGCCCGCATTGCTCTGCAAGTCAATAACCTGTATGCTTACGTTAAGTCCGGTAGCTTCCTAGGTGGCCGCTATCAGATTTATAGCGACGTACGAGCTGATGATTTCATTAACCGGACTTCTAATGCTGTTACAGCATTACAGGTATGGAACCATACTTTAACCGAAACATCTTCAAACGATGTTATTAGCGTATGGGGTGCAGCGTATTCAGCTATTAACCAAATCAACGTATTCTTGGCCGGTTTGGAAGCCAATACTGCTAAATACGTAGCGCCAGCATTTTCTGCTGATTTTGCTACTACTACAGCGGTACAGTATCAAGCCGAAGCTCGCTTCCTACGGGCACTAAGCTACTATTCGTTGCTGCAACTATATGCTCGGCCTTACGCTGACGGTAACGGTGATAAGCCGGGTTTGCCTCTGCGTCTGCAAGCCGAGACTGGTGCCGGCGGTAATGACTTAGCGCGCAGCACGGTAGCAGAGGTATACACACAGATTTTGGCAGATCTGGACTTTGCGGAGCAAAACTTGCCGCTAACCTATGCCAGCGCAGTGCTGAATACCACGCGTGCTCACCGCAATACAGCTATTGCTTTAAAAACGCGTGTGTACCTGACAATGGGTCAGTACGCCAATGTAGTAACGGCAGCCAACAAGATTGTGCCAGCGGCAGCGCCTTTTACGGCCAGCAGTGGAGTAGCCAATACGTTGAATTCGTCTATCGTTACTGTATTTGCCTCGCCTCAGGAAACGACAGAAAGCATTCTGTCATTTCCCTTCACGGCCCAAAATACACCCGGCACACAAAACCAGCTGGGCTTTTACTATCTGCCTACCAGCAACCCAGGTGGTCCTACGGGTGGAGGTGAATTTTACCTGAATGCCGAGGGAATTATAGCCAATACCACAGCGCTTTCTGCCACCGATGTACGTCGTACCAGTTTCGTTATAACAAGTGGTGGCAATTCCTACTTAGCGAAGTACTCTGGTGGCACACCTTACATAGATAAAGCACCGGTTATTCGGTACCCAGAGGTGATGTTGAGCCTCTCGGAGGCGCTATTCCGTACCAATGGCCCAACTGATGCCCGTGCTTTGGCACTACTGAACGCAGTGCGCACTCGCTCTAAAGGCACTGCTTACGACACTTTTGCTTCGACAGATGACGCCGTGAATGCTGTTCTGTTAGAGCGTCGTATCGAGTTCTTGGGTGAAGGTATTCGCAACATCGACATCCAGCGTCTGAATGCTTCGATTCCTGGAAAGGGTTCGATAGGGGCTGTCGCTCCTTCCAACCCCAACTATGTGTGGCCAATTCCGGCAACAGAACTGCAAACAAATACTCTGATTACGCGCAACTAAGCTTAGAAGCTTCAGAGTAAACTATAAAGCGGCTTCCTCAGCAATGAGGAAGCCGCTTTTGTTTGTAGCCTCAGAGTAGCAATCTGCGTAGAGTACGGTGATGACATCCGTACTGCCTTCGCGCTTCTCTACCCAAGATGCTGTAGCCGCGTTGCTGCAGCCAGTGGATCACCACCTACTGCTGCTGCCGCCTCATCCAGAGCTTTGTTATTGCGTTGTCATCCCGGCCAAGGATGAAGCTGATAATCTGCCTGCTACCCTAGCTGCGCTAGCGACGCAGGTAGATGAACAAGGGTGGGCGTTGTCCCCACACAGCTACGAGGTGATTGTATTAGCGAATAATTGCCAGGATGCTACTGCCCACGTAGTGCGGCAAGCGGCCGAGGCATACCCACAGCTAGTACTACACGTGGTGGAGCGCATCTTGCCCCCCGCCGAGGCACACGTAGGAAAGGCTCGCCGCTTGCTGATGGATGAAGCAGCCCGCCGCCTGCAAAGCGTAGGCCGCCCACACGGCATCATTGCCAGTACCGATGCCGATACCCGCGTGGCGCCTACCTGGCTGGCTAATATTGCCACCGAAATAGCTGTTGGGGCCGATGCCGTATGTGGCCGCATCATGACCGAGGCTCCCGCACTGGGCAATTACCTAGTACGACGCTACTACCTGCGCGATGCCGCCTACCGTTTGCTGGCAACCCAATTAGAGTACCTGCTCGACCCCAATCTGACTGATGCCTGGCCGCGTCATCACCAGCATTTTGGGGCCAGCTTTGCTCTTACCGCCGCCGCGTATGAGTTGGTAGGAGGAGTGCCGGAGGTGCCCTACCTGGAAGACGAAGCCCTTTACCAAGCATTATGCCGTCACGATTTGCGCGTGCGACACAGCCCCAATGTGCGGGTAACTACCTCGGCGCGCTACGAAGGACGTGTAGCCGTTGGACTGTCATGGCAATTGCGGGAGTGGGCCGCACTGAGTGAGCAACTACAGGAGCCAATGGTAGCAGGAGTGCAGCAGCTAACCACCCTCTGGCAAGCACGTAGACAACTGCGTCAGCTCTGGCAAGCAGTTAAATCTGACGCTTATGGAGCAAATAATACGATGCTTTCCAAATGGTGGCCTAGCAATAAAGGGCTAGCTGATGCACTCGGAATACAGGAACAAACGTTACACCAGGCTGTTGGAGAAGCGGCCACGTTTGGCGCTTTGTGGCAACGAGTGCAGCAGGAGCAGGCTATCCGACTACAGTGGGCGCAACGGTGGCCGCCGGTTACCCTGTCGTGTGCTTTAGCTGAGCTGCGGGAAGTACTGAGGCACCATGAGCAACCGCTTGTTGTGGTCCCTGTCCCTACTAAGCAAGAAGCTGTTTGAGTTAATTCTTAGAGCCTATTCAAGGGGGTAGAGGCGCAAGAGTTGGAGTCTCGTCGTTGCTGACGTTGCTTTGTAAGCGGCAATCATTCAACGACGAGACTCCAACTCTTGCGCCTCTACCCCCTTGAATAGGCTCTAAGTCTAGCTCTGAGCTCTGAGCCTACCGCTTTTCCAGCAAATCCAACCGGTAGGTTTCCTGACGTTGGCCGTGCAGGTGGCGCAAGGGGCCATCAGCTTCAGCCTTTTGCAGGAAGAACTCGTGTACCTCGTCGCCGGTGAGGGGATAGTCATGTACTAGGGGCGTCCAGTGCACCAGCAGTAGCTGACCGCCAGCGGGCAAGGCTGCTAGCAGTTGATCCGCGGCGCGGACCAGATCTGCCGGCGACCAGTAGTAGCCTACCTCAGACACCAGAATCAGATCAAATTCCCCTTCTGGAAATTCTTCTGGTATGCGTAATAGCTTAAACTCCACCTGCGGCAGATGTGCGCACCGCTGCCGGGCACGTTCCAATGGCGCAACAGCCACATCTACGGCTAGTAAGTAACTACAGCGCGTTGCTAACTGCTCGGTAAGTACACCTAATGAACAGCCAATTTCAAAAGCCCGGTTGTAGTGTGAACGGGGTAGGGCCGCTAAAGTAGCGGCGTATTTCTCCCGCTCGTAAGGGCTGGTTTCAAACTGCCATGGGTCAGCGTTGGCACGGTATACATCGTCGAAGTAGGTAGGGGGCAGGGTGTTCGGCTGATTCTCGTTCATGAGGCAGTTAGGTAGCGTTGTCTTCAAGATATACTTCAGCAGGCTGCGCAAAATGCGCCAGCATTTGCTCCGACAATAGAAAGCCTGTCGGATCATCATCAATGATACCGGGGGCAAGCTGAGAGCGGTGGGTAGCAATAGCAGCCTGTTTCTGGGCCAGCACAGGTGCTATATCCAACCGCCAGCCATTTACTTCACCCGGCTGCGGCAAATCGGCGGGGGCGGCGCGCTCCCAGGCCCACACCACATACTCTACCCGCCGGATAGGTAGCCCCGCCAGGGCCGCCGCTACCAACTGGCTGGTGGCGCGGTGGTCGGGGTGCGGGTCGCGGCGCCAGGGCACGAGCACGGTGGCGGGCTGCGTGCGTTGGAAATAGGCACGCAAGGTAGCGGCAGCTTCTGCAAAGCGGAGCTGGCCGAGGGTAGGCACGGCACCATCGGGCAGGTCCAGCAACAGCAGCGCATCCGTGTCTACTCCTAGTATAGTAAGCGCCTTGCGCAATTCCGCTTCCCGCAAGGCCTGCCGGGCTGCGGGCGTAAACTTCACCGAATGAGGGTGCGACATGGTGCCATCACTCACCAATACTGCCCCTACCGGCACGCCTGCCTGCCGTAGCAACGCCAGCAATCCGCCACACCCTAGCGATTCATCATCGGGATGTGGCGCTACTACTACAGTAGAGCCGAGGGTAGGGGCGAAAGTAGCCGGGCGCAGTGGCAGCGAATCGAACGAAAACTCAGTCATGCCAGAGCGAATAGGCGGGGGTAGTAGAAGTCAGGGCAAATCGGCCCGCATCGGCCAGGGCGGCATCGGGGGCAGGCTGGCGGAGGTAGTGGGTTAGGTCGCGGTGCAGGCGCTCGAAGGGCTCGGGGCGTAGAAGTCCGCGGGCACCCACGCACCGCTCGGCCAGCTGAAGCGTACGCAAGCAAATTTCCTCAATGGCCGTGCGTACCATGTTGGCGTAAGCCACAGTGGTTTCGGCGGCTTCTGTGGCGTGTGGGCGCATCGCGTGCTCAGCAGCGGCGCGCAACCAGTGCTGGCCGCTTTCAATGAGTATCGCCAGCTCGCCCAGGCGTTGGCGCTGGTAGGGGTCGTCGGTACGACCGGTTTTTTGCAGGAAATGGCGGGTTTCGTCAAATACAGCCTCGGCCCCGCCCAACTGCACGGCCGCAAACCGGATGGCACCTCCGCTAAACCACGGCTGACGGTAGTAATCGCCAGGCTGCCCCAGCAAGTCTTCGGCGCCTACCTCCAGGCCTGTAAAATCGACCCGAAAACTAGCCGAAGCCCGCATGCCGAGCGGTTGCCAGAATGATTTATCCAGTTGCGGCACCTGCGCATCGGCCCGCAAAATCAGCATTTGCCAGCCGCCGTCGGGTAGGGCACCCGTGAGCAACGGGCGCGTCACGTGGCCCGCGCCAGAGCCGAACGTTTTGCTGCCGTGCAGGCGGTAGCGGCTGTTTGGCAACGGTTCTAGCTTCACGCCGTCGTGCGCTTCCGTATTCCAGACGCCGAACAAGTGACCAGCCGCCGCATCGTCGGCCCAGCGTGCCACCTGCTGTTCGGTGCCAAACCGCTGGGCCAGCTGCAAGGCATTCACGTGCCCCTCATACACACGCCCTACCGCCAGATTGCCGCGCCCTATGTGCCGCAGAGTGCGCAGCAACGACAGTGTGTGCGTGGCCGCTACCAAGTCTTGACCACCAAGGGCGCAGGGTAGGGGCGCCGTGAGCAGGTCCGCTTCGCGCAGCCAATCAAATTCCTGTTCGGGAAAGCCGCCCTCTTGGTCGGAGGCGGGCGCCTGGGTAGCCAAGCGAGGAGCCAAGCGAGCGGCAGCGTCTTCGGCGGAGGTGGTGTTTACGGTAGTATTGGAAGAGTGAACAGCAGACATGAGGTACTAATAGCGTGGTAGGAAGCTGTACTGTATTTCCATCAGGGGCGTTGTGCTTGCGTAAGGATAGCGCAACAAATGCAAGAATAAATCAAATTTTAGCTTGATAATGAGTAGGTTAGTATTGGGTTAACAATTCCGTAACATACTCCTGGTCCTGCTGCCCGCTTGCCGTGGCTACCTTCGTGGCGTCATTCACTCAGCCCGCAACCAACGCTTCTTATGTCGCAGCCAATTCGCTCCGCCCTCGTTTCTGTATATTACAAAGACCGCCTGGAACCGCTGGTGGCGCTGCTCAAGCAGCACGGCGTCACGATTTACTCCACGGGTGGCACCCAGCAGTTTATTGAAGAGCAGGGCGCCGACGTAACGGCCGTAGAGAGCCTGACGGGCTTTCCGGCTGTGTTTGGCGGGCGTGTGAAAACGCTGCATCCCAAGGTGTTTGGTGGCATTCTGCACCGCCGCCACGAGGCCAGCGACTTGCAAGAGGCTGAGCAGCATCAGATTCCGCCTATCGACTTGGTGGTGGTCGACCTCTACCCTTTTGAGGAAACTGTGGCCTCGGGCGCACCGGAGCAGGATATCATTGAGAAAATCGATATTGGTGGCATCTCCCTGCTACGCGCTGCGGCCAAGAATTTCCGCGACGTGCTGGTGGTGAGCAGCCGCGACCAGTATGAGGCCGTAACGCAATTGCTGACGGAGAAAAACGGCGGAACCGACTTAGAGGACCGCCGGCAATATGCCGCCGCCGCCTTTGCCGCTACCTCGCACTACGACACGGCTATCTTCAACTATTTCTCTCAAGGGAAGGCCAACAGCCCGCAACCTACTACAGCCGGCAACGCAGAATCAACGCCCCTGCGCTATGGCGAAAACCCGCACCAGGCCGGCACGTTCCACGGCGACCTGAGCGCGTTGTTCGACCAGCTTCACGGTAAGCAGTTGAGCTACAACAACCTGGTAGATGTAGACGCGGCCGTACTGCTGATGCAGGAGTTTCAGGCAGGCAAGCCCGCTTGCGCTATCCTGAAGCACACCAATGCCTGCGGTGTGGCTCAAGCTGATACCCTGCACACGGCCTACCTCAACGCGCTGGCCTGCGACCCAATTTCAGCCTTTGGGGGGGTCATCATCGTGAACAAGCCCGTGGATGAAGCCACGGCCCAAGAGTTGAACAAGCTGTTTTTTGAAGTGCTGATTGCACCTGAATTTGACGAGGCGGCACTCACGGTGCTGCAAACCAAGAAAAACCGCATTCTGCTGCGCCAAAAGCCCGTTGATTTTCCACAAAAGCAGGTGAAAACGTTGCTGAACGGACTAATTGAGCAGGACTTCGACCGGCAAACCGAAACCGCTGCCGACTTCAAAACCGTCACCGATTCGGCACCTACCCCTGAAGAAACGGAAGCTCTCGAATTTGCCCTGAAAGTGTGCAAGCACACCAAGAGCAACACCATTGTACTGGCTCGTGCCGGCCAGTTGCTGGCTTCCGGGGTAGGGCAGACCTCCCGCGTAGATGCTCTAAAGCAAGCTATTGAGAAGGCCAAGGCGTTTGGCTTCGACCTGACGGGCGCCGTGATGGCCTCCGACGCTTTCTTCCCCTTCCCCGACTGCGTGGAAATTGCCGGGGAAGCCGGAATTCGGGCAGTGGTGCAGCCTGGCGGCTCCATTAAAGACCAAGACAGCATTGCCGCTTGCAACCAGCTGGGTATGGCTATGGTGATGACCGGCGTGCGCCACTTCAAGCACTAATTGCCACCGCGTTACTGCCTGGCGCCACGAAGCCTCTGCTCCACTGGAGTAGGGGCTTCGTGGCAATAGAAAGATTCGGATACTAAATGAAATAATTGGGCAGTTGTGCGGCCTGGCAATCCGAGTGCTATAGTAGGGCTTCGCAGAAACTTACGTACTTTTGCCCCACTTTTTCGGGTGCAAGCCGCCCGATTTCATCTACTTGCCGTCACTCAATGGGTTTCTTCAATTTTCTGACCAGCGACATCGCCATGGACCTGGGCACGGCCAACACGCTCATCATTCACAATGATAAAGTGGTGGTGGATGAGCCCAGTATCATCGCCAAAGACCGGACTACCAATAAGGTAATTGCTGTGGGCCGACAGGCGCAGCAGATGCACGAGAAGACCCACGATAACATTAAGACCATCAGGCCGTTGAAAGATGGCGTAATTGCCGACTTCCACGCCGCTGAGGAAATGATTAAGGGGTTGATCAAGATGATTGACACCCGCACGCGCCTGTTTCAGCCGTCGCACCGCATGGTTATCTGCATTCCATCGGGTATTACGGAGGTAGAAAAACGCGCCGTGCGTGACTCGGCTGAGCACGCCGGGGCCAAAGAAGTCTGGATGATTCAGGAGCCGATGGCCGCCGCCATTGGGATTGGTATCGACGTGGAGCAGCCCATCGGCTCTATGATTATCGACATTGGGGGTGGCACCACGGAAGTGGCCGTTATTGCCCTGTCGGGTATTGTGTGCGACCAGTCGATTAAAACGGCGGGCGACGTGTTCAACCAGGATATTCTGGACTATATGCGCCGTCAGCACAACCTGCTGATTGGCGAGCGTTCGGCCGAGCGCATCAAGATTGAGGTAGGCGCGGCCCTCACGGAGCTGGAAAACACGCCTGCCGATTTCGAAGTACGCGGCCGCGACCTGATGACGGGTATTCCGAAAGTAATCAAGGTAACATCCTCGGAAATTGCCATTGCGCTGGACAAGTCGGTGGCCAAGATTGAGGAAGCCGTGCTGAAGGCGCTGGAAATCTCCCCGCCCGAGCTGTCGGCTGATATCTACGAAAACGGCATTCACCTGACCGGCGGCGGCGCCCTGTTGCGCGGCCTCGACAAGCGCTTGGCGGCCAAAACCAAGCTGCCCATCCACATTGCCGAAGACCCACTACGTGCCGTGGTACGCGGCACTGGTGCCGCCATCAAAAATATTCAGGCTTTCAAGAGCGTTCTGCTCACGTAATGGCTAGATGACTAAATGGTTGAATGGTTGGTTGTTCCGGTATATCGCAGAATAGCCAATCATTCAACCATTTAGCCATTCAACCATTTAATCATTCATGAGAAATCTCTTTGCCTTTTTGTTTCGCTACCGGGGTATCCTCGTGTTTGCGCTGCTGGAGGTATTGAGCATTTATCTACTTATTCGCAACAGCGCCTACCAGCGGGCCGCCTTTTTCAACTCGGCCAATACCTATGCCGGACAGCTGCTGGAATGGCGTACGCGGGTATCAGAATATTTCCGGTTGACGGAGGTGAACCAAAGTCTGGCGGCTGAAAACGCTGCCTTGCGCCAGCGCCTCTACCGCTCCGACCTGGGCCAGCGCCTAGCCGATAGCCTACCCATCCGCCACGATAGTCTTGCGCAGGTACGCCTGTTGCGCACGGGCCGCCCCGATTCGCTGGTGCTGGGCAACCAAGCCCTCACCAACACCGACCCCAGCTACCCTCTAATTCCGGCCAGGGTAGTAAACAATAGCTTGCGCGACGTGGATAACTATCTGACGCTGAACGTAGGAACAACCGATCAGGTGCGGCCTGGTATGGGCGTGCTGGCGGCCGCCGGGGTAGTGGGTAGGGTGCAATCGGTGAGCGAGCACTACGCCCGCGTCACGTCGCTGCTGCATTCAAAAACAGCTATTTCAGCCAGAATCCAGCGCGACGGTACGTTTGGCAGCGTGAAGTGGCAGGGCGAAGACCCTACCCACGCGCTACTCGACTACATCCCGCGCCAAAACAAGCTGGTACGCGGCGATACAATTATTACCTCCGGCTACAACGCTACCTTTCCGGAGGGTGTGATGGTAGGTACCATCGATTCGTTTACGAAAGAGCCGGATAAAAACTTCTGGACGGTACGGGTGCGCTTGGCCGTTAATTTTTCGAACCTGACCTACGTGTACGTGGTGCGCAGCCGGCCCCAGGCCGAGCGTGACACGCTGGAAACGCACACGGGTACGGTAGTGGGAGGAGGCAAGCGGCCATGAGTATTGTCGGAACCATTGGCTGGCAGCTGGTGCGGTTCGTGCTCTTTGTAGGGCTGTACGTGCTGCTGCTCAACAACAGCAACTTTGTGCTGTTCGACCTGGGCTGGAACTTCTTCTACCTCGGCTTTCTGCTGTTCCTACCCATCGAAACATCCATTGTGGTGCAGCTGCTGCTGGGCTTTGGGCTAGGCTTCACCGTAGACGTGTTTCAGGATACGGGCGGACTGTATGCTGCCGCGGCCGTATTCACGGCCTACCTACGGCCCTGGGTGCTGCGCCTGCTCACACCCCGCGACGGCTACGATGCCGCCGATGCCGTGAATATTCACCAGATGGGTTGGCAGTGGATGATGGTGTATCTGGTACTGCTGGTGGTGCTGCACCACGCTACTTTTTTCTTGCTGGAGTTGGGCAGTTTTCTGTCGCTGGGCTTCACGCTGGCCAAAATTGTAGTTAGCACACTGTATACTACGCTGGTTATGCTGATTGTGCAGCTGGTATTTTTCCCTACCCGCCGGCGCAACCGATAAGCAAGTGCGGCCCACAACGAAACTATCTGCGCAACTGGTTAGTTTACTCCGGTTGTTCAGTTTGCCTTGCTAGCTCCTCCGTTTCTTTGTAGATGATGACTGGCTCTTACCGTTTGTGGGGTTGTATCTTTGCGAAGTCATCTAGCGCAGATGACGTGCCGTATCATTCAGATTTTCTTTGCTTTGCAATATTTAGAAGGACGCAAATACGTAGTGCAGGCCATTTTCCTGGCCGTGGCGGTGCTGTTCGCGGGTCGACTCTTTTACATTCAGGTGCTGGATGGCAGCTACAAGCTGGCCGCCGACCGCAATACGTTGCAGCGCATCGTGAAGGTGCCCTACCGGGGGCTGGTATATGACCGCAAGGACAGGCTGCTGGTGCAGAACACGCCTGTGTATGACTTGCTGGTAGTGCCTCGGGAGGTGAAGCAGCTCGATACGGTGCGCTTTTGCCAGCTGCTGCAACTCCCCGTGGAGGACCTGCGCGCCGGCCTGCTGGCCGCCAAAAAATACTCGCGGGTGAAGGCCTCGCCGCTTGTGCAAAACTTAAGCACCGCCGAACTCGCCTCTATCCAAGACAATCTGATTGACTTTCCGGGCTTCCGCATCGAAGCCCGCATGGCCCGCGCCTACGGCACCCAGAGTATGGCTCATGCCCTGGGCTACGTGGGGCCCATTCCTGCTACCTGGGTAGACAGAGAAAAGTACGCCAAGTACCGGCCAACCGATTTTCTGGGCATCAGCGGGTTGGAATCGTTTTACGAGAAGGAGCTGATGGGCCGTCGGGGCGTGCAGTACCGCATGGTGAACGTGCGCGGCATTGAGAAGGGCGCTTTCCGGGGCGGTGAGTTCGACACGCTGTCTGTGGCCGGGCAAGACCTGCACACCGGCATCGACATCGACTTGCAGCAGTACGGCGAGATGCTGATGGCTGGTAAGCGGGGCACCGTGGTCGCCATCGACCCCAAAACCGGCGAGATTCTGGCCTTTGTGTCGGCCCCGTCCTACGACCCGGCTATGCTCACGGGTAAGGGCCTCGGCAACCGCTACATGGCGCTGCTAAACAACCCCGAGCGTCCCCTCATTGACCGACCCCTCACGGCTATTTACTCGCCGGGCTCCGTGTTTAAGCTAGTAAACGAGCTGGTAGCGATGCAATTGGGCGCCGTAACGGCTAATACCGGCTTCCCCTGCAACCAGCGTTTAGTGCGCTGCACGCACAGCCACGAGTATCCTGGCAACGTGAGCCTTGCCATCAAGAACAGCTGCAACCCCTACTTCTACCAGGTGATGCAGGCCACCGTGATGCGGGGCCGTTCGCGCAACCGCTTCGAGGATTCGCGCCTGGGGCTGGCCGAGTGGAAGCGCAATGTGATGACCTTCGGACTAGGCGACAAGCTGGGTGTGGACCTACTGGGCGAGAAAAAAGGCTTGATTCCTTCGCCCGAGTACTACGATAAAAGCTACGGCTACCACCGCTGGACCTACAAAACGGTGTATTCCCTAAGTATTGGCCAGGGAGAGGTACAGGTAACAAGCTTACAGATGGCCAACATCATGGCTATCATTGCTAACCGGGGCTACTACTACACCCCGCATTTCGTGCGCAGTGTTGGTCAGAGTGGGCCGCTGCCGCAGTTCCGCGAGCGCCACGTGACGAGCGTAAACCCTGGCTACTTCGAGCAGATTATACCGGGCATGCAGATGGTGGTAGGTAGGGGCGGTACGGCTAACCTGGCCAGCCTGGAGCAGTTTGGTATCTCGATGGCCGGCAAAACCGGTACCGTGCAAAACTCCCGCGGCGCCGACCACGCTACCTTTGCCGCCTTTGCACCAGTAGAGGACCCAAAAATTGCCATTGCCGTGTTTATCGAAAACGCGGGCTTCGGTGGCTCCTCGGCTGCGCCCTTGGCTTCGCTAATGGTAGAGCGCTACCTACGCGGCAAGGTGGTGCGCAAAAACTGGGAGGAGTGGCTACCCGGTAGCGCCGACCGTTTCGTGAAGCGCCACCATTAGCAGTAGGGGCGGCTTGCAGCCGCCCTAATGGGGCGTCCGGTTGTCTTCTGACCAATAAGATCAAGGGCAGGGCGCTCTAACTCTTTTCCGTTGTAAACGGGCGGCTGCAAGCCGCCCCTACCCAGTTTTTTAGCCTTTCTATTTTCCATTGAAAACCCCCGCTCGTTATTCCCGCAGCATTGACTGGGTTACGGTTGGTATCTACCTGCTGATGGTGTTTGTGGGGTGGCTGAACGTGTACGCGGCCAGCTACTCGCCCGACGCGCCTGCCCACGTCTTTGGTCTGAGCTTTGGGGAGTTGATGAATTTCAACTGGTTCAAGCAGATTTTGTGGATTGGGACAGCCATACTGCTTATTGTGGTGCTGCTGGTGGTCGACTACAAAGCCTACGATACCCTGGCTTATGTCCTCTACGCGGGCATGATTGTGCTGCTGATTGTGACGCCCTTCATCGCGCGCCCTATTGCCGGCTCACGCTCGTGGCTGGAGATTGGGCCAGTGCGCCTGCAACCCGCCGAGTTTGCCAAGTTCATTACGGCCCTGGCCGTGTCGCGCTACATGGCGGGCATCAACCTGCGTCACCAGAACTTCCGCGACCAGCTCATGTTGGCCGTGTTCACACTGCTACCCCCGCTGCTCATCATTGCGGCCAACGAAACGGGCCAGGCGCTGGTGTTCGGCGCGTTTCTGCTGGCCTACTTCCGGGAGGGAATGTCGCCGCTGATTTTGCTGCTGCTGGCGGCCGGCGGGGCCATTCTCATCTTGGCACTGCTGGTGCCCAAGCTCTGGCTGATCGGTTTTTTTACTGTGATACTGGTGCTGGTGCTGGTGTTCAACAGCCGAGTTCTGCGCCACCATTTGCCGGTCTCCATTGGTGTGTGGCTGGTGGTGATTGGGATGGTATTTGGGGTTGATTTCTTCTTCAACTCCATGTTGCAAGAACACCAGCGCAAGCGCATTGAGGTGCTCATCAACCCCTCCGCCGACCCGCTGGGGGTAGGCTGGAATGTCACGCAGTCCAAAATTGCCATTGGTTCGGGTGGGGTAGTGGGCAAAGGCTTCCTACAAGGCACCCAAACCAAGTTCGACTTCGTGCCCGAGCAAAGCACCGACTTCATTTTCTGCACCGTGGGTGAGGAGTGGGGCTGGCTGGGCTCCGTGGTCACCATCATCCTGTTTATGGCCCTGCTCTGGCGGATTGTGTACGTAGCGGAGCGGCAGAAATCGGTGTTTGGGCGTACCTACGGGTATTGCGTGGCCAGCATTATCTTCTTCCACTTCGCCGTGAACATCGGCATGACCATCGGCCTAGCGCCGGTAGTGGGGATTCCGTTGCCGTTTTTCAGCTACGGGGGCTCCTCGCTGTGGTCGTTTACTACCCTGCTGTTTATCCTGCTAGCCATTGATGCTTATCGCAAGCAGGATTTGGTGCGCTAGGTAGAAAACTGTTGGGCTACGCCGGGGCGCTGGTCAGCCAGCGACTTAGTGGGTGGTGAGTGAGTAGCAGTGCCAGTGCTACAGCCAGTACGGGGCTGGCGAGGTAGGCCATGCGACCCAACTCGCCGGAAAGCAGCATGTGAACCAGCACGAGCAGCAGAAAGCTCCCGCCTGCCCAACCCAACGGACGAAGCCACTGCCGCCATGCTGCGTTGTGTAAGCCCAGTGAAAACAGCAGCCAGAAAAAGCCGAAGACGCTGAACAGGTCGCCCGCTCCACCCACCGAAAACAGGCGCCGCAGCGAGTAGCCTAGGTTTTCAAAATGGTGAAAAGCATTGCTTACGCTGACAGCTGGTGGTGTACCAGCCTGCGTATCTATCCAGTACCGCACGGCGTAGGTGAGGACTGCTGCGGCTGCCAACAGCGCTAGCTGAAACGGCCAGCGCCCGGCTGCCCGGCCAAATACCAGCAACCACGGTACAAAGAAGACAAAAGATTCTTTGGCTAATAGCCCGAGCATTAAGCAACATACTAGGGCTACCTTCGAGCCGCTACGAGCGGCATAAAATACCATCGCTACCAGTAGCACATACAGGCTGTCGACCATGGGCAGGCCAGCAATGTACACCGCCCAGCGGCTGCTCAGCACTGCTGCTAGCGCCAGCAACGCCGCCGCAGGCGAGGCCCCGTAGAGCAAGCACGTGCGAAAGATAACGAGGCCGGCTCCAGCCAGCAGCAGCGTGTTTACCACGTAAAATGCCAGCCGCAGAGGCCATTCGCTCTGCGGACGCTGGGGCCACACGCGGGTATATACCTTCTCCAATGGCCACGCCACAGCCGCTGCGGCCCATGGCACCAGTACCCGATAGCGCCGTGTGATGCTGGTGCCCCGAAACTCGCCCTGTGCTACCCTCAGGTAGCTGCGCGTGTCTAAGGAGTGGGAGAAATCGTAGTGCCGGTACATGGTGTAGGCGCTGCCCGCCAGCATTCCTACGGCCACCACGTACACCAGCAGCCAATGGCGCCAAGCGGCAGGAGAAGTACGAGCGAAAGCATACAAGGGCGGCACGGCTACAGAGGGTAGAATGTCATAAAAAAATAGGGCTTGATTGTTCCCGTAGAAAGCAACCAAGCCCTGCATACACAGCGAGGCAGAACCTACGTTGCGCTACGCAAACTTGCGGTCAATCAGCTTCAGCAACCGACCCACATGTTCTTCCTTGCGCGTCCAGTCGTGCGATTTAGCCAGCGTGTCGGTCACGTAGCGCTTGGCCGAGTCGGCATCGGATAGCGTATCGAGGTGCTGAATGGCGGCGTGGTACTCCATGTTTTCCCCATTAAACAACTCATTGATGAAGCTGAACCGTTGGTTGATGGAAATGGCCTCCCGCAACGACTCTACCTTAGCCGGTTTCTCCGCTAGTGTGGTGGTGCCACGTTCTGGCCGTAGTGTAGCACTCAGGCTTGGCTGTGCCGATTGTTCACTCTTGAGCTTTTCGTAGAGACGCGCGGCAGGGGCATCTGCTGCGGGAACAGGGGTAGGCACCGGCGCAACGGGTGGCAGAGTTGGCAGAGGAGCAGGCGCCGGTGGGGTAGGTAGGGGGGCAGGGGCCGGTGGAGTAGGCGCTGCGGGCGCTGGTGCTGGGGCCGGGGCCGGCCTAGGCGTAGCTTCGGCTATGGGGCCATCTTCGCGCAAATCGGCGGTGGTGAGAGGTAGCAGGTTGCTGAATTCCTCTACCAGCTTTTCTAGCGGCCGCTGCCGGGCGTGGTTGGCCTGCTGATATTGTCGGAATCGCTCCAGCACGAATCCGCGCTCCAGGGGCGCGCCTGTCACCAACGAGTCGATAAATGTCTTGAACCACGCCTTATCCACGTCAAGGTAGCGCAGCGCGTCGCGCAGTTGCTCCACGATTACGCTGGGGCTGGTGCCCAGAATTTTATCCGTAAAAATTTGTTCGGGGTCGGTGGCAATACCCAGCGTATCGGCCACGGCCGTAGCCAGCAGTGGCTCAAATGTGGCCCGGCTCAGCTTGATGCGCCGCGACAGGATGTTCATAAACTGCGTGAGAGCCTGCCGCACATCGGCGGCCTCAAAGTCGAAGTAGGGACTGCGCAGGCGAGCCATTTCCTGGGTCCACTGCCCCAGCAGTTGCTGCACCACAAACAGATTGACCTGTCGGAGGGGCGTAAACTGTAGCACGGCGGGCCCATCGAGGGTAGCGTCGGGCTGAGCCAGAAAGTGCTGGTTGCACAAGTGCGCCGCCAGGCGGCGGCCGTATTGTTCGCGTTTCGCGGAGCTATATTTGTCCTTCATTGAAAGCCGTATTCAATTGGCAATTTAGGGAAAGATGGCCATTCTGACCGTGCAGAATCTCAAAAGCGTGGCCGTGCCGGTACCGGCCGGCACCACTTTGCTGGCCGCGCTGCAAGCTGCCGGCCACGACTGGATGCACGCCTGCGGCGCGCGCGGGCGGTGCACCAGCTGCCGTGTGCAGGTAGTACAGGGCCTCGAACTTCTAACGCCTCCTACCGATGTGGAATTGCGTTACCGTCGCGCTGGGCGCCTGCTTGCCCACGAGCGCCTCACCTGCCAGACCCGCCTACCCGCCGGGGAGGTAGTAGGCCGCGTGCCCGAGGCCACCAAGCTGCCGCACATGCGGTATAGCGAGTGAGAAAGAAAGAGAATGAGTTGGTTGATTCTGGCCAATGCAGTGCTACCACTCCCAGTCAAAGTTGTAAATTTGACCGTTTGCCCCGGCGCAAACTCATTCATTCGCTTACCTATTCACTCACCGACTGTGTTCATCGAACCCCGCGTTGGCAATGGCCGCGAAGCCCCGCACCGGGGCTGGATTGAAGTCGTGGCCGGCTCTATGTTTTCGGGTAAAACCGAGGAGTTGATTCGCCGGCTCAACCGCGCCAAGATTGCCCGCCAGCGGGTCGAAATCTTCAAACCTGCCCTCGATACCCGCTACCACGAGCACGACGTTGTGTCGCACAATGCCACCAGCATCCGCTCTACGCCCGTGCAGCTGCCCGAAGAAATGCTGCTGCTGGCCAGCGGTTGCGATGTGGTAGGCATAGACGAGGCGCAGTTTTTCGATGATTCACTGGTAGATGTGTGCAACCAGCTGGCCAACCAGGGTACCCGCGTCATTGTGGCTGGTCTCGATATGGATTACATGGGTAAGCCCTTCGGCCCCATGCCTGCTCTGATGGCCGTGGCCGAGTTTGTGACCAAGGTAAACGCCGTGTGCGTGTGCTGCGGCGAGGTGGCTGCCTACTCTTTCCGTATTGCGGCTTCTGAGGCGCAAGTGCTGCTCGGCGAAACTGATTCCTACGAAGCGCGCTGTCGGCCTTGTTTTCAGGCTGGGATGCAAGAAAAAGCGCCGGCTAGCACTTCGGCCGGCGCCCGCCACGAAAGGTAGGGGTGGCCCTACCAAGGGAGCATGCGACAACTACACTACCGACCGTTTACAGATCAGCTAGTCGTCAGTAGCTCCAAGCTAATGGCCAAGTGCTTATCTTCCCGTATGCGCTACTTCCTACCCACTCTCTGTTGTGTGCTGCTCCTGTTAGCGGGCCTGTTAACCACGCTACCCACCCAGGCGCAATCGGGCACCGGCTATGGCGACTGGCGCTTGCATTTGCCGACCAACCGTGCCAAGATGCTGGCCGATGCCGGTAGCAAACTCTACGTAGCGGCCGAGGATGCCTTTTTTGTCTACGATAAAGAGCTGAACACCACTACGCTGCTCTCGCGCCGCGATGGCCTGCACGATGTGGGTGTGCAAACCGTGGCCTACGATTCGGTAACGCGCCAGACGCTGGTGGCCTATGCCAATGGTAACCTCGACGTGCTGCAACCCGATGGCTCCATTCAAAACCTCACCGACATTCTGCGTAAGCAGCTTACCGGCACCAAAATTATTTACGGCATCACCTTTCATAGTCGGCTGGCTTACCTCTCGTGCAGCTTTGGCCTACTGGTGCTGGATATGACCCGATTGGAGGTGCGGGAAACCTATACCAACATTGGCGCGGGTGGGGCCGCCGTGCAGGTGTATGCTGCCACCGTGGCCGACGGCTACCTACTAGCTGCTACTTCGGGCGGCATCCTACGTGGCTCCCTGGCTGCCAATCTGCTCGACTATCGTGCCTGGACGGTAACACTACCCGTTAGTTCGGGCACTTCCTACCGTGCGCTGGCCACGCAGGCGGGCACTGTGTATGCGGGCGTTAACGGCGACCAGCTCTACCGTTTTGTGCCAGCCAACCAGAGCTGGCAGGCCGTGGTGGGTACCAACGCCGCCGCATTTTACCAGCTTACACCCTCGGCAGCGGGTTTGCTGATTGTTGATAATCAGAAGGTAAGTGTACTGAACGCGGCCGGGCAACTACGGGCGTTGGCTGCTCCAGCCATCCGGAGTCCGCGGGCTGCTTTAAGGGCACGAGATGGCGCCTACTACGTGGCCGACTACCAGAACGGTCTCGTACGCCTGTCGGCCGATGGACAGCAGGCTGAGACTTTCGTGACCAATGCCCCGGCCAGCGCCAGCAGCTTTGGGGTGTACAGCGACGCCCGCAGCGGCATCACCGACGTGTTCAGTGGGGGCTACCAAGACCGCTACCTGCAAAATGAGGTATATGGCGGCTTCTACGAATACCAGGATGGCCGCTGGACCAACATCACCTCAACCACCCTACCCGATCCTGCGCAATATCCTAACCCCAAAGACCTGACCCACGGGGTGCGCACCGCCGACGGCACACTTTACGTGGGGAGCTATGGCCAGGGCCTGCTGGAATGGAAAGGCGCAGGCAATTTTAGGATTTTCAATCCTGCCAACGGCAATAGTCCACTGCTGAGCGCCATTAGTAATCCAAACTATGCCCGCGTCACGGACCTAGCCCTGGATACCAACGGCGACGTGTGGGTAGTAAATCGCCACCAGCGCACCAACACGTCGGGGCTGTTTGTGTTTAGCCCGAGCAACAATGCCTGGCGCACGCTACCCTACTTCTCCGGTTCTGAAAACCTCGACCGTATTGCGCTCGACGATAACAACGTTGCCTGGGTTACGCAGGCACGGCAAGGCGGGCAGGGCCTGGTTGCCTACGACCCCACTTCCGGCGCAGTGCGCTACTTCACTAGTGCCGTCAAGCCTGACAACAACCCGGCGGCCCTCACCAACCTCTACGACGTGGTGAAAGACCGGCAAGGCGCCATCTGGGTGGCCAGCGGCAGCAATGCTGATGTGGGCGTGGCCGTGTTCGATGACCCCAGCCAAGGTTTTGACCCCAGCGTGAACTTTCGGGTGCCGCTGCTGCGCACAGGTACCGATATGGGGTTTCCTATTCTGAGTGGGCAAACTGTGCTGTGCATCGCCACCGATGGGGCCAACCGCAAGTGGTTCGGTACGGCTGATAACGGCCTGTGGCTGTTCAACGCTGATGCTGATGAGGCGCTACTGCACTTCACCACCGCCAATAGCCCATTGCCCTCCAATCACATCAACGACGTATCGGTGAACGACCGCACCGGCGAGGTGTTCGTGGCCACTGATGCGGGCTTGGTGACGTATCAGGGCTCTGCTACTGTAACGGAGGGTAAGCCCGATTGCGCGAAAGTGACGCCTAATCCCGTGCGTACCAGCTTCACGGGCGAGGTAGGGATTTCGGGGCTGGTGAACAACGCCATCGTGAAAATCACGGACGTAACGGGCGCCCTCGTCTATCAGACTCGCGCCAACGGCGGCACCGTTACCTGGAACCTGCTCGACAGCAACAACCGCCGCGTGCAATCCGGCGTGTATTTGGTTCTGTCGTCTGACGCAGACGGCAAGAATGGCTGCATCAGTAAAATTGCAGTAGTAGAGAATTAGTCGTTGTTGAAAACTGTTATACCTGTTATTAAAGAACAACTCTCTCTTCTTCATAAAAATAGGGGAGTTAGTTTCAATCCCTCCTTTTTAGCTGAAGCATGCTCATCAAAACCCGCGGTATCGTACTCAATTACCTGCGCTATCGCGAAACGTCTATCATTGCGCGGGTATATACGGAGCGGTTAGGATTGCAGTCGTATGTGGTGAATGGGGTGCGTAAGGCCAAGCCGCCGGGCCGCATTGCGCTGTTTCAGCCGTTTACGTTGCTGGAGCTGGTGGCCTACACCAGCCGGCAAGGTGGCCTCACGCGCCTCTCCGAGTACCGGTGCGCCGAGTCCTACCGCAGTATTCCGTTTGATGTGCAGAAGAGCAGCGTGGCGCTGGTGCTATCAGAAATTGTGGGCCGGGTGGTGCAGGAAGAGGAAGAAAACGAGCCGTTGTTTCACTTTTTGCACGATGCGCTGCTGGCATTTGATCAACAGCAGACTGGTTATGAGAACTTTGCGCTGATCTTCTTACTGCGCCTGGCTTCCTACCTAGGGTTCGGCATGGAGTCAGGACAGGAGATTACCACCCAGGTAGCCTTTGCCTCAGCCGCGCCGGCCACCGCTAACAGCACCAGCACCCCCACCGCCCTGCGCTTCCAAGAGTTCGACCACTATTTTGATGAGCTGCTGCACGACCCTACCCACGCTACGGTACCCAACGGCCGGGTGCGCCGCGAGCTGCTCAACTTGGTTATTCGCTACTACCAATTGCACATCGAGCACCTAGGCGACGTCCGCTCCCTGGCAGTGTTATCGGAGGTGTTGGCGGAGTAACGGCGAGATGAAGCATGAGACGACTAAAGCGAGTTTAATCGACTTTCTCAACAGCTTCGGTAGTTAAAAAAAATACGCCTGCCATCCTTTACTGTGTTCAGGATGACAGGCGTATTAAGTAATCAGGCGACTACTTCACCTTCACTATCGTCAGCTCAAAGACCAAATCAGTATTAGGTGGAATGGCGTAGCGGTTGTCGTCGTCTGGGTCGCGGGCGCCTTGAGAGCCGTAAGCCAAAGCAGCGGGAATCCAGACGCGGGCGCGGGTGCCAACGGGCAACAGCAGCAGCACTTCATCCCAGCCCCTGATAACCTCGCCGCGCCCTACCCGCAGGCGAAGCGGGTGGCCATCCACTGCCGACGAATCGAATAGTTTGCCGTTGGGTAAGAAGCCGGAGTATTCTACGGTCAGTTTGTCGCCGGGCTGGGGGGTAGGGCCGGTGCCGCGCGTTTCAATAAGGTAGCGCACGCCGCTGGCGTTACGCAACGTATCAGCGGCGGGCACCACTTGCGCCGTGCCCACGTGGGCTGCCAGCAGACACACCGCCAGAAATATACGTAGCCACCAGCCCTGTGTAACTGCTAGGTTAGTTGACAATCCTAGTCACTACCATGTCAAATTGCAGCACACGGTCGGGGCCGATATTGGCTGGTGGTGCGCTGGCACCATCACTGAATCCGTAAGCCAAGCCCGAAGGAATCAAAAGCAATTTACGGTCGCCGGGTTTCATGAGCACCAAGGCTTCATCCCACCCTTTGATTACGTTACCGGCACCGGCTACTACCTGAAAGCACTGGCACGGTGTGCGGTTGTCGTAGGAGCTATCGAATTTGGTTCCCAGCACGCCATCATCAATGAACTTGCCAATGTACTGCGTTTCTACCCGTTGCCCAGCTTTAACCAGTTCTGCACCTGCCGGAGCATCGGTAACCGGCACCAGGTACAAGCCCGATTCGGTACGGGTGTACTGGGTAATGTTGTTGGCCGTGAGATACTTCATAATCGAAGCATCATCAGTAGTTCTTTGCTGTTCGCGGTGGTCTTCGTACTGTTTAGCGTAGCTAGGGGTAGAGTCGCAGCCGGAAAGTACTGTGGCGCTACCCGCAAAAGCAAGCAGCGATGTGCAGAGCAACAGGCGATGCAGGAAAGGTTTCATCATTGGGAAAAGCTAAGAAGTGAGTAGGATAGGAGCTTATTGAATATCAACCAGCTCTACCTCGAAGCGCAGGGGAGTATTGGGTGGGATGCTCGAACCAGCACCAAACACACCATAGGCCAGCGCCGACGGAACGAGCAAAGTGCCCTTGCCGCCTTTTTTTAATAGTGGAATACCTTCGTCCCAACCCGCAATTACTTTTCCGATACCTAAGGTGAAAGGAAAAGCCGTAGCGCCGGAGGCGTCAAACGCCTTAGGGGGAGTGGTGAAATAGTAACCAGTATAGCGCACCGAAACCGTCTGGCCAACTTTAGGGAAGTCGCCGGTACCTAGGGCCGTGGTGTCCTGTACGAAATACAGGCCAGAAGCCCGTTTGTCGAATTTAGTAATCTTATTATCAGCCAGATACTTCTGAATGGTGGCTTCGTCGTCTATCTTGGCTTGGGCAGCTTGGCGTTCCAAATCAGCCAGATAATCATCGTTGCTGTCGTTGTTGAGACAGGACGAAACGCTCAGTAGTAGCACCAGCAAACCGAGCACGAAGCGCGAGGCGCGGAAGAAAGAAAAAGTAGTCATCATACCAGTAAGAGAAAAATAACCGCCGCCGGGTTGCATCCAGCGGCGGTTATTTACCTATTGTTACTTCACGTCTACCAGCTCCACGTCGAAGCGAAGGGGTGCGTCGGCGGGAATGTCGGCACCCGCACCGCGCTGCCCGTAGGCCAGCGACGAAGGAATCAGCAGCACAGCCTTCGAGCCTTTGGGCAGCAGGGCAATGCCCTTGTCCCAGCCCGGAATCACCTGGCCTACCCCTAGCGGGAATTCAATAGGCTTGCCGCCGTTGCCCTTGGCGGAAGAGTCGAACTCTTTGCCGTCGAGCAGGGTGCCTTTGTACTGCACCGAAACGGTCTGGCCCGTCTTGGGCTTGGCGCCGCTGCCGGCCTGCGTGATGATGTAGTACACGCCCGAGGTGTCGCGCTGGGCAGTGAGGTTATTCTTCTTGATGTAATCTTGCAGAATCACATCATCTGCCTTCAGCTGCTCTTTGGCGTGCGCCTGCATTTTCACCTGCGCATCCATCATCTGCTTCTGCTGATCGGCCATAGCCTCGTCGCGGGTCTGCACCTTCTCGGCTTTCACCAACATCGTGATGGTGTTGCCCTGCTTCTTGATGAAAGGCGGCGCGGGGCGGCCCGAGTTCTTCATGGCCAGTGTATCGGCATTGAAGCGGAATACGGCCGAGTCGCCGGGCTGCAACATGGCAAAGGCTTCAGCCTCAGCGCCTTTTTGCTTCACCGAGTCGAGCGGGAACGGGGCGGCAATGCCCATGCGCTGCACGCGCGAGCTCATCAGCAGCGAGTCTTTGGCCGTACGGTACTCAATGTGCAGGCCCAGAATCTTGCCGATGCGTTCCTTGTAGGTAGGGTCGCCGGTTACGGCTACTTCGCGAGGCTCGTACTTGTTGCCTACTTTTTTGAAGATTTTGTATTCGATACCAGACTTGGTTTTCTGGAAATCGCCACCGCCCTTGTTGCAGGAGGCCAGGCCCAGAAAGCCGGCCGCCAGGGCCAGACTCAAAGAAATGCGTTGAGAAAGCATTGAGTAGGGTAGAGTTAGAAAAGAGAATTTCGGGCAAGTTACGCCGAACGGGGCGCAACTACTAAAGGAGCCGTTACCAGTTGCGCCTGATACTGCGGCAATAAGTCGATGAAGCGTTGCACGGTAGTCTCGAGCGGGGCGTAGCTGACGCCACCGGCAGCGTTGTGGTGGCCGCCGCCTTGGAAGTGCTGGCGCGAGAAGTCGCTCACGGAGAAGTCGCCCACCGAGCGGAAGGAAATCTTCACGGCCGAGCCACGGTCAATCAGGATGGCAGCAAATACTACCCCCTCAATGCTGAGCGCAAAGTTGACGAGGCCTTCCGTATCGCCGGTTTTAGACTGATACTGGCGCAGTTCGTCCTGCGTGATGGAAATGTAGGCTGTGTTGTACTCGCGCAGCACTGTGAGCTTGTCCTTGAGCACAAAGCCCAGGAAGCGCAGGCGCATTTCGGAGTGCGAGTCGTAGATGCGGCGGTGCACGGCCGAGAGGTCGATGCCAGCATCAAGCAGCTCAGCAATAATGAGGTGCACATTGCGCGAGGTGCTAGGGTGGCGGAACGAGCCCGTATCGGTCATG
>Ga0210040_10000966_pt1 | contig 45518 bp, 40 predicted proteins | sample CryGeyCG12114_NA_FD_185462 | JGI IMG/M metagenome (GOLD analysis project Ga0210040, IMG submission 185462) | Groundwater microbial communities from aquifer - Crystal Geyser CG19_WC_8/21/14_NA (SPAdes) (version 2) | ecosystem: Environmental > Aquatic > Deep subsurface > Groundwater | place: USA...
TTGCAAGTTGGTGAACAGAGAAAGACTAGCTGATGAGACTACCGAAAAACGATAAAAACCCCTAATTATTATTACTGGTTTTTTGTAATATTAATATAAATAATTCCTTATAACTCGGCTTCGTCGTAATACCCTCTTGCTGAGGTTTATTTATATTTTTAAAGCGTATTCCGTTGGGCACAAAACCATTAAAGGAATTGAGGTAGGAACCTTTGTAAAAGGAGAAAAAACATATATGCAACCGTATAGAATGGGTTTTACTTAACTCCAGTCATGTCAGAACTCGATTGCTTAAGCTGTTCCCTGACTGTGAGTCAGTCAGTTGAGCAGACTTTTATTGTTTAACTTGAATTGCTTACTGAAGTGAGAGAACGGGTGATTAACCACTGCATACCACTTAACTTTCTAGATGTGAGAAATACGTAGAAAGGAATATGACTTAAATGTTGGCATCATGACTTTGACATTTCATCTTACAAGTACAGTGACTGGTAGTGAGACTGACTCTTGACACTCGTCATACATGGCAATATATTATTAATGTATCCAGTATGCTATACAAGAGCTGAAATACTAAAAGTTAGACAACTTTACGGTTGCTCCCCTACAACATACAGTATACAAATGCGAAGAACCACTTTTCATTACATTGCTGCACAGCACAAAAGCCAAATATCTTTTCAGTATATAGTTAGTGAATGATGTCAACAATAGTAATGCTCGACTACCAGGTAAAAATCTGCATAGAATGATTACGCTATATATGATATTCTATGGAAACGGGAAATATATTACGAGAGAACGACTACGGCATTAATTAAAAATTAATTTCGGATACATCTTTTTTTTTGGAAGCAGAATAAATGGGAATCTAGTTTGTCTAACTTCTCACAGTGCATTTATATTATATGAATCTCCATGCATAAAAAATCCACCCCCTTCTCCTAAAGTGACTGATGAACAAGGAGGAACTCGTTTTTTTTAAATTGTTGACTGACGAGATGGGTTTACAAAAGCTTTTCATGATTGAGCGAGGGTGATTCATCGCTGCTAGCAAAGAATTCTCCGTTGCACAAGGATAGCATACACACTGTGTGTGTATCACATATATATCTCCTGTCCGTGAATTAAACACATGCATGCCCTAATGTGCTGTGTGATATGAAATGAACGTTGATCTAGAGATAATAGCTCACATATATTTGGTATCCATGATCCACGAATACAACTTATCCAGCCCTTGTAGGGATGGGGCACCTATTGTACTATAGGAGCACTCTTGAACATACTCTCTTGATTTTCAAATTTAATTAATTAATTCAACCATTTGGTAGTGTGATTGTAGAGCAGGACTAGTAGTAGAAGTAGTCATGCATTGTATTGACATTGAAACGAGAGGAGCATTTCGCTCGTGGCGTGTATAGAATTAATGTAGATAAAAGATAATAGCACAAAGTTGAGAGTATCTTATATAGTCAGTGATGTATCCATGGCATCTTTTATTACTGTACAGAGGCGAAAGATGAGAGAACCTTATCCTATAAATGTGATGTTAAATGCAAGTTAGGATGAGTGGATGTCACAAGTTCCACCATGGCTTTTTAATATCACGGAGAGAGATTGTTCAATTGTTCCAGAAAGGGGAGCTCGTGCTCACTCAATACTTTGGAGGCTTCCCGTGTAATCTTCCCTATCGTACACACGTCTCCATGACACGAGGAATCCCATCCCTCATTTTTCTCTGACTGATGAACTCTCTGTAGAAAACGAGCCCTATGTGTCATCCATTGCAGTGCGTCTCTCGCTCCCAATCTATGGATGCATTTATATACTTACTACAGCAGAATACATCAAAACTTATAACCACAGAAGTTACATGACATGGGCTCAACCAATTTATATGCACACACTCTCCTGCTTGCTTTCCCTTTGTCAACATGTAATATTTGCCTCTACTCTATGTTACAGAGTAGAAAGGGTTATGCCTTATAGAAAGTAAAGTGCTTTATACTGCATAGTTTCAAATCCTTGTGTCTGCTTACTTACTTGCGTCCTCATTACTCATCTCTCAACTGAAAATGGAAACAGCCAGTTGTAGTTGCAGTGCAGTACAGGGTATGGATAATGGAATATCATAGAAATGAGTAAAATCGTTTCAATAGTTTCATAACCATTTCGGTTTTTAATAAGTTGTGTAAATCAATGGAATGAGAACAACAGAATGGCCCTCAATGAATTTGTACTACTTTTTATTACTAAAAGAGATGGAAGTTGATTGCATGAATATATAAACTACAACAGATAATTAGTTTCACTCGGGCAGTAAACTAGAGTTACTATGAAACTAGTTGGTAAGTAAGTAGGGAGCATTGAGTTAAGAGAGAACGTTGCCAATAGAATTTCTGTGACAAACAGGGAAATTTCTTTTTCTTTTACACTTTTATTTACTATGAAACGTAGTTTTGCCTTCCATATTTTCGTACTTTTAAATGTGACACAAACTGCGCATTAGTGTGGATGAGGATTTTTGAAAGTGAGACAAAGGTGTCAACTGTGAGAGGCATGTGAACCAGATTTGCAGTTATGAACGTTTCAATAGGCTCCCTCATGAAATATGACGCGGACACTCAAAGATTAAGACAAGCCGAGTCTTTTCCCCCTGAACTGAATTTATATTATTCTTCCCGTTGTTTTTTGTATTCATGCCACTCTATCTCTTGCTATACGGTATATACAACTGCTAGAAGCGAATGAAATTGGTAGAATCTGTCCTTCTACAGTCTACAGCTCCCTTCGTAGTAGTAGTAACATTTAGAGAGAACGCAAAACGCCATTATAAAATGATACATTGAGTGGTGAGTATATTTTTTTCTTGGCTCACTCTCACTCACTTCACTTCCATATGATGCGTCGAGCGAGAGAAAGTCTGCTGTGACGACGAAAGTCGTTTTTACCATCCTAATGCATGAGTACACGTGGAAAAGAAAAGAAGACATGGAATGATACAAAGGAAAAGATGAATGTGGTTCCCTACATACACTATATGTAATGCTCTCTCCAATCCAGACATTCATTCCAGTTAGAAAAAGAACTTGGCATCTGCTCACATACACAACCACTTATCTTTTCTCATTCTATCATTTGGGTGTGGGTCCCACAATCCAGCAAGGTTGCAAAAGGGGAGTCCACATTGCCTCGTACTTTATACACTACAGACGAAAAACACAGGAGATCCAATGACATTCAATAATAAAAACATATTCCTCATATCCACTCTAGTATCAAAACTATGGTCAGATAGATTCATAAGGAAACACGACCATGTACAAAACACATTTAATATGAGATTGTTTGCGAGCCTTTCCTACGACTGCTAGCTAGTGATATTTCTTTACTACTGGATGCGATGAGAACAGAGTACAATAGAACTCGGGAAATGTCACACTAACGAGTAGTTAAGCAAGTTAAGTGTGTTAAGCGTCTTTATAAGCCCTTCTTGGATCCTGTAGTGGATAGCTATGGAGCTCGCTTCCAGCTACTGCAGTGGTGAACGAGTAGCAAGCATTAAATGATCCCGGACTCCCAGATCGCTGAAGTACATAATTTAGGTCCACAAGAGACAGCTGACAGAACATATTCTACTCATGACTTACCAGTCGCTACGTCCCTATTTAATAGGTATCTTGGAGAATGCATGATGGCCGGGTTCCAGAGTTGTCTTGGTTACTGTCTTATTTTTGCTGTGAAAAAAAAGCGTAAAAACTTGAGCCGTAGTTCTTCTTTTCTGCCTTTTAAATCCCTAATTGTAGGTGTATTTTAATGTGGTTAAAAAGGAAGGTTGCATATATTTTTCGCTAAATGAATAACTAAGTCATCGTAATTTTTAAATGCAAGGCAATCCAGTTTTTTTGGTTAATATAGAACCTTTTTGGCGGTGGAGGAATTATGTTATGATGTGAAATAAAATCGGCTGTGCTATTTAATAAAGCACTGTATAAATAATGTTTATACATTTTATTTATATTTTATTTGACCTTTCGTCATGGCTGTTATAAAATTAATGTTTTATTCAGCTTTACCAGCACTCGCGGGCATTCTCTAGTCTTAATTATAGTACCTTCTTATAGCTTTTACAACCTTAGACTAGACTAAAGATTTATAAATAATGAAACGGAACACATCCGGCGTGGCTTAATGCAACATGGCTTATTACTGGCGCACATTACAATCATACAACCAATATTTCTGTTTTCAATTTACCTTTCACGACTATTATTCTATTTATAATTGTCAATTTTCCATTACAGTCAACGTATCTAAATTTGAACCAGCAGAGACGAATTAAAAATGAGTATATTATAGATATTATCTCAATTTCTTCCTACTTTGTTAGTTGCACATGAATTCATAAAATGAACGAATCAACATGTTTTGTGGTACATTGTAGTCATAAGAAATGCATACATAAAGCAAATACAAATGAAACACTATTATACGCACACATTTATAACAAGAAATAATTCGTCATATTCCTTTCTTCCAGGTAAACAAAAACTAGATCATACGCCGGCCATAAAAAACCTGTACAAACCTAATTCATTTCACTCTCCATAAATTCCGTGTGAGTGCATTTGTGAACCAAGTATGACGTGAGTTCCGTGAAAGAAAAGACGCCGAACTGAGCCAATCGCCAGTGGAAGTTACTAATTGTATTTATTAGTGTGCCAGTGTGATGACATGCATTGGTTCAGAGACTAAATCAATACGTGCTGGAACATTTGCAAGGATAAAATACTTCACGATGGATGAAGTGTCTTTGGAAATCAGCACAACCAAAGGCAGTGGTCAGCATCTTCTGAGCCGCACATCTGAGAAAGGACCCATAAGTCCTGGGAATGTAACAAATGGAGCCGTGGTTTTGTCCTCCCCACCACAATCTCCCATGGATTCCAGCCAGGACACAGAGTTGCCAAGGAGTGATACGTGTAGTCCTCTAATGTGTTCGCTTCATCCTGAAACATGGCATCCTCATAATTACTCCAAGCCGCCTACGGCGCCAACTCCATTCACAATAAATGATATTCTCAGTTGGGATAAGAAACCGATCAAGTTGGAAGATGAGCCTAGTGAGTCCTCTTCAAAGTCTTCACCTCGATTGTATTTGGCAGTGGACAGTGGGGAGGAACTATTACCCGGGGAAGAAGATATTATAGAAGAAGCCGAGAATGAAGATGAGCCCTTGAACCTATGTGTCAAACGGGAGACTTCAACGCCCAGCCCTGAAACGAACAACAACAGTCGACTACTGAATGACTGTTTTACCCCGCTCAACATTCCCCATCGTGACAGCAAATCATCAAGTAATGCGCTCCTTCCAAATAATGTGATCATTCCTAAAGTGAAACATCCGAGGCCGCTGCCCGTGCTTGGAGTTACTAAAGCTGATAAAAATGGAAACAAAGGTGTGTGATTTAAGTTAATTAGGCTATATTTTTTATTCAGAGTTTCTCATGTTTAAATCCTCGATGTCGTCTGAACGTATGAACGTTACATTATTTACGGACAAATGTTCAGTGTTGTTTGTAAGTTTCAAATATTCCAATTTTCCAATGATCAACGATTATCGTGGGTTGATGTTTGTCAAAGATTTCTCTATTTTATATCTCGGTCGTCAATTATAGCATTGTAGAACCAGCGAAGAACTGAAGGTAGGGATTTGCTCACCGTTTTATTTACCGGTTTGCAACATAGACTTCGGGAATTTCTGTCAAGGACTTAAGACCCAAAATTTCATGGTGTCAAACTTTTCGATGCGAATTGGTCGATCTCTTGTGAAAGTTATGTATCACATTTACTAATCTGCATCTGCATGCATACTTATATATTCTTCCTTGTTTGCTATTGTTAGTCATAAGAAAGGCATTAAATAAGGAAATGAAGGAATCGACCGTAAAACTTAAACTTACCAACTTTAGTCTGTTATATAAACTAAGAACATAAATTAGGTTTGCTAAAGTGGAAATATAGGAGGACTAGAAGGCTTTATGCGTTGATGAAACAAACTATTATCGGCTGTCTATTCTTTGAATTCAACTATATAGGATCAGGATATGTAAACGCAAAGAGTGGAACTAAACGGAAATTCAAAGAGAATGGCGTTTCCAAGACCTCCTCCTTATTGCTCAGCAATGAGAATGGAAACAGCTCAGATGGGAATGGAGCCGATTTGCTAGAAAATCCGGAATCGCCGTCAATGCTGGAGAGCGACTCAGACGCCAAGAAAAGAAAGAAAGCTCGAACGACTTTCACAGGGAAACAGATCTATGAGCTCGAAAGACAATTTGAGGTGAAGAAATATTTGTCAAGCAGTGAACGGTCGGATATGGCTCGTATTCTGAATGTAACTGAAACGCAAGTACGTGTCAAGTTTACTTTTCTGCTCTATAAGCTTTGCTCTGCTTCCCTTATATAAAACTTCTTATCTCAATCTACTGAGCTCTTCAAAAAGACGAGTATGTATATGCCGAATAAATACCAGTATTTGTTTTACTGTTTTCATTTATTCTTTTGTTTTCAATGCCCTTGTTCTAGTCTCTACTTTGCTCTTTTTCTGTCAACAGTTATTTTAAACGTTTGAGTGAAGCACTGTCGAATGGTTTGGTGGTGTTAATGATTGATTACATAAAACAGCAACATTGCGCTGTACTTAATTCGCTTAACTGTACTCTGTACTAATGACAATAAAAGATTAACAGCTGACATTGTATTTCATGCTGTACGTATCATTCGATCGTTTTCCATGTTTTCGGGAAGATGATATATGGCTTTATTAACAACATTTAGGGAATCCGGTACATACCATCTATCTGATGTTGCAAACAAAGAAAATAAAATGACGATAGGACTTTTTCTCATATCGAATTTTTCCTCGTGTGCTCTGTTTATGCTATGAAAAATAAACCGCTGTTGGCATTCCATCTTTTCTCTGTCCCAAGACATATCGATTATAGAGCACAGCACAATACAACATTACAAAGTTGCAGTAGCGAGAAAATATGGCGTGTGCTTGACTGGATACAGAAGCAAAGTATACTGTCAAAATGTAGGAGTAGCTGTTATTCATTGACTTTGCCATAGGAGAGTGGCATTGCACAGAATACAGGGTTGTCGAAAAAACAATTGCTCTCTCTTTCTCTCTCCTCTCTCTATTCCACTATTTTTCTGTGAACTATTTCTGTCTTCATCTGTTGGCCTCATTTTAAAATCAGTTGAGATGTTGTATTCTCAGGTTTCATGATTATGATATGATTACGGTCATAGTATCTACTGCAATGCATGGTGTGGTACCTATTATGCTGTTGATTAAAACAAACTGATTGAGAAAAATGTGACGATTGTTGCAATCTTTTATGAACTAATGAATCCTAATCTTAAGCAACTTTTTGGAAGGATTTAAACAGTGCACAGTGGTTATAAGAAGTATATAGTTCACTTCAATCAATATAGATAAGTGAATCTGCATTGTGTAGTATACAGTTTAACTCGGTGAACATGATTATGACATGGCTGATGCATGCCTATCGAACTGTATGCTTGCAAGATTCTCTAGTCTCATGAATTTTAGTTTACAATAGGGAAACGGGAAAAAACTTGAGCATAGGCTCTGTTGAAGAAACCTTTTTATCTCAACAAAGATGGAGAGTGGGAGTGAAAGAGAAAGCATGGTCTCTCAGTTCTGGGAGAAAGCCAAACATGTATGAGAAAACCCTCCTGTTTTATCTAAATCTCATATGTGTGGACTTTTGTTCACACTCTTGACTCCTAAACTCGGCAAAATGATGAATTTATAAAGCATTTTGGGAATGGGTCCAAAAAACCTTCCTGTACCCTATGTACTAAATATTACTATATACTGTTGCATTTTTGCGTTGTACTACTTGCGCTCCGTTGAATATTCTTGGAATAAAATTAATTCCATCATTCAATCACAACCTTCCTACCTACCAAACGTGTATTGTTTGCTATCTGTATTGATTTGATTTCGCTTTTTTGGTGCGTTACCTCCACCTCCATTGTCCATTTTATAAACGCTACTTTACGCTGCGCTAAACTGCAAGATGATGCTTTGCAGACTACTCATAGTTAGTTTGTGTGTTCTTTTATAGATTTATCGCATACATTGAAAGGAACAGTGCAATGCAGAATAATAATTTTAACGTTTTCTTTGTTTCTATAGGTTAAAATCTGGTTTCAAAATCGGAGAACCAAGTGGAAGAAACAGGATAATATTAGTAATGCGGAAGCAGCGGAGCACAAGGTACAAGCAACCAAAAGTCAGGGTAACAAACGTGACAAGAATGGAACTGGAGCCTCCAACCGACCTTTTAAGGGACAGCCGTCATGTGATCTTTCTAATAAAAAGCGGACCAACAAGAATGGTATTCGGCTGTCAGAATGCAGTTTAAGTATATCAGGAAGTGTAGACTCAGTGAGTGAAGACCATTCCAATGGATCAGCCTTAACTCGAGATGGGACTGCTTCAGAAAGTGCAGTATCTGAAAACGGAAAGTCCTCGCCAGCTCCAGATGATTCATCCACTCCTCACTACTCTTTGTTGCTCAATTCCTCAATGGATGTTACAAATAGTAATGACACTGCCGTTAAGCAGGATGGATGTGTTGGTCGCGAGTTTGGATCCATTCTGCAGAACCAAGTGTGTACTCCCGTCTGCTCACCATGCCCAGCCAATGAGAATGATGACGTTAGGATGCGAGAAGCTGCTGAGAGGGATCATAATGACATTGAAGAGCATATGAAGTCGAGTATAGATGATACTGTAAAAAAAATGATGTTGGAGCCATCGGACAATGGAGAAAGTGCTCCTGAACAAAGCAATTCTACTAGTCCAATAGTAAATCACGATGAATTTGTTGAAATTAGTAATGAGAATTCAAACATAGGAAGCAAAATGGGTTGTGGACTGTTGGATTCTGTGGAGTCATCGGCATGTGAAGAAAACGAGACTGATAAAATTATTGTGACAGCCGCCAGTTATGTTAGCTAATATTCGGAGACTTTCCTAAACGGTGTTAATGTCAAGATATGAGTTAGACAATGAAGTAGTTTCATTTTTTGGAATGGAAACGCTCAGTCGATGTAATTTTACTATTATCTGATGTGTACGCTTACTTATAGATGGCGGCTTGAAATCCTTAGTCTCCTTAGCACACAAAGTTTATGATAGAGTAGCTAGAGAGTATTAAAAATTCAATTATTAATGAGTTTAAAATATCAGTCCATTAAATGGTTATTATTTTTAATCTATCTACAGTGGTTTGCCTATTATGCAAAAATCTGTGCATGTATTAATGTTGGGGCCCGGCTGATGATAATTTACAAGATAACAGGTAAACTGCAGTCTTGTGAGACCAATTTTAATTAGAAACGCAACTTAAGGGTCGACTTATAAAACCTGGGGCGTGGGCTGTCAACAATTTTTATTTAAAACGGGAAATTAAACTTGTTTTGAGTTAGTGATATACCGTTGTAAGTTTAGTATTCATATTTTCGTGAAGGTTATTAGACTGTAATTGAGTAAAATCGTGAATCTACCGTTTGGCCCTCTTAAGATAGAATGATGCGAGTATTTTATTGGAGGAGACGATTAATAAATTGTGTCCTTTTTGATTTTTTCCCATGTGTCAACTGTGTTAGCGTTGTCCGCTGCCTATCATGTTGCATTTTCATATTGTTATTTAATGGAGGTTACAAATTACTCATTTTGTCACCTTCAAGCTTCCAGTACTGTTAAAGTATTGATGACTGGGATTATTAAACAATTTTAAATCTATTCTATAAATGCATAGTTACAAATTGCATTAATACTAGACATTATTTACAATACTAGTACATTGTATGACTTATTATTGAGTTGGCTTTAGCAAATTTAGCTCTTTTGTTCGCATTTACACTAGATCTCGTTGCACAATTACCAGAGAAATCTGTATCTTAAATGTGGCGCACTTGTCAAGTTGTCGATGAAATAACTCTGTGTAATAATGTATACCTTATATCAAACAGTCTCAAATCGTGCGTGTCTATTGTCTATCGTAGCTACACACACTCAAAATGAAATAAATATATTATATTTGATCCAAAGAAAACCAAGAGGTCAGAATTTCCTTTGCATACGATCAAAGAGCAATGCACATGCACAGATTATATTTTTGATGGTATATGGTAGTATGGTTTTTTAAGAATGGTGTAGTCTTTTCACTTTTCATCTATTTTTCTCATGTATTTTACCGAACGAACAAAGAATCTGCTCAAAAACTAGGCTTAATTTAGGCATTTTATGGTAAATACACGCGGCAAATGGAAACCGCTGAAGACTTAATGGAACCTAATTAAAAAAATTATGACTGGATACTTGATGTCTTACATACGACGGCGTGAATGCCAATTAGCACAACTACTGGTACAATGTAAGACCTTCATATATTTACGTTGCCAAGTCAACAATCCACTTAGATGCTAATAAATTTGTTATCCAAACAAAAGCTCTATACTCCAGATGATTCGCTTTCTAAAATTTTACTCCACTTTGCAAAAACTTGTCTGCGAGCACACACCTCTCTCACATTAACTGTTTATTCCGAACATTCGAACAAATAAAACAATTTAAATCTCTTTTAAACAGCAATTAATACAATCACGATGACTGAAGCCCAATACCTTTACCAATCGTAAGGATGCCATAAAGTTAATCTTTAGAAATATTTTTTTTTGTTATTTTATGCAAATTATTAATTATTTTCTAGCCCAAAACATGAAAATAATAGTTACCAACCTCTGCAAGAGAGTTACTGCTCTGAATTACCCCAATCTTGTCGGAACAGGTGTACACAGGTATGAATTGAGTAAAAAAAGATGGAAAAATTAGTAAGGAATGTTATACAGCCTGAGTAAGATCATTTCTCCTTGCCTCTTTAGCCTATCCTAAGATGTCCTGATGGCAATAAAGTGTCTAAAACAAAAATGTTGAAGCCTGAACGACGATTTCATGAAAATACGGCTGTATTTGACGGTAAACCTACAATGATTTGAACTTTGAACTCAAAACAGACCATTCGCCGTAAAGCTTGTTGTCATTTTCATCTCAACTTATGCATATGATAGGCAACACGACGTATAATATGTCCTTTACCGCTACGGAGGGCCTCACCAAGGCACAATCGTTCCGACCCTCCCCCAAGTACTTAGGAAGTCATGGTATTTCGGAAACGCTGTCCAGCTACAAAATAGACTTTGTACCGCATAAGGTTAACCGTTTCCAGCCCGCGGGTTGGCAGCGAAATGATTTCTTCAAGCGCATGAGCCATCCAATGGAAGGATTAACAACTTACAGGCTAAATTATGATGCGAAAATGGGCGGCCCTGCCCCAAGTGCCAAACCGAAAGCATTCGCAGAGCCCAACACATTGAACTTTGATGGACGGACAACGTACAATACCATGTTTCAACCATGGTGCCTTCCTTGTACCAAAAGTTTTAAACCAGAAGATCGATTTCGAATGGAAAATTGCAATGTTTGCACTCCTTTCAAGGGGATAACCATTTACAAAGTAAGCCAACTGCTAAAACTTTTTGAGGTAACACAATATTTTGAAAACCTTTTAAATGTGATTGTGATTGCAGAAAGATTACAAAGGTACTCAAGGCCCTGCCGCGGTGAGTGTCGGTAAGGAATCCAAAGCGATAAAACAATCTGGGAAATTCGATGGTATCTCCGTGTACCGGCAAGATTTCGAAAACTTTTACTTCGACGACCGGGAATGTGTCCCAACCGCCGAATATGATCAGAAGAATCCACGTATGTTCTCTTTGATGTAACTATTTTTGCTGATTGGTAGCGATTTTTAATTTTTCATAATATGCGTATAGGGGACGGCTGTAACTTGCTCGACTGTTGTGGTAAACCACCAAATCGAACTGTTGACTATTCGCTCCCTGTGCCGCCTTGTAACTATCCAATTCAACAGCCAAGGTGTCCGAGTCATCAGGAGCTTCGATGTGGACCTCAACCTTGCGTGTCTCCATACAAGTTGACAATGAAAGATAATGTGCCATTCGAGACGGAAATAACAGTTGAACACAATTTCCCTCCACAAGTCAGTGGATCAAAGGGTCTAGCTCTCACAAGTGGTCCATGCAACAACTGAACATAATAAATCGTTTTAAAATTGAAATTTTCAATTCATCCAACCCTCATGCATATAATGTCAATACAATAAATACAAAAAGTCGAAAATAAATAATAATAATGCTTTCTTATTCTTGAGGCATCTTATTTTTTTCACCTGCAGCCCAGCCCAGCCCAGCATTATATAGTAGATTTAATAATAAAACTATAAATTGCTTACTTAGTGATACAGTGTAGCGCATCGTGGTACAATCCCTTATGAGCGCAAGAGCAAACAGGAGTCCTAGTCCTGCTCACATTTGCTTATTAAATAGTTTAGTAACTACAAAACTACTGTAGCTCTGTATTTGCTGTATGTAATCCTGTAATATAAATCCTAACATTGAAAGCAATATGTTTTGTAACTCCGGTTGGGAGAATCTACGTATAAATTCTACAATTACAATACACAAGATGTTCAGGTTTTCAGATTATGTACAACGCGTCTCATTCCTTCCAGAAACATCAAATATTTAACTTTCTATATGTTACAAAAATACATAGATCATGATGAGCATCTATTTTTTAGCAAGGTTTTTAAACTGAATATTTTGGAAAGCTAAAATTACAGGCGAAATAAATCTGCCAGCAAAAGGAAAATCAAGGATCGGTTAATCAAAATTCAAGCTGAATGTTCCTATGAAATGAACCTGAGGGTTACAACAAACTTTTAACTTCAAATTTGAAACTAAACAATAAACGTCCCAAGATGTGTCAATGCATGTCCAGTTCAACAAGCTCTGTTTAGATGATATGTTACTGGGTCTTTTAGATCAAGTGTCAGGAAACTCAAGCCTATGAAACTCGCTTCATTTTGCGATAAATTTATTACTCAATCAAACTATAAATAATAATTATCTCCCCCTCCCTCCTGGGGAGTATCCCGATTTCCCTTTGAGTTAAATGTAATGCAACAAAACAAACATTAAAATTTTATCGAGATTCGTCAAAGCGTTCGATCGGTAGATCAATTTGAAAGATAGATGAACATTGCCTTTCCCGCTTTTCCACACCAAAGCCAATACCATAAAGATGAAGCCGAAGCATTATATCATTTTCATTCACGTCATGCGCATAACCTAACTTTGCCTTTCTGTGCATTTCTTTCTATTCTAAACTCTTACTCTTAATCCAATAGTACGGAACAGAAAAGCAGGGAAATGATTGTAGAATCAAGTCTCCAGAATTTTTACTACTAAATTACAGAAATAAAACGATAATTATTGACTTTCACTGCAGAGAAAATCATGAATAAACTATCCTGATCTAAAATGAAAGTATGCCTTACTTATAATTACTGTCTCTGTTTCGATTAGCTTAATTGTTCAATTAAAATTAAATATTTTTTACACTTTACAGCAACAATATAAACTACTATTAAATTAATTACGACACTAGAGGCATTAAAATGCTGATTAAATGGTTTCCTCTGATTTGATCTTTAAAATATTCACATGGCAACAAGTGACTTTTGCTGACTCCAAACAAATCGCGAGTGCCAAAGATGATTTGCTCCAAATTCTCACTTCTGCTTCAGCCTTCGAACCGTACAGACCTGTCGATTCTTCTCTCTCTCTCTTCCCTCCTCTCACTCGATTTCTCCTTCCAAACTTTTCAATTTTTCGATTTTTTTCAAACTACTACTCATAATGTCTTGTGATCCTTGTCAAATCGAAACTTTACCCATGGATGTCATGTCCACTTGTGGATCTGTTGATCCTGGCATGGATAACTGCTCCCCAAGGGGCGTTGCTGTGTTGAGAAGACCCATTTCTCGCTCATGCTCGCAAGGAAGCTTCCGAAGTGGCGGTAGAAGGGCCTCTCAAGGGGTTTCTAGAAGCAATAGCCAGCTCTACGGATGCAATGAGCCTTGCCCTTCGCATCCACGAAACGACTGCTGCATTCCTTGCCAGCCGGTATGAATTTACTTGTTTACCTCTCATACTGCACCTTTAAACAACCAATATTGGTTTCTGAACCTTTATTAAACATTTATCTTTTCTACAGCAATTACCCAGGTGTCCTGCTGGCATCTATGTAGAAAAAGCTCAACCAATCCGTCCTGATCGCTATTATGAACCTCCAACGATTGGATTTGATGGTAAAATGCAATATATCTTGTACATATTTATCTAAATGCCATATTTACTCTAATATCTTGCTGTAACCACAGGTGTGACCACTTATCGTGAGCATTATCACCCGAAGTGTGGCCAAAAGGCTCAGTCTTTCAAGCCGCACACGGTTTTTGACCCTTCATGCGCCAAGTTTGCCGGGATCACAAGCTACAAGGAGGCATACACACCTAAGCCATCGATGCCTTATCGTAAGCCTGCATGGGCCAAGCAGGCGGAGTTCAATCCATCTTGCAGCAAAATGGAGGGCGTATCTACCTACAAGTTTGACTATCGGGGCTGCATGGGTGATAAGGTGAACTCCTTCAAACCTTTGTCTCAATTTGACCCTTCGACCGCCGTTCTGGATGGCAAGACGACCTACAAGATGAGCTTTATTCCGTATTGTCCTCGTGAGTATCGATATGCCAAGCAGCCTACGGCCAAGCACTTTGAGAATTCGGAGATGTCATGTGCTCCCATTGATGGATTATCTACTTACCGGGTAAACTAATATTCGCAAAGATTGAACCCAGTTGTCGAGGAAGTGGTTGTCTAACATATCTTTTAATTTTCAGGCTGATTTTTGGCCCAAGTGTGGAGAGAAAAGAGATAGCATGAAGCCCACAAACAAAACACGTTTCTCAAATGCTAAGTTTGCAGATAGGACTACATACAAGAATGACTTCAATCCATTCCACTTCCAAAAATGCGTGGAGCCATGCATCCCTGAGTGCTTTGAGCAACAACCTTACGTATGTGGATGTGACGAGCCTGCCGCCAATGGAGAATGAAAATTCTAGAACCTGGACACGAAATAATGCCGATAACACAAAACCAATCAGACAACGATATCATTTAATGCTTTTTCTCAAACTTTCAGTAAATCGTACAAAACTTTCCTTATCACAACAATGCCGTACTTGTAAACTAACACATAATGAATAAAAATCACAAGAAGCATTAACATTGTTTTTTTAAGTGTTAAAGAATATTAAATCCTAAGAATAAGTGTTTCATATTTGCAGTCAGCATCAGCATTACAAAAAAGTAACGACCAAACAACAGGGCCATACAACTGTACCTAATTTTATTGAGAAATAGTTATATAGTTAACATGAAGCATGCATTATAAACTTCGATTCATATCTTTTTTTCATTAAACTAGAAACTATTATACATTTACCTATTTTATAAATGCACAGTCATCCATTTTCTATGACTGACGACGATGACAATATTTGACTAAAATTTCCATACAAACAATAGACAAGAGTGTTATTTATTTATACCAACAACTACAGGCAATGCGGAGTTAATAGTACAATGAACCTACAGAGTTTTAAAACATCCACAGACCAGCATACACTTTCAAAAGAAAGTTCACAGTTTTACGCATACGCATACAAGATCATACTGGGACAGAATTTGACCTATGCACTCTGCATTATTTTAGCTTGACTGTTGGGCACCCTGAAAACGTTTTATAATAACCAACACTGAGACTGAAGTACCGAAAATTTTTGGTGTTGTTCACTGTAATCTAGCGCAAATGAATCGTAAGTTTAATAAGAACCCCAAAAAATATTTAGTTTCTAGCACCAAAATCGCAAGACTTCGAGATTTTTTCCCATGTTATTTTTCATAAGAAAAATCGAAAATTGATTCTGGATTTTCACAATTTGTTTCGTCCTTCGTCTCATATGTAAACTAAAGCGTTGGAAACTAATATTTTCAGGGATTGTTGCAGGCACTCTCCAAATGTTTTAAAACTATTTCTCATATCAAAACTCTGCCTCTGCCACCCACCTACAACACTTCTTTGTTAGTAAAAAAATACCAGTCAATGCACTTGTACTTTATTAGCAAACTGTCGCAATTAGCAGAGAGGTGTAAGTAAGCGTCCCAACGATGTTCATCCTCTCCAATAAATTACACATGATTACACCTTAGCAAGAAGGAGTCAGAAAAATGTGCATAACGTAGTTATAAGTTAGAAAAAATACATCCAACGACACAACAATTAGCTGCCATACGACTTTTGTTAGTTTTAAACTGACCGCTACATGAGGATCTAATATTTTAGTTCAGAAGAAGCAGAATATCTAATACGTTTAAACAGCGGGATTTAAATCTACTTCAATCAATGCATTCCAGGCTCAATTGTAATTTAAATTAGGATTAGACACAGTTACATGAATAATGTGTGAATGCTTCTGGATGTGACAGACAAGTTGGTCCACTAAGTCGGTGACTGGCAATACCTAGCTAAAGTGCACCCATAGTGTGAGTGAACAACAAATTGTGAATTATACAACAATTAAACGAAACATCAATAAACTACCAATATTCATATTATACATTATACTATCACAAAATGGAGACACGTAGGAGACACATTACATTATTCAAAATCAGTATTTCAGGTTAGTCATGCTCTTGCACGCGAAAATGCAACCGGTCCGAAACAACTAATATGACCACTTAATTACTAAGGGGTTTCCCTCCTGTTTTCAGCTTTAGCGTCAGAATCCGTAGAAACTTTTGCCAAGATTCAGATGAGAAAGATGGAAAAGATAATAAACAAATTCGAAATAAGAGTTGAGCATTTGACAATTCTACATGTGTTTGCGTACAATGTACAAAACATTAAAAAATACACAATACTCATTAATAAACAATCCCACTGTGGAACTTAACTGAACACTTCTCTTGACAATGAATCTTTTCTTCTTAAACGTATCGACGATCGAGATATTGAGTATAATTAATAACGCCATGCTAATCTATATAGTACAAGTACGAGCGAGAGCGCATAGGTTTTTGTAAAAGGAAATATAGAAAAATATATCATTTATCATTACAGAATCTACTGTCTTGCCAATGACTAGATGCATAAATTATTGTGGGAATTATTTTTGCAAAAACCGTGAACTGGAATTTATGTAACATGTTGATCAAGCTTTTTTCATGCACTATATTCTACGAAGCAAGGGTGAAGATTGCATGGATACACATTCAATATTCATCCAAATAACTTTGCACGTACGCAATCAGAACGCATAAAACACACATAGTTTTGTACGCACCAAACACAGTTCTGCTATACCGACAAAATTAATTTAAATGAATAAAATTATTACGATCTACTGATTAATGATATTTAAGCCGTATTCGATCGCATTTGAAAAGACATAATAAACACTGTATTAAGCAGTTACACAAAACTAAGCAAGTAAACATGAAAATTCAACAAATAATTGGATTTCAGTTAATATCTATTATAACAACGAAACTCATTTTGACTTACGATTACGACAGAATGCTACTAACATACTAACTATTCTTAACATTTTACATTATACAGAAATTTTAATAGCTCAATTCACTGTTAGTACTGGCATGATAGACGGTGATTGTTATGAATCATCTAAATCATGACTCATGCGGCGCATCATACATCATATGTAAAATATATAGGTTTTAGAAAGCTGTTCTCGACCATAGTTGTGGCAAAAGATAAGATGCATCACTTTGTTGATATAAATCCTTCAGATCTTAGCACCATGAAAACAGAGGAGTTCGATTCGGAAATATCTGTTTGAATGCATCTCGAAAACCCCTCGGAAATCGTCCCTCTATACTTTCCGAGGATCTATCAGACAACAGAATTTAGTATCAGCCAAATAATCTACACAACCAGGAAGAAAAATTGCAAAGATGGAGTGTAACCTTTCAATGATAACAGAAGGCATCTGGACTAATTGTACCGGACTACGACCATCCTCTAAAGCTTGTTTCAAATTAAGTATCTGGCCCCGTAAAACACCCATTTGCTTTTCAAACAGCTTTTTATCAAACCCACGATCTTGCTGCAATGAAATATCAGGCATAAAAAAAACTTCAACAAAAAAAAAAAAAAAAAAAAAAAAGGTTAAAATTAAAGTACTTTAAACAGCAGGTACAAATCATCACAGAGCTCAGGAACAAAGTTTGCATCTCGAATTTTGGGAAGTACTAAGTCTTTGATTTCTTGGCTGAACGGTACTTTAGCGTAAGGTAACCACGCCCAATGATATGGATAGGCACGCCAAGAATCTGGGTGTTTGAATGGGAATGCAAGTCCGTTATCAATAGCAGCAACCTTAATTTCGACAGGCTTAAAAAAAACATTAAAAATTTGGATCACTCCTAACCAGATGACATCACATACATGACAATAAAAAGCCTACCTCTTCTGAGATTTTCGATTGGTCTGATTTATCATACTTTATCAACCAATTATCGTTCCCTCGGTCCGTATTTCGTATTATATAATCTAGAACAACCAACTTCTCAAATTGAAACTGAAAATTCTGCGACACAGGTTCATCCAACGGGTCGGTAGTGAATCTCCGCAGCCAAAAATCCGCATCCTTATAACCCTCGACAAATAACTGAAAAGATCCTACCTATAATGTGCAAGAAAACATGGCTTTAATCAGAATTATCACAGTTTATGTTTATAAAGCAACAATCCTGAAACCATTGAAAGTGTAAGCTCAAATGGGGGCGCAGTACGAATTACAAATTACATTTGTAAAATTGTGCGAAAGCACAATACACAGGAGACAGGAATATGGACTTCGCCAATCAATTTTAAATTATCCATCCCCCTCTCATACAGACGATGCACTTCTTAAAAAACTTCTATGTTCTTTCGATTAATGAATATTTTAGATCCCAGACTTTAATTTTCATTTTTAAGACTGAAATTTGGGTCTTCAGCCACTCGAGCTCTGTATTCCATTTCAACAGGACAAGTAATCGGCAACTTTTAGTGTTGCCATCATAAAATTATAAAATCAGAGAAAGCTGCATATCAAATGTAAATTTAAGGAACCAAACTCTGGAACTGTTCGCCATCTAATTTAAGAGACATATATTTTTCAGCAGCAATTTTAGTAGTAAAATCAATGTGTGGCTTTTAAATTGTAGAAATTCGGACTTTAAAGTGTAAACTATTTTTTTCAATCATATATTTATATATACTGTTATGGCGAGTTTATTAGTCGTGCAACTGAGAGGAGAGCAGTATTGAATTGGAAACTTTTAAAATGAATAAAATCAAATAGAGCACTGGGCACTGACTTGACTTCAATACTTAAACTTTACTAAATTTTTCTTTCGAGGAAAGACAAAAAAATACGTCTTACCTTAGGTGGCAATCCTATTCTATTAAACTTTCGTCCAATAGCAGGCAATCGTTCCATAAAGACTCTTTTCGCCCTAGCCTTTTCTCGGTCTATACGCACATAGTTGAAAGTTTCACTGACAAGTTGCACAATCTAAAAACAATTAAAAGACGATATTACATGTTACGCTATTACGGCCGCGAATACACTGAAAACAAATCGAATGTCACACTTACTTTTGTTTTGGGAACTATATTGAGATCAAGCTTATGGTCTACAAGAGAGGCTCCTGTTTCAGACAAATATCCTTGATTTGGCACCAAGCAGGATCTACCAAAACAACATGGGCAAATTAACTTGTGCATCCACTTAGTCCACTTGGGGTTCAGCCTTCCATACGGTTCTTCATCTTTTGGTTTAAAAACGGCAACAGTTTTCTAAAAATATATTAATCAATAAGTTTTAATATGCACAGCAAATAAATGAATGAATGAAAGTTATAAAGCATTTTAAAGTGAATACATTCCACTCACATTTAACGAGTTTTTGACAAAATATGAGCCAGAGGAGCCTTGATATATTCTCTCTGGCATAATTCCACGATGGATTGCTTCCTCTGCTTCCCTCACAAGGGTATGAAATTCAGGGTCATCTAATTGATTTAAATGCAATTCATTTAGCGAAAATTCGAAAAGTATTAGTAGTCGATTACTGCATATAAAACGTGAAATGGAATCTTACCAGGAAAATTGTTTAAATCTCGATCTTCCATTTTTAAAAGCGGTTGATTCTCCCTTCCACTGGAGAAGGAAGATCTAAGTCCGGAAGCCATGAGTGCGTCGTCCGATAAGCCTGCGAGCCAAATAAATAACACGTCATTTTTGGAATTGGAAATCGAAACAAAAAATAATTTAGAAGCACAATGAGAAATATACCTGATGAAATGGAATCCACAGAGTTGTCCTCCGCACGATTGACAGGCGTTTTGACTTCGGAGAGCCCCGTACTTACCCCGTTGTTTACAATCTTGTTAAGGTCACCTGAACTTGAGGGAGCCTGCTGTTTTAAACTCTGGGATTCCTTTGGATGATATGCAACAATATTTTCGACATTTTCTCCCGACATTCCCTCACAGTGAGAGTCAAACTAATCTGTAATTCACAAGATTATCAAATAATTCAAAATTTATTCAAGAACTTTAAAAGTGGAGGTCAGTTACACGTAAAGTAATATTTTTAAAGTATAAATCACATCAACAATCAATACATATTCAGTGAATAGAGCGATTGGATGAGGGTAATAATGACCAGGGATTGTGAACGAATGTACAAAAACATCGAAATAAATCAGCAAAACTGGAACCTTATAGTAGATTATACAACCTTAGATTGATTTTATCTACTTGAACGGTTTAGTTAATACAATATCAATACCAAAAACTAAAATATAGTCAATTTTATCTATTATTTGGTTCCTACCCCATAATGTTATTTTATAATTCTAAATTCGGAGACGAAACTAACAAATATATTTCAAAATAAATGGCAATTATTGAGAAACAATAGCTAACTGCGAGGCCATCTGAGAATATACAAATTGACCGTATCAGCCTTATTTATAATGGCTTCAAAGCTATTCTCAAACGAAGCGAAGCATTATATGCCCAACTGATAGTAAGTGAATTAGTGAAAGAAAGTTTGTGTTTGGGTTTTTGAGTGAGGCCATATAGATATTGTTTTTGTTCTTCCCAATATCCCAATTTAAGATGTAGCTGTATAATAGTATACGATATAACGTTCTGTATCAAATCAATAAATATAACAATTAATTGCACCGCCCACGAAAATAAATTAAATTAACGTCACAACTCCACCTCTAGTCCATTCCATTTAGTATTTACGCAACAGTTATTAAACAACGCTTCATTGCCATTGTCACTTATAAATAATCGCATCATGCAGGGTTCTCAGGTTTCAGGTAGATACAATATGATTGACCCAAATGATGAATTTACCTTCACAAAACTATGATTCTCGTTTAACTTTTTCCTCTTGACGTATCACACACATTCGAGGGGGAAATGTGTTGACAAAAGTAGGAGTTATTCCAGTTATATGGTTACAGCGCACTGACACTATCATAATTAACTGGCCAATAGACAACTGTTGTTTTTTTAAATGTTTAATCTATTTCTCAACTCCCCATGAATGGCAGTTTGATTAGTAATACACTGCACACAGTTAAGTTCATACTCATACTGACATAAGTACACGCAGTGTATTAATCATCCCATTCATCCCGATGATGACAGACAAACTTATGTATCTGAAAAGTTTATTGGAGTGTGCAGTATTCTGTCTTATTCCAGTGTGTGTGCATCCAGTTAATGCGTTTATATAATCCACATAGGCATACAAAATGGTATAAATATTTCGATGATACAATAGTTTCATCGAGCTTTTCGTTAACTATTATACAAATTATATATAACAGCGTATACAACGATTGTATAAGCTGTACGTGACCAACCAACTTTTAGCAAAAGTTGGAAAGTTGGAAATGAGTCAACTCTCAAATTCTCTATGCATCAGCATAGACTCATGTTTCATTCCAGTTTTCCAGTATGTAAGTATGTATAGCAGAGTGGATGGAGATGGAGTTAAACAACGCAGCTTATTTTCCCCGAAATATCTCGTCAATCAAAGCTTCAAACTCTCCGAAAACGCAAAATCGAGGATTCTATATATATGCAAAGGTTTTATTGAACGACTGTCAATAGCTTTGTAATTTGTATTTACTACCGACCACGGAGCGGATTTAATTTGCCAGCTTCATATGCACAAATTACGTAAAGAAGACAATGACACAATTACTATATTCTTTTTCAGTTCATTTAGAAAACAAAGGGGGGAGGAGAGAATAGGGCTCTACGGCAGTTGTACAGCTGTTGGTAGAAATTTTCGAAATCAAGATGGCCAAATTCGGCAGCCATAATAAATCCAGTAAGCAAGCAGTATGCTATTCCATAAATGCATCCTCTGCTGAATTATTTCATGGATGCCTCTCCAGCAAAGTTACATTGCCATGCTTGTTCTTCACTCTTTTAAGAACATTGTCATGCTCAAGTTAGTTGTTCAACAAGGTGAAGTTCAGCCAGTGGGTAATGTTAGTTAAATTGAAATTGTGAACTTTCATCTGTCCTCTTTCTTATTGCCTCCTGCATGCGCTGGGTTCTTTCATTTCAGGTCCTCATTGTGAGCTCATTGAGTGCTTACCGCTATATTTAAACCACATGGAAGATCCCTGTTCGCAGCCGTTGGCCACTCTACCTCTTAAACCACTATATACCATGCTAGCTGCTAACATATTCTTTTAGCAGGTGATAACCATGCACATGCATATTGTCTTCAATCTCAATCGTCTTCTCTTACTACCTCCTATACGATATAATGCAAGTCAAAAATTCGGTCAGCGAGCACGTGTAGATGTGTTTTTATTTATCCAGTTAGCGAAATGTACTGTATTTCCAGAGTGTCAGTTTTGTAATTTTTTAATCTATATTCGTACGAATTTAAAAGGCCTCTTTATATTTAATATCCATCAAGCTTTAGCGACAATTAGTCACTATCATAGGGTGTCAGATAACGATTTAAAATCCTAAATTTCAAGCATAGTAGTTATCAACTTATAGCGTCAACATTCGATTAAGATGGTGAGGCAAATAATGTATCTTCGATTTCATCAACTTCAGGAAGCATACATCATACATTTAAGGAATTGATTGTGTTTTGTTTAAACTGTTAGGCGAAGAAAGGAAAAATTAGTAAAACAAAGAAGAATACCATAAAAAGTGGAAAGTTAGCGAAAGGAAAGAAGAATATTTCTAAATCTGTGAAGCAAGCTAGAAAGCAGCTGCAAATTGCCGTCCGGCAAAAAATCAACAGGGATAGGCATGGCGGTGGAAAACAATCTAATAGTATGATGATGCTGTAAAACAAGAGTTTTTTCACTGGCTGAGTAATGTAATCATGGGTCAACTCAATCGGGAATTTTATTACTCTAATCTATTTAGGCTTACCTGTGGAAGTATCGGCGGATGATGTCATGGATATGTTGGATTCCGAAGAGATGAAGAATTTCACCTTTCCCACCGACGAACCTTGTGAAAATCTGAAACCACAAAAACAGAAGTAAGGGGCTATGACAATAGTTATGTTAGACATAAGAAATGGTCTGCTTTATTTTTATTAATCCCAATTGCCAATGCGTTTATGATAAATTATATTAGGGACGACAATGATGAAGAAGAGGATATATTGGAGAATCGTTATGAGTCGCGAAGGATGGCTGAGGAAATGAGTTTAAAAACTACAAAGGTTATGTTACCGATCAAAACAAAGAAAGGGATGGAGTATCCAACTGTCACTGAAGATCGTCCTTCAGCTGTTTACCCGGCTGATTCTACCCCCTTGCAAGCAGTTAATGGTGACACTGAAACTGAAACCCCCAAGCTTGGATTCGTCAGTGCAGCTTTAATCATAGCACAACGAAGAAAAAAATTAGCTGAGTACAAAGCCAGAATAGGAATTTTATCGGCTTCCTTCTTAGAGGATCCAGAAAACAGAGTAAGTTGAAGTAAATTGTGTTGGTGTCACTTGGTTGGAATTAAGGACTACTTGTTTTCAATTGCTATTTTGCAGCTCAAAAATTTGGAAAGTCTTCTGATGATGATTGAAACACTGGATCATTCTTTAGCGTTTACGGTTCCAAAACTGGCTTGCGTATCACTTGTTGCAGTTTTTCAAGATATATTACCACTTTACCCCATCAAACATTTCAATGAAGAAGGGAGTAAACGTATGTGATCTGCTCTGTACTCTCAGTCATCTGTAATCAATCAATAAATGAGCATGCATTTATATTTCAATGAACTTTTTTCTGTTAAAGAAAAAATGGAAACTAGGAAACTGCAAGGGTATGAGTCGACTCTTTTGAATCGATACAAAACTTTTCTTCAGAAGCTTGAAAAAATCGTCTCTAAGCATATTCCTCGGAAAAGACAAAATGTTAAAAATGTGAGTGCAAAATCAGTGAATTTAAGAGATTAGATATTTGTATCGTTTCAGTATCAGTTACTTTATTTATCTATTTATTTGTCTGACTTCTTCACAGTCTGAATTAAAGCTGGGAAAAGTTGCTCTGAGCAGCTTATGCGGAATGCTACTTTCACATCCATATTTTAACTTTGCAACCAACATCGTGAACTTTGTCATCCCATTCTTGAATAGTTGGGATGCTGACATACGGCAAATTATCTCTGGTTGTTTGAAGAATTTGTTTAAAAACGACAGAAGAGGTGAAATAACTTATGAGGTAAACTTTTTTAGTCTTTTATGAACGACTGAATAGTGTGATGGTGATGAATATTCTGGTTTAACTAATTAATTGTCTATTATGACTTTTTCGTCAATGAAATTAGGTTGTACGGCGCATAAATATTTTGATAAAAGCAAAAATTGGTACAAACAAGCAGGGTGTTGTACGCCGCGATGTTATTGATTGTCTATTATCGTTGAGGATCAAACTAGTTGATCTAGAAAGTGAGAAAAAAGAAGAAATGACCCCGAAAGGGAAAATGACATTCGAACAGCGGCGAATGTTGTCAAAGCGGCAAAGAAAAGTAACTGACCATCTATGTAATATGTATAAATAAAAATTCCATTTGACACTTTGCTTAAAAGTAACCTATAAAATTGGCATTTCGTTTTATTAGAAAAGCAAAGATATGATAAAACTGGAGAAAGAGTTGCTTGAAGTTTCTGCTGAGGAGAACAAGACGAAGAAGTCTCACTATCTGACAGAAGTTACAAAATTGGTCTTCACCATATATTTTCGCGCTTTGAAATCGAATCCTAAATCAGACATACTTTCTTCCGTTTTGGAAGGTCTTTCCAAGTAAGAAAGAATTTCGATCATTTATGAATACACGACAATAATCTTTCTTTACACTAACTAGCAAAAAACTACTTCTCTAAAGAAGCTATTTCGTATAGGCAAGAGTTAATCAATATTATCCTTTTTTCAGATTTGCTCACATAATTAATATAGACTTTTTTGACGATCTACTTAAAGTAATCGAAGCCTTACTACACAATGAGGGGATTCATCAAAGACAAGTATTATTATGTGTTTCAACTGTTTTGTCCGTTCTTCAAGGACAGGGCTCTGTACTAACTATGGACCCCAGCTCATTTCATAAGAATTTGTACAAGCAGCTTTTAACTTTGAATCAAGGTAAGATAGAGGGTAAATGAGCTTGTATAAGCGTCAATGATGTTTGTCTATAGGAGTTCAAATTTTAACTGAATTAAATCACTGTATAACATTTTCAGGAAAAAATAAAAATGTTGGCTTGGCATTGAGCTGTGTTCAGCTAGCTGTAGGAAAACAAAAAATGCCCAATCCTCGAGCAATGGCATTTATAAAACGTTTAGCTACAGCTGCACTTCAAGTTGAGCATCATGAATCTGCTGCTATCCTCAGCGAAATAAAGCATATTTTAAAGGTAAAAATATTCGCATGTAGAAAATTACCTTTATATTAGCATGAAAAGGATTGAATAATGATAACTTTCTCTGTCTAATTGAATAGATGCATCCAGCTACTTCTTCGTTACTGTATTGCGATGGTACGTCTGCTAATGGAATTTATAAACCGGAGTTGGATGATCCAGATCATAGTTGCGCTAGTGCGTCAACACTGTGGGAAATGACTTGTCTTTTGGTTAGATTTTTTAAATATTTGATTTCCAGTAATGACTGTTAATTTTCATGTATCCATAATGCTTTATCTTATTATTCTTTATTTTAAAGAATCACTATCACCCATGGGTTCGGCAAATGGTAAAATCCATCACTGATCCAGATAGTTCTTCTCTTGTCCCTAGTGAAATTTCTCAGAGATCCCCAGAGGATGTATGTGAACATTTTGATCCCTCAAAAACCATGGACTTTACTCCTGCTATTCCACCTCGTGCAACTGGAAATTTGAGAAGAGCGAAAAGTCACTTAGTACCTTTCTCAGATAGTTCAATAGAAATCCTTCGAAACATATTTGGGGATAGTTTAAATTCATTAGATGTAGTCGAGGATGAGGAATTGTCTGGCTTGAATTTTTTGCCATAATAGAATGACTATTTTATGAATATTTTATGGTTTTTATGAAAGCTGAAATATCGAAAATAAAATAATATGAAGGGGGTATTTTCGATGGTACTTCAATAATTGGAATCTTTTCAACGTACTTGAGCATTACTAGCAGCGCAGGAAAACATATCGGCAATTTTAAAGCGTATCTCGATTTATCAAGTGAGGAAGGATGAGAATTTATTTGATAGTGGGTGAGATGTGTAAATGAGCATATTATTTGAATTTGTCAATCTATTTCATAAATGTATTCGCTGTTCATTTCATACGCATTATTTCTAAACATTTTCTCTAATAATCGAAAAGCACCCATTCGATGGAGCTGCAGTGTTAAATATGACACGCGCCCATCTTTTATTGATGGGAACTTTGGTTTACTCTATCAATGATACTCAAGTCAATGCTCCGGAAAACAAAGCATTCGTGCCCATGCGCAGAATCTTAAATCTGAAATTCGCGTATGCGCACGTCAAACTGATCAACATACTTTTCTTTTGGTCTCCTAATATTCCTAATAATTTTTTATCCCAACTCGCATAACTATCGTCCTTAACTAAAAGTGAGGTTACTTATTATTCCGACATGGCAGATTCATGGTTAAAACCAAGCGTTCCAACGGATTGCTCCGAAGGAATCCAGTCTGGAGAGGGTTTTAGTGCACCTGGTGGCCCTAAAAGTATTATTTACTGGGAACAAAGGGCGACGCACAATATTGAACAAATCGTCCTGAAAATTCTGGCTAGCGTGGCTGCAGGCCATGCGCCAATATTGACTATGGTGCGGAGGCACCTGAACGAGAAACCGAAAATCAGTTTAGTGAATTTCGATAAAGTTAACAGCCGTAAAAATTTCACAGTCTTGGTTCATTTGATGGCAAGAACCTATACCCTTCTGCTTAACAATCAATTTACCACTAAACGGGATGTATACTACGAGAATGTCAGTCTTTTTGGGAACCAGGCTCGTTTTGATAAAGCGTTGGCGAATTTAACATGCATTCTTGAGGTTTGATGTTACAATTATCTCGTTCATTGATTTAAAAGATATGGAGTGCAGAGTGCACAAAAGCACAACTTTTCATTAATGTAATAAACTGTAGGTTCCACGGGAAGCGTTGAAAATTAGGGCGTCTTCAAAGAGTTTGATTGCTGGAAATCTTACTTGCATTAGTCCCGAAGGAAATCATCTTGACGTGAGCAGTTTTCAAAATGGCATGCTCGTTCCGAACAACATTTTGGGTACGTTTGTATTTATATTATATTTGAGTGTACGAGCCAGTATCTAGGATTTTATTTGTGCAAATTAATGTTTAAAATTATTTGAATCTTTAAATATTTGATTAATGCAAGATGCTAAAAAATCTTCATGCAGCTATTATAAATATCTGACTTGAACTCTATTAATCCTACCTACATGCAGAACATACAAATTTTGTCTCATCTGCCCGGTGTGTACTGGTTATTGAGAAGGACGCTGTTTTCCAAAGATTGTTGGATGACAACATATTCTCGTGTTTGGGACCCATGTTGCTTGTTACTGGTAAGAAAGCGTGGGTTTAATGCTAAAAGTTGTAAACTATGAGCCTAGGTTTGATGAGGACGAGAACATTCACACTGGCTTCATAATGTTCCCTTCGCTCTACATATGTAGGAAAGGGGTATCTTGACACTGTGTCGAAGAAGTTGTTGGCAATGCTTAAAAACAGTATGAAGATGAAAGTGTTTGCACTAGTCGACTGTGACCCATATGGGATTGAAATAGCTGCGATTCTGAAATGGGGTGGTGTGGCACAATCAGGTTTCCAATTAAATGCAATGATAGTGCCCGACCTTATCTGGCTCGGACTACGACCATCAGAGATAATGGAGCTGTCGTTGCCACAAACTGCAGTTGCAAAAATGAATGATCGTGATTCCAAAAAGCTATTTTGCTTGCAGACAAGGCTCTCATATTATGATCAAGTATTACAAAAATAGTTGATCGAATCAAGTCTATATTTAACGGACCATGAAGATGCATAATTTTTATATTTTTCAGAGTTCCGGCTCCGACGAGTGGGTAACTGAACTCAAAATTTTAAAGGCACTAAATGCAAAAGCTGAGCTCGAAGCATTGACGTACGCCCCAAGATTTCTAGTAGATGTGTATCTTCGAAACAAACTTAATTTCTATCTGGAGAAAACACTTTAATAATGTAAAGATTCTTCTGTGGTTTTCTTGTTTTGTATTCTACGACTTTTCTTCATATGTTTACAAACCCCGTATCTTTGTTTGTTCTTTTAGTTGATTCACCGTTTGAAAATACATGAATATAACTCCAGCTTCAATCCCACCAGCACTGCTCTGCTTAAACTTATTTTATTATTCCAGTACAAGAATATTACCTTAGTGAGAAAAATAGACTTGTTGTTGACATATTAAATTTTTTGTGCTCCTTTACCTTATGCTTAACGCTATTACAATCACAATTTTCATTTATACACAATTACACGAGGATGCCACATATTTCACACACTACAACCTTTGGTCTTCGACAAGCGTGACAATTAGATTAACTATAAACAATACATAATTATGCACTTAACGCCGCACGGCATATTTGCAAACATGGCTGTCAACCATAAATCCGTTAAAACTGTGTTTTACAGCTTCTACCTTATTTCAGTTCAGTATTTGTAGATCAATGCAATTTGGGCTTTTAAATCATCAAAACGGTATTATCAGAACCAGACTAGTGGCAAAATAAATGCTTTCATTAAATGTTTTTTAACACAAAGGCAAAACTGGTGTTTACAAATAGCTACGATTTGCACTGTCAATCAAAACATATTTCGCAAAAAAATTATTAATATATTAGTTGGAATGATCTGTTGAATTACACATCTGAACACCTTTTATAACTTCAGTTTTTGAAAAAAAAAATCCAGCACATTGAGTAAAGCCGAAGAGGCAATTGTACTAACAAAAGTCCTCCGAAATCATGAAATTCAAGAAGAGAGCAAAACTTTCTAGCAAACAAATCATAGTTAATTAATTAGCTTCCATAGTAGCTAGGCTTTATAGTGGTAAGCTAGAACCTAGGCTAGGTCAGGTATTTCTTCGAACCTAAACCAGCAGGTGAGAACCTAACTATAAATCAAGTACTACAGCAATGTCAAAGATTTTGCAAATGACGTCCTAATGATTCGTAAAACGTACATTAAAATACTAACCATCCTACAATCCGACAAAAAATCATTTGATGCTATCACCGACTCCATAGATGCACTTTATAGGTAATTTTTTATCGAACTGATTCCATAAAAACGGATAATCGCTGAGGATGGAAAACCATTATTAATGGATTCTATCAGCGCTTAATTTTGTGTTTCCTTGCGTTAACATTGCTCACACATTCACTAATTTATTCCTAACAAGTCATCATTTCGTTCACATTTGTTACACTTGTATTTGGTCCTTTCAAGGATTCATTAATATCCCGCCGAAAAACAGTCAAGTTCTGAGTAAACCTGTAGGAAAAAGCATACCGTAAAATAAATCATGTCATAATTTTGTCGCATTTCTCTATTTAACAGATCACATTCCATACATACCTGTCTCTGTTTTTGGTAAGTAAATTTCGCTCGATTCCGTCCATTAAACTTTCAAACCATTGAGCCATGGAGCTCTGCTTTTCTGCAGGCTGGTTCCTGATTATGGTTTGCCTCAATTGCGCGAAATACTAAAAGATTACCAAAAAGAACATTAAGTCGCAAGCAGGCGGAAGGCAGAAACTTTGAGGAGGAGTAAAAGATTTAGGAAGCTTCACCTGATCGTTCAATAAAATGAGTCCTAACAGAGGGCGAGACATTGACCACTGATTACGACAGTCTTCAAACATCACAATATTCAGAACAGTTGCTAGCATTTGCTGCAAAATTTCAGGATGTTGTTCTACCGTTTGGAGAACTCTTTCATTGCTTCCAATATTCATCAGCCTAGGAATCTTTTTATCTGTGAATAAATAATTAGAGTTAATTTTTTTACGAACATAAAAGAGCCCTTCAATGAAGAAATATGTAGCTTACTTTTTAAAGTCAATTGTTTGAACAAATAGGTAACAATATAATCTAATGTTGCGCAGCAACCAGCACAGACCATCGTATCTACACGAAGTAGAATACATATTATTATAGCTTGATTATTACAAACTGAGCGATTGTAACAACTTCACATTATTCCGTTTTAAATCTTACCAATCGCAGTGAGACCTTCCGAAATTGATGATAAAATGTATAAAAACATGCTAGGATCTAACGAGGCAAGAAAATTCATATGGTCTTGAGCAACACATTCCAAGAGAACATAGTATGTTTGCGACAGTTTTGGGTAATCCTGGAAAACAAAGGCAATTATTTCTTATCCCTGTATTTATTCAGCGAGCAAATGAAAATATACGAAATATAAAGACAGAATATGAAACCTAAAAAATGAAAAAAAACTAACCATCAAATCCGAAAGAGGGATAGAAAGCACAAGCTTAACAAAGCAATTTAAGACGTTGTCCAAAGCTTCATCCCCGTAAAGTCGAAACACACCAAAGTTAACGTAATTTCCGCACAACGCTGCTTTTAGCATGAGAAAACAAATTGAGATTCCTTTCAACTTCAAAGGGTATAACTGAGTTTTCGGAACTTCAACAGCCAGGATACGATTGCCTAAAATTAAAAAAAACAATAAATTAAAACACAATGGAGAACAACTAAATAAATAAGGTGACATTTAAAAAAAATCATTTTCAATCATATCACTACCATAGGTGCAAATCATTTTGCTAGCTTCACGGAATAGCAAAATTCCATTAGGAGAACACACGTCAAACTGAAGACGTTGAGAACGGTTTTGTACAAGTTCAGCAAACAACTTTAATACAGGCGTAGTAACATGAGGATCATGAAACCACAGCTCCACAGCACGTTGTAATATGGGCGTGTATGAGGGATATCTGAAAATGAGAGAGCAGAGCTCAAGGAGCGTTTTGAATTGAACTACCGGATAGAATGTTTAGATTTAGATAGAATAAAAAATTAGTCATACATCCAATCAAAGAACATCATATAAGATGTGCGAGTGTTGAAAGCAAATACTATTCCTCTTAAGTCCCTTGCCAAACCAACGGCACTCCATTTGGCTTCCTCGGCTCTGAACAACGAGGTTTCAGCATTTGATAAAAGCTGTCCTACGTTTTCCATTGACGCTGAAAAAAATTTTTACAGTAAATAGCGCAACACAATAAACATACTATCCAGAATTGATAAATAATATACCTGTCAAAGGCACCATAAAGGTGTGGAACCGATCTTCATCTTCCCCCAAATCTACCATTAGTAGTCTTCCTAAAGCTGTATAAAATACTGTTCTGTATCGTAAGTCGTTGACATTTTGGTTGAGACCGAGAAAAGGAAAATGTTCTCCCTACAGAGAAAATACTTATTTAAATCAAATCAAGAGATACATACGATACGATATTAAAAGAAACAATATATGATAGCGTAATAATTCAATCTTACAGTATGATTGTTCAACATGAACTGAACTTCTTCCAATTTGACTAGTTTTCGTACACTGTTGTAGCCTACAGATAAATCATTAAGAAGTGTCAAAGTTTTGGACAATATGGACTCACATCGACTCCAGTACTTCAAGTTTGTGATTCTAAAATATAATTGGAGTAGAGAAAACAAGTTTTAAATACCTGCATAACACACATATGCGTACATTAAGTGAAAGCGAAAGAAATTAAAAATAACATACATTTTTCGGATAAAAACACTTAGCACCATAGTTTCATCAGTCAAACCAAGCACTTCTGACAGTCTGCGATAGACCTTCGACGCTTTCTGTACCTTTTGACAATTCATACAAGACATATAGCATGGATAAAGATAAATAACCCCCACCTGTTATCCGTTAGCATCTGTACAAACAAGTAAAACAAACTTTACCTGATCGCCCACATAGATCTTGCGAAATTGTTCAAAAAATGAGAGAAAGGCAAGCTCCAATTTTTCGCATCCACTTTGACTTAACCTAGAGTCAGTAAGCTGCATAAGCTGCAAAACCCTACAAACCCAACACAAGAATGGTTAAAAATGGTAATGATAAGTGAGGAAATATTTTAAATCACTGCTGATTAAAGAAGCCTCAGTACCTGCATACAAGTTCTCCATCCATGCTGTCATGTTCTTCATTAGTATTGAAAGACACTCGTCCTCCGATAGCCGCTCCAATAATGTACACCAACCAAGTAAGTTGACCTTATCGGAAACATATTAATTACCCTATGTAATCGACCTAAATATTTCATTTGAAATCACTCCAAAATTTCCTTCTAATCTACCTTCTTGAATGGCTAGGTCAGCTGAAGCAGATGTTTGTCTCTGCAACAGCTCTTGATAGTTTTGAGCAGCTTGATCAAAAAGTTGAACAATCAAACTACATGTTTTCTGGTACTCACAGCGACCAATGACCGAAAGTTGTTCCAGCTGTTGAGTAACCATAGCCGTGTCATCCAATGGATCATCCGACCCTTCCCTGCAACAATAAAATACAATGTACAAGGCCAGCATAATATCAGTCATGACAAAAAGTCCTCAAATTACCGGATACAAACAGCTACGGAATCAATTCTCGAGGTTACATATGAACGTGTAACTTCAGGTGTGAACGTTTCTAGCATGTGGGGTTCAGTTGCCTTTACGTAAGGAACAGATGCAACCATCCGTTGCCAAAGACTCAACAAATAATGAACACTGTTTGGTGCAACTTGGAGCATTTGCTATAAATTTGAAACGCAATATAACTCAATTAACAGTCCATAAAATATACACCAAGATGCCAAAAAGTACACTCACTTGTAAGCTATCTACAGTAAACTTGGCAATCAGTTGAATGGCCTCTGGATAACTTTCAACCAGGACCAACTCTCCCAGCTGGTAATTTGATTTCAGTCGTGCCAGTAAGCGGCAAAATTCGTGATAATTATTCGTATCACTAAGACTCTAAAATCAGTTATTGAAAGCAAATTAGTAACAAAAATTCCACAGGAAAAAAGACACAAGTGCATAAAATGGAATTATTTTTGGCTTACTTGAGGATTTTGAAGAATATTTTTAACCCCATTTACTAAATGAGTCAGGAACTTAGCTCTCTCTGCGTTACTAAATAATGATCTACGCACCGATGCGATCTGAACCAGACATGATAAAGCCTAAAATGCAGTCATAACATCAAACTGAATTCTCGTAATCATCAATACTCTTCATGAATACATTATTTTAAAATTATTCATACCATAGGAGATAGACTTGTGGGCAGTGAATGATACAAGTCAAAGAACAACTGGAGCGTAGAAAAGTCTAAAAATGCTGGTCGCCAATTTGTAGGAATTTGGACAGTGCAGAGATCATCTGAGGACTCATCGGTAGAGGTTCCAATAAAATCAAACGTCAGACAATTGTGGGCTAGTCGAAGCAACTGATTCATCAAAGAATGCTGTAATTGGCATAGTAAAAGTAAATAACAAATGCAGTTAGCACAAAATTATTAAACACTTTAATACGTAGCATAACTAAAAAATTTACCTGTTGGCCATCATCGTAATTTAAAGTTTTGCAGTTTCCCAATGTGGCTTTCAACATAGAGCAACACAGTCGAAATATTTCAAACAATTGCTGATCCCTGAAAGATGAAGCAATCTTCCTATGCTTTGTTAAAGATCGATTAGCATCTGCTTCCGACACTTGGTTCATTTCACTTGTTAGAACTGACAGCAATTGAACACCAATAGTACAGTGTTCCACTGATCCCTACAATGAAAATTACAAGAAAATCATGAACAAAGAAAAAAGTCTGAAGAATAGGAATGATTGCTCTCCACACGAATGGAAAACTATGTTTTTATTTGGAGTACCTGCAAAAAACTCCCCACATCTGCAATGACATTACGAAAAACAAATTCATCCTTGTCCATATCAAACCACCCTAATTTCGTAATACGTGCAAATAAAGTGGCTAGTGCTTGCACAACATACGCATCTAGCTTTATTCTGGATGCCAAATATGTAATAATATAGTTCCCTACACAAAAAGAACAATTTCAGAGTTATTTGATTGATGTGTTATGTCCTTATTTCGATCAAAACAGTCGATCATTAGTTTAAAAATGGGAACGCTTACTAATTTGTATTCTTTGCTCCAATGAAAGAATTTGAGCTGGACGGGATACCAACTTAGTTAAAGTTGTGGCAGCTAGTAATTGTGCATATGAGGAGGTAGCACGATCTAGAAGAAGTTGACATCGTACAAGCGAATCTGGGGAGTTCTAGAAGCACGTTGAATGTAAATAATTCTTTCAAGTTTACATTAGCCTTGTCATTGGATCCTCGTTTTAAGCTTTATACAACTTACCTGAAAACTGACGAGGGTTTTTTCTGCCTCAGCTCTCTGTACCGGATCATTTGACTCATACAGATGCTTACAAAGAATTTCCAATTGCTGAATTTCCTTAATCAAATACGAAGGATTAATAGTTTCGCATCTACACAATATCTACGAAAAATCTGATACTGTGAAGTCATAGAAGCTTTGGTTACGCGAAAAAATTACCTGATCAACCGCCATTTTATGTTTCCATATACACGGTTCGGCCGATATTATAAAAATAGTCTTTACTCAATCCTCGCTGAATTTCTTAGCAATCTGTCAAGAAAAAATGAAAACGCCAATCATTTGTTTGAATATTTTGCATTGCGCTTTATGGGAAACTACATTCCAATGATTCAAAACCAACTTTTTGTTTTATTTGCTTGTAGTTAAATAAACAATGTCGTTATGATAGCACACTTTCCATAGGTATCCATTTTTCAAAGAATGTAATCGTATAATTAATAAAAGATAACCCATTGCGCAATGAGGGAACTATTCAAGAAAACCAAGATATGAAAAGTCAATCGATGTGAACAAATCTATTTTTAAAACCTCTGTTTAGTCAGCATTCAAAACTAAGCGTCAAATTTGATAGGCAATAAAATATTATAATATAATGGCTGCATCAAAACATTTCAGCCATCCTCAATATTGTATAAACATCAGCTTTCTGCTTTTATTTCATATTCATCCTCATCCATTTTCATTCCATTAAATGCGAAGTGCAACTTTCATTATTAATTAGCTACCTACAAATGGATAAAATTTTTATTACTTCATTTCACTTAAGCATCCTACAATTAACTTACTGGAAATAAGAATAACAGATGACCGTTTGTTTGGAAAATTATTAGCGTTACAATGACACTCTGTGTAAAGTTTCATGCACCCCACCAAGACTTTTAACAACCTTAGAGCATCAATTATTTTTTAAGGGTGGACCACTGTTTTGGTTTTACAACACAAACAACAAAATCACTCACCACCCAAGAATGCAAAAAATGAATGAAATAAATGAGCGACAGAAAATACACATATCACTCCTCGAATCGCACTAAGGAGTCAGGATATTTCGTTCCACAATACATGAAAAACAAGAATTCAAAACTGACGGAAACACAGTCACATGCTTAGTTTTCTATTCCATTTTCTCTTGTAGCCCTCAGCCTGCTGAGCTGGTGTCGTAGTTGGTGGCTTGCATAGCCAGTCCGTCGTACCTCTATATCGCGTAGATGTAACCCTTTCTGTTCAATGTTCAATCCCCTCAGAGATTTTCTTTGTCTTTTACATTTGTTTCAAATTGTATTTCCGAGTTCACAAACCAGATGGAACATGCGATCTTTGCAATGGCGTTCCACCAAAATTTTCTAATTCACAGTCACGCTATGGCATATAATAGGAGAATGCTAAAAGCAAGTATTTATCATTACGTAATTATAGAATGTAATGGTTGTTCATATGTGAAATAAATAATTTAACGCCTGCTCCTTGTTTGGCTTTAGGAGTTTTGTAAACAGTGCACGCAACGCACAACTGTATTAAAAATGAAAACCCATAAACATGAGTTCAGTTGAGCTTTTGTTGACGGTTATATCCAGCTTAATACTCGCCCCTTTATTTGCCGGCACATTTTTCTCATTTCAACCTCATTGCTAATTATATAAGATGATCCTGCATGAAGTGATCTATTAAAGTAATAAAATCTATTCTAAGCACTCTCTCAACAGCTATTTATTTACACGGCAATGACAGATAATTTGGTTGCGCCGCAGTTCAGCCGAAAAATTTAATCTTTCCCTGACGCCTCATCATTTACTCACACATCTCCAATTACACACATATGGACAGATTCCGAGGACCTGAAAGTAAAACCATGGTCTGTGAACATCTTTCTTTTTGGTTTGTACGCTGTGTAATTCTGGACATGGGTACAATATGGTACTGCATTATCTAACAGACTCAAAACAGAAGGTAAACACAAAAAATAGAGCTATTTATTTGTTTTCATTTCATTTCTTCTATGTTATTCAAAATTACAAATTAAAAAGCCTTTGCTCTCCAAAGCTGTTTCATTTAATATCATGTGAATATTACGTGAGCCTAAATAATTTTGTACCTTGTAAACACGATTTCATAATAAAACTGTCTCGTAAAAATGAAATCCTATTTTGCCCAATGCCCGACCGCCCTACGTGCGTCTAATTGAACTAAAGGAGGATAAGAAAAGGCAGAAATGGAGACGAGTTTGACAATAAGACAACAAACTCACGTACTATTCATGTTGACGGAAATGAAAGAAAAAAATAATGTTTCGACAATATTATTGTAGTTGGCGGAGCGAAATGTATCCAGCGGGCACACGAAACAACTTTTCGAAAAACCAATGTAACCAGTATACAAGGAGCAGTAAAAACAACGAGAGGCTATAATATGTATGTATCCACTTTGAGTCGTCCACATGTACTGAAGTATACAATATCTACTTCTATGGAGATGCCATAAAAACATTGGAATATTGGAAACAAAGCTCGATCACCAGAGTACGATTGCTTTACACAATGTTTTGAATCTGAATTTATAATAACTTTCTCTACCCCTACTATGTAAAATTTCAGAAGACAGTAGAATAAAAAAAATCATGCCAATCGGGACCTCTAAACTACTCCGTCTTATTAAAAGAATTTTCATTCCTCACTTTGCTGGTCATATGAAACAAGCATTAATAGATAGCAGGTAGGTAGATACAAGATGAGCTACTGAAGACTTGATATTCTAAAAAATCCATCATCATTGTCATATTTGTCGTTTCGGATTACCAATTCCATATTCCAGTCTAACGGTAATAACACTGGAGCCCGCAAACAATTGCCAAAAAAAGACGAATCCTCAAGCAATAATAAAACTGGTACGCAAAAACATACTTTACTACAAAGATTGGGGTTGGGGAACCGAAACCATTACATGTAGTCATCCTATCTAGAGGTCCAAATCAAATCACAAACAGTTAACTCCGGCCAGACAAAGCAAAGTCTGTTGCTCACACTTTTATCGTGGTTTAGAACAATAGTTGAAATAACACTGTACTGTAACATCATCTCAAGTTTCCTAGATCGTTGAAAAAGTCATTTCAAGATGAATAAGAGCAAGATGAATCTTGTACGAAGAATCTTTCCTCGTTTTTAAGATAAAGGTTATGGCATAAAAGTCATGGTCACTTTTGTTAGAGACCAGAGTCCACCAATCATGCCAAGAATTATGAGGGAAACATGGAATCTGATTGTAGCTATAGCTAACAAGAGTAATACCCTCCGCTCTGAGCTTTTTTAGTTTTTAAATCTTTTTGCCATAGCCGACATATTTGCAGTTCGTTAATAGAAGGATTAAACCCTTTAACCGACGCACAAATATGTCGTCATTCAATCCGGATGATAAATAAGGTAGACTTAGTTGGTGTGACACTCTAATTTATTTCCATCGTAATATTTACACCCTGTTACATTCCCAAGTGGAAAAACACCAAAGTATTACATTCCACGTTTGCAGGTGTAGCAGGAAATGTTTTCAAATTGAGGAGTCTTTACCTCGAGCTTTGGCTAGGAAGCTATGCATGATGTGTGATGTGTCTACAACATAAGGACGGTGCGGTAGACCATTGAGGAAAACTAATAAAGCCACAAATAAACTATTTGTTCTCTCTCAGACTCTTTGTTCAGGTCATAAGAAAAAGGAAGCTTCTCAGCACTCTTATTCGATCCTCTTATCCGCACTCACAATAATGACCTTGTAGTGGACTCACATTTACTCCCAACATGAGAAGTTGTAGATTACGATTATATCCATGCTGTTGCATTCGTAGTTTCACAGTAATCTCCTCTCGGCATCAAACAAACCTTTGCAAAGATCATAATGAAAGACACACTAATGGCCCATATATGTAAGATTCGGCGAGCGTCTATGTATCTGTAAAGTACTCCATTGCTAAATCTTACGATGGAATGGGAGACTGTGTGCATTATCACAGTCGTTGGCAAATGTGAACATGGATCTTTTTTATGACCAGTATCTAGCTGATGACGATGAACGGAGGGATGAGGAAAAGTTGAGATATAAATAAAGCTCCATTTAATGAGTTATGTTCTCCACTAAAAGTTATGAGATGGGTCAGGAATTCAAATCAAATGGTCTCACTCTTGTTTTCATACTTTTGTACCTGTACTACAGTGGTTTCCAGTCTCAGGATTCCTGCTGCGAATAGCTCACGATAAAAACCAACCAAAGAGTTATGACAAACCAATTTAACCTCTTATTTGTCTTTAACATTGCAACGCTATTTAAAGGCCAAAGCAGCTCTCCCAACATCTATGCACGCACACACATAAACCTTTTGCACAGATGAATTGTGTTGTCCTGCAAGTAATATAAAATTAGTGTACACTATCAGACTGCAATTCCCAAGCCAACAAAAAATTCTAAAGCCCGGTATGAATTTACATGGGCTTTCTCTTCCTCCACACAGAGCAAATTGAAACACATGCGTCTTTTCCGAACACTACTTCCAACAATATTTGCTAGGTATGTAAGGGGAAACCGTACCCATGCTCCTCAGTCAGTGAAAGAGACAGGGAGCTAGAGCTTTCCTTTCTTGATACCAAATAAAAACGGTCTCCCAGCCTCAACTTACCTTAGTAGCTCGCTCAAGTCTAGCATGATTGCACGCAGTCAGTTGTCCCTTCATTTTGTGTATAGTTCCACATTAACTCCTGCTAGGCAGAACTAACTAATAATTAACTACCGACAAACTCGTACAACAAACTAGGCGACAAATAGATAACTAGACAAAAAATCACTCCAATTAACTCTCTCAGTTTCCTAATAAGTAAGTAAGTATATGAATTTGGTCTGCATTTATTTTTGTAGCGTAACAAATCATTTGCACGCAATAGTCTGTAACCTACTTGTTAACAATTGCTTACAAAAAAAAGATTACAAATCCAAGCCAGCAGCACAGTGTTTGGGCCAAACATGTGAAATAATACAGCAAATCCCATGATTGTATTTTTCGTCAAATTTCCATTCACAATCGTTAGAGACTGTCATCACGTTCATTCAGTCATCACTGCCCAATTTTTTACGGCTTTTTTCTTCTATTGTGATTAGATTTTTTGGATTCATCTTCTTGGAGGCATCTGTGCTTCAAATATCATCTTTAGTATTTTCTCAGGATCCCGTATTATTTGCCCACAAGCGATATTGGTTCATCTCTTTCATTTCATATGTTTTAATTTGTTCTCCTACAGTCTATAGCGGTACGCTAGTCTAATGTAGGGATGTACTATAGCTGTACACATTTGCAATTTTTTGCATACCCCTGTGCATGAAAACTGGGGCTTTCTGTTGAACTAAAACTTCCAAATGTGCACTGAACCTCAAAAAAAGCTGCTTTGATCGTTTGAGTGTGATATTCTACATATTTAGGAAATTTCGTGAAAAAAGAGCAGTTGACATGCTCTGGAGTCACTAATGCTCCCTGTGCTTTCTTCTGTATGTGTCTAGCAGAGGAAGTAAACGACTTAATTCTAATATTCTCATCAGATGTGTTCGTGTGCATGTACCTGGAACTGTTGACAATAACTATGAGATGAAGATTTGAAAGGTTTGCACAAAAGACAGCACAACTCTCGTTTCACACTTCATGTAACATTGGTTAAGAGAAAGGATTCGACGCCCACTGTATACCATATATTTATTTTGTGGAAAGGAAAAGTTTTTTTTTTTGTCAAACATCTGGTTAGTTAGTAGCGAATAGCTTATTCTTATTCCACGTAAAAGTGTTTACCTGAGAACTTGATTTTTACTTCCATGTCATTCGAATACAATTTGGAAGCACAATGGAAATATAAGGCAGCTTTCATAATTATATAAAGAGCGACCAGTATACCAGCTTCATATGTGTGCAACTAACTTGCAGAGAAACTTAGCGTTGACTGCAAAGGAAGACTGTAATAAAATTTGAAGGAACGTGTGTGTCTACTACTTTAGATCATTGCTAGAAGCTGATTGTGTGTTCGTCATGTGCCCGTTGTTCTCTCAATAATAATACTTATTTGATATTCATCACAACTTTTGAAATTTTTTTTGCTGTATCGTCCCGGGGTTTTGATCGTCTAACGAGTTGGCTCAAGGTAAGACTTTGCATAATATAATATTGACTGAGCGAGCAGTGGTAGCATAGTATGCATGGAATATGTATTTTGATCTCACTCTCACAAAAGTTTTTTTTTCTTTCCTTCACTATGTATAAAAATCAAAGAATAGGATTACACCCTTGTTGTTTGCTAGCATAGAATATTAAAATAAAAGGCAATATGATAAATTCTTCTGCTTGTTGACTAAATTAGATTTTTAATGAAGAAACACGTTCAATTTCACATAACTTTCAACTGGCTTGTATTCTATTGCTGATGTATGATTTGCAGTCCTACTCATTTTATTTGGTAATGTGATGGCTTGAAATGGGAAAAGGTTAGACATTTGAGAAGATCCTTATTCATTATTAGGTTAAGATGATTATTTTAGTTTTCGTGTCAATTAATTACCTTGTCATGCAGAGGAAAGATGATGGCCAGGCAAATACACTGTGTTTCAGTTGACTTAAAAGAATTTTATTTAGGTCTTTGATGAAGTTAATCGCATTTTATTAAACAGAGCAAAGAAAACTGTACAAGTTACGATTCAATTTCACTTTTCATTCACTAGTCAGTTAGTCATAGCTTTGTCAAAGCAGATTATGTCTGTTTTGTACAATATATTCATGGTTTCTATTGAAACTCAATACACCACAATTTATATGCAAATCTTCATCTTTGTACTTTAAGTTGAATGATATTATTATAAAAAAATGTATGAACGAAAAAAAAGCACTTCTATTAAACATGTTGTTTGCCTACTTTTATCATCCTTTCAATGAGAATGTAGAGACAAATATAAAAAATGCATATCCATTTGTATTTGAGCAAACATTCCATTACGTATGCTAAAAAATGTAACCTTCAATCAAGTGGAATAATGAATGAAATGAATGCTAAATTCCAGTTATTTTCCATGCACAACTTCATGGTGAAATGGACCTTTTGCGCAGCATGTCCACAAGTTGTAAACCATTTATGAACAATATGAACTACGGTTTTTAATAGATTACTCAACCCATTATGTAGCAAGTAGTACGGAGTTAAACCCTTTGCATTTTTTATCACACCTCCCAAGTTTTCTTGAGTCATAGGAAAGTAGAATGCTTAGAGAATGTTCATATAGATACCAGCAAACCCGTTTGCGCATTTTCTTGAACAATTCATTATTTCTCGGCAAACTATGGGAAATTCCTCCTGTATTTTCTGTTTAGATTTTCACGGTTCAGATCCCTCTTTTATTTCATATCTGAAACAATTGGTAAGGCTCATATCACCAGGGATACAGTTCATTATTGAGCCCCTTTATTCATATGGTCTGTAATTATGAGAGGTAGTTATTTTGCATGTTCGAGATCGTCAAAACATTTCACTGAAGCGAAGGAAGGCTATATGTGAGACCATAAACAGCCTTGAATCTGCTCATGAGTATCGTTAAAACGGTCTGGAAAACTTTTGCCCCTATAAGAGGGAGTGCCTGAGCCGTGAGCAATAATAACCTTTGGAATTCTGATCATAAAAAATGAAAATTAAATGTAGATTAGTGTTGCCTCCAAGTATTTTACTAACTAGGTATAGGCATTCACTACTATATTTAAATTCAATAATCTATGCATTACTATCTTGTTATGGTATATGATTGTTTGTTTTTAAAAACCATTTGTGAGAAATACAATAGATTCAAATTCCAAATTGTACTTTCTTTATAGAATTTGCAAGACATCGGGCCCCTTGTCCCTACAGTGCTATATATAATGATATTCCAAAATTAATTTCCATACAGCTAGCACCTTCAAGAAGCAATTGAATTACCAGCTCGTGAGATTTACTACAGTACAGTACTTACAGTTTCAATTTGAAATAAAACCTTAATTTTCTCCTGGCACAATGAAAGAAGAAATGCATTAAATTCACGCATAATCGCTGATATTTGCATTTTTCATCAGTTTTATGCCAGTTTGGCTCGTAACAGTGCAGGACTGTAGTCATTCATTTTTTTTATCCTTCTCGTCTCAAATGATATTTTTGCACTTTCATTTGAAGCGTTAAAAATATTTGATTTTCTGGCTTGTATTCCAAGTCTCAGTCAGTTTAACTGCCGAAAGAAGTGCACAGTTTACTTTGCAAAATCGTTTTTCCTTGTGCTCATATTTAATGGAGACGTTCTGAGATCCCACTAAAGTCCCATATGCACGACTTGATGCAGGGATATGAACGGACAGTTAAGCACAGATTTAGAGATACACATTTTGGGGGAAAACAAAAATGCAGTAATGGCTTTATGCTTTCACATCCATGTGGGCTGTCATGATAAGAAGTGTGCTTCCGAATCCATTGTCTTTTAAATTCTAAAGGAACAGTGGCAAAGACAACAATGTCAATAACCAAGGCAAAGTAAATACAATTGATGAAATACACACAAATAAACAAGGCTAGGCCAAATAATGGATGTAAAGGTTATACACCATCGTCAGAATCCGAACCATTTATATCTTATTTACTTAAAAGATGCCAGTTGATTAAGACTCTAGTTGATGTACACTTACCAGATTATAGACCAGGATAATTAATATATAAATTCAGAGTAAGTTTGGAAGCAAAGACAAAAATTTGTGCATAAAAATAATAGCTTGAAAAATTATGAATTCAGTTTTCAAGAAGCTGAGTCTGTATGATATAAACAATCTAAAAAACGCAAGTAACATCCCATGCTTGAAAAAATTAGATTTTCAAATATGGCAAATTGGTGGTTAACTGTGAATAAAACGCCGCCATCGTCACATAAAATTAAACTTGATTAAATTCAATTGTTTAAGAAGACCATTTGTGGAATTTATAACGAGAAAGTATTTTTTGCCGACCAACTTCTTAAATTCGTGGATTGGTCACTTTTCTTCTATCTTTGTATGCCAGGCCCAGTATATAAAAAGCTGTAATAAACAAATGATTTAAAATGTGCTTCGTAAAGCAATTAAAAATGATAAAAACTAAAAATTAAATGAATGAAACTTTAAATCGCAATTCAAGTTTGTTATGCAAAGTACTCAACTGGAGCTATGTATGTTGCTTATTCATGTTGCTAAAAATTTTTAGGAAAAGGTTTCATAGTCAGACCAACTATTTGATTTGTCTGACTAGATGTGTGTAAAATTTAAATTAATCTCAGGTTTCCCAGTACTTTCAAACTAGATTCATAAAAATATATTAAGCTGGGCTATGGAATTCTTTAAAACCGAACAATTTGAGTAACCTCAATTATGAGTGAACTTGAGCTTATTAGTTGCATACTTAATTCCATCAAAGAACTATCTGTTATTTGTTTTCTCAGCCAATTCATACACCACTAAACAAAAACTGTAAACAGATAATTGAAATCAAACTCAAGACTACTTCTCAGTCCTGGTAGTTGCCAAATTAATTGGATAGGATTCGTTGAAAACGCTTTGGACTTCTGGTGGCATGCTAACTGAATTGTTCAAAAACATTTGGAATGATATTAGAGGCTTAAGTATTCTTCTCGCATGCTCCAGTTATTTCAAAGTTCCAGCAATCAAGTATCTTACTTTGTACAATTAATACGAGTCCTAGTCTGCCTATATACGATACGAACTATTAATGATTGACGGTAGATGATAATTCCACAAAAATCTTCCTCTCTGTTCTCCTCTCCAATGCTACTCTAAGAAGTTAGTTTACAAAACAAAGGCTTTCTATAAAAAAGTCAACATAAACCAAATATAGAAGCTTCATAAATCTGCATAAATACAATCGTATAACAGATAATTCAACACATTAATTATCAAAATAAATATACAAGCTACAATCTAAATAAAAAATAAGCCAATTACAACTTACGTTAATTACGACCTGTGTCGTCACAAGCAACTGTAAAAAGGTAAAAACAGAGCTAACTAATAAGCACGTCTGTATCAATTTGGCACACCTTAAGTTTCACTTTCATACAGACCTGGATTTGTATTAGATGTAGATTGAATCCAAGTGGCCTTTTATTACGAAGCCGAAGGCTGAGTCAGGTAATTACCAACGGGAGCGCCCTATGCTGCACATGTTAAAGCTAAAATCACCTGAAAACGCAAGATGAAATTTGTGTTAGTAAACTCTGTTTGGAACGG
>Ga0210040_10000967_pt1 | contig 45518 bp, 49 predicted proteins | sample CryGeyCG12114_NA_FD_185462 | JGI IMG/M metagenome (GOLD analysis project Ga0210040, IMG submission 185462) | Groundwater microbial communities from aquifer - Crystal Geyser CG19_WC_8/21/14_NA (SPAdes) (version 2) | ecosystem: Environmental > Aquatic > Deep subsurface > Groundwater | place: USA...
CGGTGGCGGGGGCGATTTGAACTTTTCCCCAATACTGAAATCTGTCCGTGATCTTATTTAATTCGTTGACGCGTTGCGTTCATAACCCCTGGTTGGGCTCAGCCAAGTTGCTCAGGAAGTTTTTAATGATTATGGGTGCAGTGAGAAAATAGAAACTTTTTAAACTTTGTCTCCCTTTCATCATGTGGTCTCAAAATGAATGTAAAATGTGACCAGAAAACCAATGAAACTAATATTCTCTTCTCTATTTTGTCAATCTCATCCATAATACCATGAAATGGACCCATATAGTCTAGTAAATGTGGGCTACTATTTTTACTAACTAACTAATCGCATAAGAAATGGACGAAAAGTGGTCTACCAGTGAAAAAGTCGCATTCTTACACCATCATTATATTCAGATGTGTGTAGCACATAGTATTTGCTCACGTGGGAGAAACTAACATGGGGTAAAATAAGTCTGACTTTGATTTACGGGAATGTGAAGCCCCAATTGGGATGAAATATGTAAGCATTTCATTCCAAAAATTTACATGAGAGAGAATATATTTATGTTATGTTGTTATGATATGAGAGAGACTAAAAATATCCGAACATGAAATAAAGGAAAAGCAGCCACTGCATTCAGCATTCATCCTTTATACACAAAATTGTAGAAAAGAGTGGGAACAAAAAAATACAAACTAGTCCCTGTACTTTTCTTCATAAAGGAAACAAATGCTACAACTCATCACCACATTACATATGAATTCTCTCAGTCAGTCAGTCAGCCAATGTGATTAGCATAGGGAAAAATATACGAGGTCATCAATACAGTAGCAATAACTCAAATGGCACAAAAAACCCAGTCAAATCACTTCCTTAAGGTATATGGAAATAACACAAATGAGTATAAACTATATGGACTATAATGTAACTAACTGCGTTCATTCTTCACACAAATCTTTTATACGCAAACACACTGTTGTAATCTAAGACAAAAGTGAGCCCATATTTTATCTATTCATGAGTATAACAACCGGTCATAATTTTTAACGAGCATTTTTGCTAATGTTATTAGTCCCTGTAGTGTTGTTTTTCTGACTTTACATTATGGCACCCTTCTTCACACATGTACTCAATAAAGTAAAAAAATAGGCTACTTTCATTTCATGCATGCATATGCATATCACAATCTACTTAATATGTGTCCTCTGCATCCTTCTAAATGGCGTGAAAAAAGTGGCCGTATAATGAAAAGTCATAAGCCTAGTTCACATTTGGCTCTGAACTAAACATGTGATTGGTGTTGCGTCACAAAGCTCCGAGTAAACGCATGCCTCGATGCATCAACTGAATTCCTTGTTTGATTCACATGCGCATGCTTTCAGTGGCATCGGCACTATCTTAATTTAAAAAAAATGTTTGCTAGTTTAAGAAAGCTTTAAATAAAGCAGCATTCATTTGATTTTGTGAAGCCAATTGATTCTCAATAATCGAATTGAGGAAATATCCCTAAAAATTAAAAGATCGATTGAAGAGAATCAGAGATTTTGGGTTCGTTCATTTAACCAAGAGCGCGCAATTACGGGTGAATTCGAAAATGCGGTAAATCTAGTTGAATTTTAAAAGCGTCGGACTACACAATTTTATTTTTTTCATTGAAACTGATCACTTTCTCATGTTGAATGTGTTTATTATCGAAAGTTAACTAAAATTTTATAGAAAAGAGATAAAATATTGACAAACATAATTGACAGATCGCATGATCGCGTCTAAAAAGTTCAATGGTTTCAACTTTGGTTTTAATGCAATTTTTCGCAACTATGGTGAACGATATCGCATATGCAATGGCATTCATGCAAACTAGGCTTTAAATTACAATACAAATGAGAATTTAAGGTACACGCAGCTACATAATGCGAGAATGACTTCCATTCACCGATTTTGTACAATGAATCTATTATGAATGATGTTGGTTGCCAAAATTGTTGCTTATCCATTTTTAAATTCAAACTTAACGGTATAGCATAGCAATAAAGATAAAAAGGAGTTATTATAGTCCAAAATGATGATAAAGCCCATCATTCATATCCTTCGGCACACATACATACATATAGTTACTTGAGATCACAGAGTCTGCTTTTCCTTATATAATTATTCTTATAAAAATGTGCCCTATATATACATGTATAGTCCTGTTCAATAAAAGAATAGACAAATTGTGCTTGGATAAACATGTGTAGAAAATTTTTGAGATCCTACTTCCGATACATCTGTGCCATGTATATTATTTGATTTAGCATATTTAATGCATAACTGTGAAGATTTTATAAAGAATGCCTTTGTTCATTTCATGCGGAATCACACAGACAGTAGACAGTTTGTTCAACTTTTTGTTTATCTCACAGATTATAGTGGGATGCATATTCTTTTAAAAAATATGACGTGCACTAACTTGAAGAACAAAGCAGAGCTCTTTTTCCTGTTGCAATAATAATCTGGGCCATCACCTAGAAAATTATGAGAACATAATTCTTGCAAATGAACCAAAAACACATGCATCATATAAACTATTGGCTGACAAGAACAATACTACAGAATATGCAATTCCCATATGAAACGCTGACTATTTATTTTTTTAGCCAAACTCATATTGGCTCCCCTGCACACTTACATAAGAAGCATTCTGAAGAACATTTTAAGCCTTGCTTAAGAAAACTAACCACTCAAACAGAAAACAGAAGGAAATTTACTTTTAAATTTTAGAACTGAAAACGTTAACTAATTATTTCCATTATATCTCTGATTACAATAATTAACTATTTCTGTGTGTGCAAAACAATACACAAAGTCTGTATCAGTGTCAAATAGTTGAGTTGGCACCAATTTAACAGACAAAGCGGATCATCAAATTCACAAGATATTAAAAGTTTTATAATTATTGTAACCCTTTGGATTGTTTCCCAACAAACAAAACACAAATAAACTTTGATAGATGAGCAAACAATGGTGGCCAGTTTAGTTATAGAAAAGGGAACTCCCCCTCCACACTATACTACTATGAGAGAATGTATTTATTTTCGGGAATGCATAAATACTATGGGACTGACTGAAACTCGTACTATTATTATTCATACACTGTTTCCAATTCCCTATTTGGGAGACAAACACAGAGAAAAACAAGATCAAAAAAGAGAATTGTAATAGCTCCCTTTTGAATGGGTACAGAGATAGAGAGAGACAGACATTTTTGATGCTTTCATTGTAAAACAAACAGCGCATAAAGTACATAGGCAAGTTGTAGTCAAGTCACAAAGTTACTAATTATTCGAAACGACCTGGTTACTTTCTGTTTTGGACGACTTCAAAGAGAAAATCTTCTATATATTTATTCCCTTTTTCCTATTCTCTCTCTAGATTATGACTGACTGACTACTAAATGTACCATCCAGGCTCCATGTATTATTACTATCCTCTGTTCCCAGTCACTGACTGCGTCCATATACATACATACATACTTCTTTTTACTTTGATAGAGCACAAAGTCCAGAGTAGACACACAAAAGCTTCAATCCGCTTTCTCTCTTTATGCTCCTCACTTCACTAGTATACACACCAGGGTTTGTTGGCTGGATGCTCTGTTATTCCATTTCTTTGGTAATCATCATCATCCCCAGCAATACACAATACTATAGTTTAGCTTTCAAATTTTCTACACTCTATTAGTCGTCTACTCATCAATTTTCATGCAAGTTTGTTAGTAAGTAAGCATATAATACAGTTCTGAGAAAATCGGCCAACAAAAACTACCCACATGTTCCCATTTCTCAAAATAATCCCTTCCTTTTATATGCATTTTGAGGGAAAGGGGCTGATTTTTGTATCAGTTCATCGCATAATATACTTGCTATAGTATGCACAATTCCAGTTTGTATTGTACACATTTTTTTCACTAATTTTTTAAATGCATTTAAAAAGCCCGACTTTTTAGTTTTAATAAATTACAGTTGCGAAAACCACGAAATTATACGTTGCATCTTTATATTCCCAAATTCCTTGAAATATTTTTCCAACCCAATTTAAAAGCCACATTAATTCATACTATCTCATCAAAATCAGTGAATTCCGACACAAGCCAACTTTTAACGCTAACTGCTCACACACACACACACACACACACATGTAATTAAAGATGACGGTCATTAGCAGGTGCGGCAATGTTCATTAGTGAGAATTCACTTTTTTTCCATCCCAAATTATATTTTACGTGCGCACTATATGAATGCATTTCGTTGTTTCACAATCATTCTTCATTTGTACAAGACTATAAAAGACCTCCCATGTACGTTCCACCTATTGTGGTGAACAAGTCTCTTTGTTTAGACCATGTGTATGTGAATAAAAATATGGCCTTCATTACGAAATGAAAACTTTGGAAATGTGAGACTATAATCCATATAAGTTAGTTTGCTCCAACAAACTTAATATCATTGTCACCACTCACAGTCAGTCACAAAAGGTGTAAAAAAGTCAAAGTTGCATTCCAAAGGATGACTAAACCAAACAGATTCGACATGAAAGTTAGTTAGTTCGTAACTAAAATTTTACAGTGTACAGAATCACAATGATTACAAAATGACAAAAGAAGACCATTTCGTTTTTTAAACAACAAAGTAAATATGCATGACCACGTAGGAAAAAGTCTCCCCTCTTGTATACCCAGATTGGAATCTATAATGGAAATTAGCAGGGATAATAATAGCCACGGTGAATGAAAGCAAGACTTGAGGACACATTTCGTATGCATACAATGAAAGCAAGACAAAAAAAAGGATCCTACGCATATATAGTATGAGAATTTGATCTTTTCATTCCATATACGGGCTAAGTTTTCGCCTCCATTGATCTCATGCTATTATCACAGGACGGACAAAGAGAAGCTTTTCCAGTTGATAACAACAGAAGAAGTAGTAGTACATTTTTTATTACCATTATTTTCAGTATTATTCAAGTTGTGCTCACCATCTCGCCCAGACAATGCCATAAAAAGGACAATACGAATCTCTTGTGAGGAAAAGAGTTGTCCCTTATCCCTTTTCATTATTTTGAGCCTTATAGCGGTTAGTCACACCAGCTGAAGACAGATGATGGCTCTTCATACAGCAGCATTATACTGTAGTTTAATCAAGGGAGACCTGTGAGGGATAAAATCCGATTCAACACTCCTTTCGGCATGTTTCATGACAATTTAATTTGGAGTTTTCCAGTCTAACGGACGATTTATGGGCTCATATGATGATGAACAGAAAATATTTCCACCCTTACTTACTGACTGACTAACTAACCACTTTACAAAAACGTACACATCCATCTCTGTTAATGTGGAATCTTCCTTTGACCATGAGAGCACAGTATTTTAGAGACTCATCAAATAAACTACCATATAAAGTATACAATGTGATTGATAAGCTATTAATTAAATACACATGCCAGTAATTACCAAAGTTTAACACTTATTTGACAACAATACTTGCATTCCAGGGGCCTAATAATTAATCACATATCTGACTAGTTAACAATTACTGTCCACCAAACCAAAAGACTTTGTAGACTAGGAGCATTGCTTTGTTATGCCTATCAATTGTGTTTAATAATATATTTGGGATAAAAAAAACTGTTGCTGCATAAAGCAGTACAGGAAGCATTCTACATTTCTATGTCTGTAGTTATAGTTAGTTATAGCTACTTGGGGAATTGCTTATTCATTAATCATGACGACTGTAATTATGTTAGAAACTCAAATATGACAAAGCTGCATGTCCCTACAGCTTAAAAGTAGTATGTGAAAACTAAAGCCAACAGGTAGCAACAGTCATCAAATAATCTTGGGGCATGGGATTCAGAGGTATTCAAACAATAACTGCTAACTAAAATTTAGGCAGATACAATCTATCTATTTAATTTTGTTTACTTTTACGAAAGCCAGTAATTAAATTGTTCACAGTACGGCCCAGCATTGAAAAGATACGAAAATTTAGTGGATATAGTTTAGTTCATCATGGTCTTGAAAAAAACATCCTCCGTTAGAACTCTGAGAGTAAAAATATACGGAACAGAAAACAATAGTTTAGCTACACAGCATTCCAGTCTTACTTGTTGCGTTTCATTCACAAAGAAACGATAAAAAGGGAGAATGAGTCTAGCGGCACACAATTCTTTATCCCAAAGGGATCCACGTACAAATCTATTGTGTCTTTTCGTTCAACTATAGCTATAAGCAAAAAGAATTGTTTCTTTTCTATTGTCAAATAAATCTTTGGGGCAACTACAAATGCTGCAAACAGTATATACATTTTAACAAATTACTAACTAACTATTATATAATGCTAAAAACGGTTTAAAAATAAAAAACTCATAGACTACAAAGTTTGAACTGTACAATCGTACCATTCCAGTATAGGTTTAGTGCAGTGCACATATAATAATAATAATACTACCCATTCGGGAAAGTAAAAGACAAGATAAAAATCTGAAAGCGTTTTCCCCTCTATTAAGGCCCCATTGGACACAATGCATGAAGCAGAACACAAGTTCTCATCATCATCCCTATTGTTCCTTTGATCACTTGAGACAGTGAAAAGCATTCAACTTTTAGTTAGTAAACACAGGATAAGGGACTGGGGATGCGGCACAGTAGAATTTAAAGCCAAAACTCTGCAATAATTTCCATCATCTCGTTAAAACGTATTACACAATCATTTGGCAAACATCATAAACGGGCAAAGTGCACACATTCGTAAAGTGATGAACCCGTTGGTTACAAAATAAAAATACAAAGGGGAGGGAAAAAATCTATTGTGTAGCATAATATTATTCTTTATTTGCATTTTGGCCTGCTCTCTCTAATGATGAATGAACACTCCTCCTCAATTTTAATTTGGCAAACCATGGGTGAGAATTTTTTCCCATTACTGTTGTTTGTACGTATTTACAAAATCCGAGAGAGTAAATGACACGACGATGATGAGTGAGGAATAATAATAATAAAATAATCTTGATGATCATCATGATCCCCATCAACTAGACAGTATATTTCCCCCAGCAACAAACAAATCCATCTAACTATGCAAGGTAAAGCAAGCTCCATTCATTTTTAGTTGTGGACCCTAATGTCAAATGAGCACCTGGATTCCCACACTCACTCACACACAGAGTACATATTACATGACCTGTCTATGCTTTTGTCCTGCAGGACAATGCTATTACGTATAGGAAGTTTCCTCTTCCCCTCGGCCTCAAAACTCTCCCATTTAAGAATAAGAAGAACCCCTTCATGGCTGCTCTTATTCAGTAGGTTTCGCACACATTTTTTATTGTTAACCCCCTTGCTCACAATAATAATACTACAATCAATTTGGGAACAGGGATGTATATTTTGGGATGGCCAAAGTGCTTCCTGAAATAGATCCGTCAATCATATTTACAACCATGGGAAGCAATGCCTTTTTTTTTATTGGCAAAGTGAGCAATCTTTAGAAAATAAATTATCACCACCCTTGAGCCGTCATTCTTATTTTTTTGACCAAATCGGTAAACTAATGTACAATATTTACATATGCAAGTCATCGAGTACATTATTCAAATGGGTTTGGTGACAACTATCATTATTATGCAAAAGGTGATGAATATGAAACGAATGCAATAGTGTCAACACATTACATGCATACTCATATACTACTAGATATTAGGTATTCCAAATGAGAGTAGTAAACAATGTTATTCTCACCTTTGACCAATTTTTAAGAACGATTTCCACACTAGATCGCCTCAAGTTACACTGCACACTGATAATATAGTTCCTTGTTCTTATTTTCTGGGCAATGTGGTCTCACAATGTTTACACAGCGTAAAGTTAAACTAGCGAGCCGCTGTCACCAACCAAGGATTGCGAAAAAATGTGAGAAATTTGCTACAATTCTGGAAGGAAACCACAGGCTGGGGATTGTATACAAGAAAAACAGATGAAGTATGCCTCAATGTGTGCATCTGTTGAGTTTGATGGGCTCGGTAAGGGAAACAAAAGAGGCAAGTAAGTTGGCTGCTGGTGGGTTAGAAAGACATTCTTCGGAAAAAATTCTTTAAACCGAGGAGCACCAAAAACTTAACTAACTAGCTTGTCACAACAAACAATTCACTGGGAATCACATGAAAGACTCAACATGATGAATAGATACTTGTCTTTTGGCTCTCCAGCCTCTGTCAAATTCCTAACAATCCGTATGTCTGCCTGAATGTTGACTTTCTTCGCCTTTGACTAATTATTCGTTGCAATCTTCAAGAGTCACTTTTCTGCCCTTGTCACACTTTAACGCCACTCACAAATTATCACTATCTTCTCCTCTGTCAATACATACATATAGTTAGTTCCTCTAGCTGTAGCTACTAACTAACTAACTAACACTATGTTGCCCAATTAGTTGAACACAAAAAAGGATAGAACGAGTAATAAGACACTTCTTTTACTGATTTCTTCCCATCAATTTTGAAATTCAGTTCTTACCTTTGATTGGTGCGTAGACTGTCCAATAAATTATAGAGATTCGAAATGGTAGCTTTTGATTGGTTGAGCCAAATCTTATAAACCAACTGTGCTTCGTTTAGGACGCGTTGTTTTTAGCAAGCATGCGCACAAGTGAGAGAGCAGTGTCAATTGAATTCACAAGTATTTCCCATGCCTGGTTCATAGTTTGAAGAAATTTTCAGTGAATTTGTTAGAAAGTCGTTGTTTTTGTCAACAATATTGTTTTACTGTGCAATTTTTTACACCAGTTTGATGAGCTGTGAACAATGCACTTGCTGCAAATGAAATTTGCAAAACGTTCGTATTTTGTTGGAATTTGGAGAACTTGTTGGGATCAGGGGAATGCCCATATGTGTAGCATTTGTCTCACTCAAGTGTAACTGGCGTGAACGGAGTTAAGTTACCTCCAACTTTTTAACGTTTTGGTCCGAAAATAGCGAGGAATGTAACTACTAACTGGCAGCTCAAGTTGCACCGAAATGATGAAGAAAATGATGAAAGAGAAGATTCAGGATTTGGATCTCTGTGCATGTAAGTAACTATATATGAAGTTGATGATGAGTGGAGTACTTTATCTGTGAAATATAGATTGAAGCCACCATTGGAGGAAAAGCAATGCACCCATATGTATAACTTACTCTCACTCAGTCAGTCAGTAGTCCTGTGTGTAAAATACTAATGCTCATTCATTTAAAAGTTCAACTCGGATCTTACGTAAATTGAAGGGAGCCCAAAGAAAGGGCAAGGTATACTTATAATGCTCACTGTGTGTTTTGTATTGGTCGTGCGAAAAGAAAAAAGGGAGACTGCAGGACGGTCCTAGTCCTAACTAACTAACTAACTATGGAGCTTTAGGGGGAAAGAAGAAATGAAGGAGAAAAAGGAACAACTAAATGGAACAACAATGCAGGGACGAATCTATCTCACCGATCCATTATTATGATCGTTATACATTACGTGCATGTGTGTGTACATGGATTGTGCTGGGATAATGCTCATCTCAGTCAGTCGGTTGGATATATACGGGTTTATAATATACTTTGCTCATGTGTGATATGAGAGAATACGCTTTCAGGCGACATTGTTCAATCACAAAGGAATGAGCAGGTATGAGAATAAGCAACCGGATCATAGAGACCAGGGTTTAAAGTGTAGTCAACCCATGTTTAGGAATGGGAATGGTTTCTCATTCCGGTGTTGAGATGGAATGAGGAGTCTCAAAAATCCTCCTTGGTTGCTACATACAGGAGGACAATGAAATGAATTATGATGTATGATAAAATGAGGATTGCGATTAATAAAGTGTAGCATTCATTCTATGTTTAAGACAATTTTACCTTCATGGCAGAATTGAATTCAGATTTCATTGTGCATTCTATTGTTATACATTGCGTTGTGCGTTTATTGGGGACAAAATGGAGAAAATAAAAGCAAGCTAATATATATATAGTATAGTACACACAAATGTATACTAAATATTAGGTCTCCGAAATGTGTAATAGTAGTTTTTCACGCATTATATGCAACCTTTTTTTCATAATTTCAGCTCACTTTAAGAAATGGCTGAATTTCATTGTCAGTTCAATACAGTAACGTGCGCTCCAAATTTTGCGATATACATAACCGCTGATAATGAAGTGAGCGCACTACCAGGCCTTAGAAAAGGTTATTTAATGTGATGAGGCGTAGGTTTATGTCTTGGTACATAGAGCTGAAAATAAGGGGGACATGGTAGACTGGCTTAACGAAGCAAAAATTGGGTGAAGTGAGAATATGATATTAGCGAATATAAAACAATCGTAAAAAAACAGTGCTTTAAAAAGTTTGAGTAAAGAAACGTCATTATCTATAGTTGGTAAAAATGTGAGTAGCTGGCTGTCTTATGCTATAAAGAATTCGAAGCTTTTAGCCCGTATGGTCGGACACATTGTGAGAAGTAAAAATTTCAACAATGAGCATTATGTACGGTAACATAAGCACGCTAATGGATTCTTTTGGTAAGGCACAAGGAAACGAAAAAGGGGCATCACAAAAACATAATGGTTGATTGTTAAATCTGATTTGGATTTCTTTTGTTAGTTTGCTTATGCTTATGTGCGTTACGTATGTTTCAATCTGTGCTACCAAGCTACGCTCCTTTCTGTTAGTTAAAGAATTCAAATGCTGTAAAGTACCCTCCCTCCTGTTTCTATACATAAAATTTAGCTACATTAATAACACTACTGACTGACTGAGTCTTCATATGCAGTAGATAAGAAAGAATAGATCCAAGAAAAGATAAAGTTATGTCGACAACATATTGTTGATAATTTGATTACGGGTTGTTGAAACTTTACATTTTATGGTACGGGATGAATGACAAAACATTTATTATCAATGGTAAACTGCCTTTTAAAAAAAATTTAAACTAGCTGGTTTTAATCATTAAATATTTTAATTCAAAACCGATGAGTGCAATTCAAAACTTTCAGTGCGAACTTATGTTTCTAAAAAAAAAGTATTGTGGTTACACAATATAATGCGAATGCAGATTTAACGTGCTTTCTGAAAATGTGCACACCATTACGGCATTCTAATTGTAGTAAGCAGTTTTCCAGTCGCTGCATGCTTGTATTGTCTTTGATATTGTTGATCAAGGGATAAAATGTGACGGTGAATATGTTACCACTTCTGGTGGTCGAATGCATATTTTAGTTGCAAGCAGGAATGTACTACATATGATATGTGATTGTTGAAAAAATGCAGCAAATGCCTACTTATAACGATCCTTCAGTCTCGCTCGCTCACTCAGTCAGTATTCAATGCTTTTAGGTACGTACTATTTAACTTAGGCGGGTTGCATATGCATACACATTTTTCACAAATTGTGAACAAGTGCATCGCATGGTTCAACATGGAATACAATGGTTCTCACAAATGTGCAAAATATTCATTACTACCAACTAACTAGGCTAGTTAGTTGTAAAGTAAACACACAGAGTAGACATGAAAAAAGTGTAAAAGCTGTAAAAACTTCTTTGCAATTAGTTAGTTACGAGGTGAAACAGTGCAGTTGTTGCTGTAATTTGCTTTTAACTTGAATATTTTTATTTGAAAATGTCTTTCAAGTCCAATTTAGATTCATTTGTTGATCCATTTGATAAGTTCCGCGATCAAGATTACGCTACCTATTTTAAATTCAAAGCTTATATGGAAACCCATTACAAGAATACATATCTTCCTAGGTATTTACATCTATTTCATTATTCTTGAAATTAATTGACATCATTAAACTTGTATTCACTATTAACTAAGCAAACCTTGGTTTTTTTAATAGCGGGTACCAAAAACGGCTGAAACCCCGTGATGAGGCCAGAAAATGTCCTTGTCCTACCGAATCTTCTGATAATAACAGTGAAAAAACTATTGTACGGAATAACAGTACGTAATGCAAAAGAATTATTCACTAATTCGTCTTCTTATTCCTTTAAAGGTTTCCTAACTTGAACCGAAGAATGACAAATGTTTTTTCTTTTATATTTTTGTAGGTGCATCAGAGCATAACAGCAGATCGTCCAAATCCCCTTCTTTCGACTCTAGCGCCTCCTCTGGACAAGAAATGACAACCAATAGGTCCGACTTTTTCAACGACTTGTCACGAATTTCGGCCCTTGAAGCACCTCTGGTTGACTTGCATAGTCCTCCACCTGAAATGGCGGCTGTAGAAGAAAAATTTGATGCGAGTACTCCTAAAACTCACCAACGGGTTTAAAATATTTTATAAAATGAATCTTGAATCTCTTTTCTTCCATTTTTCTAGATATTTTAGCGATTCTATTTACTTTTTAGAACTTACTGTGATTTGAAAAACTAGAACGAGTCTGTAATTTTTCATTGATTCCAGTCTCATTTAATTTGAGTTGTCATAGGAAAATAAATCATTACACAAATTGATTAAACCATTTTCTTTCAATATCACCTGTACTGCGTTTTCTTTACCCCATTCTAACACAAGGCATTTCAAACTCCTTTCAATCACTATTGTATCATAATGGGAAGCTACGTGAGTCGACTTCGGGGTGAGTCCAGACAAATGAGGTCACGTTCTCGAAGGAGGAAGCGAAAGACTGAAATTCGGGATCACCTGCTCTATGAGAGATGGCATGATCGGCAAGTTCGAAAAATGAAGAAACAACGGGCCGAAAACCGTAAATTCCGACATAACAAAAAGCAAATGGCTAATCATCCCCCACTACTCGTTGAGTATACGGATGACGGTCAAAGAATAGTGTACAAATATGATCCCAAAGTAACCCTTGAGGAGTTTCACAAACGACCATATGTGCAGAGTACAGTGAACACGCATCGGCATTATCGTCCAGAGAAAGCCATTCATATCCCTTTACCGGAGAGGGACCGAAGGGTACTGCCAGTGGACAGTAAAGGCGAAGTTGTGCGCCCCATGATTTATGGTGAACAATTTAAAGTCATCGCTCATCCCAACACCAATTTGACCAACACTGAACGGATTAAAGTAAGTTGATTATTTTCTTAGAGGAGTTAAGTGAGTAGAAAATTTTAAGTGAAGAATTTTGCTTAATCTTATTTTAGGAAACTGCAAGTCGAATCCTGGATAATGGGAACCCAATAATACTTGGTAAAAGGAATCTGAAACCAACAGAAATAGTGACTGCAAGGGAACGTTGGGCTGAGCTAGACTATTTGAAAGACAAATACTGGCATTCACTGGAATATCATACTGCGTACAGTGAGTTCTGATGTAAAATTTTACAAATTCAAACACTTTATAAGGAATTCACATGTAAATTAACGTCTTTTTGTTTCACTAACTGACTACAGTGAAAAAGAAGACTCATGCTTGTACTTACCGACTGAAACGAAAACGGGATATTTACCAATCTCTTGGTTCCTGGGAAAGTGGCGCTTTAAAAACGGAGAGGAGATACAAAGATCAAGAAACATTGGCTGCTCATTTGCTCCAATGGAAAGAAGTGGAAGAATTTATAGAAACCTTGAAGCAGTTTCGAGCCGCCCGAGTTCAGAGAAAGTACAAATTTTGGTCCAGTGGTTATTTACCGTATGTTGTGGAGGTGCCCAAGAATCCAGAAGTACGCAGAACTTTGATTATTCAGGAAGGTTATTCATCGCCCCAAGTTCATTCCTCGACTGACAGTTTACATACAAGTAGTTCTGAAGTTTCTACTTTGGATGATCGACGAGTTTTTGTTGGTCGCAATTACTACTACTATCCTGTGAAAGCAGGAATGTTGCCTGCGATTACTGAACGTAAGTTAAAAGTTGGTTAGAAACTATATTAGAAACTATATTGTTTGATTTTTTCCCCTGTTCGGCTTGTACACAACATTCAGTATTGACTAGGTTTTCATTTATTCTATCCATATTATAATACCATGTTTTTGTTGTGCAGAATACTACAGCACATACGAACAAGTGGTGAATGATGAAGGTTGCTGGCCACAACATATTCGAAAGAAATGTCTGGAAAGCTCCTTTGGTCGCTACATCTTAATGCATAAGCACTTGCACAATTGTATACCCAAATTGCCATTGTTGTGTGAAGAATGCGGATTCCCAACAGAAGATACAGTTGTGCCTCGTTGGTGTCATTTCACGTGCTGCAGTTTGGCTTGCATCTTCCCATTCACTTGCCCTTGCACAGTGTTAGCCAATAGAGACCTGTATTGTGTAGTATGTGGACGGATTTACGATATCAATCAAGTGGAGCCTGTATCTTTGTATGAACGGAGATTGAAAAAGCCTAAATATTACAATTGATGTGTCCATGCTCTATTAATTGGGTAGGAATAAATGCTATTTAAAATTATAAGGCTGCAATGAAATTTTATTTCATATGGTTAATAATGGTATCTTGGTATTCATAGCTCACTCTGCACATTATTATTGGGTTTGTCCGCATCGCAAATTTCTTCTTCGGTCGATTTGTGTAAATTTGACTTTAAAATGTTGAAGTTTAACATTCAAGGATAATAATACTACGGAACAGATTTGATAAATCAAATGTTGGGTCACCAAACTTGTAACAAATGTCCATTCAATGTCATCTGAAGATAAATACATTGGAAAAATAAGCAATTGTGCGCTGATCTTATCTTGTCACATAAATGAAAAATGTTAATTGTGACAGGCTAAAAAAAGTCATATTAGTTGTTGCAAAGTGTACAAACGAAATCAGAAAGAACCAAGCTTTGAGAAAAGAAAAATTGACCATGAGATTTGTTTTGATATTTCTGCTCATTGTGGGCTCTATGAGTTTTGCGCATGGATTCACACGTGCAGCGAAGAATTCGGATTATCATAAAATTCGGGAAGCGGAGAGCCAGATTGTTGAATATGTTATGAGCCATAAGTAAGAATTTGAAAACAGTAATCGCATTTTTTTAGCGTTTTCAGCAATTTTAATCATGTATGGTTGACATTTCAGAGTGGAATTAAGACAATGGGTCTTGCAAGCGTTAGATCATGATAGTGACAGAGGAGTGGGAACTATGGATTACATTACATGCGAAATTTGCACCATATTGTGGCCATTTTTGAAACTTTACGATCAGCTTCCGTTACCTATAGATCTTGCCATTAACTTGATCGTATGGATTTGTCAAATAGCAGAATTGGCTCCTAAACCCGAAATTTGCCGACCAACAATTGAAGGCTATGCAGTACGATTTCATTTCATATTTACCCTTTTATATTTGATCTAGTAAAATAGCTCTCTAATATAGTACGTACATAGGAGACAATGCTGTACATTGTGCAAAATAAACCGGACCTTCGTACTGGTGACTTTTGTGGGATAATTAGTGGCTGTGGAAATGTTAGCTCTGAGCTTACTGACTGGACAATCAAAATTGATGGAAATAAACCTCCGTTGGAGCCAAAACCTACCATCCCAGTTACTAAACTAAATTTTTGAAACGGTTTTAATTTTGCTCGTGAAATTAACATTATGTCTTATGCATTTTTAGGATGACATTCCTCTCATGAAGATAATTCGATTCAGCGATGTTCATTTAGACATGGACTACATTGAAGGGTCCGACGGAGATTGCGGACTTCCAATTTGCTGCCGTGACGGAAATGGAAGCACAGATCCAGCAGGAGTTTATGGACATTTCCATTGTGGGTTACCAGTCAAGGGATTTGAGGAGATGCTCAAGCATGCCAAGGAAAATCATGGGGTGAGTTTTGATTTTCACTATATTTGTCACAAAAACGATTCCACTCCAAGTTTACCGATTGCAAGGGTTTCATGTCTTTTACGCCATCTACATAGTATTTGAAGAATATTTGAAGAGTACACTTCTGCTTTAGTTATGCATTTTGCCGATTTGCTATACCCATGATAGTATGATTCGCAGCTATTATTGGCGAAGTGAACACAAACAGATTACAACTAACTAAAGATTCTATTTAACTAAACGAATCGCATTTAAAGTTATCCAAAAAAAAACAATTTTTTTGCTTACTCTATGTGCATCATGAAACAAATAGGACCTTCAATTCCCAATGGTCAATTTTCCACTAAAAATGTTCATTTCAGGACGCCAGCTACATATTCCTAACTGGAGACTACGTTCACAACGGAATCTGGTATTACTCGCCCGAGGAAAATGAGCGCCACATCAGAAAGACAATGGAGCTGGTGAAACTCCATTTCCCAGACACACCCGTCTATCCTGTCATTGGGAATCATGAACCTGATCCCGTCAACATGTTCCCTCCATCCGAAGTTTGGGCAGACTTCAACATGACCTGGATGTACGACTCCTTAGCAGAGCAATTCTACGATGTCATCCCCGAGGATCAAATGAAACTATTCAAAGAATTCGGGTATTACAAGGTGGATCCCCAAGCTGGGATCCGATTCATCGTACTCAACACGAACTTATGTTATGACAACAACTTTTGGCTCCCATACGATCCCATAGATCCTACTGGTCAGCTCCAATGGTTTGCGGATGAAATGCTCCAAGCAGAAAAAGATGGCGTCCTTGTGTATCTTCTTTTGCATATCAATCCCATTTCTGGGTCTTGTTGGTCCGTCTGGGGAGAAAAGTATCAAAAAATTATTGAGAGGTTCGAAGGCATCATTCGTGGTCAATTCGCCGGCCACTCGCATAGTGAATCCATCAATATTTTCTTCGGAGAAGGTTTGATAACATGATACAAACTAACTATTGACTTGGACTTGATATTTTGTAAATTGAATGCTTTGCTAGCATTTGTTTTTGGGTGTATTATTCCTTTATTTTAGAAGGGGATCGATTGGATGAACCAATTGGATCCATTTTTATTGGTCCAAGCGCCGTGCCCAGTGAAATGAATGCAGGATACAAGGTCTTCATGGCAGATGGCGTTCGTGAAGAGGCCACTTGGGAGCTAATTAGTCATCAAACTCATGTAATAAACTTAACGTTGACGGATGCAGCTGGATTCCCCGTGTTTAACACTTCTGTGGACTCGAAAGAAATATATGAATTGAAAGATTTGAGGACGGAATCATTGGTGGACTTCATTGAAAGGATGGCTCGGAGTCCAGAACTATTCACGGCGTATAAATAGTAAGGGCTTAAGACTTTGCGTAGTAGAATTAGCTGGAGAATACCATTTTAATTGTTGCGATCACTGATTAGTGTGATATGGGGAAAATATTTTCGGGATTTAGTCTTTGAATAAAAGTTGCTAAACAAATTGAATGTAATGTATTTTTTAGTGGCCAAGAAAAAGGACTTTGGACTAATCCATGTGCCACACCTAACTGCAGAATAAACGCACTCTGCGGAATTGTGAAATCTAAAACGTTTTGTGACAAAATCCGGATCATGGTGAACACGCCGCCACCTGAGTCAGAAGATAATTCCGCCTCAAAATTCACTCAAAGCATTATCGTACTGATTTTGGCCACTTTCACGATTCTAGGAGTGAATATTTAAATATTTTCTAACTTATATATATATGCACGGCTTACAATTATGGATTCCGGTACTGAAATAAACTGTTTCGTTCATTTTCAAATACAGAACCTCCATAATGATGTCATTTACAAATTATGGGGGTGTGCTTCCTTACTAATTGTATGGTCAAATTCAAAAACAATGTAAATTCAGCATAACAATTTGACATAAAAGAGATTAAAAAGTTCGTGTGACAATAGATGTTTGGGTTTTGCAATGAAAATTCAAGAATGTAGTTCATGATGTGCGCACTGATAAACAGCTGGTTTGTCACTTATTCATTGAATGTGGGATGTGTCCGTAATTAAGCTATAATGCATAGAGTGAGATACTATTTATGATAATAATGGGTTTTTATTGCAATAATAAGCATATACTGACGATAATAATGACACAAGAAAACGCTTCATGCAATATTGGTCAATAAAGTAAATTAAAAGTCCTGCATAACGGAACGTTAAGAAATTAGACATGCTTTAAATCCGTATGCGAATTTTATAGTGTGCTCACACGAATTTTTTTTTCAACATAATTTTTAATTCACTTAAGCGCTGGATTTTTTTTCCAATCACATATGCGTCACTATCTTTTGAGCAAAAGCATTGTCTTACTGAAAAACAATGAATCCGAAAATCACCTTTAGATTCATTCTTAATACTACACAGCGGTAGACTTGGAATGATTAATTTCCAATCTAGCGTATGCAACCACTTTTTGTCCTGCAACCTTTGTAAACTTCTTGCGAAACATAATTGTTTCTATGTGATGTGCTCAAAGACTTTAGTCGTGAGTAAGCGGCTAGGTCATAAAAAAAGTTAAAAACCATCCTTCCAGTCAGTCAAATTACAATGCTAAGCGAAAGAAATTATCGGATTCATTCAGTAAATGTATGTGTGTGTGAGAGTGTACATAATTCTGCTGCTGCAGAAATGTCAGTATAAGTCCTGTTAATTGGTTAACCATGTGTGATCATTTTGCAGAATTCGAGTTCACAATCAAAATATCATGTGTACAGAGTGTGCTTCCAGTATCCTTCAAACTGGACATTGACATAGAAGTATAGCCAATGTGTAGTTGCACTTTGCACCACAGCTTGGTGGACAGTTTGAATAGGCGTGCCATAATTAAGATTCCAGATTTACCAAATCATCATCATGTTATCATTATCGCATGAGAAAAATATTGTATGTATCATCAGTTTATCCCCATTTGCTGTGAAAAGTATTATGTGGTTGGTTAGCAGTATTTATGATAATATAAGGATGATAATCAAGTTGTACGGAATTACTTGGTTATCAATAAATTGTGGAAAGCCAAGAATACTTGAATGACAAACAGATGATTTTCCATGGTCAGAAATCAATACATTTTATTCAGATGGCCAAATTTAGTGTAAGGCTGGACTCTTGTGGGAGTAATTAGAGCATTTGTTTTGCACTATATTTGTTGTTGGTAGTTAACAAAGTTTTAACCCGTGGGTTGTGTGCTTGTGGAAACATTGTAAGGAGATTTGGTTTTGAAAAAATTATTGAAAGAGTTGCGAATTTTCAAAGAGGATTTCACATTTGGACCAGAAAACATGGTAAGTTTTTTATTGGATTTTTTTGCATATCCAGCTTTACATAATATGATTATGGTTTTTTATGTGCTAATATGACAAAAACGAAAATGTTTGAGACTAAAAAGTTAAAGCGCAAAAATATTCTCCAACTCACGAACCGATTCACTATTTGCGCAGATATTCCGCTAATTAGATGCGTAAAACAAAAATAATTGAAAAAATGCAATTTTTTGCTTCAAAACGAGTAATTTAAACGAGGTATTGCGAATTCACTACATGAAATCTTGGCAACCTAACCTGTAAGTAAAAAATGAGTATAAAAAAGCTTCCAATGAGCGTAATTGCTCAATATAAGTAGTTTGTGTAACATGGAAGAACAATATTGAGCTATATTGATCTTCTCGTGCTATTCAACATAATGAGATAAATAGTAAATTAGAAACCCTTTTGTTATGGAAAACCCAAAGATTCCCATCACCGTCAGTTTATTCAAGAATTGCTAAATATCTTTGACTGTTGTCATTTGTGAATAAAGCATGCAAATTTGACTTTTTACTTATACTTTTCTTTGTTTGTTTCCAAAGCCAAAATCAAATTCAATTAATCTCATTCTACAAATGCTTCTTGCAAACAGCAACCTAAAACCAATTGAAAAAAAAATCGCTGTTTAAATTCTCAGGAATAAAATTTTTCCATGCAAGTAGATCACTATATAACTTTTTTTTAAACATTTTTTATATGAACACTATGCAACCATGTAATTTAACAGCAAAATACACCTTACTCAACCCTTTACTTTGTGCATGAGCTTCAACACACTTTGGGAAGCAAGTGTCTGATATTAATGTATCTGCATGAATGAAAATTTCCAGTCTTCAATTTCGTAGTCTTTTCTAACGATAAAAAATATCAAGGAGAATGCATCAACTTTATCCAGAATCCCCAACACATAGCATGAGCTCCAACATTAAAAGTATTATATACTAGATGGTCATAAAGCTCGCACGAATGGCCTTCAATTTCCCTACATATGTACAACATAATGACATTGACACAGGATTTAATATATAGCTTCTTAATTATTTACTACTTGATCATCATTAAGTTGGAAAGTAAAACTTAACAAACTATAAGTTTTACAAGGGAATATGGAATGGGAATAGCATGCTCCAATCTAAATTAGTAAATGGATAATTTAGATATGTGAGTATACCAGGAGTATCTGCTTTACAACTTTGCTTCATGTGTATTTTCTTTGTATACGTCCTCTCATCACGTACGCGTTTATCTATGACTTTTGGAGAACCTTTTGACACGCGTTTTAAACTTCACGGAGTTAGATGTTAGATCTACGTTTCAGAAATGTTTTTCAAGTGAACTTCATTGTTATTGTTTTCACAGTTTTTCCATCAGCTATTATTTTATTACGGGGTGAGTCATTGTTGTTTTCTTTGTTAGAAAGTATTATTCTCCTTTGTTGACGTGATTGGAGAACGGGGTAGGAATTCCAGCACTTGATTCTGACGAAGGCTATGAACTATTTGTATTATAAGTGCTATTTTTACGAACAATAAGGTAAATAAACGTGAACTGAAATTGAAGTGTCCAGTTCAGTGAATAAATTATTTGTGTGGAACTATGATTATCCCTAAGAACTGAGTTGAAAATCCGGAGTAAACTAGACTTTCTATTTTCTTTTTTAAGTGGTTTGACTGTCTATCCATTTGAACTTATTATGATGTTGGGCAGATCGAAAACCTGTTTGTGACGCTTCAAACTATGTAGTCCGTTTTGTAGAATGCTTGTACACGCCATTGATTGCTTATTTGTTTCAGCAGGTGGACTTTGTTGATTCATCACAGTTTCGAGTGGAAAACACTCTTTATAATCCGTACAGCTCACCTGGCTTGAATTTGGATTGCTATGATCAGAGCCCGTACCCGCAAAGCTCGTGTGAGATCAAACGTGATCATACCAACAGGTAAATACCCAGTTATCGGTTGTATACTAGGGCTTATCAAAACTATGATTTATGATTTATGACGAATCATAGCTAGGTTTTGATTTGATTGATTCGTTTCTTCCTTTATAGCAACTACTGGGGCGTTAATGGAGAAGGTCTCTTACAAACTTGTTCAAATGGTGGGGGTTCTGAAGTTAATTTTATGAACAAACTAATTCCTCTTGGGACTTCACATGGAGTAGGAAAATTACCAATGAAAATGGAGTCAGCTTCGTCAACTGTGACATCTTATTGCGATGAAACAAATCCTAGTCTGACGATGAGCGGTGCTAGCAATAATAATACAAATGAATCAATCGTGGATGATACTTCTCGTTCTAATAGTCCTACAAGTAATCATAGTAGCTGTAGTAATGGTGCCTATAACGGAAATGGATCACCGTCGTCTGAAAACAAGTACGGGCATCAATGTTACGATTTTTAATCTAAATTATAATTCTGAATTGTGGCCGGAAAAGTCGATGTTATAATGCGATTTCAATTGTTTGACTTTAGGTCCAGCAAACTGGATAAACTGTGCGGCGTATGTGGTGATAAAGCTTTAGGACACAACTTTAGTGCTATAACATGTGAATCGTGCAAAGCATTTTTTCGTCGAAATGCTTTGAAACCCAAAGATTTTGTGTGCCCTTTCAGTGGAAATTGTAAAGTAGACGCCATTACCCGACGCTTTTGCCAAAAATGTCGTCTCAAAAAATGTTTTGAGATCGGAATGAAGAAGGAGTGGATAATGACGGATGATGAGAAACGAATGAAAAAGAAGAAAATTGAACAAAATCGAAAAAAGAGAGTGAGCTCCGACAGTGCTGCAAAAGATGCTCCGATTCGAAAACTGAGCAACTATGGTGGATCACCTACAGCAGCTGAATTAAAGAGTTTGAAGATGACAAATACTGATGGCCGAAAGGAGCCCAATAGTAATAATGCATATTATATATTTATAATAACAAAATAATATTAGTAGTTTAGGTTGGTGTATGGATATTTAGTCCATATTTTCACTGAATACAAGTCAAGACTAGTGCATACTTACTGTGCAAAAGCATATTAAATTACAATTACAATTCACCCACACCCACCCACGAAATCAGCTATAGCTATAAAATTAGTATGGGCAGGGTGCAACACATAGAACCATACTTTCAATAATATTAGTGATGCAATAAGTCAAGGATTTTACCCTCAACAACAAAGAAAAATAGGACTTCCTACTGATCTCACTAAATGACATAAATCCATTTTCCACACAAAAGTCAGTCACAATGACTCAATGACACCTCGTTTGAGCTTAAATAGTAATCGAAGACAATCTTGCTACCTTATCTCAACAAAGTCTAACAATTAATAATTAATAAGTCCGTGGCACCCTGTTAGCAATACAATAAACAGAGTTTAATTATGACAAACGAATACTTTTTTGTTCTAAAACCGAGTTATTGAAATCTGTTGTAGAGCAGATGCGTCCGCTTCCACAAATCTTGTATCCTACTCAAAAATGTTTGTCATCAAAAGCAGCTACTGTCCGTTTCAATGAAATACGAAGTAACTTTTTTCAATGGTTACCTGGCAGAGTTTGTTTATCATTGAACAAAAAATAAATAATAAATAATAATAATAAATTCGTCTTAATCTCATCATGGGAACTTAAAATCTAGTACATATTTTGATTGCCCAGGCAATTTTTACAAAATTTGCGTTTTTCACGGTGATCATCCAACAAGCCTAGATAGCCAATTTAACATTAGGAACTCCGTATTTCATTGAAACGGACAGTACATACTTACTTATTCTGTATCCTAAATACTTATAATTGTCCATCAAACAAAGTAGAACTTCAATAAGCACAATTGGATTACTATGACTATCGTTTTTCCCACAGAATCTCATACAGACTGTCTCCATAACATTTAAGTTAGATTATGCACCGCTGCTGATATGCTGAATTCTTATAGGCTCCTGCCATCCATACACGGATGGTGGACATGAGACAAAATCCGCGTAATAATATGCGTTAGTCATTATGGTGTCTAATATACTCCAAAGAACTAATTTTTTGCTTTTGATAAACTTGTGAGGTCAACATTTTGACCTCACTAATGCGGCTAACTGTGATGCATGTGTTTATTATTGTTTGGATGCCAATGCATTACTAATTGTTCAAATTTTGCCTTACAGATAACGAAACCAGAATTTGTCCCGTCAATACAGTTGATAGTCCCGCTCCTGGTTCTGGTAGTGTAATATTGGGATTATCTTCTTCGTATTCCCAAGAACGTTTGAATACACCGCCGTCACTTGTGCCTCCATCGCATCGGATTGATGACCGTAACTCACCGATTCGGGGAACTCAAAAAGTTCAAAATCATATGGAATTTAGTCCTCATAATCAGCCAGAGACAGATCACGGGCCTATGACTTTTTCTTGGAATCAGCAGGGCCATGGATCTTTGAAGACTCCATATTACGACCCATCCATTCCAGGGTATGACCAACTGCCTCCAAGATATACTGGGCGCCAACGTCAGAATTCTGCTCGATTTGAACCCTTAACTTCTTCACAAATGGTCTCAGAGCCGCACGAAAATGGAAATGTGGCTAATCCTTTGTTGTGTTCACTTATTCAACCCACGGGATCGCCCCCAGAGACTCGAAATGCACATATTGGTAAGAAATTCATAATTGTCTAATACTTTTAAATGTGCATGCAATTATCTGCTCAAGTACTTAATCCTAAACTTCATAATCTTGACTTTAGTGGACCGGCCTGCTAGTCACGAAAACGTGCATGAATCGCCCGTACATTCTCCGTGGCGAGATTCAGGAATTCCGCCAGAAACTAGTTCCGAAACCAGAGTGTACAATAGTCATCCTCCTATGGAAGACAATCATCATGCAATGGAGGATTTTGAGGGCACCGTTCTGAACTGTTCTACTGGTGTTAAAAGAGATCAGGATGCTGAAAATGTAACGTACAAACTAGAGCAGCCTCCTCCACTACCTCTGAATACGATGGACTCCATTCTGAGTGTTGCAATTACTGCTGAGTACAATGCTTGCGCTCGACTTGGTTCTTCCCCAATATCTCAATCCTCTCAACTGAACAAAGCGGAGCAGGATAAATTGAATGAGCTTTTGATGGCAAGTCAAGCCCTGCACACGCCAGTGGATGAGGAGGCCCCACAGATTCCAGTATGTTACTGCATGTTTACATATGTTTTAAAATCTCATCCCTGTGTGTGTAGGCATTTGCTGATTTAATTTTTATCTTTCGTTTCTTAGGAAAATTCAGATCCCTCACTGATAAACGTGATAAATCTAACAGATGTGGCAATTCGAAGACTTATTAAAATGTCCAAAAAGATCTCCGCCTTCAAAAATATGTGTCAAGACGATCAAATTGCTTTACTTAAAGGGGGATGCACGGAGATGATGATTCTTCGAAGTGTTGTCTCTTACGACCCAGATCGAGACTCATGGAAGGTAAAGAGAATGAGCTAGATTATTCCATATTATCTGGATGGATTTGTAGTAGGCTTGTGCTAGCCCACAAGGACTCTGATGTACGGATGTACCAATCTATAATATATACTAATTCATTTGTGATTTCCAGATTCCACATACAAATGTGGGCTACAATATCAAATTGGGGGTCTTGAAAGAAGCCCGAGGTAATTTATATGAAGAGCATCAGCGTTTCGTTAGATCTTTTGAGCCCAGGTGGCGGTCGGATGAAAATATTATGGTCATTTTGTGTGCTATCACACTGTTCACGGCAGAACGACCAAACGTCATCCACAAAGACGTTATCAAGCTGGAGATGGATTCTTATTATTATTTATTAAGGAGGTAATGTGTGAAATTACCGTTGTCTGGTTTTGTTGACTACTTTAGATATGTACTTGTGCACGTAATAACTGTACTCTTTGAATATTTTTTATGCAGATACTTGGAATCGATTTTGAAAGGATGTGAAGCCAGATCCACATATTTACAACTGATTCAAAGAATAGCTGAACTTCACAGCTTGAATTCCAACCACTTACGTGTCTTTTTGGAAGTAAATCCAAGAGAAGTTGAACCTCTCCTAATTGAGATATTTGATTTAAAGCAGTGAAGGAAACGGCATTTTTTATCAGTAAACTATGAATACTATTAACGAAGGAAAGAAAAAACGAAATAAGCTACTCCCGATCCCGAATTCTCCAATGTGGTTAAATATTATATATTGTACTTGGCTGTGTAAAACACCTTCTCAGCTGTTGTTTTGAGAACGAGTATTATTGGTACTGTTATTAATTAACGCAACCCTTCGTATTGTCTTTCGAGTAATCATATCTATATTGTTACGTTTACTATTAGTTCAATCCGAATTCCAAATATCGTACGTGTTGTAACCACAATGTGTGCTATGAATAGTGAAAGTGAAGGCATCATATATAGGTTGCAAATATTATATTTACAATAGAAATATTTATCTTGTCCAAATAACTATTTCGTTTACTAAACTTGTATTCGAGCAAGTACAAAATCCACTATTGCACAGTAATAAATGCATGCAATTTATCTACAGGGATAGAGTCTTATTTGGCTGTGAAAATATTTGTGAAAGTTGGCAATTTATTTAACAAACATTCATTTAACGGAAACATTAAAAAAGTAGCTTCTTTTATCTAACCACAGGAAGGAATGTTTGAATATTGCATTCACTCCCTTTTAAATCCCCTCCGTGATTAAACGCATTTATGGAACCATAATTGGTCTCTATAGCTTGTTAAAACCTTCTCACGGGTTGTAGAGCACCGCAAAAATTAGTGTACAATGAATGCAATAAAAAATATCAAAATTAAAAAAAACATTTTGGAATAAGTAAACGGGGGTCAATTTGCCGAAAATTTCGTATTAAAAGTGAAAACAATAACTGAAAGAGTCTCCCAAAGGACTTCTCTTGCAGCAGTTAAAGTGTATATGAATGCAGTGATTATAGAAGAACTTCGAAAATTATGAATTTTTCACGAAAAATATAAGAAATAAGTCAAGATGCAAATCAGGCATGCATGAATAAAGTCCGAGAATGATGAACGCGCACATTTTTGAATTCTTGAAAAATTAAGGGAATGGTAAATGCAAGACAGCTGCACAAAATAAGTAGAAACACTGTATATATTTGAATATCGGTCATATATATTTCTTACAACATACAGGATAAAAATCTTAACAAAAAAGCATACAGAAGAGAAAGACAACCAAAAAAATATATTATTTGAGAGCAGAAACATATTCAGTTGCTTTTTGTCGAACAGCTTCAACAGTTTCTTCAGTTCCATGAGCCGTCTCAAATGCCAAAAATGATTTGAAAATAGTTTTCATCTTCTTGGGTGGCATAGGAATATGACACGCCCTAAGAAAGATGGCCCTGTTTACAAAAGAAATAGTAAACATGTGTATATCAGAACCAGTTCAAATTCTATTCCTAAAATCTAAAAAAAAACTGGAATTTTTTAAAAAAAATATCTACCTAGCTCCATCATAATCATTCAGGCTTATCAACTGATTCGCATACAGCAACCATAGGTCCACCCGTTTCGGGAATTTATTTACCGTCTGGTCCAACATGGTTTTTCCTCTTGATTTCTCACCATAGTGCAATTCCAGTTGGGCAAATTTAGTAATAGCTTTTATCTCTGAAAGATCAATACACATAATAAATTGCTGATGATGGTGAAAGAAAATATGAGACTATACTATTTTGTAAATATGGTGCTATTACCTTCAGACGTCGGCATATTTTGCAAGCATCGAACAAAAACTTCTCTTCCTTTGTCCATTTTTTTGCGCTTGTAATGAAACAGGCCCCACCGAGTCCAAAAATCAAGTTTCTTTTTGAATTTCTTGCTCATGGTTTTGTATGTGTTTTCCGCTTCCTAAGTACACAAAAAGAAGGTAAGCCAGTAGAAAAAATGAATTCGGAACACACAGCACAATTTACTAACCTCCAACTTATCGTGGTGATCATACAGAACAGCCAAATGTTTGTAAACTTCATACTCATCGTTGAATTTCAACGCTTCTGCCAAAACCGCTTTCAAGGATTCCTGCAAAACAATAAAATAAGGTTAATCAAAGCAAAAATAATGCAAAAACAAGAGCAATTGAAAATCTCAAAATTACCTCATTGCCGTAAGAATGCTCCATATTTATCAAAGTAGTCCATATGTTGAGACGTTCCTTTTCTTCACGAAAATTTATAGTTTTCAAAGCCCTTTGGGCGATTTCTCGACCTTTTTCAATGTCACCATTCTGAAAACAAGAATACAACAAATTATCCCAAATTATACTTAAATTAACAACTTAAGTAATTGAACAACTTACATCGATATAAAACGACATGAATTGCATCCAGCACAAGGAGCTATTTGGAGAAGCAATTACAAGTCGATTGAAATCCTCCACAGTTTTTGGCAACTTAGACTTATCAATAATAGCTTTCTCAGCCTCCCTGATTTTCTTTTCTTTCTCCTTGTCACGTGCAAACTTGCTTTTCTTCAAATCCTCAGTTGTATCCTCACCAGATGCCAACCGATCCTATTTCATTCAGTAAAGGTTTTTGTTTAAAGCTTTAATTTTCATATTGTATTTTTGAATCACTGAACTTATTCATGCAAATACTCACCTTGTCAGCTTCTTCATCAGACTCGTTCTGCACTTTTATTTCAGATTCGGTTTTCACACTCTCTACATCCCAGAAACACGTACTTTTGACATTTTTTTTGTCTTCGTCCTCCTCCTTCACAGGTAGTGGCAAAGAGGTCACTCCTTCAAATTTGTTTCCATTGACGAGTTCAGGGTTTTTGCTGTCCTTGTGCTTCTTACTTTTCTTTTTTTTCTTCTTCTTAGGCTCTGCCGATTCGTCTAAAGACTCGCTGTGAGACCTTTTACTTTTCTTCTTCTTATGCCTTACTTCAGTTTCACCTTCTTCCAGTTTTACCTCTTGTCCCTCAGCACAACCATTTGATTGCACTTTGGTTTCAGCTTCAAAATCTTCCACTTTGGCGGACAAAATTAAACTAGACTTTACAGGATCGCAGTTCATCACTTTGAACTGAAAAAAAATCAAATATCCATAAACTACCCAGTACCCATAAATCTTAAATATACTTAACAAAGACCGCCATTTAAATCAATACAGCTTGCATACTAATATATTCAATTGATACAAATTAATAATCCGTTTCTACAAACAATGAAACAATGCTCAAAACTCACTTTTATGGAATCTCCCGGACTGTAAACTGAATCCAGTACAGTACAATCGTGGTCCGTCATCCGAGAAGGAACAAATCCAGTCAATCCTCCCAAAAGACTTACAGCGATCCCTTTGATAGACACTTTGATAATGAGACCATAGCCCACATGTCCAACTGGAATGTCTTCATAGGAGACAAAAGCCTTGGGATTCTTGACTAGCATCTTATTAGCAGAAAGGTGAAGTTTATTCCCAGAATGTTCCACAACGTGAACTACAGCCTTCACTTTTGAACCAACAGGATATTTCTTCCGGGGCTTTTCTATGCGGTTTTTGTTCCCAAAGTGAGAATTAAAAATATATCCTTTCACCTTTCTTCCAAAAGAGACCACAGCCCCTTCAGGATTCCATGAGACAATTTCGGCATGAACAACCAATCCAGGTACAACTTTGTCACGAAAAACCATCGTTTCATCCAATTGTGATCTATAGTGCACATAAAATATCAATCAACATCGATGACATCAAAAATAGAATAAAAAAGGAAACTAAAACTACATAAGATAATTTTTTACTTGCTTTTGAAAACTTCCGATGTACAGTCTATCAATCATACTATACTGAAAGATTCTACAAGGATGAACTGTATTTGCAGGGAAATGCTTGAGAACATCTTCTTCTGTGAATGACAAATCATCCGAAGCTCTTTGAATAGGGACGATCCCTTTCTCATCCTTTCCAACTTTGAAAATTATACCCCGCTTTTCTAAGCGGACAACTTTAACTTCTTGAACGGACCCCACAATAGCCCCCACCGATTTAATTTCATCTCCAGAATGTTTCACATAGGGACAGAGTGGATGAAGCGTTAGATACGGTGTAGTTCCATTCGGCAATGTGTACAGCAGTCTTGCACTAATTGTTTCCCCCACGGGGTATCCATTTTCAGGTCTTGCCCAGGTGTTCTGCATGTGATCTTGATGAATTAGTCCGATTGTGTTCAAAACGTGCACTTTGATGCCAGTTTTGTGAGTCTAAAGTAAATAAAAGCAAAGTTAAAAGCGCTCATTAGGTAATGTGAGTGGAATGTATATTTATATCTTTTAGAAGGAAATGAGACTTGAAAAACATACATCCATGACTACAGTGTCAACAAGCATGCCCGGGAGCATCGTTTCATATTGAATAGACATATCTTCCGTAGCTTTTTGCTTCATCACCTCCTTTGGGTGAATTGTCAGCTGCATTGTTGCCCGAAAGTTGCTCACTTTTACTTCGACCACTTTACACAGGACCACCTGTCCGATGCCTGAAGTCAATAATTGATAATTTACTAGTCGAACAGAAAAGGATAAAACGTCATTCATTGCTTATATTACCCAAAGGTCTGTTGTGATTCACATGCTGAATGAAAAACTGGGCATTCCGATGGGGCAAAACACCCTTGGCTCCATTGATTCCGACATCGATTTCGTACACATGCTCCCCCATTTCTTTCACAGCTCCAGACAGTACCTTAAATATTATCAATTAGATCAAAGCCGATTCGCCCTATATTTGAAATGTGAGTTATCATCGTTATATTTCCCTTACAGATCCTTCCTGAATGAAGGTCGTATTCCAATTGGAATTAACATCCGCTGGATTCATTGTCAGTCTTATATCTAAACGAGGACCCGAACTATTGACTGACTCAACTTTGACGATGATTGTGTCTCCAGTTTTGAACATATCTTTGAGTCCGTACACATTCTAGACAAAGTGAGAATTAGGGGATAAGGTTGATCCTAACCTTGTATTGTTTATACTTTAAAAATCCAGTTTCAAGAGCTTACTCCATCCACAGATTCATTTGATGCAAGTTTCTCCATCGCTCCTGTATACGCTGATGAGATCGACGTCATCGGTAGAACGCCAGAAGTTCGTCCAGGTAAACTGATTAGCATATCGTGCTTGTGGATATCTTTCACAATTCCCAAGGTTAAAACTCCTTCAGTTATGGTCTAAAAAACGAGAAAAATAAATATTTCCTCTCAGAACGCAACATCGTGAGCGTGTTCATCAAAAGTTTATTTGTACCTCATAAGTCAAAGGCGACACATGAAACCCGCTTTTGTTTTTCTTCTCTTTCCCAGCCAAGACATTGATATCGTTGGTAGTTAACTTACGTTTGTTTTTCTTCTTTTTAGTCTCCGAGAATCCCTGTTAACATTTTTCATTTTCATTTGATTCGTAATCCAGTTTTTACCTACTCTGACACAACGAAAAGTATACAAACCTTAGAAAAGAGATTCATATCCTTGCCAATGCTGTCAGATTCCACATGTTTGGATTTTTTATTCCTATTAATAGGCGCAGGAACTTTCGTCTCCTCACGGCTTCCCCTCGGAAAGTAATCCATGCTCAAATCTCGTTTAGTTTTTTGTTCTAACCGACTAAACTAGCTCTAACTAAAACTAACAACAAATGCTTATCGGGTTTATAAGAAGTTGATAAATATTGAATCATTGAGTCCAAAAAATCTTCGCAAATTAAAAAAAACTAGACTTGCACAATACGGTCGAAACTTTAGAATCCCAGAATTGGTAAAATTCATTACCATACACTCGGTTCATACAAATTGATACTGAAAGCGTTTTTTAATTTGCACAGAATCTGAAAATTCGGAAAAATGCTCTCGTACGCATGTAATAGGAGTAGTACATGAGGTTTTGATTTGCTTGGAGCGAAAATGTTGTCTACATATTGCTTTATGTCCCATATGGTCTTGTTATAAACTAACTACAAATCTCAAAATCGAGGCTTTGATGGGCTTTTTCTCTTCTCTATATACTTCTCATCCCCAAACCATACTATTATGTGCTACCGGGTACCTCATTAGATACACTTTTATTTGGATTGAGCATGTAATGCTTTACACAAGATGAACGACAATTAGACACCCATACTGATCAGATGGATTTGATAAAAGCACTTTATTGTCTGTGTACTGTAGTTTGTATTATAGATCATTAGTTAAATGTGTTATTATAAGTAGAATAAAATCCCAAGTTCATTGTGGTAATGGTTTGCAGGCGATACATTTGCCAAAGTTTGCAGGGGTACCAAATAAATCCACAGCCTTCCCATTCCCGAGATCGGAGCCATAAGTGCTGTATTCCGTTTTGTTCATATGAGGCACCAAATGGGCACCGGCATGGCTCATGCGAGGCTGCAATGGAGGCAAGGGGCAATTCAAAATTCGGAGAAAGTTGCTCGAATTCATCCAGTGCATCGGTTGGCTATAAGAAGCACTGTACAGGGACTTTTGTCCACTATACATATAAGAACGAAAAATTGATGATTTTTGAAGCTTACATTTGGCTTTAGATTAGATTCAAGATTACACCTTAAAGTCATGCTTACACGTGAGGAACTGCTTGCATACTTCTCAAAGGAGTTCCATTATAAACTGGACGTCTGAATAGCAATTTTTTACCAGAAATTTTGCAAGCACCCCCGGGATTTTCCTTCTGGACGTCAGCACTGGGCATTCGGCCCGCTGCAACAAGAGATTGCTCAAATGCATCATGCATTGGACGAACTCGGTATTTGATTGCCACATCAAAATCCTATAATACACGAATTTTGCATTATGATATCCCTTTAGAAGTTCAGTACACTCCGTAATATGTAACATCAAGCTTCATGAAATACTCAAACTACGATTGCATTTTATTGAACTGCGGACTCTTTAAACGTAATCTTACCGCATCATTTTTGGCCATGGCATTTAAAGTGTCGTGAAGCTTCAAATCTTCTTCGAAATCCCTATGGTGGATCCTATAAGTACTCATATACGGATGAGATTTTCTAAGCACTCCGTAATTATCGTCAAAACAGAAACTGGGCTGAGTGTCTCGGTTCCACGGCAATTGCTATATGTTTAGTATGAAAAATTCACTAATTTAATTCGCCAAACGCCCCAATGCAATAACAGTATAGGTTTAGTGCGCATTATCTGCATTGATCATTGATTTATATATGTGTTTACAATTTCTCTGCCTTCATCGATTACACGAGGTGCACCAAATATGCTAGGATATGCATGCTTGGCTCCATATTGGGTACAAGTCTCAGTTTTTGGCACAGGTTCTGTGTTAAATGCTCTTCCATGGTTGTCATACTTTGAAAAATCACAAAATGTGGATTAATTTTGCATTCAGACTCAATACTTGCTTACTTGCATGTGCAATTTTCAACTATTTACCAGTGAAGCATAATGAGGATGAATAAAACTGAGTTTTGGATTGATATTATGAAGCGGATAATTGGCTACGGTTTCATGAGTCTTTGTATCCATGATTTTCAGATCATGGGCAAGCCCTGTTGTAGTCTTAAAATTGTCAGAACGAATGTCGCATGGGGGAAGTTGCAATTCCAGAGCTCTAGGTTTGGAGTATGCCCACTAAAATGAACAAGTAAAATGTATTTTTATACAAATTGTAATATGTCTGTTTGTTTAATATTTATCTCACATCAGGCAAATAATGGTGAGGAGCATTCTTTCCATAAGGCATGGTAGGCATTTCGGGGCAAGTTGAAAAACGTCCTTGTCTTGGTTCTCCGATTCTAACCATTTTGCGTGGGAATAATTAGATGCAATGAAATTATTATGCTGCTTCGAAGTCAGTTTATCACTATTTAGTGTAAAATTATATTTTTGTATGAATTTATATAGGAGCGCTCAAAACGACGATGTGTTCCGTCAAGAACTTTGAAAGTGAATGATTTGAATTATGATAAGACACTCTTGTTTAGACAGATGCGTGGGATTTGCCGTTTTCTTGTTGCTATGACAGCTAAGCACTAACTGACTGACTGAGAGTGGCAATATACGTGGCATACTAGATACCAATACCAATTGTGTGTAGCACCGCATTGTATTCATAAGTGCCCCGCTTTACATGCAAAAATACATGATGTGCTCGTTGATAAAATTAAACTTTAATTTCTGGTTGAATAATTAATACTTTTTTGACGATTTGGGTACATTTTTAACGATTTATAAAGTAAATATTGGCTAATAGCAATTTACGAGCATGGCTTTTAAGCGTTGCTAGGGCATCATCTTCTGATGATGTGTACACAATCTAGAAATCAACAATGACGTGACTCTTGAAATTTGCTCAGATCAAATTCAGACGTCGACGTAGAAGGTTGCTCGGAAATTCGCTCCCAAAATTTAAAATTAAATCGCCCATTAATTCGATTAAATAATTCGGTCCACAAAATTTTAAAAAATGTAAGAACAATACTTGAGTACTACTCTGAGCATTTATCATATTAAATACGCACCATTGAATTTGTGCATTTATAATATATCCAGATGCCTTACTATTTGAAAAGGTTTGACGAAGAACTCATTATTGGCTACCCAGCCTTTGAAAATCGTATCAAGGATCTTGAGGATGACTCTAAAATCAAAAATCTCTTCATCCTTTTCCAAGCCAATGAAACAGAGACCAGACAAGCCTTGTGTCCTCACTGCAACTCATGTAATTCACATTATAGCTGTCTTTCTCTCGAATATTTGTCATTTTCATTAAAAATATTCCACCGTATTCACTAAAGTTTCTCTCATCTCCAGTTGAGACTATTTTCCAAGGAATGCTCACCCGATTTCCCCCTCAAGGATTCTTACTCAGAGTGAGTGTTGGATTTCGCGAAGAATTCCATGATGAGGAAACTGGATTCCCCAGGGATCCCCGACTAAAAATTCGGACTTTGCCAACCCTTTTGAACTGGAGAAGTGGGGAACGCCTTTCAGGAGAAGATATCATGGATCTAGGTCGCTTGGTCACATTTTTTGCAGCCAGACCGCACAATGGTCACTCAAGTGAGCCTGCACCGTCTACTTCTCGTAAACGGACTTATGATTTCAACAAATACTAGGCTCCCCTCACTCACTGGATTGCAAATGGACCACGATGATTTCATATAAAACATATATTCAATTTCTCGAAATACTTATAAATTACTTGTACTCTTAACATTGCAATGCATTCTCATGACTAAATTCAAAATAAATCAATCATTCTAACGCAACCAAACAAAATATTGTGTACAAGAAATTTCTTTATTATCCTAGGTTAAGAATCACAGACAATTTATTAGGATCGTGAGAGCTCTGCATAAATCAGTATTGTAAAAATATCATAAAACCCTCATGTGGCAAGCATTGCCAACAAAATCTACATCTTCCAAACAGAAATCACATTCAAATGGACCCTGGCTACAAAATCCTAATTACCATATACATTGACTTGCATCCTACATTACTATTAAATCTCATTTTTCTCAATCTTACTATTCTCTTGGTGTTCCTGGGTATTTTTTTCTACGGGTGCCTTATATGGTTCACAGTTGGCTCCAGCAGGGAAATCACAGACTTTCAAAAACTCATTGTAATGCAATCCCACAGGACATGCCAGCCTATATGCGAGTCCACGGTGGCACTTGTAGAAGCAATGGCAACTATGAGGATCCTTGAAAAGAATCACTGTTCCATCAGTCTGTTTACCCACCGGGGGACAATTGACACCTTCGATAGGAGCCCTTGGATCGGTTTGTCGACAATCCGAGTCGTCTTCTCGGCTCAAAAGAGTAGGGACTTGTGGGTCCTCTTTGGTACACTTGACAGTTTCAGGGAAGTCACACCGGGCATCTCGCTCGTAAAAGTGGAGTCCGGGTGGACATGACATGAGCACAGGAGTGGATCGAACACACATATAGAAGTGAGAGCAAGTCTCAGGATCAGGTAAAGTTATGGTCAACGATGAGTCCCGTTCCGCATTCGATTCCGGGCATTTGACAATGGATTTGGGTGTTTGGACCAGAGATGAGGATAGTGCAGGGAGAAGGCACAGGATGAGAAATTTTGCTTTCGTCACATGGGTTGACATTTTGAGCTGGAATAGATATTAACGGTAAAAAGCCTTGGCTGTGTCAGCGATATTTAGCTAATGAGTTTCTTTTTTGAATCTGAACTTATTGGGCCCTAAAACAATTGAAAACGCAATTAGGAATTTTTGGAACTATACAAAAAACATTGATTGGCGTGAAAGCATAACAATGAGTTTGAGTCATGCGACTGTATGCACAAGTTCAATTCAATGCATGACAAGTTTTAAAAAAGCAAATGATTGGAATGACACATTAAGTTTCTTTAGCAGACATTAAGACACTTACCAATTGTAAAACTGACCCAAAAAATGGCTAGAATACAGTGAAAAGCTCTGAACAGTCGAAGCTCCGAGTCGTATCAAAATGGATCTGCATAAAATATGTTATACAATTGTACTCTTTCTGTTTTTGCAATTTCAAATGTAAAAATATCTAACTAAAAAAAACTTACAAAACTGGTGTAAAATGTAACAAGTGAACTGCACCAGAGACTATTTCGGACTGACCAAGTAGAATAAGTTAAATATTATTCATACATGGGAATTGTAGACGTACAGTAGTCCAGACGCTATAAAAAATGCAAATATCTAAAGTCCTAAGACGAAACAAATATTGTAAATAATACATGCCCCAGCAACATTGGTCAATAGAAAATGTCGTGTCTGTGTCTCTGTTCAGTGAGAATATGGGAATCCAAGGAATTTAAACAAAAGTTGAAAACTCAGCGAACATTTTGCAACATTTATTACTCATAGTCGATCCTTTGTCTGGAAAATAATGATAACAAAGTGGACTACACTAAATCATCATATGCGTTTGCAACATCATCAACGCAATTTTTTAATATCTTCCATACGTTAGCACTAATTGGAGATCACCTTAAAATACGTATGCCTGTAGGATTTCATATCTTCATTGTAATTTCTAGTCCGTTTAAAGCCCCCCTTGTTTCTTAAACCAAGCGATATATCGAAAAAATCTCCTCATTTCATCTAAAATACAAAAATGCTACTCATATAGTTTAATCACTCGTAAAATGCATTTCTCCCAGTATGCTCCCGCAAATGCATGTACGGAGACATGGAGAATGACCATTTTCCACTCTTTCCCAAAATCTATCACTTTGTTTCGTGACCTAAACTGTTAACTTTTATGAATTCCTATAGCACACATATGGCGCTATAGTGATTTTTCTCCTAAAGTATGCAAGTTTACCGGGCGGCTAGAAAATGTTTATATATCATTACTGTGTGTACACAAACTTTAAATACTGCTATATTCCAAGTACATTTGAATAAATAGCCAATCAAAGATATTCACACGTTGTAAACAAACCCAAGCAGAAATTAGTATGGTTGTAGCATACACTGATTTCATACTGTACTGGATTACTTCATGAAACAAAATACTCCGGTTATAAATAGTTAGTAAACTTTGATGCATAATCGCAACAACAAAATGTAAATTGTGAACCATTCCAGTATATAGTAATATAAAGAAAAAAGTTTCTATCTAATGGAAAGAAAATGAAGCAGACTGATTTGTGCCCTACCCAAATCTAACTAAAACTAGAGCTAACTAGTCACAAGCTAACTTGACTGCAGAACTTGATGTTTTACATATGAAAAAGGAAATTACGAATGAATTCTCCAAGGCAAAAAGACACAATTTGTAGTTAGTTAGTAAGAAGCAGCCAGTAATATTTTTAACCTTAAGTAATAATATAACGATTTGAAAGGCAACAACATTACTCTGTGATGAATGCATATGTAAACATTTCCCAAGTATACACACACACAAAATTCTTACACAACACTGTGGGTGCAATGAACTAATTGTAATGGGTGAAAATAAAAATTCAACAATCAATTGACCACATGCGGACATATGCAAAATTCAGAATCCTATGCAATATTTCTTAAAAGCGAATCAATCGAATCAAATGTCAATTTCCCCCCAAAAAAACCTCCCACAACCGATGCAAAAGGGTTCCAACCACACTTCTTGATTTCGAATAATAGCATTTGAGATTTGAGAGCGCTAAATTCGTTTCCAAACATCATTATATGAAAAAATAAAGAAATCAAATCCTTGCTTCATTCCCAAACAACAAATTCATTTAAAAGATTCCTTTATGCATTCAGTTTGGTACTAAAATATATTTAAATATAACGGACAGAAAGATTAAAAACTTGTGTAACATGCACGTACAAACTTTTCTTGCAATGGTCAAAAAAACAAAACAAAAACACAAACGGGGGCCATAATATAATAATTGGTTAGTCTTTAGTCAGTAGTTTTACATAAGCAGTAAATAATAAGTAGTAGCATCGAGTCATCATTAATTTTCTTCCTCCTTTTTTTACATGGTGCCTCCATATATACACAGAAAATGCATGCATCCATTCAACAATAACTTACACACTTTGGAACGAGTTCAATTTACGCCCAGTATTATATACTATATCATATAGCAGCAGGGTTTTTTTGACTTTTTATGACTCTGACTGACTGGACTCCTCTGAGGACCTATTTCGTTCAATAATAATAGTATTCTCTACCTATATTTATAGAATCACATCACATAGCATATATATATGTATAGACACATACAGATGTATAGTAGGGGTCAACTATATGGTTCTTAAAAGTCAATAATAACACACTAATAAAAATCAAACACCACAACAAACCAAGTCATTCATTACTCCAATGCATTTTGCTTATTTACTTTCGGAAAACCACGCCGTTTGCCTACCCTTGTCCATCCTTATACAATGTGTGTGTACGTGTTGTTGCCGTGTGGATCTTTTTTTCTAAATTATAGTCAAATCAAATCCGCCAACAAAAGTAACGGGCTTGTCTGCTGTTCCTCATTTCCTTCAGTAGTTAGTGTAGTAGTAGTAGTAGTATAGTACGCAGTATTACAACACAAATAGCAGAGAGAGTAAACAATACAGATTAATTAATAGGATTAAACTTCATAGACTATTGGGACCAACGGAGGTGGAACTATTGCTATGCACTAAACTCAGCATACTCCCTGACTTCAAGTCGTCTTCGTGATAAGTCTCCCTTGACGGCTCATTCAAAGCTAGTGCACTACAAGTACAACGATAAGTTACAAAGTCAGTAACAAGCATAAGAATCCTCCTTTTCGCCATAGCAATACAATAATTTCATTGGGATTCCATACCTGAACCCACGACGCATGGATTCTGCATCAAACTGTTCTAGTTCTCTCATTTGTCGGTCCTGTAAAAGTCGCACCCTCTCAGCACGTTCACTTTGAAACTGCTGCAGTTCTTCCCGCATCTTTTAGATTAAAAGTAAATATTTCGGTTAGACAGCGTTCAAACTAACTAATTAACTAATAAATGATTAGCAATCTGATGCTACAATACAAGTTCAAACAAGTCTTAGAACCATCTTCTTCAAAGCATTTAAGTAACAGTGACTAAGGCACTGAACATACATAATATGTATGAAAAGAACTTGCACAATTTACAATATCAGCTAGCAGATCATTATTACAACAGTCACAATAATACATATAATCAGCATGGTCTTGGCATTTTCAGCTAGTACGTCAAATACACACAAATGCATATGACTCTCCCATGTTATCGCATGCTAGCTGAAAATGCCAAGACTATAACCAGACCAATCGTAACTTTCTGCTGTATTCTCATGATAGAGCGAAAAAGTGAAAGGAAGAATGTGACTGGATCAAAAGTTACCTTTTGTTCCAAAAGTGCTCTCCTAACGGAGACACGATCTTGAAGTTCCTTCCTCTCCCGATCTCGTTGAGCTTCAGCCTGCATCCGATTCTTTGACTGATATGCAATGAGCATCTCCAGCTCCCTCTCAAGTTTCTCCTTCAACTGCTGCACTTCTACCTCTTGAGACTCGTCCAATCGAATCTACTCAACAAAACAAAAATCAATATCTTGGCTGCTGCATGTCTATGAATGCTATATTTTCTGTCTTCAATCCGTCAAATCAATGCATTAACACAAGAAACGATTAAACTAACGAGCTTATACAAAGCTAAACGAAAAGATAAATACACGTCTTCAGCCTGATTTGCGTTTAGTAAAAAAAAACAGAACACATACCGATTGTTTTTGAAGCATTTCAGCAATACTTTGCTCATACTGTTCACCCAGTAGAGCCAATTTCCGGCGCTGATCCTCCTTCAACTTTTTGATCACCGTCTTTTGGTTCTCCTTAGGCGTTGTTTGAAGGATTTGAGATTTCAGTGCCTTATACTGGATCGTTTGAATTTTACAAGTGTCACGGAACTGCTTTCGAATCTGCACCTCCTTCTGTTTCAAGCTCTTTGGCTGCTGCTTCAGCTCCATGGCATGTTTCTTCTTCAGGTCCACTTCTGCTCTCTTCATGTACTCATTCTGGTTGTGAAGCTCCGTCTGGTGCAACTTTTTCACCTGCTCTTCTCGGAGTTGATGGACAGCCTTTTGCTGATTGTACTCCAGCTCTTGAGTCAACTCGTGTTGCCTCAGGAGCACCGTATGAGCCTGCTCAAGTTGCTGCTGCCTTTTGTTCAGCTCCTACAGACAAATCACACCCCCAAAACAACTCATAACCACTCTGTCCAATACGAATCAATAGCTGTCAGTATTAATATTAACTAACAAGCTAACTTCACCTCTCGAAGAAGATCTTGTTCTAATTGGTGATAAGCTAGCAATTTTCTTCGACGGAATTTTCTCACTTCCAAGTCTAAGTAATCCTTTTGGCATCGCAACATTCTCTGCTCCTCTTGCTGCTCTTGTTGCTTTAGATTATCTTTTTGGGTCCTGAAAAGTCAGCAAAAACGTGAATTAACCTCCAATTCACATACAGTTTACCAATACACCTACAACTTAATGTTTCCTTCACTATTTTATCACATTTTCTATACAGCCATACAATCCACTAAACTTACTGTAGAGTGGCTTCCCGTTGTCGCTTTGGAGTGGATTCATCTTGACTTAGTTCCCGCTTCCACTTCTCCTTATTCTGTTTATATTCCTTACGTTTGGTGAGCTCAAAAGTCTTCTTTTGTTGCTCTTGTCTAGCTATTATATCCTTTGTGAGCTTTTTCTCGGCAGCTGCGTTTTGTTTCAGCTATAAAATCACAAATACAAAATATTTTTCAATTGTCGAATTAGTCCAATCGGTCTACTCAATTCATCAGCCGGACACTAGATATTTTGAATATGCCGACGAAACACATACTTTTCTGTCCAGTTCTTGTTGATGCCGAGCCTGGAGTTTTTCCAATTCCTTAGAGAACTGCTGCAACAAGTTCTCATACTCACTATCCAACATCTTTCGGTGAGCTTCCATCTCTAGTCTACATTTCTCCTCAAGCTGTTACAACGCAAAGTAAGAGAGTTCATTAAAAATAGATAATACATGGCATTTTTATACCTTCAAATGCTTCGAATAATGAGACCAGAAAGGAGAAAATACCTTGAGCAGTGCGGCTTGATGTTCACGTCTCATACGTTTATAGCCACTCATTTGTTCATACATGTTCTCCTGCATGTGTTCCTTCTGCTGTTTAGTTACAATGGAAGTCGTGCGAATCGTAGCAAAGTTATTAGGTATGCGCTCTATAGATGACGAGAATGAGGCCTGCAATGGAAACCAAAAACAATGGTTGTCTTCAAACTTTGAACATTTCATTTAAAAATCAATAAATCAACATCAGTGCGATAAAAATAATCTAGATGAGCTCCATGAGCCCTACGATTTAAGATAAACTAAGATAGCAACCAATTTGCTTCTTTTGACTCAACATGCAACTATATGACAAATTGATGGGTCATGTACTGGAAACGGTATTCAAACAATTTTAAAAGTTTCAACCGAATCGGAGGAAAAATGACTTTGCAAAGTGAACATTTTCTCTAAAGCATTGACACTTGAGAGAGAAGCAATTGTACGCATTGTATATTGTATCTAAACCTATACAGTATAGATAGGACAGTGAGAAAAGTTGAACTTACAACAGAATGGAATCCTTCACTTACAATTGAGGTACGAGTCCTAGGTCTGATGGATATAGATGAGGACACATGATTGGAAGAATCCTCTTGATCATGAAGCACTGGGATTGAATTAGTGGATGAGCTTTGTGAAGATGCAGAAACTCCGACAGACTGTACACTTCTATCGGATGTGATGCTATTGCTTTTGCTACTATCTCCTCCAGCACCCTCTTCATTCGCAACTGGAGAAAAAAAAACGAACATTAACAAATCCAAGTTATAAAAGCAATAGATTATATAATGCAAACAAAAAGGAAAAGGAGTAAAACTCACAGTCAGTATCACCCAACTGACTATCAGTCTCATTATCCGCCATCAGGATCTTCTTCATTTTCCGATAATTTAAATTGTCAAGATCTCTAACTGCGGCTTTTGTCCTGTGAATCAAGTCCATGATGACATGAGAAGAGCGAGGCCTTGCAATGAACGGATGCTGAAGAAGTTTGGAACTGGAAGGTCTCTCCGTCGGATTCTTTCTAAGACAAGAGTCTACAAAGCGTCTAAAGACGTCCGACCAGTTCGAAGAATTCTGTAGACTTGGTGAATCATTCTGTGCTATATGGTACAAGGCACTCATCGCATTCATATTGAAATAAGGTGGTTTCCGCTCGGCCAGCTCCACACATGTGATACCCAGAGACCAAACGTCCACTTTCCCGTCATATTGACCTTCGTCCATGGCCAGAATGACTTCAGGAGCCATCCAGTAAGGCGTTCCAACGAATGAGTTCGCTGGACACTTGATACTTGCAGACCCAAAGTCAGCAAGTTTTACCGTCCCGTTCTCAGTCAGCAGAATATTCCCGGCTTTCACATCACGGTGAATGCGGCCAAGGTTGTGCAGGTGCACAAGTCCTCTGATCACGCCTTCACAAATGGCAGAGATTTCCTCCTCTTTTAGTGGCCGCTTGTGCACTTCTATAATGTCGGATGCTGAACCCAGGCAGTATTCCATTACCAGCTGATTAAAACAAAATACACAAACCCCATTAATGGAAACGCAATGTAACCAACCTAACAAACGATGATAGGGTGAAATGAGTTAACTGTGGACACTTACCCAAGCAGTATGGTCCTTGAGGTAACAGCCTTTGTACTCTATGGTATTCGGATGCTTGAGAAGGCGGAGAAATCGGATTTCTTTGAGAATGTCTTGCCACTTATCCATTGACTGCTTCCCAGTGTAAGACATTTTTTTGATGGCAACGATTTCCTTCGTCTCTTTGTTGCGAGCGAAATACACAGCACCGAAGCTCCCATGACCGATCTCCCGTAGGTCTTCGAATATCTTTTCGGGATCATCTCGGTCAAACATCTCCGCCACCTCCGGGTCCTTAAGGCTGCCCGGCCTTTGAAAAAAAAACATTCCTTAAAAAGATAGTTCACTGTCTAAACTCTGAAATACAGATAATCACCAAACTGATACTTACCCAACCATCTCGCGGCTGTGATTTCCTAAAATTTTTAAATCGTCTAGGGTCTGTCTTGTGTCGAAAATAAATAGGGGAGGAACCCAAAAAGGATATTGAATCCTTTTAGTTCCTCTTTAAAACGCGAAAAAATGTTGCTTTGGCTTTGACGTAGCACTATGCCAACGTATTACTTGAGGATTTCTACAAAATATTTCAACTCATCCTAATTGATCAGGACATGTCACTGTCCTCCATCAAATCCCATATAGAATGGCAGAACTGCAAAAATTATAAACACAGTCAACAAATCAATCCCAAATCCCAAATGATCTCACACGACGCGTTTAACTATCCTTTCAATTCATAATACAATAGTTTTATCAGAAACAACAAGAATGTCGAGGTCATATAAAACGTGAAGTCTACTGAACATTTCAAGGTGATTAAAAGCAGATGATAAGGATACCGCTTGATCCAATTGCTTCACTTAACTAACTTCAATCATTACGGGCAATTAAATACCACAATCAATCAAGCGGAAGTGCAAACTAATGGAAAATGGAATGCACAATTTTCTTTAAAATATGAAATGAGTAATGCATTGGGACACTACATATAAGTACAATATAACTAGTATAGTGATTCCTAGTTTATAAAAAAAGATGAAAAGTCTCAAATCTAAAGAAATGCATCTTATTTGCCTATCAATTATCATGAATTTGTTACACCACCAATTACTTCAGGGTTGGACAAAACGATCTCCGCATTCTTGCCTTCAAACCCCAAACCCACTAATAATGCATAAAATATCCTTCCCTTTACTCAAATAAAAAACGCAATCCTTATGATACCGTGTAATAAAATGCCTAACTCCATATAAAATCCGTTGCACTAAGATCCTAATCGCCAATCAATCTCTAACTCTCTCACTCTCTCAACTAAATCTTGTAATTAACCCTCAAATCACTTTTCCATATATTTGCCCAATGTGTTAAAATCCCCATACAATTAAACCATGATGTCTCCTAAAAATCCATAACGCACACTGAAATCGACCTCAAAAACGGATGTCGCTCAAATACTACAAATCCGTGTCCAACTAACTAGCAATCTAAGCTCAAATATTTCGTCAAATCCCTTAAACATTACAGCTGGACTAAAGAACAAACAAACTGACGTACTTGATTGGAGACGAATCCTTTGTCGATAAAAAAAAATCTACATTTTCACTCCAGCTAACTAACTGACTAAAAATTTTGGTATGTTATTTATTGTGGTCGTGTAAAGATTGAGAGGACAGGATAGTAAGTGTGTGAGTCAGTCACCACCACCACACAGCAGTTTTTCGTATGTACTCAACTCTCACCGTTCTTTTCCCAAATATCATCACACACACAATCCAATTGCATACTGCATTAACCAACCCAGCTATATGGCACACACATATAGCCCAAATGCTGGTGTTAGTAGTCGGGGAAAAAAGAGCTGAAGGAAGACACGTACTTGTACTATGAAAAGCGATAGCAACATACATATAGTAGTATTCCCATGCCATACCAATGTACATCAACAAATACATTCAGTACTTTTTACTACAATATTTGAGTCGAGTTCTAGTACTACAACTTCTACTATGTGTTATTGTCCAAATGGTGTGTTACTATAAAACTTCACCTATATGTAGTTGGGCTCATTCATTTGCAACATGCGGCTAGACCAAAAGTTAGCAAAGTAATATGACCATGCACGCATATATGCAAGCCAGGGTTTTAGTACAGGGTGAATGTATACAAGATTGTATATAAGTTAGAAAGAAATAGAATTGTAGAGTATAGATTGCTGTATGTGTTAAGTTTAAGGACATAGACAGGTTGGCTACACTGCTACTACTAATTCACTGCGACTACTGCTCGAATCGAAACGGTGCATGCAGTTTTATAGAGTTGGAAGAGAGAAAGGATATAAAAATCTTGAATCCGGAGTGAGTATGGGCATACAATGGAGAGGACATGATAGTATTAGCCTTAGCCTTCTAGAGATATGATATGGTGAAGATTCGCAAACGAAAAATGATTTGGGTATAGTGGGCGCCATCAAGAGCTCTCATTCTATACTACAGCACCTCAATCAAAGAAATCAGGGTTTATATACTGTTACACGAGTTGATGAGGAATTTAGGAGATCATGCAATCATGTTCACATATGAGTGCCAACTTGTAGGCATCATCATCCCCCAAATCTGGGGCTTGGACTCGTTCAGTCAATCCATGTGTCATGCATTATATGCTCAAGTTGGAGGCAAAGTAGAATGGTTAGTGGATAAAGCACCTAAGGGAAATGAAAAAAATGTTCCCCATAGTTCTATCCTTTGCGAAATCTTATGTTTTAGTTAGTCGTATAAAGTGTTAAGATGTGTGTTAATCGATAGGATTGCAGTAGTCGGTGAGTATGGTAAAATGTGCTCATGCATTTTGGTATGCACATGAATTAGCTAGAGCGTATTGAAATCAGTTGTCTATGATGATTATAAAATCCCATGTCATAGCTATTTTTATGCACCGCACAAAATCTGAATCTGAGTGAGTGTATTATATGGGAAAATCTTTACTCAGAGAGAATGAGGGCTTTTATTGATTTTTTTCTTACTTTTGTATACACACTACTACAGATTACATGTTGTTCGTTGTGTCACTAAAAAAGAACATTAGGCTTACAAAAT
>Ga0210040_10000968_pt1 | contig 45439 bp, 44 predicted proteins | sample CryGeyCG12114_NA_FD_185462 | JGI IMG/M metagenome (GOLD analysis project Ga0210040, IMG submission 185462) | Groundwater microbial communities from aquifer - Crystal Geyser CG19_WC_8/21/14_NA (SPAdes) (version 2) | ecosystem: Environmental > Aquatic > Deep subsurface > Groundwater | place: USA...
GCGTGGCGGGCGGGGGTGCGCGGGCTCGGTCGGTGGCGTCGCCGCCCCGGTGCGGTGTCGGACTGGCGGTGACGGCCCACGGGCTGGACTGCTTTCCCTCGGAGGCGCCCGGCGGCGCGCGGAGGGGCCACCGTGCATCACGGAACGGTCACGGGTCAAAAACGCGGTGTGACTGGCAGTGTGCTGGGAACCCGCTGCGTGCTACGGGGGGTGATCGGCTCGACGGCGGCTCGGGCCCCGGCAGAGCCCCCCGGGAGCGGGACCCGGGTCCTCGACTCACCCCCGGTGACGAGCGGCCGGGCGACGCGCACGAGGGGCGGGGCGGGAACTCCCGGCTCCAGCTGCTCGAGCAGCTCGGTCACGAGCGCGGCGACGGGCGCGCTCGGAGCCGGCGAGCCTCACGGGCGCGACGAGCGGGTGGCCCGTGAGCTCCTCGACGACGGCCGCGACGCCGTCGAGGCGGCCGACGTGCAGGTCGTCCCGCTGGGCGACGTCGCGGGTCAGCACCACGCGGCGGCCCTGCCCGGTCCGGGGGCGCACGGTGCGGAGGACGGCGCGCTCGAGCGACTGCGCCTCGTCGACGACGACGGAGGCGTCGGGCCGGCTGCGGCCGCGGGGGTGGTCGGGGGTGCCCGGCGCCTCAGGAGCCGTAGCGGCGCTCTCGGGCGGCGTAGGCGCGCAGGGCGCGGAGCAGGTCGAGGCGGCGGAAGTCCGGCCACAGCGCCTCGCAGAAGTAGAACTCGCTGTGCGCGCTCTGCCAGAGCAGGAAGCCGGACAGCCGCTGCTCCCCGGAGGTGCGGATGACGAGGTCGGGGTCCGGCTGGCCCTTGGTGTAGAGGTGCTCGGCGATGGAGTCGACCGTGACGAGGTCGGCGAGGTCCTCGAGCGTCCGCCCGGCGCGCGCGCCCTCGTGGAGCAGGGACCGCACGGCGTCGGCGATCTCCTGGCGCCCGCCGTAGCCGATGGCGACGTTGACGTGCAGGCCCCCCTCGTCGCGCGTGCTCGCGGCGGCGGCGGCCAGCCGCCGGGCGCTGGCCTGCGGGAGCAGGTGCAGGGCGCCGATGGGGTGGACGCGCCAGCGCCCGGTGCCGACGAGGCCCAGGACGGCCTCCTCGATGATGCCCAGGAGCTCGGCGACCTCGTCGGGGTCGCGCCGCAGGTTGTCCGTCGAGAGCAGGTAGAGCGTGACGACGCGCACGCCGGCGTCCTCGCACCAGCCGAGGAAGTCGATGATCTTGTCCGCGCCTCGGCGGTGCCCGGCGTGCGCGGCCAGCCCCGACTGGCGCGCCCACCGGCGGTTGCCGTCGAGGATCACGCCGACGTGGTGGGGGCCCTCGGCGCTGCCGCCGACCGCGGAGGCCAGCCGCCGCTCGTAGGCCCGGTACAGGAGGTCGCGCAGGGCCACGCCGGGCACGCTACTCCCGCACCGGCTGCGGCAGCGGGCGCACCCCTGCACCCGGCTCGTCCGGGGCGGCGGCGCCGGGGGCGTCTACGCTCGACGGGTCGTCTCCCACGGGTCGTCTCCCACGGGACTCGACCGGCGCCGGTGGCGCCGTCAGGGTCCAGCAGGAGGCTCAGGAGGGGACGTGGACGAGGTGCGCGCGGACAGGATGCGGACGGGCGCCTCGCGGGCGCCCGGGAGCGAGGACGTGCGCTCGGCGGACCCGTCCGCCCCCGGAGAGGCTCCGGGGGACGTCGATCCCGGGGGCGAGCGCACCCGGGCCGGCGTGCTGGTCGTCAAGCCCCTGCTGCGCGGGTGGCTGCACCTGGGGATGTTCCCCCTCGTGCTGGTCGCGGGGGTCGTGGGCGTCGCGCTGGCGCCGACGACCGCGAGCCGGTGGGCGATGGCGGTCTTCGGCCTCACGGCGGCGATGCTCTTCGGCATCAGCGCGCTCTACCACCGCGGCTCGTGGTCCCCGCGGGCCCAGGGCGTGCTCAAGCGCTTCGACCACTCGAACATCTTCCTGATCATCGCCGGCACGTACACGCCGTTCGCCGTCCTCCTGCTGCAGCCGGGGCCGCAGCGCGCGCTCCTGCTCGTGGCGTGGCTGTCCGCCCTCGCCGGCATCGCGTTCCGGATCCTCTGGGTCGGCGCGCCGCGCTGGCTCTACGTGCCGGCGTACCTGGCCATGGGCTGGGTGGCCGTCGCGTTCCTGCCGCAGTTCCTCGAGGGCGGCGGCACGGCGGTGCTCGTGCTCATCGCCGTCGGCGGGCTGCTCTACACGATCGGGGCCCTGGTGTACGGCCTCAAGCGGCCGGACCCGAGCCCCCGCTACTTCGGCTTCCACGAGATCTTCCACGCGCTCACGGTCGTGGCCTTCACCTGCCACTACGTCGCCGTCTCGCTCGCCCTGCACAGCGGGCGGCTGCCCGGGGCCTGAGCAGCTGCCGGCCCGGGCCCGCCGCGGGCCACGACCGGGCGCCGACCCGCTCGGGGCGCGTCAGCGGCGGGCGCCGACCGCCGCGGCGAGCGCCCCGGCGTCGGTCGTGGGCGCGTCGCAGACCGAGCCTCGGCAGACGTAGGCGGTGGCCCGGCCGTCCACGAGCCCCCGGCCGCGCAGCAGCGGCGGCTGCGCGGCCCCCGGCCGCCCGCGGGTGACGACGAGCCCGGGCGCGGTGCCCGCCAGCGCGGTGTGGTGCAGGACGTCGGCCGCTGCTCGCCCCTCGGGGTCGTCCGCGGCCCCCGTCCCCAGGACGGCGACCTCGCGCGGCCCGTCCCGGAGCGCCTCGGCGACCGCGAGGCCCCAGCCCGCGAACCGGGGCGCGGCACCGGCGAGCGCCCCGGCGGGCGCGAGCGCGCGCTCGGCCGCCGCGCGCAGGGCGCCGGACCCGGTGAGCGCGGACACCGACAGCAGCGCGCCGGCCGCGGCGCTCGTGCCCGAGGGCGCCGCGCCGTCCGCGGGGTCGGCGGCCCGGCCGAGGCGGGCCAGCACCTCGTCGTCGGAGGAGGCGGGCACGTCCACCAGGGCGCCGGCGGCGTCGACGTGCTCGGCCAGCACCTCGGCGCACAGGGCCTCGGCGGTCTCGGCCCAGGCGGGGTCGCCCGTGGCGGCGTGCAGCGCGAGCAGCCCCTCGGCCAGGTCGCCGAGGTCCTCGAGCACGGCGCGCGAGCCCCCCGGGCGGCCGTCGCGCGACGTGCGCCGCCAGCGGCCGTCGTCGTCGAGGTGCACGGCCAGCAGCAGGTCGGCGCAGCGCACGGCCGCGGCGAGCAGGTCGGGCCGCTCGAGCAGGACGCCGGCCTCGGAGAGGGCGGCGAGCGCGAGACCGTCCCACGCGAGCACGACCTTGTCGTCGCGGCCGGGCTGGGGCCGCTGCGCCCGCGCGGCGCGCAGGCGCGCCCGCACCTGCCTCCAGCGGGCCGCCTCTTCGGGGTCGGCCCAGGGGTCGCGGGTCAGCTGCGCCGTCGAGGTGCCGTGCTCGAACGTGCCCGCGACGGTGACGCCCAGCAGCTCGGCGGCCCAGGCGCCGTCGTCCGGCCCGAGCACCTCGGCGAGCTGCGCCGGCGTCCACACGTAGGTCGCCCCCTCGACGCCGTGCCCGTCGACCTCGGTGTCGGCGTCGAGGGAGGAGGCGAGGCCGCCCTCGGGCGTCCGCAGGGCGGCCACCATCCAGTCGCAGGTCTCCGCGGCGACGCGGGCGCCGGTCGGCTCGCCCGTCAGGCGCCACCAGTGCAGGTAGGCCCGGGCCAGCTGCGCGTTGTCGTAGAGCATCTTCTCGAAGTGGGGCACCACCCACGCGGCGTCGACGGCGTAGCGCGCGAAACCCCCGGCCACCTGGTCGTAGGTCCCCGAGCGGGCCATGGCCGACAGCGTCCGGCCCGCGAGGCCGAGGGCGTCCTCCGCCGTGGGCGCGTCGGTCGCGGCGTGGCGCAGCAGCCACAGGCACACCGCCGAGGGCGGGAACTTCGGCGCCCCGCCCAGACCGCCGTGCACCTGGTCCTCCTCGGCCAGCAGCGCGCGGACGGCGCCGGAGAGCGCGTCGGCGTCCGGAGGTCCCCCGCGGCCGGCGGGCCGGGCGGCGGCCGCGGCCCGCTCGGCGAGGGCCGCCGTGATGCGGGCGCTCTGCCCGACGACCTCCTCGCGCCGCGTCGTCCAGGCCTCCGTCACGGCGGTGAGCAGCTGGCCGAAGCTCGGCCTCTGCGGGTGCGGCACGGGCGGGTAGTACGTGCCCGCGTGGAAGGGCTCGCCCTCGGGGGTGCACAGCACGGTCATCGGCCAGCCGCCCTGGCCGGTCAGCGCCGTCGTGGCGCGCATGAGCGCGGCGTCGACGTCGGGGCGCTCCTCGCGGTCGACCTTGACGGCGACGAAGCCCTCGTCCAGCTGACGCGCCACCTCGACGTCCTCGAACGACTCGTGCGCCATCACGTGGCACCAGTGGCAGGCCGCGTAGCCGACCGAGACGAGCACGGGGACGTCGCGGCGGCGGGCCTCGGCGAAGGCCCCCGGACCCCACTCCCACCAGTCGACGGGGTTGTCCGCGTGCTGCAGGAGGTACGGGCTGGTCGAGGCCGCGAGGCGGTTCGGCATGGTCCCATCGTCGCGCGGGCGGCCGCCGGGCGCGGGCCGGGTGCTCCCGGCGCCGGCGGCGCGTCGCGGCGCCGGTCGCGCGCGCGGGCACCAGGGGTCGTAGCGTCTCCCCCGTCGGACCGGGCGCCCACGGGCGCCGGGCCGTGCCGGTCCCGCCGCCGGTCGGTCGCCGGTCCCCGCCCCACCCGGACGTCCAGGAGGTGCTCGTGGCAGAGGCGCTGAGCGCGAGCGCTCGCCCGCCCGCCGGCTTCGCCGAGGTCACCACCTGGGACCTGTCCACCTCCGACGACCTGGCCCGCATCCGCCGCTCGCTGCACCTGGAGCTCCTGCACCGGGGCGAGGTGGACTCCCCGGGGCTGTCCGACCTGCAGGACCGCGTCGTCCTCGTCGTCAGCGAGCTCGCGACCAACGCGCTGCGCCACGGGGCCCCGCCGAGCACCGTGCGGCTCCTGGTGGACGACGCGCGCGCCGTCGTCGTCGACGTGACGGACGCCGCCGCCGACTCCTCGCCCGAGCTCGCCGTCTCCCGGGCCCTCGGCGAGGGCGGCTTCGGCATGCACCTGACGACCCGCCTCGCCGACGGCGTCGGCTGGTACGCCGACTCCGGCGTCAAGCACGTCTGGGCGCGCTTCGCGCTCGACGGCCCCGACACCGACGCCCGCGCCGCCGCGGCGGTGCCGGCCCTCTGACCCCGGCCGGCCGACACCTCGGGCTCGCCCGCGCCCCCCCTGCGGGGCACGTGCACGTCCCCGCGGACCGCTGGCCTCCCCCGCGGGCGCCCCGGGGCGCCGGGGCCTCAGGCGTCGGCCAGGCCCGCCATCCGCAGCCGCACCGCGCGCGCCTGCCCGGCCGCCTCGTCCAGGGCCGCGAGGCGCTCGTCCCCGGCGGGGAGCCCCGCCACGTCGCTGCCCGTCGCCCACGCCAGCAGCTGGTCGGCGAGCACGGGGTTGAGGGCCAGCACGGGGCCGTGCAGGTAGGTGCCCACCACGCGGCCGGCCACGACGCCGTCGACCGAGGCCTCGCCCACGCCGTTGCCGGTGCCGCGCAGCACCCGGCCCAGCGGCACGGCGCCGTCGTCCAGCGCCGTGCGCCCGCCGTGGTTCTCGAAGCCGAGCAGCGGCGGCAGGCCCAGGCTCGGGTCGGCCTCGGCGACGACCTCGCCGACCGCGCGCCGCTCGGCGGGCAGCGGCTCCACCGTGCGGCACGGCAGCAGCGAGAGCCCCGGCACCGAGCCGTCGACGTCGCGGAAGGCGCTGCCGAGGATCTGCATGCCCGCGCAGACGGCGAGGACGGCCCCGCCGGCCTCGACGGCGCGGGCCATCCGGTCCTCCTGGGCGAGCAGGCGGGCGACGTGCCGCTGCGGGCCGTCCTCGCCCCCGCCCAGCAGGTAGACATCGGCCGCCGGCAGCGGCTCGCTGCCCACCACCTCCAGGACCTCGGCCGCCATGCCGCGGGCCCGGGCGCGGGCGGCCAGGACGGCGGCGTTCCCGCCGTCGCCGTAGGTGCCGAGCAGCTCCGGGTACAGGACGGCGACGCGCACGGCCGACGACCCCGCGCTCGCGCCCGTCGCGGTCACCGGGACCCCTCCGAGGCCGCGACGCCCCGCAGCTGCTGGAACGCCGTGTAGTTGCCGACCACGTCGACCTCCTCCGCCGGGGGCCCACCGGGCCGCGGGCCGCTGCCGGGTGCGCCCAGCGCGCGGGCGGCGCGCAGCGCCTCCCGCAGGTCGGGCACCCGCTGGTGCTCCACGCCCGCCACGGCGAGGCGCAGGGACAGGTCCGCCGCGCGCTCCCCGGCGACGACGACGCGCCGGCCCACCAGCCGCTCGAACGGCACGTCGTAGATCCACGACGTGTCGCGCCCGTCCGCCCCAAGCGCGTTGATCGCGAGCAGGAGGGGGCGGTCGCTGGCGCCCATGACGTCGAAGTTCTCGACCCAGCCGGCGGGGTTCTTGGCCAGCAGGAGCCAGAAGCGCACGCCCTCGGCGCGCAGCCACGCGTAGCGGCCCGCGACGTCGCCGACGTCCGCCATGGCCGCCAGGGCGCTCGCGAGGTCGAGCCCGAGCTCGCGCGCCGCCGCGGCCGCCATCACGGCGTTGCGCCGGTTGGCCTGCCCCGGCAGCGCCAGGCGCACCGGGTGGCCCGCGGGGGCCCGCGTCCCCCCCGTCCCGTGCCCGTCACCCGGCGCGCCGTCGGGCCCGAGCTCGCGCGCGACGTCGCCCTCGAGGACCACCGAGGGCGTCGGGCGCGAGAGGGAGCAGCTGCGGCAGCGCCAGCCGCCGGACGGCGCGGCGTCCCCGGGCACGGCGCCCGCGGGGGCTCCCTCGACGGCGGCCGTCGCCGCGCGCTCGTCGTCGGGGTCGCCCGGCAGGGTCAGCAGCTGCTCGCACCGCGGGCAGCTGCGGGCGTCCGCCGTCCAGGAGGCGCCGACGGAGACCCAGACGACGCGGGGGGCCGACCCGGCCGCCCACACCACCAGGGGGTCGTCGGCGTTGGCCACGACGACGCCCCGGCCCTGCGCGGCCGCCGCGCCCAGGCCGGCCAGCGCCGTGCGCCACCCGGCCGCGAGCTGCCGCGTCTCGGCGGTGCGGTCCAGCTGGTCGCGGGAGAGGTTCATCAGCACCACGACGCGGGGCGCCAGCTCGGGCAGCAGGCCGGACAGGTGCATCTCGTCGACCTCGAGGACGGCGTCGCCCGGGCCGCTCGTGAGCGCCGTGACGATGCCGGCGCGCATGTTGGCCCCGCCGCCGTTGCTCACGACGCCCCGTGCCGCGGCGCCCCGCCCCGTGCCGCCCGCCCGGGCGGCGAGCGCCGCGGTGAGCAGGCGCGTGGTGGTCGTCTTGCCGTTCGTGGCCGAGACGACCGCCGCCACCCGCTCCCCGGCGAGCTCGTGGACGGCGCGCGGCGCCAGGCGCAGCACGACCTTCCCGGCCACGACCTCGCCCGCGCCCCGGCCCAGCACCCGCGACGCCGTCCCCGCCGCCGCCCCGGCGAGGCGCGCCGCGCGGGTCCGCAGGCCCGTGCGACCGGCGGGCCGCACGGGGACGGTCCGGCCGCCCGCGGGGGCGGCGGGCGAGTCGGACGTGGCCGGCGTGGCCGCGCCCCGCGGGAGCGCGGAGCGCTCAAGATCCGTCGGGAGCGCGGAGCGCTCAAGATCCGTCGGGAGCGCGGAGCGCTGGAGATCCGTCGGGAGCGCGGAGCGCTCGAGGTCCGTCGGGAGGGGGGCGCCCTCGGTCCCGCTCACGGCGCCCCTCCGCCGCTCCCGCCCGCGGCGTCCCGGGGCTCGCCCCCACCCGCGGTGCGGCGGCGCTCGTCCTCGGCCTGCTCGTCCTGCACCCGGCGTCGCTCCATCCGGCGGAGCCGGCTGACCATGCTGAGCAGCAGGAGGATCACCGCGGCGACGACGAGGAAGGTCCAGATGAAGCCCTCGGTGCCCGGGCCCACGGACGTCGGCTCCGGTCCCTGGACGGGCGCGGTCGGCGGGGGCGTCGCCCCGAGGAGCGCCCCGACCACCAGCAGGCCGGCCGCGGCTCCGGGGACCGCGCCGAGGATCACGCGCGCGCCCCGCCCACGAGGTCGCGGACGCCGGCGAACAGGTCGGTCTCGGGCACGGCCGTCTCGACGGCGCTGCGCGCCAGCTCGAACTCCTCGGTGGGCCACAGCTCGGCCTGCTGCTGGCGCGGCACCCGGAAGAAGAACCCGCCCGGGTCGATCTGCGTGGCGTGCGCCAGCAGGGCGCGGTCGCGGGCCTCGAAGTGCTCCTCGCAGCGCACGCGCGCGTCGACGCGACGCTCCGGGCGGTCCGAGCGCCGCTCCAGCCACTCGGCGAAGGGCGACTCGCCCCCCGCCTCGAGGATGGCCTGGTGGAAGACCTCGATGCGGTCCCGGCTGAAGCCGCCGTTGTAGTAGAGCTTCAGCGGCTGCCACGGCTCGCCGCCCGGGAAGCGGGCCAGGTCGGCCGCGCCCTCGAAGGCCGCCGCCGACACCTTGTGGCACATGACGTGGTCGGGGTGGGGGTAGCCCCCGTTCTCGTCGTAGGTCGTCATGACGTGCGGTCGGAAGTCGCGCACCACCTGCACGAGGGCGGCGGCGGCCGTCTCGACCTCCTCGAGCGCGAAGCAGCCCTCGGGCAGCGGCGGCAGGGGGTCGCCCTCGGGCAGGCCCGAGTCGACGAACCCGAGCCAGCGGTGCTGGACGCCGAGGGCGGCGGCCGCGGCCGCCATCTCCCGGCGGCGCACCTCGGCCATGTCGCGCAGCACCTGCGGGTCCCCCGCGAGGTTCGGGTTGAGGATGTCGCCGCGCTCGCCGCCGGTGCAGCTGACGACGAGCACCTCGGCGCCCTCGGTGACGTACTTGGCCGAGGTCGCCGCGCCCTTGCTCGACTCGTCGTCGGGGTGGGCGTGGACGGCCATGAGCCGCAGCGGCCCCCCGTCCGCCCGCAGGGCGGCGACCGCCGCGTCGGCGAGGGCCAGGTCGGCGGGTCGCGCCGTCGGCTGTGCGGGTGCGTGCGGCCGACCCTCGCGGGTGGCGACGCCGTTCTCTGACACCTGGGCTCCTCCTCGACGCGGCCGTCGGCGACACTGGGCGTGCGCCGCGGTGGTGGACGACCGCCATGATGGACGACGCGGACGGTGCTGCGGTGCAGCCCCCCGGGCGACGGGCGGGCGGGCCGCGGAGCGGGGAGGGAGGACGACGTGGTGGACGCAGCGGGCACGCGGCGGCGCGAGCCCCTCCGGGGAGCGGGCGCGAGCGCCGGCGCGGGGCGCGACGCCCGCCTGGACGAGCGCTACGGGCGCCGGCCCCCCTCCCCCCGTCGCCGGCTCGCGGCCCTGGCCGCCGTCGCCGCCCTGGTCGTCGCGGGCCTCGCCTGGGTGGTGTGGGCCGGCACCGGGCTGGCCCAGCGCGAGCAGGTCACGCACCAGGTCGTCGGCTTCTCCGCGCCGACCGACACCGAGGTGACGCTGGTGTTCCAGGTGACCAAGGACCCCGGGGCGACCGTGCGCTGCGACGTGCGCGCCCTCGCCGAGGACTTCACGACGGTCGGCTGGCAGACCGTGGACATCGGCCCCGCGGCGCGCGACGTCGTGCAGCGCGAGGTCCCCATCCGCACCCAGCAGCTCGCCGTCAGCGCCGAGGTCATGGGCTGCGAGCTGGTCGGCAGCTGACGCTGCCGCCGGTCCGGGCCGCCCCTCCGCCCCGGGCCCCTCGAGCCGGGCGGCCCGCGCGGTCGTGGTCGCGGCGCGGTCATCGGCTAGCATCGTCCGTTCGCAGCGCTGCGGGGCGTGCTGCGCCGCACCGCGCACCGCCCCGGTGGGCCAGCAGTGACCGCCCGGGGCACCGGGGCCGCCCACCGAGACCAGCGCGGACGACGTGCACCGCAGCCCGGACCACCGCCCCGCACCAGGACGCACGCACGCACCAGCAGGCAGCACCGCCCGACCGACCAGGCGCGCGAGCGCGCGCCCTCCGCCTTCCGCCCGCTCCCGCGGGCGCGCACCCGAGGAGGTCCTCCGTGACCGACACCACGCAGACGCCCGTCTCGAGGGCCGCAGACGGCCAGCGCGAGCCGGCCTGGCTCACGCAGGAGGCGTACGACCGCCTCAAGAGCGAGCTCGACCACCTGTCGGGGCCGGCCCGGCAGGAGATCGCCCAGCGCATCGAGGCGGCTCGCGAGGAGGGCGACCTCAAGGAGAACGGCGGCTACCACGCCGCCAAGGAGGAGCAGGGCAAGCAGGAGGGGCGCATCCGCCAGCTCACGCAGCTCCTGCGCGACGCGCGGGTCGGCGAGGCCCCGACGGACTCCGGCCGCGTGCAGCCCGGCATGGTCGTCACCGCCGAGGTGGCCGGCAGCGAGATGCGCTTCCTGTTCGGCTCCCGCGAGGTCGCCGAGGGCACCGACCTGGACGTCTACAGCCCCACGTCGCCGCTGGGCGAGTCCATCTCCGGCCTGTCCGCCGGTGACGAGACGACGTACTCGGCGCCCAACGGACGTTCCATCCCCGTGAAGGTCGTCTCCGCGACGCCGTTCACCGGCTGAGCCGCCCCACCGGCGCAGGAGCCTGCGCCGGCTGACCCGCCGGCGCGTCGACGGCCCGGCACCCCCGGGGGGGGGGCCGGGCCGTCGTCGTGCCCGCCGCCGTCAGCGCGCCGCGGCGCGCTGGTACTGGCGGACGGTGAGCGGCACGAAGACCACGAGCATCGCCACCCCCCACAGCACCGTGTAGAGCGCGGGGTGCTGCAGGGGCCAGGCCGTCGGCTCCGGCGTCCCGGGCTGCAGGTTCCCGAAGAGGACCCGCGCCGCCTGCACCACGCTGGAGACGGGGTTCCACTCCGCGAAGGTCCGCAGCGCGCCGGGGAAGCTCTCGAGCGGGACGAAGGTGTTCGCGACGAAGGTCAGCGGGAAGATGACGATGAACGTCACGTTGTTGAACACCTCCGGCGTGCGGACCAGCAGGCCGAGGTAGGCCATGATCCAGCTGACGCAGTAGGCGAAGAACAGCAGGACGGCGTAGCCCAGGACCGCCTCCCCCACCGACGTGGTGATGCGCCAGCCGACGAGCAGGCCCGTCAGAGTCATGATCACGACGGTCAGGACGTTGTTCACGACGTCGGCGGTCGTGCGACCGACGAGGACGGCCGAGGGCGCCATGGGCAGCGAGCGGAACCGGTCGATGATGCCGCTCTTGAGGTCCTGCGCCATGCCCGAGCCGGTGATGGTGGCCCCGAAGATCACCGTCTGGGCGAAGATCCCCGCGATGAGGTACTCGCGGTAGGCCGCCGGGTCGGGGGTGCCCGCGCCGCCGTCGCCGGGCAGGGCGATGGCGCCGCCGAAGACGTAGGCGAACAGCAGCACGAACATGATCGGCGAGACGATCGACCCCACCAGCAGGTCGGGGACGCGCTTGATGCGGATGAGGTTGCGCCGGGCGATCGTCCACCCGTCCCCGAGGGCCTGGGCCAGGCCCCCGGTCGGACGGGCGGCCGACCGGCCTGCCGGCTCCTGCCCCGCCGTGGTCCGCGAGCTCGAGCTGCTGCTCATCGGTCTCCTCCCTGTCGGTGCCGCCCTCGTCGTCGTCGACCCCGGTCGGCGGCCCCGCCGGCGTCGTCGGCGCCCGTGGCGCCCGCCGGCACGTCCTCCTCGGCCCCGCGCCCGGTCAGGGTGAGGAAGACGTCGTCGAGGGTGGGCCGGCGGACACCGGCGTCGAGCACCTCGACGTCGGTCTCGCGCAGCGCCCCGAGGACGGCGACCAGCGCCGCCGTCCCCCCGCTGACCGGCGCGGACAGCGACCGGGCGTGCTCGTCGACCGCGACCTCCTCGGCCCCGGCGCGCTGCAGCGCCCGCCGCGCCGTCTCGACGTCCTCGGGGCGTCCCACCGTCAGCTCGACGCGCTCGCCGCCGACCTGCGCCTTGAGCTGGTCGGCCGTGCCCTCGGCGATGACCCGCCCGGAGTCGATGACGGCGATGCTGTCGGCCAGGCGGTCGGCCTCCTCGAGGTACTGCGTGGTCAGGAGCAGCGTGGTGCCGCCGGAGACCAGCTCGGAGATCACCTCCCACATCCCGAGCCGGCTGCGCGGGTCGAGCCCCGTGGTCGGCTCGTCCAGGAAGAGGACCTCGGGCTCGGCGACGAGGGCGCCGGCGAGGTCCAGGCGCCGGCGCATGCCGCCGGAGTACGTCTTCACCGGGCGGGAGGCCGCCTCGGTGAGGTCGAAGCGCTCGAGCAGCTCGCGGGCGCGCGCCCGGGAGGGCCCGCGGCCGAGGTGGTAGAGGTCGCCGACCATCTGCAGGTTCTCGGTGCCGGTGAGCTGCTCGTCGACGGCGGCGTACTGGCCGGAGACGCCGATGCGCCCCCGGACCCCCGCCGGGTCGGCCAGCACGTCCACGCCGGCGACGACGGCGCGGCCCTCGTCGGGCCGCAGCAGGGTCGTGAGCACCCGCACGGCCGTGGTCTTGCCCGCGCCGTTGGGTCCCAGGACGCCGAGGACGCTGCCGCGCGGCACGGCGAGGCTGAGGCCGTCGAGGGCGGTCACCGCCCCGTACCGCTTGACGAGGCCCTCGGCCACGACGGGGTGGTCCTCGTGCCCGCGCCGGGGCGGCGATGAGGTCATGACCGGACCGTAGCGAGGGGGTGCGACAGGCGGGGCGTCCCCGGGCCGAGGCCCCCGTCAGTCGACGACGCGGATCCCCGCCCCGGCGAGCGCCTCCAGCACGGCCGCCGCGTGGTCGTGGCCCTTGGTCTCCAGCTGCAGGCCGATCTCGACCTCGTCGACCGCGAGCGCCGCCGTCGTCCGGGTGTGGAAGACCTCCAGGACGTTGGCGTCGGCCCCCGCCAGCACGGCGAGCACGCCCGAGAGCGCCCCGGGGCGGTCGGGCACGCGCACCCGGCAGCCCAGGTAGCGGCCGGCGGAGGCCATGCCGTGCCGGATGACGCGCATGAGCAGCAGCGGGTCGATGTTGCCCCCGGAGAGCACGACGGCGACGGGGGGCTCGAAGGCCTCCGGCGCCTCGAGCAGCGCGGCCACGGCGGCCGCGCCCGCCGGCTCGACCACCAGCTTGCTGCGCTCGGCCATCACCAGCAGGGCCCGGGACAGCGACTCCTCGGCCACCGTCACCACGTCGTCGACGAGGTCGCGCACGAGGCCGAAGGGCACGTCCCCGGGGCGCCCGACCGCGATGCCGTCGGCCATGGTCGCCATCTGCGCCAGCGCCCGCGGCTCGCCCGCGTCGAGCGAGGGCGGCCAGGCCGCGGCGCCCTCGGCCTGCGCGGCGACGACGCGCACGTGCGGCGCCAGGGCCTTGACCGACGTCGCGATCCCGGCGACCAGCCCGCCGCCCCCGGTGCACACCACGACGGTGCGGACGTCGGGGGCCTGCTCGAGGATCTCCAGCCCCACGGTGCCCTGCCCCGCCACGATGTCGGGGTGGTCGAAGGGGTGGATCAGCACGGACCCGGTCTCGCGCTCGTGGGCCAGGGCGTGCACGAGCGCCTCGTCGACCGTGGAGCCGGCCTGGTGCACCTCGGCGCCGTAGCGGCGCGTCGCCTCCACCTTGGGGATGGGGGCGCCGACCGGCATCCAGATCGTCGCGTGGATGCCGAGCAGCCGCGCCGCGAGCGCGACCCCCTGCGCGTGGTTGCCCGCGCTGGCGGCGACGACGCCGCGCTCGCGCTCCGCCGCCGACAGCCTCGACATCCGGGTGTACGCGCCGCGGATCTTGAAGGACCCGGCGTGCTGCAGGTTCTCGCACTTGAGGAGCACGGGGCCGCCGAGCAGCTCCGAGAGGGCGGCGCTCGGCTCCAGCGGCGTCGTGCGGACGACGCCGTCCAGCAGCGCCGCCGCGGCCCGGACGTCGTCGAGCGTGACGGTCGCCACCTGCTCGGCGGGCCGCTGGGCGTCGGGCTGCGGGTCGGCGGGGCTCACGCGGGCGCGACGCCCTCGAGCGCCTGGTCGAGGTCGGCGAGCAGGTCCTCGACCTCCTCGAGCCCCACCGACAGGCGGACGAGGTCGGCCGGGACCTCGAGCGCGGAGCCGGCGGCGCTGGCGTGCGTCATCCGCGCCGGGTGCTCCACGAGCGACTCGACGCCGCCGAGGGACTCGGCGAGCGTGAAGACCCGCGTGCGCGAGCACAGCTCGAGGGCGGCGGCCTCGTCGGCCAGGCGCACCGAGACCATGCCGCCGAACCGGCGCATCTGCCGTGCCGCGACGTCGTGGCCGGGGTGAGCCGCCCGCCCCGGGTAGAGCACCTCGCGGACGGCGGGGTGCCCCTCCAGGTGCGCGGCGACGCGCTCGGCGCTGTCGCAGTGCCGCTCCATGCGCACCGCGAGCGTCTTCAGCCCGCGCAGCACGAGCCAGGCGTCGAACGGCCCGGCCACGGCGCCCAGGGCGTTCTGGTGGAAGGCGAGGGAGTCCGCCAGCGGCTCCCCGCCGGGGCCCGCCGCGTCGCCGACCACGAGGGCGCCGCCCACGACGTCGGAGTGGCCGCCGCAGTACTTCGTCGTCGAGTGGACGACGACGTCCGCACCGAGGCCGAGCGGCTGCTGCAGGTACGGCGTCGCGAAGGTGCTGTCGACGGCCAGCAGCGCCCCGCCGTCGTGCGCCGTGCGCGCCAGCGCGGCGACGTCGGCGATGCCCAGGAGGGGGTTCGTGGGCGTCTCGCACCACACGAGCCGCGTGCGGTCGGTCATGGCCGCGGCGACCGCGGACGGGTCCGAGAGGTCCACCGCGGTGTGCTCGACGCCCCAGCGGGCGAGGACCGTGGAGATGAGCCGGAAGGTGCCGCCGTAGGCGTCGTCGGGGATGACGACGTGGTCGCCGGGGACCAGCACGGCGCGCAGCAGGGTGTCCTCGGCGGCGAGCCCGGAGGCGAACGCGAAGCCGGCGCGGCCGCCCTCGAGCGCGGCGAGGCACTCCTGCAGCGCGTCCCGGGTGGGGTTGGCCGAGCGCGAGTACTCGTACCCGGCGCGCAGGCCGCCGACGCCGTCCTGGGCGAACGTCGTCGCCACGTGCACCGAGGGCACGACGGCGCCCGTCTGCGGGTCGGGCTCGGAGCCGGCGTGGATGGCGCGCGTGGAGAAGCCGGCGCCCGACCAGTCCGTTAGCCCCGCGGCGGGCGGCGCGTGGCCGGCCTCCGCCGTCTCGTCGTGCGTCGCGCCCGGGGCGCCGACCGGGCCGTCCTGCTGGTCGTCCTGCGGCTGCGTCACGGTCGCGACGCTACCCGCTCGGGCCGACGGCGCCGCGGGTCTCGGCGCCGGGGCCCGGGCCGGGCGCCGTCCGGGCGGGCGCCCACCGCCGCCCCGGCGCCGGGCATGGCCAGGCGGGGCAGCAGCAGGCCGACGACCGGGCCGATGGCGAGGGCGTAGACGAGCGTGCCGACGCCGACGGTCCCGCCCAGGGCCCACCCGCCGGCGACGACGGAGACCTCGAGCGCCGCGCGGACCAGGCCGACCGGGAGGCCGGTGCGCGCCGACAGCCCGGTCATCAGCCCGTCGCGCGGCCCCGGCCCGAGCGCCACGCCGATGTACAGCGCGCTGGCCGCGCCGTTGAGCAGGACCCCGCCCGCGAGGAGCAGCGCCGCGACCGGCCACGACGCCGCCGCGGGCAGCAGCCGCAGGCCGACCTCGATCGCCGCGGCGACGAGGACGACGTTGCCGACCGTCCCGACGCCCGGGCGCACGCGGAGCGGCACCCACAGGAGCAGCACCGCCACCCCGGACGCGAGCACGACGACGCCGAACGGCAGACCGCTCCGGCCCGCCAGGCCCTGGTGCAGCACGTCCCACGGCGACGCGCCGAGGCCCGCCCTCAGCACCATGGCGAGGGCGAGCCCGAAGAGCAGCTGGCCCACCACGAGGCGGACCAGCCGGTGCGGCAGGGACCACGCCGCGGCGGTCGCGCCCCCGTCCGCGGCGCGGCTCATCTCAGCGGGGGCCGGGGCCGGCGGAGGGGCGCCCGGCGCGGGCGCGGTGGGCCCAGTGGAAGCCCTCGCCGGAGGTGTGGGACGAGCCGTAGCCGTCGGCGCGGAGGTCGTGGACGGCCGCGACCAGGGCGAGGACGACGAGGGCGACGAACAGGACGGTGAGTGCGACGGAGACCATGCGTCCAGAGTGGCCCCGCCGTGGCCCGGGAGCAGCAGGCCAATCCGCGGCCGGTGGACTGGTGACCCGCGGCTCGGCCCCGGAGGCGGGGCTCCCAGCCCGGAAGCCCGGTGCTCGGCCCCCCGGACGGAGCAGTCGACGAGGGCAGCCCACCCCGGGCACGGCGACCGTGGAGCACCTGCGCCGGTGGCCTGCGCAGAAAGGGCCACTGCACCCCCGCCGTGCCAGGGTGGCCCGCATGACCGCCGCTGGCGACGTCCCCGAGGCCCGCCGGTCGGCCGAGCAGCTGGCCGCCCTCGTCGGGAAGGGCACGCTGCACCCGCCCGTCGCCGCGACGCTCGCGCTGGGTCTGCGCGCCCTCGTGGCCGACGGCCGCCTGCCCGTGGGCGGGCGCCTGCCCGCCGAGCGCGAGCTGGCGGCGGCGCTCGGCGTCAGCCGGGTGACGGTGACGTCCGCCTACCGCCGGCTGCGCGAGTCGGGCTGGGCGGCGTCCCGGCGCGGCGCGGGCACGTGGACGAGCGTCCCCGACCGCAGCGGCGTCGTCGCGGCCTTCGTTCCCGGGAGCCCTCGGGACGGCACGGTGGACCTCACCTACGCCTCCCCCGCCGGGCCGCCGGAGGTGGCCGACGCGTACGCGGCCGCGCTCGAGACCCTGCCCCGGATGCTGCCCGGGCACGGGTACGTCGCCGGCGGCCTGGCGGACCTGCGCGCCCGCGTCGCGGAGCGGATGAGCGCGCGCGGGCTGCCGACCACGGCCGAGCAGGTGCTTGTCACGACGGGCGCCAGCGGCGCGATCTCGGGCGCGCTGCGCGCCGTGCTCTCCCCCGGCGACCGGGTCCTCGTCGAGCACCCGACCTGGCCCAACGCGCTGGACAAGCTCGGCGTCCTCGGCGCCCGGGCCGTCCCGGTGCCCCGGGACCCGGAGGGGCCGGCCGCCACGGGCTTCCCGGCCGCCCTGCACCGGGCGGCGCGCGAGACGTCGCCCGCGATGGCCTACCTCATGCCGGACTTCTCCAACCCGACCGGCGCGGTCATGACGGTCGACGAGCGCGTCCGGGCGGTGGCGAGCCTGCAGCAGCGCGGCGTCGTCGTGCTGTCCGACGAGGCGCTCGTGGACCTGGCGCTCGAGCCGGGCGACGACCCCGCGGCCAGGCCCCCGCTCGCGGCGTGCGGGGCTCCGGGCGCGGTGCTCACCGCCGGCTCGCTGAGCAAGTCCGTGTGGGCGGGCCTGCGCGTCGGCTGGCTGCGGGGCGAGCCGGCCCTGCTGGCGCAGGCGGCCTCGTGGGCCTCGCGCGACCACGGCGCCCTGCCGGTGCTCGACCAGCTCGCCGCGTGCGTGCTCCTCGACGGCCTGGACGCCGGCCTCGTCGGGCGGCGCGCACGCCTGCGCGAGCAGCGGGACGCCCTCGTCGACGCCCTGCACGAGCGCCTGCCCACGTGGGAGGTCCCGCGGCCCCCCGGCGGGCTGTCGCTGTGGTGCCGGCTGCCGCGCGGGACCTCCTCGTCCGCCGTCGCCGACGCCGCCGAGCGGCACGGCCTCTTCCTGGCCACGGGCTCGCGCTTCGGCACCGGCCACGCCTTCGACGACCACCTCCGGCTCCCCTTCACCCAGCCCGTGCCCGTGCTGCTCGAGGGGGTCGAGCGCCTCGTGCGCGCCGCCGCGGACGCCGACCGGGCCTGGGGCGCGCCCACCACCTCGCGCAGCGGCGCGCTGCTCGGCTGAGGCGGTCGCGGGGCGACGGCACGGGAAGGGCGCAGCCACCGAGGGCGTTGGCACGCTCGGACCGGAGCGGTCGCGCCAGCGCGCGTCCTCGCTCCCCGTGACGAGCACGCAGGAGGACCCGTGGCCCTGTTCGGGACGCGCACGAAGACGACGATGGTGGGCCGCGAGGAGGCCCTGCCCGGTCGCGAGCACCGGCCGTACCACGTGCCGACCACGCACGCGGTCCTCGGGACGCCCCTCGAGGGGCCGTGGCCGGAGGGCACCGAGCGCCTGTACGTGGCGATGGGCTGCTTCTGGGGCGCCGAACGCCTCTTCTGGGGCTTGGACGGCGTCGTCACGACGGCCGTCGGGTACATGGGCGGCCACACGCCCCACCCGACGTACGAGGAGACCTGCACGGCGCGCACCGGGCACACCGAGACGGTGATGGTGGCCTACGACCCCGCCGTCACGAGCGCCGAGACGCTGCTGCGCACCTTCTGGGAGGAGCACGACCCCACCCAGGGCAACCGCCAGGGCAACGACGTCGGCACCCAGTACCGCTCGGCGGTCTACTGGTCGTCGCCGCAGCAGGGCGAGGTCGTCCGGGCCTCGCGCGACGCCTTCGCCGGCGAGCTGGAGCGCTTCCGCCTCGGCCCCGTGACCACCGAGCTGCGCCCCGCCTCCGAGGCCGGCCCGTTCTACTACGCCGAGGACTACCACCAGCAGTACCTGCACAAGGTGCCGAACGGCTACTGCGGCCTCGCGGGCACGGGCGTCAGCTGCCCGGTGGGCATCCTTCCCGCCGACGGCTCCACGGCGGAGGCCTCGCGCTGACCCACGGGTGACGTGCGGGCCCGACGGCCGGCCCCGGACGCGCTGTCCTGGCGCGAGCGGCGCCGGACCGCGGTCGCCCGACGCACGTGCCCCCGCCATCCCTCCCCACCCCCGACGAGCCCCGGTGCCACGACGGCACCGGGGCTCCGTCGTGCTCGGCGTCCCCGAGCCCCCCGGCCCCGGGGACGCCCCCACGCGCCCGGTCCGTGACGGGGTGTCCCAGTTCGGTCGGCCCGGCATCCCCCGAACGCAGCAAATATCACTCCTGGTGACCATCGTTGTGTCGGAAAGTTGCTGCGGGACTCCATCGTGACTGTCAGTCTTCTCAGGACGCGTTCGGGACCACACAGGACTCGGCGAGTCACTGAACGTCACTTCTCGCCTCGGGGGCCAGGTCCATGCGCGTTCCAGCAGCACCAGGGGTCACCGGCGGTCTCGCCGTCTTCAGCGACCCGACCGGTCGACGCCGCGTCCTCGCGCTCCGCGCCGCAGCGGCGACGACCGCGCTGCTGGCCGTGACGGCGATCGTCGGCATCCCGCCCACGCTCGTCTCGCCCGTCCAGCCGCACGGCGGCCCCGGGGTGACCGTCGACGAGGTCGGCGCCGAGCCGCCGAGCGTGGGCTCGGGGCCGCTCGTGCGCGTCGCCGCCGTCGAGGACGACGTGCTGCGCGACCCCTACAGCACCGCGGAGGTGGGACGCCTCTCCGACGACCAGCTCGAGGACGTCGGCGACGCCCCCTACGTGCTGCAGTTCTACGGCTACGAGGGCGGCGGGACCAGCGCGGAGGGCGGGCCCCAGGACGCAGCGCTCGGGGACGCAGCGCTCGGGGACGCGACGGTGCGGGACGCGTCGCTCGGCGCACCGGTGGCCGATGACGCCCCCACGCTGTCGCTGACCTTCGACGACGGCCCGGACGCCACCTGGACCCCGGCGGTGCTCGACCTGCTCTCCCAGCACGGGGCGGCGTCCACGTTCTTCGTCAACGGGTCGAACCTCGTCCGCCACCCGGGCATCGCCCAGCGGGCCGCCAGCGAGGGCCACCTGGTCGCGAACCACACGGTCAGCCACGAGGACCTCGGCACCGTCAGGCCCTGGAAGCAGCGCTGGGAGCTCGTCCTCAACGACCACGCCCTGCGCGCCGTGGTCGGCCGGGGCTCCTCCTACGTCCGGCTCCCCTACGACGGCGGGGAGGGCCGCGACTTCGTCGCCGCCGTCCTGTCCGCGCAGGCCCGCGGCTACGACGTCTCGACCTACGACTTCGACACCCTCGACTGGGACCGCACGGGCGACCCCGACGCCATCCCGCTGCCGGACCTCGACGGGCAGGACCTGACGCTGCTCATGCACGACGCCGGCGGGGACCGGTCGGCCACGCTGACCTACCTCGAGCGGCTGCTCCCCGCGGCGGAGGCGGCCGGCTACCGCTTCACCACGCTCGAGCAGTCCCAGCCGACCGCGGCCGACGCGACGGCAGCGAGCCAGCCGACGACGCGCGTGGACCAGATGGCCCGCCTGCAGCTGGCCGCCCTGTACGTGTGGCCGGAGCGCATCCTGCGCGGGCTCTTCGTGCTCGCCCTCGCCTCGGTGGCCCTGGTCGGCCTCGTCCAGCTCGCCCTCGCGCTCGTCCGCCACCGCCGCCGGCGCGCCCGCCTGGCGGAGCTGCGCTACGCGCAGCCGGTGGACGTCGTCATCGCCGCCTACGACGAGGAGCCCGTGATCGAGCGGACGCTCCGCTCCGTGCTCGCCTCGACCCAGCCGCTGCGGCAGGTCCTGGTCGTCGACGACGGCTCCCGCGACCGCACGGCCGAGCGCGTCCTCGCCGTGGCGCGCGAGGACGGCCGCGTCCGCCTGCTGCGGCAGGCCAACGCCGGCAAGAGCGCGGCGCAGAACGCCGGCCTGGAGGAGACGCGGACGGAGGTCGTGGTGACGCTGGACGCCGACACGGTGATCGAGCCCTCGACCATCGCGACGCTCGTGCGCCACTTCGGCGACGACGCGGACGGGACCCTGGGCGCCGTCGCCGGACGCGTCCAGGTGGGCAACCGCACCCGGAACCTGCTGACCCGCTGGCAGGCGCTGGAGTACGTCGTCCAGATCGGCGTGGAGCGGGCGGCGCAGGACGTGCTGGGGGCGATCAGCATCATCCCCGGCGCCTGCGCGGCCTGGCGCCGCGCCGCCGTCCTGCGGGCCGGCGGCTACAGCCACGACACGCTGGCCGAGGACTGCGACCTGTCGCTGAGCCTGCACGAGCTCGGCTTCCGCGTCACCCAGGACGACGAGTCCGTCGCCCGCACCGAGGCCCCGGACACGGTCGACGACCTGCTCAAGCAGAGGACCCGGTGGATGTACGGGACCCTCCAGGCGGTGGCCAAGCACCGCTCGATGCTCTTCGACCCGCGGTACGGCTGGCTGGGGATGTTCGTCCTGCCGGCCTACCTGCTCTCGGTCGTCGTCCCCTTCCTGTTCCTGCCCGCCGTCGCGGTCGTCACCGTGCTCCTGCTGGGCCAGGACGGCGGGCTGGCCACCGTCGTCCCGTACTTCCTCGCCTTCCTCGGCGTGCAGGTCGTCATCACCGCCGTCGGCATCCGGACGACGGGCGAGACCTGGCGCCACCTGCTGCTCGTCCCCGTGTACCGCGTGGCCTTCGAGCTGCTCCGCGCCTACCTGGTCTACGTGGCCGTGTGGACCGCCGTCGCCGGCAGCGGCCTGTCCTGGAACAAGCTCGTGCGCACGGGCCTCCTCGACCCGTCGGCGCCCGCGCCGCGCACCGCCGCCCTCGCAGCCGGGCCGCCCGGGCCGGTCGCGGCGCCGGTCGCGGCGCCGGTCGCGGCCGTCGTCCCGAGCACGCTCGTCCCGAGCACGCTCGTCCCGAGCACGCTCGTGGCCGGCGAGGCGTCCCGGTGAGCGCCGCGACGGCGTCCGTCCCGGCGCCCGCGCTAAAGACGACCTCGACGGCGACGGGGCCGCACCGCCCGGGGGGCGGGGGGCGCGACCGCTACATCGACACCCTGCGCGTGGTGGCGCTCGTGCGCGTCGTCACCTACCACACCGTCGGGTGGGCCTGGCTACCGCTGGTCTTCCCGTCGATGGGCGTGATGTTCGCCCTCGCCGGCTCGCTCGTCGCCGCGTCCCTGGACCGGGCCCCGCACGGCCACTACGGGGTGCTGCGCCGGCGCCTGCGACGGCTGCTGCTGCCGCTGTGGGCCTTCGGGCTCGTCATGGTCTCGGTCATGCTCGTCCACGGCTGGGACTCGAGCGGGGAGGGCGAGGCGCCGAGCGCCACCCTGCTGCTGTGGCTCCTGCCCGTCGGCACGCCCCCGGCCGACGCGCTGGCGCAGGACTGGGTGCTCCCGCTGTGGTACGTCCGGTCCTACCTGTGGTTCCTGCTGCTGTCCCCCGCGCTGCTCTGGCTCTTCCGCCGCTGGCCGCTCCGCACGCTCCTGGTGCCGCCGGCCCTCGTCCTCGCCCAGGAGCTGTCCCTGCTGGACTTCCCCGGGCGCGGCGGTGACGCCGTCCTCTCGTTCGGCATCTTCGGCGCCTGCTGGCTCCTCGGCTTCGCCCACCACGACGGCGTGCTCCGCCGCCTCCCCCTGCGCCGCGTCCTGCCCGCCGGCCTCGCCCTGATGGCGGTGGGGGCGGGCGTGGCCCTCGCGCCGGGCGGCGGCTGGGACCTCGACGACCTCCCCCTGGCCAACACCGCCTACAGCCTCGGGTTCGTCCTCCTGCTGCTCCGCGCCTACCCCGACTTCTCGTGGATGCGGCGCCACCGCGTGCTCGACGGCGTCGTGAGCGCCGTCAACAGCCGGGCCCTGACGATCTACCTCTGGGGCAACGTGGCCATCGCCGCCGCCACGCCGCTGCTGGACGCCTCGCCGCTCGCCCCGTGGTACCGCGACGACGCCCTCGGGACGGCGCTGCAGCTCGCGGCGGCGTGGTGCGTCATCGGGCTGTGCGTCCTCGCCGTGGGCTGGGTCGAGGACCTCGCGGCGCGGAAGAGGCCGCGGCTGCTGCCCTGGCCCTCCGGCGTCCGCGTCGGCCGGTCCGGGCGGTAAGGGCCGGGCCGGGCGGTCCGCGGGCGGGGCGGTCCGCGGTCGGGGCGGTCAGGGCGGCTGGGGCCTCGCGGGCGCGTGGCCCAGCGGCCGGGACGGGTCAGCCGGCGACGTGGGCGAGCAGGTCGGCGCGGGTGACGACGCCCGCGGGCTTGCCGTCGACGACGACGAGCAGGGCGTCGGACTCCTGCAGCGCGCCGCGCGCCGCCGAGGCCGGCTCCGTGCCGCCGATGCGCGGCAGCGCCGCCGACATGTGGCGGGAGACCGGGTCGGTGAGCTGCGCCGTCCCCGAGAAGACGGCGTCGAGCAGCGCGCGCTCGCTCACGGCCCCGACGACCTCGCCGATGACGACGGGCGGCTCGGAGGTGACGACGGGCATCTGCGACACGCCGTACTCGTGGAGGATCCCGATGGCGTCGCGCACCGTCTCGGCGGGGTGCGTGTGCACGAGGGCGGGCAGGTCCTCGGACTTGCCGCGCAGCACGTCCGTGACCGTCGTCGTGCCCGCCGGGGAGGCGGTGGCGGCGCCGTCCTCGGTCGAGAAGCCGTAGCTGCGCATCCAGCGGTCGTCGAAGATCTTGCCGAGGTAGCCGCGGCCGGAGTCCGGCAGCAGGACGACCAGGACGTCGTCGGGGCCGAGCTCGCGGGCCACCTCGAGGGCCCCGACGACGGCCATGCCGCAGGACCCGCCGACGAGCAGGCCCTCCTCGCGCGCCAGGCGCCGCGTCATGGCGAAGGCCTCGGCGTCGGAGACGGCGACGATGCGGTCGGCGACGGTGGGGTCGTAGGCGCGCGGCCACATGTCCTCGCCGACGCCCTCGATGAGGTACGGCCGCCCGCTGCCGCCGGAGTAGACCGACCCCTCGGGGTCGACGCCGACGACCGTGACGGGCCCGCTCCCCCGGTCGGCCGAGACCTCCTTGAGGTAGCGGCCGGTGCCCGTGATGGTGCCGCCCGTGCCGACGCCGGTCACGAAGTGGGTGATGCGCCCGTCGGTGTCGGTCCAGACCTCGGGACCCGTCGTCTCGTAGTGGCTGAGGGGGCCGTTGACGTTGGAGTACTGGTCGGGCTTCCAGCCGCCGGGCAGCTCGCTCGCCAGGCGGTCGCTCACCGAGTAGTAGGACTCCGGGTGGTCGGGGGCCACGGCCGTCGGGCAGACGACGACCTCGGCGCCGTAGGCGCGCAGCACCGCGCGCTTCTCCTCGCCCACCTTGTCGGGCACCACGAACACGCACGTGTAGCCGCGCTGCTGCGCCACCAGGGCCAGCCCCACGCCGGTGTTGCCCGACGTCGGCTCGACGATGGTGCCGCCCGGCTGCAGCTCGCCCGAGGCCTCTGCCGCGTCGACCATGCGGACGGCGATGCGGTCCTTCACCGACCCGCCCGGGTTGAGGTACTCCACCTTGGCCAGCACCGTCGCCGACACCCCCTCCGTGACGCGGGAGAGGCGGACGAGCGGCGTACCGCCCACGAGGTCGACGACGGACTCGGCGTAGCGCACGGCCCGATCCTCGCACCCGGGAGCCCGCTCCGTCGGCGGACGCTGGCGAGCGGACGTGCGCGGCGACCTGCCGATGTCGGCGGCGCGCCACCCGCGACCCCCTGACCTGGGCGAACGCCGCAGCGGGGGCGCGGCGACCGCAGCTGCGCAGGTCGCTGCGCCCGCACCGCCCAGGTCGGGTGCTGCAGCGGGGCGCGGCGACCGCACCTGCCCAGGTCGTTGCGCGCGCACCGTCCTGGTCGGGCGCCCCGGTGCGCGACCGCCCGTGCGGCGGCACCGCGCGGGCGCCCTAGCCTCGGGAGGGTTCCCGGTACGGACCGGGCGGAACCGGGCGAGGTCGGGAGGGCCGATGACGAGGGCCGGCAGGGCGCGCCGCGCCGCGACCGCGGCGGCGTACGGGGGCGGTGGGCTGACGGCCCTCGGCGCCGTCGCCGTCGGCGTCGTGGCCGTCGAGGCCCGGATGGCGCGTCGCTGGGTCGGGCGTCCGTTCGGCCCCGCGGGCCCGGACGCCGACGGCGTCTACGGCGCCGGACCCGGGGACCTGCTGGTCCTCGGGGTGGTCGGGGACTCCAGCGCCGACGGCCTCGGCGCCGAGCGGCCCGAGCAGACGCCGGGCGCCATCGTCGCCACCGGCCTGGCCGCCGTCGCGGGTCGGCGCGTGCGGCTGGTGAACCGCGCGGTCGTCGGCGCGGACTCCCGCGACCTCGGCGTCCAGGTGGACCGCCTCCTCGAGGTGGTCCCCGCGCCCGACGTCGTCCTGGTCATGGTCGGCGCCAACGACGTCACCCACCGGGTCCGCCCGCCGGACGCCGTCCGCGCCCTCGGCGGGGCGCTGGCGCGCCTGCGGGGTGTCGGCGCCGAGGTGGTCGTGGGCACCTGCCCCGACCTGGGCGTCGTCGAGCCCGTCGCCCAGCCGCTGCGGAGCCTGGCGCGGCGGTGGGCGCGGGAGCTGGCCGCGGCGCAGACGATCGCCGTCGTCGAGGCCGGCGGCCGCTCGGTGTCGCTGGGCGACCTGCTGGGCCCGGAGTTCGAGGCCGCGCCGTCCGAGCTGTTCAGCGCGGACCGCTTCCACCCCTCGCCCGCCGGGTACGCGCGCGCCGCCGCCGTCCTGCTGCCCGCCGTCTGCGCGTCCCTGGGGCTGTGGCCGGAGCAGCCGTCCTCGGGCCGCTCCGAGCGCGTCGTCCCCGTGGCGCAGGCGGCGGCCGCCGCGGCCCACGAGCCGGGCACCGAGGTCGAGGGCGCCTCCCGCGACGGCGCCGAGCGCGGACCAGCGGGCCGCTGGGCCCGCCTGCGGCGCCGCGACCCGCGCTGACGGCGACACCGCGGCCGGCGCCCGTCCCACGGGTCCTCCTCCGAGGTCGTCGACGACTCCCGTCCCAGGACGCCCCCCACCCCGAACTTGTCGACAACTCCCGTCCCAGGACGCCCCCCACCCCGAACTTGTCGACAAGTTCCAGCTCAGGGCCCCCCGCATCCCCGACGTCGTCGACGACGCCCGTGCTCGGGCGCCTCTCACCTCGGTCGCGCCGCGACGCCGTCCGCTCAGGCGCGACGAGCGACGGCGGCGCGCACGAGGGCGACCACGCGACCTGGGTCGGCGAGGTCCGCCGCGGTCACGTGCACGGCCTCCCACCCCGCGGCGTGGAGCGCGTTCAGCTGCGCGCGGTCCTTCTCGAGCTGCTGCCGGAGGGCGTGCCATGCACCGTCGTAGAGGATCGCCACCTTGGCGGCGACGACGGCCAGGTCCACGCGTGCGACGAAGCCGCCTCCTGCGCCTCGAACCACGTGCTGCACCGCGACGGGAACGCCCGCCTCCACGAGGAGGACGCGCAGCTCTGACTCCGGCAGCGACTCAGCGCGCGCGTCCACGAGAGAGAGCGCGCGCCGGACCCGGGTGACGCCGTGGTCACGGCGTCCGTGCAGCCAGCGGCCGAGCTCTTCCAGGTCGAGGTCGCCGCGCCGCGCCAGCGCGTCGAGGCGCGCGACAGCCCGGGCCAGCGGGACGCGGGCCGCCGCGTCGAAGGCGACCCGCTCGGGCGAGGCGAGCTGCGTCGTCCGCCACGGGCGCCCGGGGTCCAGGGGGTGCCGCGCTCGACGGAGCCTGACGCCGCCGCGCGCGGGGTGCTGGACGCCGTCCGGCATGACGACCTCGACGTCGTCGGTGCGGCGCAGCCAGTCGTGGCCCAGCACGGTGGCGGCAGAGGCGCCCGTCAGCTGCGCGCTGGCCGGGAGGACCAGACCCGCCGCCTCGCACACCAGCGCGTGGTCGCGGACCAACCCCGCCGGCGCGTAGACGGCGTGGAGCAGTCGCGGGTAGGCCGGCCCCCCGAGCTCCCACCTGCCGAGGGCGCCGTCGCGCACGGCGTCCGAGCCGCGGAACGCGCGGGAGGGAGTCGCACCGTTCTGTCGCACGGAGGCAGCGTCCCCGGCCGCCGCCGACCCCGGCGTCCGTCGTCCACAGGGCTCGCGGCGGACGCGCTGCTCCGTCCTCGCCCGGCTCGGCATCGAGGTCCTCGACGACTCTCCTCCCGGGACGTCGACATCACCGAAGAAGTCGACAACTTCCGCTTCGGGGCCACCAAGCACCGAAGAAGTCGACAACATCCGACCAGGAGGACCACCACCACCGAAGAAGTCGACAACATCCGACCAGGAGGACCACCACCACCGAAGAAGTCGACAACATCCGACCAGGAGGACCACCACCACCGAAGAAGTCGACAACTTCGGGCCCGGAGGGGCTTGGCGGCGCGGGCGGGGCGGCGCGGGCGGGGCGGCCGGTCGTCAGAGCCGACGGCGCAGGGCGACGAGGCGCTCGTGCAGGCCTGCGACGGCAGCGGCGTCCGCGCGCGCGTCCGCAGCGGCCAGGACGTCGGCCGCCAGGACGGCGAGCTGGTGGCCCAGGGCGTGCGGCGCCAGCTCGGGGACGACGCGGCGCGGCCGGCCCTCGAGGTCGGCGGCGTCGTCCGCGAGCTGCTGGAGGACCGCCCGGACGGCGTCCGCCGGAGGAGGGGGCTCGGCGCCGCCGAGCGCCTCGGCCCCGACGGACCTCGGGCCCGGCCGCGCGAGGCGGCCGGGCCCGAGGGCGGCGAGCCGGTCGAGGCAGCGCCGCAGCTCGCGCTGGGCGTCCTCGACCGGCCCGCCAGGGGGTGTGGTGCTCATGCGACCTGCGTCAGTCGTTGCCGCGCAGGATCGCGAGGAGACGCAGGACCTCGACGTACAGCCAGACGAGCGTCGTCACGAGGCCGAAGGCCGCGCGCCACGCGAACTGCTGCGGCAGGCCGTTCCGGACGCCCTGCTCGATGTAGTCGAAGTCCAGGATGAGGAACAGCGAGGCCAGGGAGACCCCGACGAGGCCGATGAGCCAGCCGAACGGCGAGTCGTAGGCGCTCGCGCCGCTGAAGAGCGAGACGCCCAGGTTCACCAGGAGGAAGACGAAGTAGCCCATGCCCGCGATGAGCAGGAACTTGGTGAACTTCGGCGTCGCCCGGATCAGCCTGGTCTTGTAGGCGACGAGCATGGCGGCGAAGGCGCCGAGGGTGCCGATCACCGCCTGCACGACGATGCCCGGGTAGATGAGCTCGAACGCCTGGCTCAGCGCCCCGAGCACCCCGCCCATGAGGACCGAGTACGCCATCATGACGCCGGGGCGGATCTTCTTGCTGAGGTTGGCCCAGAGCCCGAGGCCCGCGGCCACGAGCATGGCGGGCAGGGCCAGCCCCATGGCCGCCCCGGGGGGCGTGAGCACCCACGTCGCCGAGGCCGCGACGACGAGCAGCCCGAAGAGCAGACCCGTGCGGACGACGACGTCGTCGTAGGTCATGCGCCCGGTCTGGGCCCCGCCCGCGGACGGCTGCGCGTACATCTCCTGCAGCTGCTGGGGCGTCATGTCCTGCGACGAGCCGGCTCCGCCCCGCGTGGGCGCCTGGCCGCGGCTGCGGCTGTCGTCGAAGGTGGCGTAGCCGCCCTGCGAGAACGCCCTGTCGTTCCGGAAGGCGGGGTTGTGGCTCTGCATGGGACTCCTGTTCCGAGAGCGGGGTGTCGGGCTCGCGGTCCACCGCGGGCCGTCGAGTGGTGCAACGCCGCACGCCCCTCCGGAGTTCCACAGGTGCCGCCCAGCCCGGCGGCTCCCGCGGACGTCACCCGCACGCGCGGGCGAGCGCACCCCCGACGGGACTCGAACCCGCACTGAAGCGCTTTTAAGGCGCCTGCCTCTGCCGTTGGGCTACGGGGGCCGACGGCGACCTGCCCCTGCACCCGGCGCGCCGTCGCCGGTCCCGGTGCGCAGGGTGCCGGACGCGACCGACCCTAGCCGCGGCCGCCCCGGAGGGGCGGGAGCGCCTACGCCGCACGCGGCAGGTCGTAGGTGACGCCGGTGAGCTGCTCGCTCACGTCCCACAGCCGCCGCGCGTCGGCGGCGTCCTTCGCGCGGTCGGAGCGGTCGACCCGCACGGGGGCACCGCGCACCTCCCCGCGGCCGTCGGGCCCGTAGTAGTCGTCCCCGGCGACCTCGGGGTCGGTGCCCGCGCGCAGCAGCGGCAGCGCGCCCGCCACGTCGCTCTGCGCGACGACGCGGTTGGCGAGCCCCACGAGCAGCCCGAGGCCGGGCAGCCTGGCGCCGACCAGCGGCCCGCGCTGCAGGCCGGTCGCGGCCCAGCCGGGGTGCGCGGCGACGGCGACCGCCCGGCTCTGCGCGGCGGTGAGCCGGCGCTGCAGCTCGGCGGTGAAGAGCAGGTTCGCGAGCTTGCTCTGGCCGTAGGCGCCGAAGCGCGTGTAGCTCCGCTCGCCCATCAGGTCCTCGAAGTCCATCCGCCCCGACCGGTGGGCGGCGCTGCTCGTGCTGACGACGCGCGCGGTCGGGGCCGCGAGCAGCGCGGGGAGCACCTGGCCCACGAGCGCGAAGTGCCCGAGGTGGTTGGTGCCGAGCTGCTGCTCGAAGCCGTCCCGGGTCTCCTGGCGCGGCACCGCCATCACCCCGGCGTTCGCGAACAGCAGGTCGAGCCGGTCGTCGGTGCGCTCGCGCACGTCCTGCGCCGCGGCCCGCACCGCGGCGAGGGAGCCGAGGTCGACGTCGACCAGCTCCACCGCCGCCGAGGGGGCCGCCCGCCGGACGCGCTCGAGCGCCGTCCGCCCCTTCTCGGCGTCCCGGGCGCCCATCAGCACCCGGGCGCCGTGCTGGGCCAGGGCCCGGCTGACGTTCAGCCCCAGACCGCTGCTCGCGCCCGTGACGAGCGCCGTGCGCCCGCTCAGGTCGGGGATGTCCTGCTCGCTCCAGCCCATGCCGTCCTCCTCGTCGCGCCCGACCCGGTCAGCCCGGCGCTCCAGGGTCGCGGCCGGCCAGGTCGCGCGCGCGGCGGACCACCGCGTCGAGCATCGGCTCGGTGAGGCGGCCGGTCGAGGTGTTCTGCTGGCTCACGTGGTAGCTCCCGAGGAGCACCACGGGCGGGGCGCCGGGGCGGCCCAGCTCGGCGTGGGCGCCGTGCCCGAAGACCGGCGCCGGTCGCGGCACCGACCACCCGGTGCGGCGGGCGAGCCCCAGGGCGCTCTGCCAGGCGAAGCCGCCGAGCGCGAGGACGACGGCGAGGTCGGGCATCAGCGCCACCTCGCGGTCCAGCCACGGGGCGCAGGTGTCGCGCTCGACCGGCAGCGGTGCGTTGTCGGGCGGCGCGCAGCGGACGGCGGCGGCGATGCGGGCCCCGTGGGCCGCCAGGCCGTCGTCGCGCGAGGTGCTCGTCGGCTGGTTGACCAGGCCCGCCCGGTGCAGCGCCGCGAAGATCCAGTCGCCCGAGCGGTCGCCGGTGAAGACGCGCCCCGTGCGGTTGCCGCCGTGGGCAGCGGGCGCCAGGCCCAGCACCAGCAGGCGCGAGGTGACGTCGCCGAACCCGGAGATCGGACGCCCCCAGTACTCCTGGTCGCGGAAGGCGCGACGGCGCGTGCGCGCCACCTCCTCGCGCCAGGCGACCAGGCGTGGGCAGGCCCGGCAGTCGCTCACCCGCGCGTCGAGCGCGGCGACGTCGGGGGCCGCGGCGGCCCGCCGGCGGACGCCCGCGGCGCTCGTCGCGGCCGGGACGCCGCCGAGGAGCAGGCCGGGGGCGAAGGGTCCGGGAGCGGCAGGCCCGGGAACCTCCGCGGCGTCCTCGGCGCCCGGCGCCTGGTCCCCCGATGCCCGTGCGTCCACCTCAGGCCAGCGACAGGGCGATGCCGTCGAGGATGTCGTGCTCGCTCGTCACGACCGAGCGCACGTCGGCGACCTCGGCCACCCGCTCGACGACGCGCGCCCACACCAGCGCCCCGGCGCCGATGACGTCGACGCGACCGGGGTGCATGTACGGGAGGGCGGCGCGCTGCTCGCGGGTCGTCGACAGCAGGTCCGCGCAGGCCGCCAGCACGTCCGGCACGGGCAGCACGGCGCCGTGGATGCGCTCGGCGTCGTAGCGCGGCAGGCCGAGCGCGTGGGCGGTGATGGTGGTCACCGAGCCGGCCACGCCGACGAGCGCACCCGTCGCCGCGTACGGCACCACCTCGGCGACGCGGTCCAGCGCGGCGTCGACGTCGGCGCGCGCCGCCGCCACCTGCGCGGGGCTCGGCGGGTCGTCGTGCAGGTGGCGCTCGGTCAGGCGCACGCACCCGACGTCCACGGACAGGGCCGCCGGCGCCGCACCGGACGCCGTCGCACCCGGGTCGCCCAGCACGACCTCCGTCGAGCCGCCGCCGATGTCGACGACGCAGTACGGCGAGACGAGCGAGACGCCGTCCGGCCCCCGCGGCGGCACGCCCGTGGCCGCCCCGCGGAAGGACAGGGCCGCCTCCTCCGCACCGGGCACGACCTCCGGCTCGACCCCGAGCGCCTCGCGCACGCCGTCGACGAAGACCTGGGCGTTGGAGGCGTCGCGGCTGGCCGACGTCGCCACGAAGCGCGTGCGCTCGACGCCGAGCTCGCGCACGACGGCGGCGTAGTCGCGGGTCGCCGCGAGCGTGCGCTCCAGGGCGGCGTCGGACAGCCGCCCCGTGGCGTCGACGCCCTCGCCCAGGCGCACCACCCGCATCTCGCGGTGGACGTCGACGAGCGGCTGCCCCGCCACCGCGGGCGCCCCCGGTTCGGGCAGGTCGGCCACGAGGAGCCGGATGGAGTTCGTGCCGCAGTCGATGGCCGCCACGCGCGTCATGGGGCCACCCTCCCAGCCGCGCCCCGGCACGGCGAGAAGGCACCGAAGTGCCGCCCAACCACCTCCTCGCAGGCGAGAAGGCACCGAAGTGCCGCCCAACCACCCCCTCGCACGGCGAGGAGGCACCGAAGTGCGGGGTCGGAGGCCGGGGGCGGGCGACGGCGCGGGTGCTGAGGCGGCAGGGACCGGGTGGAGGGCGACGGGCGGACGCGTCCGCGGCCTGGCACGCTCGCGGGATGGTGGATGACGCACGACCTGCCAGGACGGGCGCCCGGCGCGAGGAGGTCGACGTCGTCGTCGTCGGCGCCGGGCCCAACGGGCTCGCGGCGGCGGTGGTCTGCGCGCGCGCCGGGCTGTCGGTGGAGGTCGTCGAGGCGGCCGACCAGATCGGCGGCGGCGCCCGCACTCAGGAGCTGACGCTGCCGGGCTTCCGCCACGACGTGTGCTCCGCCGTGCACCCCATGGCGGTGGCCTCCCCCTTCTTCGAGGCGTTCGACCTCGCGGCGCACGGCGTCGACATGCTGCAGCCCGACATCCCCTACGCCCAGCCCCTCGACGGCGGCCGCGCGGGCGTCGCCTTCCGCGACCTCGACCGCACCGTCGAGGGCCTCGGCGTCGACGGCCCGGCGTGGCGCTCGCTCGTCGGGCGCCTGTCCGAGACGTGGCGGGGCACCGCCGACGTCTCGCTCTCGGACTTCCGCTCGCTGCCCCGCCACCCGCTCCAGGCGGCGTCCTTCGCCGCGGGGGTGTTCGAGCAGGGCACGCCGGCGTGGGACCTGCGCTGGCGCGAGGACGTCGCCCCGGCCCTGCTCACGGGGGTGTGCAGCCACGCGATCGCCCCGCCGCGCCGCCTGGCCCCCGCCGCCGGCGGGCTGTGGCTCGCCAGCCTGGCGCACGCCCGGGGCTGGCCCATCCCCCGAGGCGGCTCGCAGACGATGATGGACGCGCTCGCCGACGACGTGCGGGCCCGCGGCGGGGTCATCCGCACCGGGGAGAAGGTGGAGTCGCTCGGGCAGCTGCCGCGGGCGCGCGCCGTGCTCCTGGACGTCGCCCCCCAGGGCCTGCTCGACATCGCCGGTGACCAGCTGCCGCCCGGCTACCGGCGCTGGCTCGAGCGCTGGCGCTACGGCGGCGGCGTCTGCAAGGTCGACTACGCGCTCTCCGGCCCCGTGCCGTGGGAGGCCGAGCACCTCGACCGCGCGGGCACCGTGCACCTGGGCGGCTCGCGCCCGGAGATGCAGGCCGCCGAGCGCGCCGTCGTCGCCGGGCGCCACGCCGAGCGCCCCGTCGTGCTGGTCTCCCAGCCCGGGGTCGTCGACGACAGCCGCGCCCCGGCGGGCAAGCACACCCTGTGGACCTACGCGCACGTGCCCAACGGCTCCCCCCGGGACATCAGCGACCAGATCACCGCGCAGGTCGAGCGCTTCGCGCCCGGCTTCCGCGACCTGGTGCTGGCCACGGACGTCCTGCCGGCCGCCGGGCAGCAGCAGCGCGAGCCGAACAACGTGGGCGGCGACATCGCCACCGGTGCGGTGACGCCGTGGCAGCTCGTCATGCGCCCCGTGCCGGCGTGGGACCCCTACCGCACCCCGCTGAACGGGGTGTACCTGGCGTCGGCGTCGGTGCCCCCCGGGCCGGCCGTGCACGGCATGGGCGGCGTCCACGCCGCCGGGCGGGTGCTGCGCCAGCGCTTCGGGCGCAAGGTCGACCCGCTGGACGTCGTCCGCGACGCGGCCTGAGGGCGGCCGGCCGGCCGGGGCTGCCGGTGGGCGGACCGGCCCGGCGGCCGCGCGTCAGGCGGGCGGCCGCGGTCCCGGCCTGCCGGGCGCGGCGGGGACGGACATCGGGTCGAGGCCGTAGGGCAGCTCGAGCCGGTGCGCGTGCAGCAGGGCCTCGTCGGCCAGGAGGTCGCGGGTCGGCCCGTCGGCGACCACGCGCCCCTCGTCCAGCAGCACGGCTCGGGGGCACAGCTGGAGGGCGAAGGGCAGGTCGTGGGTGACGACGAGCAGGGTCGTCGGCAGCGCCTGCAGCACCTCGGACAGCTCGCGGCGCCCGGCGGGGTCGAGGTCGCTCGTGGGCTCGTCGAGCACGAGCACCTCCGGCTCCATCGCGAGCACCGTGGCCAGCGCGGCCCGACGGCGCTGGCCCGAGGACAGGTGGTGCGGCACCCGGTCGGCGGCCTCGCGCAGGCCGACGAGGTCGAGCGCGCGGTCGACGCGGGCGCGCAGCTCCGGACCGGCCAGCCCGTGGTTGGCCGGGCCGAAGGCGACGTCGTCGCGGACGGTCGGCAGGAAGAGCTGGTCGTCGGGGTCCTGGAAGACCACCCCGACGCGGCGGCGCACCTCCGCGAGCGTCTTGCGGGTCAGCGGCAGGCCGCCGACGGCCACGCGCCCGGCCCCGGTGCCCCCGGCCACCGCGCCGAGCACGCCGACGAGGTGCAGGAGGAAGGTGGTCTTGCCGGCGCCGTTGGGGCCGAGCAGGGCCACCCGCTCGCCGTCCCGCACCTCGAGGTCGACGCCGAAGAGAACCTGGCGGCCGTCGGGGTAGGCGAACACGAGCTGCTCCACGAGCAGCGACGGCGCGCCCGGCGCCCCCGTCCCCGCGGCACCGCCGCTCACGCCGCGGCCCGAGCCGTGAGCGCCACGACGAGGGCGAGCGCGGGCAGCGAGCCCGCCGCCGCCCACTGGAGCGCGGACGCGGGCGAGGACTCCAGCGCCGGCAGCGCCCCGGTCCACCCCCGCACCACCATGGAGCGCTGCACCCGCTCCCCGCGCTCGTAGCCGCGCACGAAGAGGGCCCCGACGCCGCCGGCGACGGCGCGCAGGTGCCGCAGCCGCGGCCGCCCCCCGCCGCGCACGGCCAGCGCCACCTGCAGGCGCCGGGTCTCCTGCACGAGGACGGCGGAGTAGCGGACCGCGAAGGACAGGATCGCCACCATGGTGCGCGGCACGTGCAGCCGCTCCAGCCCGGCGAGCAGGTCGCGGCTGGAGGTGGTCGCCGCGAGCACCACGGCGGCGAGGACCCCGAGGGTCGCCTTGACCAGCAGGGTGGCGCCCCCGAGGAGGCCGGCGCGGGACAGCTCCAGCCCCAGCACGTCGACGCGGGGCCCGGTGGCGACGACGGGCAGCAGGAGGGCGAACACCACCACCGGCGCCTCCACGAGCATCCGCCGGGCGACGGCGGCGACCGGGAGCCGGGACGCGACGACGACGGCGAGCAGGAGCACTCCGCACGTGGCCAGGGCCCACCAGCTGCCGGCGGGCACGGCGACGACGCAGGCGGCGAAGGCGGGCAGCGCCGCCAACTTGGTCTGCGGCGGCAGGCGGTGCACCGGCGAGCCCGTGGGCAGCAGGAGGCCCTCACGGCGCACCGACGGGCGGGCGAGCGCCCGCGGGGCCGGGCGGGCGGTCAGCGATCCCGGGCGGGCGGCCAGCGATCTCGGGCGGGCGGCCAGCGATCCCGGGCGCGCGGGCGGCGGCGGTGCCGCGCGCCGGTCGGCGGGGACGGGCACGGGCGCCTCAGCCGTGCGCGCGCCGGCGCGCGACGAGGCGCACGGCCCCGGCGCCGACGAGCGAGGTGGCGGCGACCCCGGCGACCCCGGCGATGGTGACGGCCAGCGGCCCCGGCACGCCGGCGACGGCGTAGTCGGCCAGCGGCCCGGACGACACCGCCGACGAGCTCGCCGCGCCCTCGAAGCCGACCGCGGCGGCGACGTGCTCGAGCCCGTCGGGGCTGCCGCTGGCGAGGAGGCTGACGCCGCCGGCGACGACGAGGCACACCAGGAGGGCGGCTCCCGCCGGACGGCGGAGCGGGACCGGCGCACCGGCGTCCTCGGCCGACGGCGAGGCGGCCACGGCGGTCCGGGCGCCGTCGGCGCCGACGACGACGAGCCGGCGGCCGGAGGGCCGGGCGACGCGGACGAGGTCCGGGCGGCTCGCGAGCACGGCGGACAGGACGGCGCCGGTGATGACGGCCTCCCCCACGCCGATCAGCAGGTGCCAGCCGAGCATCGCGGCGGCGAGGTGCCCGAGGTCCACCGGGACGGCCCCGCCGACCGCGTACAGGCCGACGAAGACGAGGGCGGCCACGGGGACCGAGACGAGGCCTCCGAGCCCCGCCGCGAGCGCCACCGACCCCGGTCGCCGGGGCAGCACCCGCTGGGCCCCGCGCGTGACGGCGTGGCCGACGAGCACGGTCACGACGGCGATGAGCAGGACGTTGGTGCCCAGCGCCGTCAGGCCCCCGTCGGCGAACAGCAGCGCCTGCACAAGCAGGACGACGGTCAGGCACACCACCGCGGTGGCGGGGCCGACGAGCGCTGCCGCCAGGGCGCCGCCCATGAGGTGGCCGCTGGTCCCCGCGCCGACCGGGAAGTTGACCATCTGGACCGCGAACACGAACGCCGACACGAGCCCGGGCATCGCCGGTCCCGCCTCCACCTCGCGCCCGGCGCGCCGCAGCGCCAGGCCGACGGCGCCGACGGCGATGCCGGCGGTCGCCACCGAGGTGGTCAGGTCGAGGAAGCCGTCGGGCACGTGCACAGGCGCATCCTCCCCGCAGGTGCGACCTCGTCGCACCACGGGCGGGTGAACGCCGGGCGGCAGCCTGGTGCCGGCGCCGGAGCGCTGCGTCGCTCGCGGGTAGCGTCGCCGCCCAGGACGGACAGGGAGGTGGCCATGCCGGCTGCGACAGGGCTCGACGCCGGTCCGGCCGCCGGCGCCGCGGGGCGCCCGGGCCCGGCCGGCCCGGGTGGGGACGCCGCCGCGGTGGTGGAGGCCGCCGTCGCCAGGCTGCGCGCGCAGGGCCAGCGGGTCACCCCGGCTCGCCGGGCGGTGCTCCGGGCGCTGGCGACGACGGACGCGCACCTGCGGGCCGACGACGTCTGCGCGCTCGTCGAGCCCGTCGCGCCGGGCGTGCACCGGGCCACCGTCTACCGGACGCTCGAGGCGCTCGCCGACCTGGGGGTCGTCACGCACGTGCACCTGGGCCACGGCGCGACGGTGCACCACCTCGCGGACCGCCCGGCGGACGAGCACCTGCACACCTGCTGCCGCCGCTGCGGCCGGGTCGAGGACGTGGACGCCGACCTCCTCGACGGCGTCCTCCGGCGGCTGGCGCGCGAGACGGGCTTCGAGCTGGACCCCCAGCACGTCGCCCTCTCCGGCGTGTGCCGGGACTGCCGTCGCCGGCAGGGACCGGGCGCGGGCGGCCGCGCCGTCCCCGACGGCGCTGCGGAGCCGACGGCGGACGGCGACGAGTGACCACACCCGGCACCTGCCGAACCGCCGACGGCTCCGCCGTCCAGGCGCGGCCCACCGCAGCAGCACGACCACCCTGGTGTCGGTGGAACGGCCTGTGACGGGGTCGTGGCGGAGGCGCCGAGGAGCTGTCGCACCGATCGAGGAGGCAGCAGTGGGCGACGGTGCGCGTGCGGGCGACGGTGTGCGAGCCCTCGTGCGGCGCATGGAAGGGTTGCTCGTCGAGCTCGAGGCCGCCGGGGACCCGGCGCGCTACTTCCTCGGGACCTACCTGCGGACGACGCGAGCGGTCGGGGCCGCCCTGGACCGCGGCTTCTTCGAGGACGCGCCGTGGGTCGAGGAGTGGGACGTCGTCTTCGCCGACCTGTACCTGCGCGCGCTGACCGCCCGCCAGGAGGAGCCGCACGCCGTCCCGCGACCGTGGCGCATCGCCTTCGACGCCGACCCGGGCCTGCCGCCGGTGCTCCACGTGCTCCTGGGGATGAACGCCCACATCAACTTCGACCTGCCGCAGGCGACGGTGCAGGTGATCGGCCCGGAGGGCTTCGCCGACGAGCGCCTGCTCGCACGGCGGCGGCGTGACCACGAGCGCCTGGACGTGGTGCTCGCCTCGAGGGTCGGCGCCGAGAGCCGGGAGATGGGTTCGCTCGGCGGCACGTCGCGGAGGTGGCGGGACGCGCTGCTGGGCCCCGCCGACCGGGTCGCCACCCGACGGTTCCTCGTCGAGTCACGACGCCGGGTCTGGCACAACACCGTCGCCCTGCACGAGGCCCGCCTGCGCGGCGCCGGAGCCACCGAGCGCCGCCTCGCCGACCTCGACGCGCTCAGCTCGGCCCGGGTGGCCGACCTCCTCCTGCCGGGCCCGGTGCTGCTGCGGGTGGCGCTCCGCGGGTTCGGCGTGCTCCTCCCACCCTCCTGACCTCCGTGACGACGCAGGCGGGCCCTTGGCCCCTGAGCGCCTGCCCACGTCACACCCTGTCTCGTACCGGTTCTGATGGAGGCTCTCTCGCACGGGAGGACGAGGGCCATGGCAGCACCGAGGACGTACCCGGACGAGCTCCGGGAGCGGGCGGTCCGGATGGCGGTCGGCCCGTCAGGACCCCGCCACGCGTCCGGGGGCGCTGACCAGGGTCGGTCGGCCGGGCATCGACGCTGGGACCAGAGGTGCGTGAGCTGCGGCGGGCGAGCACGTCCTGCTCTGCGACGGCGTCTGCAAGGTCCTGCAGGTCGCCCAGCACCTGCTGCGCCGCCAGGACGGGCCACCGTCCGCGCGGTCGCGCTCGGACGGCGGTGCGTCGGGTGCCTGCCGGTGCCCAGGGCGACCCCGGGCCGGGGCGCCGCCGTGGCGGTCACAGGGCCGCCCCGGTGAGCCGGATCTGCGGGTGGATCCCCCCCTCGCAGGTCAGGTAGCCCCCCAGGGCCCGCAACCGCGCGTCCAGGGCTGTCAGGAGCTCGAGCACGTCGGCGTCGACGTCGCTGCACTCGCTGAGGTCCACCCGCACCCGGGGACCGGCCATCTCGACCGCCCTGTCCAGCACCCGCCGCAGCGGGTCCAGCGCCGCAGCGCTCACGGGACCGGCCAGGCGCACGAGCGCCGACGACGGCGACGATCGGGAGGGCGGCTGCAGGCAGACGACGACGTGGAGACCGAGCACCGGGCACCTCGAGGAACCGGACGTGGTGGCCGCCAGCTTCAGCCGTGCGCGTGAGTCGGCGTCGGTCTCTCGCGGTCAGCAAGCTCAGGATCGACCTGCTCTCGCAGGCCTCCCGGCACGGCGACCACGAGCTCGTCGCCGTCGCCGTCCTGGCCGCCGCAGTGCTCCTCCTGGCCCTGCGACCGCAGGCGCTGACGGCCAGGGACGCCGCGCCCCGGACCCGCACCGCGGGCACCAGCACCTGGGTCGGCATCGCCGAGCAGATCGACGCGACCGCCGACGCCTGCGCCGACGGCCCGTGGCCACCACCCGGCCACCCGCCCGAGGAGCCCTACCCCGGCCTGGGCCCTCGCGACGCGACCGCGCTCCTGCAGGTCATCACCGCCGCGACCAGCCGCCTCGCCCGCTGAGGCCACCCGGGCAGCGGGTCACACCCATGGCCCGACGACGACCACGAGGTGCGTCCTCCTCGACCGGCTCGCCCCTCGATGCGGTGTCCTCCGCCTCAGGTGCTCGGTGCAGCGCGCCGCTGCGTGACCTCGGGAGGCGCAGCACGCACGGTCGCCCCGGCCGGCACGTCGGTGAGCACGGTGACGTTGGGGGCGATGCGTGCGCCGTCGCCGATGTGCACGCCGCCGACCACCACCGCGCCGGTGCCGAGCTGGACCCCGGCGCCCAGGTGCGGCGCCTGGTCGGCGTAGGTGTCGGGGTCGTCGTTGCGAGCGCCGAGGGTGGCGTTGTGCCGCAGGACGCAGTCGTCGCCGATGACGGCGTAGCGGTGGATCACGACGCCGGTGTGGTGGGCGATGCGGACCCGTCGCCCGAGCTGCACCGTGGCGGGGATCTCGATGCCGTACACGTTGCGCAGCAGCACGTAGGCCAGGCGGTGGAGCAGGCGCGCGGCCGGACGCACGCGCCCGGGCATATGCGGCAGCGCGGCGCCGAAGCGGTGCACGAGCACGGCGTGCAGGCCCGGGGAGGTGAGCTCGCCGCGGTGGGCTCGGACGTCCTCCCGGACGACCTCGCGCCAGCCGGCCGGGGCGGGCGGGGTCCCCACCGCCTCGGTCGCGTCGTCAGCCGGCTGTGGCACTGCGCGTCCTCCGTCCAGCGTGATCGGGCCTCGCGGGCGACGCCTGCGACACCCAGACCCTACGTTCGCCCGATCGTAGGGTTGAGGAGGGCGGGGCGGCGGCCGGGGACTGCCGAGGTGCGGTCCCGGACGTCGTCGACGCACCTGCTTCGTCGCTGCGGCGACGTCGGTCGGGTGCGGCCGTCGGCGCGCAGCCACCCTGCAACGGCGCGACCGGCTTCTTGGCGCGTGCCGGCCGGTGTGGTCGGCGGGGCGGGCGCCAGCACCGCCGCGACGGCGGTGGCCAGCGGCAGGGCCGCGGCGGCCAGGACGACCGGGGGGTGCAGCTGCCGGTGAGGTCGCGTCCCACAGCCAGCAGCAGGGGCCCGAAGGCGGTGGACCCGACGCCCGACGGCGCTGGTGATCCCGAGGGCGAGCCCGCGGCGGTGGGTGACGTGCACGGCCACCGCCGTCGTGGCAGCCAGGCCCAGGGCTCCCTGCCCGGCGAGGCGGATGCCGACGGACCCGGCGGTCAGGCCGACGACGTCGGTGGCGAAGGACAGGCCCAGGAGCACGGCGGCGAACAGCACCGCCAGGGTGGCCGTCACCAGCCCACCACGGCCACCGCCGCGGCGTACGGGGCGATGATCTGCGGCATCTCCATCGAGAACGGCACCTGCGGGAACAGCAGCGGGGGCAGGTCGGAGGGCAGCTCCCCCTGGTCGCCGACGTCCGGGACGGTCACCGACGCCAGGACCACGAAGCCGGTCAGGGCGACGATCGCCACGAGCGGCACCGGGACCACGGTGGTCCCCCGCGGCCGCAGCACCATCACGGCGATCCCGACGGCCACCATCCCCGAGGGTCAGGTCTCGGTGGAGCATCCGGGCTGCTGCACGGGCGCGACGGCGTCCCGCCGCTCCCGTGCGCCCACGACCAGGGCCGGTCGACGTCGCACTCGGCGCCTCCACGGACCCGGGCGCTGCTGGGGGACGACGACGTCCGGAGCCGGAGGGCTGTGAGGCTCTCGCGTCCGTCGCTCGTCCGCCATGGGCGGCGAGCGCGCACCACGTCGACGGGCACGATCTCCGCGAGGGGGAACACTGCGGGGATGGCGACCACGCGGACGAGCCAGATCCTGTCCGAGGTCGCGCGCGGGGACGTCGAGGACGCCGTGCTCCCCGCCAGGCTGGTCTCGCTGTGCGCGCGGGCGCTGCCGATCACCGGGGTCGGGCTGGTGCTGATGACCGACGCGGGCCCGGCGGGGACGGTCGCGGCCTCCGACGGCACGGCGAGCACGCTGGAGGAGCTGCAGTTCACCCTGGGCGAGGGCCCATGCGTGGACTGCTCGGGCGCCGGGCGACCGGTGCTGGTGCCCTCCCTCGCCGTCGGGGGTGCGCAGTGGCCGGTGTTCACCGACGGAGCGCTGCGGGCGGGTGTGGCGGCGGTGTTCGCCTTCCCGCTGCGGGTCGGGGCGATCCGGCTGGGGGTGCTCGCCCTCTACCGCGACGCCACCGGGCCGCTGGGCGGTCCTGGGCTCGCCGAGGCGCTGGCGTTCGCCGACGCCGCCACGACGGTGCTGCTGCACCTGCAGGTCCACGCGCCGCAGGGCGGGCCCATCAGCGTCCTGGAGGACCGCACGGAGGTCCACCAGGCCACCGGCATGGTCTCGGTGCAGGCCGGCGTGGACCTCGCCTCGGCGCTGCTGCTGCTGCGGGCGCGGGCCTACGCCACCGAACGCCCCGTCCTGGAGCTGTCCCGGGAGGTGCTGTCCCGCCTCGTACGCTTCGATGCCGCGGCATGATGGACGACCCGGTCCCTGACGGCACCGGGCAGCACGAGGACCACCCGCGGTGAAGACACCGCCGCGGCCCGAGGAGGAGGACCGGCATGGGCGGAGCCCAGCGGCTGGCCGAGGTGTTCGTGGAGCTGGCGGACACCCTGATCGACGACTTCGACGTCGTGGACTTCCTGCAGATGCTCACCGAGCGGGCCGTGGAGCTGCTGGGCGCCGACGCCGCCGGGCTGATGCTCGCCGACCAGCGCGGCGCCCTGCGGCTGATGACCGCCACCACCGGACGGGCCAGGTCGTTGGAGGCCTTCGAGGTCCAGTCGCAGGAGGGCCCCTGCATGGACTGCTTCACCACCGGCGCGCCGGTGATCAACGTCGACCTCGCCACCGCCGGGAGCCGGTGGCCGGCCTTCACCGCTGCCGCGGCCGAGCAGGGCTACGGCGCCGCCCACGCCCTCCCGCTGCGGCTGCGCGGGCAGGTCATCGGGTCCATGAACCTGTTCACCGACGCCGCCGTGCACCTGAGCCCCGAAGACCTCGCCGTGGGGCAGTCGATGGCCGACATCGCCACCATCGGCCTGCTCCAGCAGCGGTCCCTGCGCGACCAGACGGTCCTGTCCGAGCAGCTGCAGGGCGCCCTGGCCAGCCGGGTCCTGCTCGAGCAGGCCAAGGGAGTCCTCGCCGAGCGCGCCGGCGTCGACGTCACCGCGGCCTTCACGATGATGCGCACCCACGCCCGCCGCCACGGCCTCACCCTGACCTCGGTCGCCACCGCCGTCATCGAGGGCGCGCTCGACGCCCGCGAGCTCCTCCCCGCCTGAGCCGCGGACGCGAGGGCGCCGGCAGGCACCGGGCGTCGACGCTCGTCCTACCGCACGGGAGGCCCTGAGCCCGGACCCGGCAGAGTCCGGGACGGAGGCTCCTCGATGAGCACCAGCCCCAGGCGCCGGGAGCTCAGGCGCCGGGAGCTCAGGCGCCGGGGTGGAGGTGGGCGTGCAGGCCGGTGAGGAGGATGTCCAGGCCCTGGTCGAGCTCGGCGGCCCCGTCGTAGGCGGCGAGGGCGCCGGCCAGGCCCCGGGTGCGGGGGAACTCCGTGCGGGGGAGGCGGTGCAGGCCCAGGCGCAGCAGGTCCTCGTTCTCCTCGGGGTCCACGACGACCTCCTGCAGCTCGCCGAGCGTGTGGCCGGTGACGAAGGAGCTCCAGGCCCGGTAGACGTGCAGGGCGTCGGTGGGGGCGAACCCGGCGCCGACGAGCAGGTCGAGGACCTTCTCCAGGGGCCGCAGGGTGCCCAGGGGCCGGCGTCCCAGCGGGGTGGCCAGGGGCCGGGTGACCAGCAGCGGCGCGACGTGGGGGTGGGCCAGCGCCAGGCGCCGGAAGCCGTGCGCGGCGTCGCGCAGCGCCTGCTGCCAGCCCTGGCCGCTCGCAGGGATCACCAGCTCCTCCATGACGAGCTCGACGACGCCGTCGAGCAGGGCCTCCCGGTTGGCCGTGTGCCGGTAGATCGACATCGGGTCCCGGTCGAGCACCTCACCGAGGCGGCGCATGCTCAGCGCGTCCAGGCCGTGGGTGTCCACCAGGGCCAGGGCGGCCGCCAGCACCTGGGCCCGGTCCAGGGGTGCCCTGGTCCTGCTCGTGGGCCGGGTCCTGCTCGTGGGCCGGGTCGCGGGGGTCGTCGCCGAGCCGGCGCGGGCACGGGGGCGCTGGGGCGCACCGGCGGGGCCGGGCGGATGGTCGGTCATCGAGGTGTCCTTGCTGGGCCGCGGGGTGGCAGAGGTCAGGAGCAACGGACCGGCCTGCCTCGGCGCTCCACTTGCAACGCCCACACCCTATGCGTACGTTCTACGACGTCGCTCTACGCCGTAGAGCGCTGATCGTGAGAAGCGGTCACGCACCGCGATCTCGTCCTGGGCGCCACGTACGCAGCCCGCACCGGGACGTCCACGAGCTCCCCGGCGCCGCCGGACCCCGGCGCCCCTCCGCAGCACTCCGCTGGTGACCGCGGCGGACGCGGACTCCGTCCGTCGAACGACTGGCTCCTCCGGTGCCGCCCTCTCGGGCTGCGCACCCCACCGACACCACGAGGGATCCCCCATGGCCAACGAGGCCCGCCCCACGAACCCGAACACCCCCGGCGCCCCGACCGGCGCGCACACCTCCAACCACCAGGCCCCCAACCGCCCCGCCGCGAACCGCCCGGCCGCGAACCTCCCGCCGCGCAAGGCCCGCTCCACCGGGCTGGCCGTGGCCGCCGCCGGCATCGTCGTCTTCAACATCTCCCCGTTCCTGAACTGGGTGGGCTTCGACGACGAGACCGACTTCCGCACCGGCTACGAGACCGACTCCCTGGTCCCCTTCATCGCCTACCTGGGCCTCGGCCTGCTGCTGGCGATGGCCTACGCCCGCGGCCGAGCCCACCGCGGCCAGCACCGCGGCCTGAGCCTGGTCTCCATGGCCGTCGGCATCGCCGCCACCATCCAGGCCGTCGCCTTCGCCCTGAACCCCATGGGCGGCCTCGAGCGCGGCGACGACCTCTCCGCCCAGATCGGCGTCTTCGTCGCCATCATCGGCGCAGCGATCTGGGCCATCGGCTCCGGCCTGCTCGCCAAGGAGATCGAGGGCGACGACCACGACCGCACCGACAACTACGCCCGCGCCGACCACTGACCGACCCCGCGCCCCCAGGGCCCCCGGGTCCTCGGGCAGCACGGAGCGCACGCGCCGCCCCGGTCACCGGCCCACGCCGGTGACCGGGGCCGTCCGTCGTCGCTGACGTCACCGCGACGACGCACCCGATCTCAGCACCCCCGTGGTGGGGCTCACCCCCTACCGCACCCGGCCCACGACTGCCACGATGTCGCTCACGCCCCGCGGCACGAGCCGCCGCCGGGGACGTGGCTGCCCCGGCCCCGGCAGCACATCGACGTACGCCCCCCGATGTGCTCGCGGACTGGAGACCCGGATGACCACCGGCACCAGCACTGCCCGCTCCTGGACCCCGGCGTCCCCGCCGCGACCACAGCCCTGCGAGGTCCCGCCTCGCACGAGCCAGGACGTCGCCCTCGAGGTCGTCGGTGACGTGGACCTGTCCACGGCCGCCGCGCTGGAGGACCGGCTCGAGAGAGCCGGACAGGCCACCGGCGGGACCGTGGTCGTGGACCTGTCCCGCGTCGTCTTCATCGACTGCCACGGCGTGGACGTCCTGATCGCCGCCCGCACCCGGCTCGGCTCGCGGCTGGTGCTGCGGGCACCGGCGCCGGTCGTGACCCGCCTGCTCGAGCTGACCGGCACCGCTCACCACTTCGAGGACCCCAGCACGGGTGACGGCACCCCCGCCGACGGCGACAGGCCAGTGCCCGGCAGCACGCCCTGGTCGCAGGAGGTGGCCGGGGCCATGACCGCGGCGGTGGAGCACCTGCAGCTCGAGCACCCGGCGCAGGCGTGGCTGGCGACCCGCGTCGAGGGCGACCACCACGTCATCGCCGCCGCAGCCGGCCCCTGGGCGGGCGAGCTGCCGGCCGGGACGGAGCTGCCCTGGAGGAGACCCCTCGGGCAGGCGGACGACCTGGCCGACACCGCGTGGCCCGTGACCGACGCCGCCGAGCTGCTGGGCGCCGGTGCCGGCACCGGGCGCCCTCTCGCGGTCGCCGCCAGCACCGGTGTCCTGCTCCTGGCCGGCGGCGAGGTCGCCGGCACCGTGTGCGGCTTCACCTCCCGCACCACCACGGCGCGGCCGCTGACCGCCGCCGCGCCCCTGCTGCGACTGCTGGGCAAGGTCCTCGGCGTCACCCTCACCACCGGCCGTGACCACGCGGTGGCTCGCGACCTCGCCGAGATCGACGCCCTCACCCGGCTGCGCAACCGCCGCGGCTGGAAGGAGGCGCTGACCCGCGAGAGCGCCCGCACCGCCCGATACGGCACGGACGCCGGCATCATCGCCATCGACCTCGACGCCCTGAAGGCCACCAACGACACGTACGGCCACCACGCCGGTGACGCGCTCCTGGTGGCGACCGCCGAGGCCCTGCGGCGCACCTGCCGGCCCAGCGACGTCCTCGCCCGCCTCGGGGGTGATGAGTTCGCCGTCCTCGCCGTCCAGGCCGACCCTGCCGCCCTCACCGCCCTGACCACCCGCATCATCGACGACCTGGCCGCCGCCAGGATCCCCGCCTCGGTCGCGGCAGCGCCGCACGAGCCCACCACCACCCTCGAGAACACCTGGGCCGAAGCAGACCGGGCGATGTGCGCCGTCAAGGCCCTCCGACGCGCGCAGACCACAGCCGTCCCGCCCGGG
>Ga0210040_10000969_pt1 | contig 45424 bp, 60 predicted proteins | sample CryGeyCG12114_NA_FD_185462 | JGI IMG/M metagenome (GOLD analysis project Ga0210040, IMG submission 185462) | Groundwater microbial communities from aquifer - Crystal Geyser CG19_WC_8/21/14_NA (SPAdes) (version 2) | ecosystem: Environmental > Aquatic > Deep subsurface > Groundwater | place: USA...
GCCGGTAATAAACGTCAGGTCGCACCAAGAGCGTTGATTTGCCCTATCATCTCGGTCGCTCGCCGAAGATTGTCGGCCCCTTCACCGAGGGCCGTTAAGTCTCGCAAGCGCACGGCCGTGCCTGTCATGCAGACCATGAGCATGCTCTTTGCGCCGCCTACTTCAGCATAATCAATGTCAGCGCCAATCACCGCATGGCCTTTCAGTCGCAGCGCCTGTAGCCGAAGGTCGGCAAGGCACATCTGCTCGCCTTGGCTGATCTTGTCGCGGAACTTGCCGGATTGTCGCCCGAACATGTCAGCGAAGGTAGATGTAAAGTCCGCCACCAGCCCCGTCCCGCTCACGCTCTGCGCCGTGACGAGTGCGATCGGATCGTATGACCAGGTAGGCACCAGCTGCAAGCTCAGCACTGGCACGGCCGGCAGCAAGCTTTGCACCTGTGCCGACAGCGCTGCAATCTGCTGCTGCCGTTCGGCGGTGATTGCAGCGGCTTCTTTCCGCACGCTCTCGATGCACTTGCTGCAGTATGACTGGTTGTCGCGGCCAAGTTCTCTGTTGAGGCGCCTCACAGTGCCCGGATCTTCAATGAGCGGGTTATAGTCGAACACCCCCGTCTTGATCTCGGCGCTACAATTCGGGCAGTTCTGCCTGGCCATCCTTCAACTCCCCTGTTCTGCTTCAACGTGCCCGGCGGCCAAGCGCCTAACCAACGTCTCGCTCGATAGAACCGCCAGGCAACCTTGACCCGGACTGGTACACTCGGGACATCGCGGGGTCCCCCTTCTCACCTCGATTGTTTGAAGCTTGCCACCGTCGTGGCGAGTAGATGGAGGACCGGCTATGGACGTCACCTTCCCTGAGCTCCAGTAAGCGTAGCGGCGGGCTCGACTGAAGTACTGGCCGAGCTCGCCGTATAATCATTCGGCCGGAGGATGGTCGGTGCGGGGATCGTCCGGTGGGGATTTCCAGCCAGGCGGTGCTGGGGAGTTCCAAGGCCAGGCTGGCACATGGGCGAGCAGAACCATCGGAGCGATCCAACCCTGCTGTTCAAGCCGATGGCAAATAGAGCGGAACGGCTCTGACAGACCCTCGCTTACGGCCCGCGAAGAGTCGGACGCGCAGTCCCAGAACCCGCGGACCAGCTCGCGATCGCGAAGATAGCGATGCACGACCAGCAGGGCCAGCCGGACTTCCATAGTTGCGACCGATCGGCCCGGTGATCGGGCTACAGCCTGCTCCAGTATCTTCAGAGCTGTGCCAAGCAGCTGGCCGTCAAGCCTCCCGATCCGCTTAGCCATGTTAGCCCCGCGACGCGCGTATGGCACCGGGAGAGCCCGCAAGTCGCGCGACCCCCAGCCAAAACGTCGACAGGTTAGGTGCCGGGTAATCTCGGACCATACTTGGCTACCGCCGATCTCGGATAGGTGCTTGGCCAAGCCCTCGCGGGTCCAATCGTCTTCGAACCAGCACCGGCGGCAAGTGATGCGGACGTCCGCCTCTACCTTGCGAAGGTCGGAGAGATGCTTGGGTGGGCCCACCATGAAACGACACATGCGCAGAACGAAGCAAGAACGCTAGGCCTCGTTGCGATGTCCGCTTTCGACTCGAAACGGCCGTTCGAGCTCAGGCGCTTGAATTACGCGGGAACTCATTACGACGCGATCACCTCTTATTGGGCCTCGCCGTCAAGCACTCGTCGTTCACATGCAGCACACAACGACCCTGGCTCGCTCCGCAGGCTTTCGACAAGCCGTTGATCCGGAGCGCTTCAAGGAACGGCCGCGCAAGCTGGTGAAGGACAAGCCGGTGGAGAAGCCCAAGAGAGCCCTCCTGGACCGACTTAGCGGTGCCGCTCGGCTTTATGGCCTGCTTGTTTGCGTGAAAAGCCTCCTGGCCGTGTTTGGCGTAGCTTAACTAGGCTGTCCTACAAGCTTCCGATCTGCTTGGCCCGGCGGTTCACCTAACCGGGAGTCTTCTCGCCTGAGGAGGCGCTGCGACATGGGTCCGACAACAACATACGTCAACGATACCGGCACTAAGGTGGAAGCGAACAGTTAGCAGCCATCGTCATCGAGCGATGACAAGCTCACCTACGTCCGGGCTGATACAGATTTTCACGCGCCGCTAGCCATGCCTCGAAGGCGATCGGCCAATTGTCGGCTGACACGCCGTGCCCCCGGAACCCGAACCCGTGTCCGCCTTTCTCGTAGATATGGAGTTCGGCAGGTACACTGGCTCCTGACCACCTTCGAAATACCTCAACGCTGTTGGCGACGGGCAGCTGGGGGTCGTCTTGCGCGGCGGCGATGAACAACGGCGGCGCGCCGAGGCCTGGCCTTTCCAGAACAAGGGCGGCCCCATACAGCACGGCGGCAAAGTTCGGCCGAACTGCAGGATCACGGCTCAATGCAACCTCGACCGTTGTCATAGCGCCGGCCGAAAAGCCGATCATGCCAATGTGCGTGCGATCAAGGGTATATTGCCGCGCATGCAATCTTACGTAGCGGATCGCCTGCTCTGCATCGGCAAGCGCAATCGCTCGGCGCAAGCGTGTCGCATTTGCGAAGTCCTCAAGCGTTTCTCCGAACGTTTCACCTTTCTGAAGCGCCCTTACCCTATATTTTAGGACAAACGCGGTGATGCCCTTGCTCGCCAACCAGCGGGCGGTCTCGAGGCCATCAACGTCCCAGGCGAGCGCTCGGAATGAGCCGCCGGGCAGCACGACGATTGCAGCGCCGTTCGCGTTGGACCTGGCAGGCCGGAAGACCGTAAGAGTTGGGACGGTTACATTGGTGATGACGTGGACTTTGCCGACGTTCGGAAGGCTGACGTCGGCTCCTTCTTCTGGAACCTTCCAGTCCTCGGTTCCTGGTGCGTCCCCGGGCCAAATGCGCATTACCGCTTGAGCCCGGGAAACTGACGGCTCGCGCCCAAGCAAAGGCGCACCGGGCACGATCAGAGCGAAGGGTAGAAGGCGGAGCAAGCGCGTCAAGATACGCATGACTGCAATCCCATTTCGAGCTCACCGGAATGATGCGACCGATGAGCCATGAAGCCAAACGGCCTTCAAAGGTACCGTCTTCTATTCCGAGCACGCGGTGCCCAACTGGGCGGAGACGTTCCGCAGCATTGCTGAACCAACAGCCGGTTCGGCGAGCCAAAAGCCGCAATCGGAAAGTCGGTTCTCGCCCGACAGCACTACCTCCCGTCACGCTTCACATAACGATCGAACCACGCAATCTGGCGCTTAACAACGTCGGCGGCCTGGGTCGGCACGCAGTGGCCCGCGTCGGGGTAGATGACCAGGCTGGTCGGCACGCCCTGACCTTTAAGCGCGTTCCACCATTCAACTGATTGGGTCGGAGGCACTTCAATGTCGCGCTCGCCGACGTAGATGAAAGTCGGCGTCTTGGCCGACCGAACATGATATACGGCCGAGGCGTCCTCATAGATCTTGGGATCATCATACGCCGTTTCGCCGAAGAACGGCAGCATCCAAGTGTTGATGCCGTTAGTCCCGTAGTAGCTGATCCAATTGGACAGCCCCGCGCCCGCCACGATCGCTTTGAAACGATTCGTCTGCGTATTGGCCCACATCGCCATGAACCCGCCGTAGGAGCATCCGGTCAAGCCGAGGCGGCCGTCGTCCACAGGCGCGATCTTCTCGACCGCATCGATGCCGGCAAGAATGTCGCGCAGATCGCCACCACCGAAGTCGCGCTTGTTGGCGGCCGTGAACGCCTCGCCCTGGCCATAGGAGCCGCGGGGATTGGGCAGAAAGAGGTAATAGCCCGCGTCCTCGGGCGCGCTCGATATCCCTTTTTCAACGAAGCGAGGTGTGTTTGCCGCGGAAGGCCCACCGTGCACCGAGACAATCATCGGTGCTTTCCTGGTTGGGTCCACATGAAGCGGAGAAAGGAGCCAGCCTTGGATGCGATATCCCTCGTTAGTCCATTGCACGCTCCGCGCGCCAACCGCTGGCGGAACGGCGTCGTTGTCGTGGGTGAGTTGGCGAGGCGCTGCCGCGAGGCCAGCATAGATGGCTGGCGCGTGCGTGAAATCCTGGACGATCGTCGCTACCATTGCGCCGGCTGCGTCCCAGGCAACCTTGCCGTCTCCGGCCGCCAGGCTGACGGGCATGGCAAACAGCGGTCGAGGCCCGCGACCCGGATCAATCGCCATGGCGCCCATCCTGTCGTTCTGCAGCGTCGCTGCCCGTAGCCCTCCGCGGGTCCATGTGAGCGAAGTAAAGGTGACCGGCTGGCCTCTGGTGATGTTGACGGGATCGCCGCCGGTAATCGGCACCGTCCAGACATCACCGCCAATCGAACCGAAGTCGCTCATCAGGCCGCCGATGTAGGCGACCGTCTTCCCGTCAGGAGAGACCCGGGGCATGTTGAGCTGGGTCGCGGGTCTGGCAATGCTGGTCACCGCACCGGTCGCCGCGTCGACCCGGTCAAGGGTCGCCACCCACCAGTTGGCATCGCCATTCCCGAGCGCGGAGGTCACCACGAGCGCCGAGCCGTCGGGTGACCAGTCATATTCGTAGATGTAGCGGCCTGCAGGGGAAAGCGGAGTGACTGCGGCTGTCGGCGTAGCTCCGACCGGAACGATCGCGAGCCGCTGCTCGTCATTTGCAACGCCGATCTCGCCGATCTGGCGGGCGCCGGCCTGGGTCGCGCCGGTCTCCTTCGTCGCACCCAGCGTGACCAGCATGGCGATCCGCGTTCCGTCCGGAGAGAAGCGCGGAGTTGAAGCCAGGCCCGTGACAGTGGCCACCGTGCTGACTGCCGCGCCGCGTGCCAGCATCAGCGTCGCTGTACCCTTATGCTGGTCACGCGACAGGAAGGCGACCGCGTTGCCCTGAGGTGCATAGGCCAAGCCCGAGTAGGTACAGCTCGAACACGGGTCGATCCGCCGCACAATCCTGCCGTCGCGGGTAGAGCGGATCACGACGACACTGTGGGGGGCCGCATCACCCTCGAGCGATGCCACTTCTAAGCCCGAGGGTGAGAGCGTCAGGCCGCCATAGCGGTGAGTTGCTGCCTGGCACGGGGCGAAGGTCACGCAAGCAAGCAGGAGAGCGGAGATCGAGCGCATCGTGGGTCCTCAAGGCCCGCCTGGATCGCACGAGCGTAAAAGGTTGGATATGTTCGGTTCTTGCCCCTGTCTACGGGATCGAGTTTGTTTCGACGCGATCGCGAAAGGGCGTGCCGCCGACCCGTCAGCGGAAAGCCGGTGGAGATACTGCACGTCGCTGAAGTAAGAATAACGAAGCATTCGCGTCTCATCCTCCTGGGGGAAAGCTCGCTCTTCAAACGTCTGTGTTCGCCAACATGGCCCCGGAAAGCGGAGCGTCCGCTGCAAGCCACAAGCGCACGGGCACCTTGCCACGGCCTCAGAGGCGCTTGGCAGCGAGTACCACGCGCCCGACAATGTTAATCTCGTCGGCATGACAATCATAGGGCGAGTAGAGTTTGTTATCGGAGTGAAGCCGGACCTGCGGCGGATCACCTGGAATAACCGTCACTCGTTTCGTGACGAGGCCTGTGCCGTCCCAGAGAACGTAGATGCCCGGAGGTGAGGGCGTCTTATGACTGGTATCGACCATAATGCGGTCGCCGTCGGACAGCGTGGGCAACATCGAGTCACCAAGGACTGAGATGACGCGCAACTCGTGCGGCGAAGCTCGGAGCTCCTGCTCGATCACCCGTGCCGAGAGCGGCCACACTCCAATTTGCTGCGGTTGATCGTCGTTGAGGGCGCCAGCACCCGCAGCAGCGCGAACATCCACTTCAGGGATCGGCACGAGATCGTTTTCGAGCCGTTCATCGTCCGTCTGTCTGACTGCCGACTGGGCTCTTCGAGTAGATCTGCGCGCTTCCCGGGGCAGCGCATAGCTGTGTTCGAGCTCCTGCTCGTCAACTCCGAGGAATTGCGCGAGCGCCTCTCGTGTGTCGTCGGACAGCGACCTGGGCGTGCCCCGGAACAGGAACTGCTGCATGTAGGCAGAATTCTTTCCTATCGCTAGCGAAGTGGCCTTCATGTCCTGACCGGATTTCTGAATCAGCTGCAGGACCTTGAGCCGCACCGGGTCTAGTTGCATTCCTTTTCGCTCCTCTACGCGGGCCTTCTCTGCCAGCGAAAACAGGATTGCACAACAGGAAACCTGCCGACACAATCCTCTCATGAGCATATATGATTCCTTTCGCCGGCAGATCGAGGAGTATCTCCTTGCAGCCGACATGACGGCGAGCGACTTCGGCCGGCTGGCCGTGGGCGACAGCGGATTCGTTCTCGAGGTGCGCCGCGGGCGATCTCCGCGCGTCGTCACCGTAGATCGTGTGCTGACCTGGATCGAGAACAACCCGCTTCCCAAGGACCAGCCGCAATGACGAACGTCACGCATCTCCACCAGGTGGAGCTGGCGCGCCGCTGGAAGCTCAGCCCGCGCACGCTGGAGCGTTGGAGGTGGCTGGGTCAGGGGCCGCAATATGTGAAGATCGGCGGGCGCGTCGTGTACCGGCTTGAGGACATCGAAGCGCACGAAGCCAGCAACGTCCGCAGCAGTACAAGCGCAACGGCGCGGCCGTGAGGCCTCTCGCCGGCACTGACCTGCGGGCTCGCTGCGATGCCATTCGTCAGAACGTGTCGCTGTCGAGCCTGGCCGGCAGGTCATTCAAGCTCCAGCGCTCAGGCCGCGAGTGGAAGGCCTGCTGCCCCTTCCATGCCGACCGGACGCCGAGCTTCACCATCTATGCCGATGATAGCCGCTTCATGTGCTTCGGCTGCGGCGCGGAGGGTGACGTGCTCGACTTCGTCATGCGTCTGCACGGTGTGAGGTTGTCCGAAGCCATGGAAATGCTGGGGAGTGAGCTAACGGGGGAGGCGCACCCGAGGCCTGTGACCGCCGCAGCTGTATGCGACCGGTCTAACGAAGCCTCTGCCATCTGGAATCGCGCCCAGCAGGCTGCTGGTACCACGGCCGAGGCGTACCTGTTCTCGCGTGGAATCACCATTCCTGTCCCTGACAGCATCCGCTTCGCTGAGCTTCCGCTCGGTCGGAGAGCTCTGATGCCGGCCTTGGTTGCTGCGGTGTCCACGATGGACGGTCAGGTGAACGGCATCCAGCGCACATTCCTGTCAGCCAATCCGATCGGCAAGGCTCAGCTGCCAGGTGGCAAGGTCAAATTCTCGCTCGGCCGGGTGCTTGGGGGAGCCATCCGTCTTGGTCCTGCGGCTCGTTCGCTCGTGGTCACCGAAGGCTTGGAAGACGGGCTGACGCTCATGCAGGGCCTCGGTCGCTCAGTGTGGGTTGCGGCAGGAGCAGGCATGCTTCCCCTTATGCAGCTGCCGGAGAGCGTCCGTGCGGTCGTAATCGGGGCTGACAACGACGCCGCAGGGCAAGTGGCCGCCAACAAGGCAGCTGATGCCTTCTCCGCGTCCGGGCGGATGGTCCGCATCATGCGCCCGGAGCAGGTCTACAAGGATTTCAACGCGCAGCTGCTCGGGCACGGCGGATGACTTCGGTCCTGCTGCGGGAGCAGCTTGCATCGGCGGAGTTGCGCGGTGAACCAAACGGCCACGCAATCCAGGCCACACCATTTGCTTGGCGCGACCGGCGGTCCATCCCGCAACGGCCATGGGTGTACGGCCGGTGGCTCCTGAGGGGCACGGTGACCGCGGTGGTGGCGCCAGGTGGGGTCGGTAAGTCGTCACTGGTCGCGTCGATGGTCCTGTCGCTCACAACCGATCGGCCAGTGCTCGGCGTGCAGGTCTGGGGTGGAGCCAAGCGCACCTGGTACTGGAACCTCGAAGACGACCGTGACGAGCTTGAGCGACAGCTGCAGGCAGCCGCATTGCTCCATCAAATCGGTCCGGACGACTGCGGCGATCGGCTGTTCCTGGATAGCGGCTTGGAAGGAGCGGAACTCTGCATTGCCGAAGACGGGCCGGCAGGGTGTCGGATACGCACGCCTGTCGTCGAAGCACTCGCGGACGAGCTCAGCGCCCGCAAGATCGACGTGCTGATCGTCGACCCGTTCGTGTCATCGCACTCGGTCGGCGAGAACGACAACGGCGCTGTCGACGCTGTAGTGAAGCAATGGGCTAGGCTGGCCAAGCGATCCAACTGCTCCATCGTTCTGGTGCACCATACGCGCAAACTCCACGGGCAGAAGGTAACGGCAGAAGCCGCGCGAGGCGCTGTTGCGCTCACCGCCGCAGCGCGGGTGACGTTGGTGCTCAACCGCATGGACGAGCAGCAAGGCGTCAGTCTCGGGATCGACGATGAGGAAGAACGCCGTCGGTTGTTCACCGTGCAGGACGACAAGCACAACCGGGCACCGGCGGAGAAGGCTCGATGGTACCGTTTGGCCTCAGTGGAGCTTGGCAACGGGGAAGGACTTGGTGACAACGTCGGCGTGGTGACGTTGTGGACCCCGCCTGACACGTTTGAGGGCGTTCGCCTCGACCACTTGATCCGGGTTCAGCAGAGAATGGGACAAGGCTCGTACCGCGAGAGCTACCAGTCCCCGGAGTGGCTAGGGCATCTCGTCGGGGACGTGCTTGGGATCGACCCGCAAACCAAGAGCTCAAAGGCCAGGCTTCGCCGCATCATCTCGGAGTGGATTGAGAACGATGTGCTTCGGGTGACTGAGGGCAAGGACGAGCGCCGCAAGCCCGTCAAGTTCGTAGTCGTGGGTCGGTCCGCACTTGATAGTGCTCCACCTGATTGAGTGGAGCGGAGCACACCGGAGCAGTGGAGCGCCGAGATCTGCTCCACCACCACCCCTGTAGGGGTGTGGGGTGGAGTGGAGCGGAGCAGGCGATGCTCATGCGAGGTGGAGCAGGTTGGAGCTGGAGCAGCCCCTGAAGGGGGGGGGGGAGGTCTGAAAGTCCACAGCCTTCAAGCGGGAAACCGCTGGGTCCCTTTCTTTTCACAAGCGCGAAATTGGAAGGGGGGGAGGGGGAAAGGTCAGACTTGCTTGCTGAAGGCCGATCCTACTCGCCCGGGCGTATCGTTCAGACGGACTCGTCAGGGGCAACGGTGATCTTTCCAGTAGCGCTGCCATCGTGCCGCTGTGCGGGACGCGACCATGGGGCGGCTTAAGTCTACTCCTGCCCGAGTCGTGCACCAGGCTGTCGTCCGAGAACGGCCAGCGCTACCTTCGGGTTGCAGCGCAGGGGCGCCCCCGGCGAGCTCGCCTGGAGCCCAGTCGTCCTCAAACCCACATCGGCTGCAGGTAAAGCGTACATCGGCCTCGATCTTCTTGAGATCTGAAAGGTGCTTCGGATGGCCTACCATGACTGCCATATGCAAACGAACAAAGCAGGTACACCAGCGATGTCATCGGCGGACGCGCGCAGTCAGCAATCCTTCGATCTCTCCGTCAGCAGCCTTCGACATGGTTGCTGGGCCTCCGAACGCTCACGAGAAACTGAAAAGGTGGGTCATTCATGTTATAAGCAGGGAAGAGATTAGGCGCTTGGCTGCGCACCAGCTTTGGCTGGGAGGGCAGGCTTCGCGCCAGTAGGTGACGGTTATGCGTGCGTCCCTCACCAACGTTCTGTTCCTCTCAGAACCTAAGTTTCATAGGGACGGATCAAAGAAGGAGTGAAGGTGGCAGAACCTGAGATTGCCCATGAAGGCTGGCCTCTGACTTCGAGGCAGATGGAATGCCTTGAGCGCTTCTGGCAGCGTAAGAACGCCAAGGAGATCGCACTCGACCTCGGCATTTCACACGAGACTGTAGAGATCCACCTCAAGAGGTGCCGGCAGCGGCTCGGCACCGCGACCTCCATTGATGCCGCCCGCATGGTATTCGGCGATCACGAGCAGGTAACGGTCAGACCGTATTACGATCCAACGGGGATACCCGCCCATGACGATCCGCTTCAGTTGGGCGCCACCCCAACAGCGCAACAATCGTTCTGGAGGGTGGCTAGCGAGCAGGCCCCGATCAATCGGTTCGGTGCTGTGGCGACTCTGGCGATAATCCTGGCAGTCGCCGTCGCTTCGATCGGCGCTGTGGCCTTGCTGGTTGCAGCAAGCCAGGGAGTCGTTCAGCTTGGGAGCGCCATGGGTTTCTAGCCTCCGTCAGAGTGTGCGTGCGCACCATAGGAGACTACCCAGTGCTTAATGCTCGCCACAAACTCGCTCAAACAGTTGCCAACGAACTGCTCCCCGCGGAGAGGGATGTTGACGAAGCCATCCTGCGCAGCTCGCGCTTGGCGATTGCCGTGGTTGAAGGTCGTAGGACCCTCAAGGTGGCGCTTACCGCTGGTCAGCAAGGACTTGAGCTTGTCACGCAAGCGACGGCCAGCCTGGTTCATGCCCGTGGCTTGCTCGCGGAGGCACATGTGGCTTTCCGTCAAACCCAGTCCGAAATCGGACTCGATGCCTTCTCGTACGGAGACATGGGCGAATGCCCGCCCGCCAAGGGCGAACTCAAAATCGTCGAAGCGGCCTGAAGGACTAGTCAGGCAAGAGCGCCGGTCGGATCACCCACAATGATCCGTCTCGGCCTCTTCCTGGCTGCCTTTATCCTATGCGCGATCTACGCATTCAAAATGGGCGGGCAGCCGGAGCGTGCCGCGATCACGGCTCAGGGTTTTGCTCTGATCATCACTTTATCGACAGAACTATTACGCGGCTCCGTAATTTTTTCTTTCCTGGTTTGGGGCTGGCTCGTGGCGGACACCCTGCTCATTTTCACACTAATCGCACTTGCTCTGCGGGCGAACAGATTATGGACCATGGCGCTGGCTGGCCTTCAGCTAGCCGCGATTTTCGCTCACATAGCGAAGGCTCTGTACCCGCAACTTCCGCCACTTGCTTACGCCCTTTTCCTGCAGTTCTGGGGCTGGCCGATGCTGGTGTGCACGACGGGAGGAACGCTGAACCATCAGAGCCGAGTACGTCGTGGCGTGTCGCAGGCAGATTGGAAGCCGGGGATCAGTATGTTCGCTGGTCAGACCGAAGCCCTGAACGTTCCTACGCCGAGGTCCTAAACTATCGCGCTGTCCTGAATTCCAGAAAGAAGGTTGCCGACTTCGTTCGCAATTTTCCAACGACGGGAAGTTACCTACGCGTCTTGTTCGTAGATGGCGATTGTGGCCTCATTGATAGCGCTTTGCTGGCAAGCAGCGATGGTGGCGTGCTCGCAGTTGACGGACGTAAATTACTTGAGGACGCTTACCTGATTGGTGCTCCGGGATACATTTTGGTCAGGGGTATTGCAAGCTCAACCGCCCGCCTCTCGATGCGCGAGCTCGATATGGCCAAATCATTGCGCGCTCTTTCCGAAAGCGTGAATGTATTTCTCCTCGATTACATCGTCATCGACGGATCAGGCGAGAAAGGCCTTTTCGCCCTTCGAGACGCGGATCGATTTATGGATGATTAGCCATCTCGCGCACGGAGCGACTACGCAACCAGCTAATGGACAGAAACTCGGCCCAGTTCGGGCGCTTAATCTAGCTCCACTTCAACAAGGATCTTGGGGGGATGCGGTCGATCAGTGCCGCTACGACAAATGGGGCCAAATGATGATCTGCAGGCAGCAGCAGCCGAAATCCTTCGCATGCGCCGCCGACGAGAAAGTGCCATGCCTCCACGGCTTACCGACGAGGCTGTTTGGGATATCTTGTTGGTAGCGTTCACCTCCCCGAACGAGGTAGTCCAAACCAAAGAACTCTGCGCATCATCTAATCTAGCAGATACAACAGCATTCCGCTGGATATCCGTGCTTGAACGTGAAGGCTTGCTCGAAAGGGCTGTCCACCCAACCAGGACAGACCGTCGAGCCATTTTCTATCGGCTAACGTTTGCCGGCCGAGGATATGTTGAACACGCCCTACAGGCGATCCTACGTGATTAGCAGTACCTCGGTAAATGAGAACGAACCATTACTTTAATGGGCGTCACTGACGTATCTTGCGGATGCAGTCCGCGAGACCGAGCAGGGTGGCGGCAAGACCACCCTGCTGATAGTTGTCCAATCCGCTGATCTCAGCCAAAGATCGGTATGAAGCACGGCATGAAGTTGCGGAATGGATTATCGTGGCCGAGTGTGCGATCAAGCATGCATCTTTCCGGTCCTTTGCCGTCCCAAAAGCTTGCATGGGCTGGCGCGACAGGAACGGCGGCCATCAAGGACAATGCGGCGGCTCCAAGCAGGCGGGACTTCTTCATGTTTGTTAGCTCCTCTTCTTCCGAGGGCGCCACACTGTCTGGGACCACTTTCTTAAGTTTTACTGGCCGCGTCGATGTGGACCGAATAACCCAGCGTTGATCCGCTTCGGACCAGTCTGCTCTTTGCGTGAATCACTTAGGAGGTGGGATTTGGTGGCCTGCGGCGCAAAGGAGCGATTTCCTGGAGGGCACCAATGGCCTGCAGCCGCGCTGGATGCTTGATCTAATAATTCGGAATCCGGCGATGCAGCCGATTGCCTCTTAATTCTTCCATGAGCGCCAGCCGCAGTTGCTCCACAGGCGCTCCTACGTTTGCTCCGTAGGAATTGAACTGCTGCGGTGTGGCCTTGTTCTGTCCCGCCACGTGTATCGCTGCGACGATTGGATCGCCCTTCGAGTTGGTAGCTGTGATCGGCCCACCACTCGCTCCTGGCATCAAGCCGCAATCGTGTAACCAGCTGCCCGAGTTGTAGTAGCGCAGGTGGCAGTTCGGATCGCTCTTTAAGGTTGGCAAGGTTTGGGTGCCAAGGGGCGAGAGCATATCGACGGGATAACCAAGGGACTGACAGCGTGGCCCTCCGAGCTGGAATTGCTGAAGCTCGTATCGGCCAGCGCTAGGGTAGGCATATCCTTTGGCAGGCACTTGTTTAGGCACAATAATGCCCAATCGCCTCTCCAGTCAGGCTGCGGTTGAGCCATCGGGGCTGCACCGCGCGCGACTCCGACGGCCGGCCGCCAAGACCCTTGATGCGGAGCCGCGTGAAGTCGGTGAGACCATCACGCGTTACGACAACATGCTGCGCAGTTCCTGCATAGCGCCGATTTACGATGAACGCCGTACCTTGGTTCAATCTTCCCCTAGCCATTACGACCGCCTCAGCCAGGTGGCTTGGCACCGAACCAGTGCGATCGTCAGCTCCGTAGATTGCAGCAACCGTCGGGCTGCCGACGAGAAGAAAGAAGGAAGGCAGGAGCTTGTGCATGCCCCATCTCTGGGCATACTCAAGAGTTCGTAGAGCCTACCACATGATCCATAATGGGCTTATTTTGAAGCTGTTGAACGCTGCCTCTCTGAACTCACAATCCTTGCAGCAGCTCAGACTCCATCCATAAACGCATTTTGGTGAAACCCTCAGTTGTGAGCGCAACGTACACTCGACGAGCGTCTGTGCGATCTGGTTCTCGCTTGATCAGGTTGCGGCGTTCTAAAGCCGCTAACCAACGAAGGGCCGTCGAATGCGGGATGCCTGCGCTGCGACCAACAACCGAGGTTGGGTTGCGCTGCTGGGTAAGATCACAGACGAAGATGTCTAGCATCATGTCCCAAGCTGGATCAAAAAAGAGATCCTCTCCCAACGCTTCTATCCGCAGCCGACGAAGCTGCATCACGGTCTTAGCTTTCCGAAGTAGATCGGAACTAGCATCGGGTATAGAACCATCGCGTCCCAAACCGGCACGGTTGAAACTTTTGGGATCAGAGTCAGGTGCGTTTTGAGTTACAGCGCGGCAAAAGCAGCACTTACAGTCTTGTGGGGTACCCTCAGTGGCACTTGCGCCGGATGATAGAAGACGAGCGAGATCAAGTGGTTGATGCATACTCATTAACGACCCGTTCGATTACAAGCACCGAGCCCGCCTTTGCTAATCTAGAACGTTGCTCGCTGGGAACGCCCCTTTAGAGGTATTTCATCCATAGTGGAGGCAATTGAAGGCGTGGCGATTACCCTTAACAGGTCACAGATGAAGACATTTTGCGAAACGATTTCAGATCAGCCAGGTTGCCGCTCCAGTTGGCTATGAACGATTCTGGAGAGGGGACGGCGGTCACGTCCGAGGCGAGCGACGACAAGGCGCATCTCGCCCTGCAATTGCTGCAGCAGGCGCTCTGCATCGTTGACGAGTATCTCGACGATGGCGTTCTCGGGGCGAAACTCAGCGATTGCGTTGAGCGGCTTCAGCGATCGATGGAAGCTCCGCAACCGATTTCCAGCTCATCGACTGCAGATGCTTCGCGTACTGATTGAAGCGCTTGAGTTTCAAGTTTGAATTTGCCACTTCTGACTCGTTCGGCGTGTCGAACAGGAGGGCGTCATTTCCCCCCCGGACTGGCGCTCTCCATATAACGATATCGCTCGGCTGACGCGAGGCCATGGGCGCTTAGGGCAACGGGGTTGAAAGCCTCGGCTTATTCAGAACGGGATTGCTCATGCGGCCACCCCAGTACGCGGGGCAACGCGTGCACAATGCTGCACTAGGCTTGCAGTCCACGTTTGACCGCTAGCGTGATCAATCTGGCACGATTAAAATCATATGATTGCCTTCGGGAACGTAGCGGAAGATCGTCCCGCCATGGCGGCAACTGACGTCCGAAACCGGGTCCAACCAGCGCTTCCCTTCCTGCACTCGGAACCTTCCCTTAGGCAGAGTCGCGCAAAGCTCACCTGACTCGCGGATCCATACACGGGGCGCGACACTTACTCTTATCGAGATTGTAGCTTGCGAGTTCCCGTCTCTGGCTAGTTGTGCAAGCGCTTGCGACGGGAAGAGCGCCATCACTGCTCCCGCGAAGGCGGTCGCGTACAGATTTCGGGGCACGTCAGAGTCTCCAGCTCAACCCGTTGCGAGCCATCAGCCGATGGCGCTAGCTTGAATGCATCTCGCCAAGTCCTTCAGAAGCACGACTTCGTTGAACGACACTCCTGCCTGGTTGCCATTCTGCCAACGGATCTGGGCACCTAACGTGCCTAGGCCAGGTATTCCGAGCTTTATGGATGATTGAAGGACCTCCGGGTCCGCTAACGTTAGTCCGGCTCCCCGCGGCGAGACGTTGACCATGGTCCCAGCTGAGACGGAAGCTCCGCTTCTCACAAGAACCTTGGTGCTGGTGCTCAGACGAGGTGCTCGAGCACCGTTTACCGGCCCGCAAAGAACTGCTTCAAGTTCGGTTTGAGAAAGGGGAGAGTGGAACTGTATGCCGGTTTGGTGGCCCTTCTGCCACGCAACTCTACCGCTATAAGTATGACCGCCACGCAGTTTGATAGTAAGTTCTTTTGATGCCGGCACTTCGCCGAACATACGGACGTTAAGACCACCTGCGCCGAGATTTACAACTAGCCCAAGTTGCGCGTGCTTCGTAGATTCAATCAACCCAAGTTGAAGAACTAGCGAGTGTCGCTCAACCCTCCTGCGTTCACGTGAGAATTCTTCTAAGATCTCAGCAACGTTATCAACTTGCATGAAAAGCCTCCACATTTGTGGCTTCTATGTTGGCTCTCGTTTAGGAGGTTTTACCTCTTACTCCAAAATGGATGTATCGGACAGATACTGCCACAGCTGCATCGCTATTAGGCAGACACTCTCATCGCTGTTGCTGAAGAGCTACGAAGGGCTTTGTCGACGTAGAGCGCTTCGTCTGCGATCTCGAGCAGCCGAAGAAGTCCTAGACCGTCGCCATCGGTCGTAGAGAATCCAGCACTTACACCAACGATCACTCGCTGGCTGCCGAGGTCGTAAGGTTCGGACACTACCTTCTTCAATCTCCTGGCCATGAGATCGACTTGGTCCCGATGCTCAACATCGGGTTGGAAGTAGACGAACTCGTCTCCGCCCAAGCGGATCGCCAATCTCTCGTTGCTGAACCATGCCCCTAAGTCGTGCTGCAACTTGGGTGAGAAGCATGTCACCAACTAGGTGACCGTAGGCATCGTTGATAGGCTTGAAGCCGTCCAGATCGAGGCAGTGGATTGCCACGTTCCGTTCTCGCCCGAGTTCGATTTCCCTCTGGTAGGCGTCTTGGAGCGCAACGCGGTTGGCCAAGCCCGTTAACGGGTCAGTTCTTGCCATCGCTGAAAGCGTGTATCTGAGTTCTATGGCGTCAACTGCACCTTTGTAGCGCGACAGAACACTCGTGAAACTGCCGACTAGCAGTGCCAAGAGCATCCCGGCCAGCAGCAGGCGAGGAGCATCCCCAATTGCCAGCGCCACTAGAACTGAGGGAAGAACGGCTGCGAGTAGGGAGGGGTAAGCGATCCATGGCCGCAGTGAGACGTTAGCAGCCGCCCCTGCCGCATAACCAACAATTAGCGCTACAAAAAGAGGTTGTTCTGCAGGTTGGCATTCCACCATACCGGCCGCTGCGAACAGGCCAAGCACTGAAGCGAAGGCAAGATAGATATACCCGAATGCGATCTCGATGCGCTTCGCACTACTATAAACTGGCGTAGCCTTGATGAAGCTTTGGCGCAGCAGGTAGAATAACATTGGACGCGCAAACGAGAGCACGATGCCGAGTGCGCCTAGGTACCGCATACTCATATTCGGGTGATTGCTTGAACAGAGCACGGCTGCCAGCGTGAATAATATGCTCATGATGAGCATAGGCACGGAATTGTCGAACAAGCTCCGGACCAACTCGATCCGCGTAGACCTTGACACGTCTTCGACGTTTGCAGAGCGGCTGGGCATATCAAAACGCTACAGCAGTGGTATCGCTGGCAGCTTACCCAAAGGTCCAGAGTGGACCATTTAGTTTTTGGGAGCTCCGCCGGAGTCTGCACACTACCTGTTGCCAGTGGGCAGCAGGATGGTGGATGGTTTGAGGCGAGGGCACCCGATTGTGGATGCTCTCGCCAATATCTTGCGAAGGGAGCTGGCCCGCACCGTGCACTCTCACGTCGCCGCTCGAGGGGCCAGGCGATTGCCCTACGATTGCCACCAACCAGGTTCGACTACCCGACGGTGGTAGATAGGTCAGCCATAACGTCGTGATCGCCCTTGCGAGATTGCGCACGTTGGTAACGGGTCCCCCACCTGCCGCTGCTGGGCCAGGAAAGCCCCACTTCATTACCTCCAGCACCAGCTCTTCGCCTTCAGCTCGGAGCACAGGCGCTGATCGGTTCGGATCGATATAATCAAAGCTCGGCAGGTTGGCCGTGTCGCCGCCACGGAGGGGCCCAAACGCGCCTCGAAGTTCTCGACCGACGCGATTATGGTATCAAAGTTGCACATGGGGGCTGGCTTATAGTCCGACTCGAATGTCCGCTATGGTTCGGAAGCAGACATAAGCCAGGTAGCGGAACGAGTGTCTGTTTCCCGACTTCAATTCCGAGAAGAAGACGGGCCGCTGCCGGCCACTTCCAGACGTCGCTTGGACTTAGAAGCGCGCCTATGCGAAGTCCTGCGTAGAGCGCCAGCAGCGCAGTTGTTCTACGATGCAGTGGGACCGCTGCGGAGACGATATGGAAGCCTGGCCAGCCGATCACGTGGAGCGATGGTCGCTTGAGCGGCTGATCCCTTTCGCCCGAAATGCGCGCACCCACTCGTCCAGCCAGGTCGACCAGATCGCCGCCTCGATGCGCGAGTGGGGCTGGACCAATCCGATCCTGGTGGATGAGGCCGGAACCATCATTGCCGGTCATGGGCGGGTCCAGGCGGCGAAGAAGCTGGGCCTGTCCGACGCCCCGGTGATGGTCGCCTCCGGCTGGTCAGAAGCCAAGAAGCGCGCCTACGTCATAGCTGACAACCAGCTGGCCCTGAACGCCGGCTGGAACGAAGAACTGCTCGCGGCCGAGCTGACGGACCTGCGCGACCTCGCATTCGACTTAGACCTGGTGGGGTTGAACGCGAAGGAGCTGTCTCGACTGCTCGGCGCCGGCGAGGCAGTGGACGGTGAGGACGAGGTCTCCGCCGTGCCGGAGCAGCCGGCGTCCAGGCCAGGTGACCTGTGGCTACTTGGACCGCACCGGCTCCTGTGCGGCGACGCTACCGACGCAGGTACATTTAAAAGGCTGCTGGGGACTGTTCGCCCGCACCTCATGGTCACGGATCCACCTTATGGTGTCGAGTACGATCCTGCGTGGCGTAACCATGCTGGCACTTCCAAAACTCGGCGCACGGGCAAGGTCCTCAACGACGACCGGGCGGATTGGCGCGAGGCGTGGGAACTGTTCCCAGGCGACGTTGCCTATGTGTGGCACGGGGCTCTGCATGCCGGCACCGTAGCTGACAGCCTAACAGCTTCAGGGTTCGACATCCGAAGCCAGATCATCTGGACCAAGGAACGGCTGGTGCTGAGCCGTGGCCATTATCACTGGCAGCACGAGCCTTGCTGGTATGCGGTCCGAAGCAGCGGCAATGGTGCCTGGGCAGGTGATCGCAAGCAGACGACGGTATGGCCGATCTCGTCGAAGGCGCAGGATGCCGAGACAATCCACGGCACTCAAAAGCCGGTCGAATGCATGCGCCGGCCCATGCTTAACAACTCCAGCATCGGTCAGGCGGTGTACGAGCCGTTCATGGGATCGGGCACGACCCTCATCGCGGCCGAAACCTGCCAGCGCACCTGCGTCGGCATCGAGCTCGATCCTGCCTACGTGGACGTGACGGTTCAGCGCTGGCAGCACCTCACGGGCGACAAGGCAACCCTCGACGGAAACGGAGCCGACTTCGACACCGTTGCTGCCGCGAGGAGCGCCAGCGCGTGAGCCGTTCAGCCGACCCGATAGATCCGGCCGCGGTCCGGCACCTTCTCGCTGGTGACCTTCAGACCGAGCTTCTTACCGATTACGCCGGACAGAGCGCCTCGGACGCTGTGCGGCTGCCAGCCTGTCGCTTCCACCATGTCGTTAATGGTCGCGCCTTCAGAACGTCCAAGCAACCGCAGGAGGGCGTCTTGGCGGCTTTCCTTAACCAGAGCCTGAGTGGCAACAGGAGCGGCCGGAGGGCAAACGGGGGCGGGCGCTTGTCCGGGGCAGGATATAGCCGCGCCGTTCAGAGCCAACTTGCCAGCCTCGGTGGCCTGCAGGGTGAGGGCACCACCCTCCTGGTCATGGCGCCAGACCGTCATCGTGTCGGATGCGGGCACCTCTTGCAGCAGCCCACGCTTGAGCAGGCTCTTGCAGACGTTTCCGACCGCTCCTCCCTTCAGCTTGGCCAGGATCGGGAAGACGCAGAGGTCCTCACGGGTGCAGGCGGGCTCCAGGATGGAGCGCTGGGCTTCGGTGAGCTGCATGATCATCGTTGTCGTCCCTCAGTCGAAGCGTCAGCAGAATCGCGGTGCTTCTACGAGGTCGAGCCCCAAGGATGGGGCAGGGGAGCCGATGCTGGCTCGCTGGCTTGTTTGGACACATGCTCCACTCGTGACCTGAAGCAAGTCGCATCTGAAGCAATTGGGTGATGCGCGGTCGCAAGCCGATCCCGACCCACCTGAAGCGCCTGCACGGCAACCCGGGCAAGCGGCCGATCAACGCGCATGAACCCGTACCTGAGGGTGATCTCCACGCCGCGCCTGCCTGGCTGAGTGACAGCCAGCGCGAGGGCTGGGCGTACGCAATCACCAACTCGCCCCACGGGCTGCTGAAGCAACTGGATCGGTCAATCCTGGCCATCTGGGTGGTGGCTGAGGACCTGCACCGGGAAGCCGCAGAGAAGATCAGCCAGTATGGCCTGCTCACGAAGTCGCCGAACGCCGGCCTGCCGCTGCAGTCACCTTACCTCGCCATCCTCAACAAGCAGGCACAGATCATGCTCAAGGCAGCTGCCGAGCTGGGGTTCACGCCGTCCAGCCGAAGCCGAGTGCAAATCGTGCCGGATGTGTCGGACAATCCGTTCGCCAAGTTCCGGCAGCGCAAGCCTTGGGATTACGCTGGCGAACCAACAGACGAGTTCTTCGACGACTGAAAGGGCGATCGCTCCGCCGGGTTGCCGGCCACCTTTTTGTGGCTGATATTGGTGGAAACCGGAACAGCCGCTTTCGGGCGACCGCCAAGCGATAGAGGACGTTCGTTCATCAACCGTAAGCGACTGCTAAGCGCCCTTCTCGGACGCTCAGCTCGGCTAGGTGGACACCCGTAAGCGGACGTTCGTTCAGCTACAGCTTATGTGCGCTTCCGACCCATGCCAAACAGCGAAACAGAATTCTCGCAGCTCGGTGACGCGGGCCGCCCACGCGGCTAATCGTTATCAGGACGCTTGAACAGGAACCAAGGGCTGACGCACGCGTCCGACTTGTGTGACTAAGTTCATCGAACAGGCCGACGAGATCAACGCCGTCGATAGGCCGGTGCTCACCAGACGCGACAGCTTCGAACGCCGGGTATTCCGTGGCACAGTGATTGTGCTTGCGACAGTCGCGGCGGCGTACGTCCTTTGGGCCTTGGTCGACGTCCTCCTGCTTCTGTTCGCCTGCGCGTTGGTGGCCCTCATCCTTCTGACAATCACCAATGCACTGCGGCGCGGCATCGGCCTGCCGTTCGGCCTGGCGCTCGGACTGACGACATTGGGCCTGCTTGCCCTGCTGGTCGGGGCATTCACCTTCTTTGGTACGACCCTGCAGGGTGAGTTCACCGAGATCGCGCAACGCCTGCCAGTCGCCTGGGGCGAACTGCAGGCGAGGTTGCAAAGCTCACCTGCCGGTGCGGCGTTAGTGGACCGGGCTCAGCGTCTCGCCCCCAGCGGGCAGGTGCTCGTCGCGGGAGCTACCAGGGTCTTGACCGCAGTCGGCGGCGGTATCTCGGGGCTCGCGATTGTGCTTGTAGGTGGCCTGTACCTTGCTGCTCAGCCGCGATTGTACTCGGGCGGACTGCTGCGCATGGTTCCGCATGATTCACGAACGCGCGTGGCGGAGACCTTGGACGCGATCACCGTGTCGCTCCGGAATTGGCTGAAAGGGCAAGGGCTTGGAATGCTCTTCGTCGGCTGCGCGACCGGACTCGGCCTGTGGCTGGTGGGAGTGCCCGCGGCCTGGGCGATCGGGCTGATTGCCGGCCTTGCCGAGTTCGTGCCGTACCTGGGTATCTTGATCGCCGGCATCCCGGCCATCGTTCTTGGCTTCGGACAGGGCACGAACACCGGCCTGTGGACCGTCGGCGTCCTCGTGGTGGTACAACAGGTCCAAGGCAATCTGGTCATGCCTCTTCTTCAGAATAGAATGGTCGACCTGCCTCCTGCCATTACCATCTTCGGCATCATAGCAGCTGGGATCCTCTTCGGCCTAGCAGGCGTTTTGCTGGCGACACCTCTGACGATCGTCATTCTTGTGCTTGTTCGCCAGCTTTACCTTGGCGAGGATAAGCAGGAAGTGTTGGCCAGCGCCGATGCTCCGGCACCACCTGCGCCGTCATCAGCCAAGCCTGGCGACTAGCAATCTTGCGTAGCCGATCCTTGAGCGTGGCCCATTATCGTCCCTTTTTAGCTCGCGAGCGCACAAGAAGGTCGCAATAACTCCCACTCGGACCTTTCACCTATGCCGGCCGTTCCGCGGAAGGTCCGTCTAACAACGTGGTGGGTCTGATTGCTCACAGATAAGTTCCTGTTGAAGCGTCGGCGCGATCGGCTGTCGGCGGAAGCGCTTGGCGCTTTAGAGGACGCGCTGACGGACGTGCGAGTAGTGCCAGCACGGCAGAAGCTCGTCGAGGAAGACGAGACGGTCACGCTAAGCACCTACCTCGTGCACGGCTTTCTGTGCAGGTATGTCGATGGTCGCGGCGGTCAGCGGCAGCTGGTGGCCATCCATATCCCGGGCGACTTCGTCGATCTTCATAGCTTTCCGCTGGAACGGATCGACCACCAGGTCGCCACCATGACCGATGTGACCATCGCGTCCGTCAGGCACGACGCTCTCAACGGCTTGATGGCGCGACACCCCGCATTGGTCCGGTCGCTGTGGTTCAGCACGATGCTGGATGCGGCGATCTCTCGGGAGTGGATTTTCAGGCTTGGTAATCTTCCGGCAATCGGACGCGTGGCGCACTTCTTCTGCGAACTGGGAACACGGCTGTCGATCGTAGATCTCGGTGAGGGCTCGACGTTTGCGTTGCCACTCACCCAAATGGACGTGGCGGATGCTTGCGGGCTCAGCTCGGAGCACGTCAACCGGGTTTTACGTCAATTGCGAGAAGCGCAGATCCTGCTGTTTGCCGACGGGCGCCTCATCATGCAGGACTGGGACAAGGCCAAATCGATCGCCCAGTTCGACCAGGGCTATCTGTACGTGGATGGCGTGACCGACTGATATCTATCAAGCTGGTCGCCCGGAACGGACGCCTGCCGACTTCGCTTACTTGCCCGACACCCACCCGGAGTCGGCTTCTGCAATGGCCCGCCTAGTCCACGACGTTCCCGGAAAAGCGACCACCGAAGGCAGCGTCGTCCTGCTCGATGGTCCGGAAGGGACCGCTCTCTCGCTTACGCCCGCCGCGGCCGAGGAAACCGGCCAGCAGCTGATCAGGGCAGCCGAGAAGGCCCGGCATGCGGAGCTCGTCAAGCGAGGCGAGTCCAATAACTCAGTTCATCAACGGCAAGAAGGATAACAGGGATGGCAACAGGACCAGGTGGCGATCGTGATCGCGAGACACACGGCACGTCGCGCATCGACGAAGTCGGCGGCACGACCAAGAAGAAGACCAACTGGTTGCCATGGATCCTGGCAGCGCTTGGCATTCTCGCGCTGTTGTTCCTGCTGAGCCGCTGCAATCGCGACGAGCGCCGCGTCGAGCCGGCTCCAGTTGCCAACACCGTCGACACGGCCACGGCGACGCCGGACGTATCTGGCGAGACTGCGGCTGCCGGCACTGCCGCCGCGGCCGGTGCGGCCACTGGCAACATCCTCAACGACATGCGGACCTATCTTGCCTCGGGTGAGCAGGCCGGCCGTCGCTTCTCGTTCGACAACATCCAGTTCGCCACCGGATCGGCCGACGTCCCCGCCGCATCCCAGTCGACGATTTCAGGCCTGGGACAGCTGCTCCAGTCCAATCCCAACGCGCGCGTTCGGATTGAGGGCTATGCCGATGCCCGTGGCGACGCCGCTGCTAACCGCGACCTTGGTGCGCGTCGTGCTCAGGCGATCAAGACGGCGCTTACCGGCGCGGGCATTGGCGCCAACCGCGTCGAGACGGGCACTGGGGGCGAGAGCAATCCGGTGGATACCAACGCCACTGCGGGCGGCCGTTCGGACAATCGCCGCACCGACGTCGTCGTCATCGCCAAGTAAGGCGATTAGAACCCTAACAGGAGAGTAGACATGCCCACATTTACCGCCATGTTTGAAAACCGAAAAGATGCCGAACGCACCCAAGCCGAACTGGAGCGGCTTGGCATCATCGATACGGACGGCACGAACGTCCACGATCGGAACAGCCTAGGCTACAGCGGCGATCAGTATTCCAGCGCCAGCAATCAAGGTTTCTGGGGCTCCAACAACTCGCGCATCCCCGACGAAGACCGTCATACCTATGAAGAGGGAGTGCGCCGCGGGCACTATGTCCTGACGGTCAACACCGACGAGGAGCGCGCCGACGAGGTGCACCGGCTGCTCGAGAACTCCAATGCCTGCGACGTTGACGAAAAGGCCTCGTCGTGGCGCAAGGAAGGCTGGACGGCTCCAGCGGCCGGCCTGACCGGTGCGGCCGCGGCTGGCAGCATGGCGCGCGACACGCGTGACACTCGCGACGTTAACGAAGAGCGTATCCCGATCGTCGAGGAGGAGCTCAAGGTCGGCAAGCGTGAGGTGTCACGTGGCGGCGTTCGGGTGCGCTCCTATGTGGAGGAAACGCCCGTCAGCGAGCAGGTTCGGCTACGTGAAGAACATGTCGACGTTCAGCGCCGCCCCGTGGATCGCGTCCTCGGCGCTGCCGAGCTTGACGGTAACCCGTTCCAGGAGCGGAGTGTCGAGCTGACCGAGACGGCTGAGGAGGCGGTGGTCGCCAAGGACGCCCGCATCGTCGAGGAAGTCGTCGTCAGCAAGAACGTCGAGGAGCATGAGGAGAAGATCTCCGACACGGTTCGTCACACGAAGGTGGACGTGGAGCAGCTTGGCGAGAACACACGTGACAGCAAGGACGACGGCTTCATTGGGCGTCGCTGAGGCGATGCGCCGGAGCGACCAATGGTTCGCTCCCGGAGCTAAGTCGCTGTGTCTGATCGGCTTGAGTTGCGTTTTGTGTTTGCCCTGAGGAGTTCCTGTGAACTTTGTAGGGTAAGCGAAGCTGATTAGAGCATCGTTAGAGGAGGCTGCGGAACCCAGATCTGCAGCCTCCTTGTTTCTGCCAGACTGGTTTTGCAGTGCTCAACCATGGCCACCATGTGCATGCATGCACTTAATGACCAAGCCGTTCGTAAATGGCCTGATCACCTGTATGGATGGCAGCAATCTAGCGATCATTGAGTCTCGAGATCCGCTTGAAGGGGGCTCTTCAATGGCCGATCAGAAATCACAGGCTGACAAGTTCAAGGAAGCCGCTGGCGAGCTAGAGACGGACGATGATCCGGAGCGCTTCAAGAAGAGGGTTGGCAGGCTTGTGAAGAAACGCGCCAGCCCAGGAAGCACCCACGAAGCCCGGACGGACGAGCGAGCGCGACAGCGCAAAGCGGCTCAGAAGTCCGAGGATGCTGAGATAGACGACCGCGTGCGGGCGAACCTCAAGGATCACGGAGCTTAACGCTTCCAATCCCCAAATTATGTCGGCTGGGTAAAACGGCTGCTTACGGTAGATTGCAAGCCGGCCCTGAACGTCTGCAAGTGGGTCGAAGTTGTCGTGAGCAGAAGCCGCTCGGCCAAGGCCGGCGGGTCGCCAGAGCACCGGCAAACAGGTTTGGATGCCCAGACAAGGGCGGACGCTAGTGGTTCCACCGTAGCAACGCGGAAAATTGCGCACCGTTAAGCGAACAAGTTGTTGGAACGATGCGCTCGCTTAGGCCTTTCGGACAGGGTTCCTCCCGCAGGTAAGGCCTTTTCAGATGTTCATGCACAACAAGCGCTTGCAGTACACCGTGCGGGTCGCAGAGCCCAACCCGAAGCTGGCTACGATGCTGCTAGAACAGTTCGGTGGTGCCGACGGCGAATTGTCGGCGGCAATGCGCTATTTCACTCAGGGCCTGTCGGAAGAGGATCCCGGCCGCAAAGACCTGCTGCTCGACATTGCCACCGAAGAATTAAGCCACTTGGAGATCATCGGCTCCATCGTGGCCATGCTGAACAAAGGCGCCAAGGCGCAGCTGACGGAGCAACAGAAGGCCGAGACCGAACTCTACCAGATGGTTGGAGCGAGCGGAACCAGCATTAAAGAGTCCATTCTCTTCGGCGGTGGGGCGAGCTTGATGGACTCTGCCGGCGTGCCGTGGACGGCCGCTTACGTCGATAGCCGATCGGAGCCCACGGTCGACCTGCGGTCGAACATCGCGGCCGAGGCCCGTGCCAAGATCGTCTACGAGCGGCTAATCGGCATCACCGACGATCCTGGCATCAAGGAAGCCTTGGGCTTCCTGATGACCCGTGAGATCGCCCATCAGAAGTCCTTCGAGAAGGCGCTCTACTCGATCGAGAACAACTTCCCCTCGGGCAAGCTGCCGGGGATCGAGCCTTATACCGACATGTACGTCAACACGTCTCAGGGCGAGGGCGATATGTCGGGGCCGTGGAACAGCGGTGAGCAGTGGAACGTGGTCAACGACCTCAACGAGGTGCTTCCGGCCGATGCCGGGGGTGATGGAACTGCGTCCGTGAAGCTCGGCGCGGCCGATGGCGCGGCGATGCAGGAGATGATGCTGCGGCTGAAGTCGGATCCAAACTCACAGCCTTTTACCGGAGCTGACCTTGGCGCCGGGCCGGGTGCGGGCAAGGTGACCGACGAGGATGAAGGTGGAGCAACCGACATTCATACTGCCACGAGTGTTGGCGCTAAACTCGCCCCAGCTAAATGACGGGTAAGAGGATGAACAGAGAAGCAAACAGACCTTGGTCTGAAGACGAAGTGCGCCGCGGCGCACTCGTGATCGGTGCAGTAATGGTAGCAGTGGCGTCGCCAGCGTTGCTGAAACTTGGTCGGCAGGCGTACAACCGGTTGGCTGGAATGACCTACCAGGATCGTTTCGATAGCGGTCGCTCGACGGCCGCAGATCCCGCGCGCGGCAAACCGGCTTAGGTCCGCACCCGAGCGGCGGGAGCGGTATGCACGAAGCTGCCATGGCGGGTGGGTGAGCGGGGGTGAGAGCCCGTCACTCTCGCATGACGCGCCCGCTTGTCGGCCGGCGTGCCGGTCATTCAAGTGGAGGTCGCACCCCCGTTCCAACCACTTCTGCGCGGTTGCTACTCGGCTACTGCCGAAAACCGCGGAGAGCCATGACACGCGCCCGGACTAACCTTCTCGAGGGGTCAGCCTTGGGACGAAGCCCTTCACATCCGGGGAACCAAAATGCGAACGTTGGAAATCGGGCTATAAGAAGCTTAAATTGCCGAAGCGGCGAGCTACGTTGACTTCGGGGTAGCTCATCTCGGGTGTGGCGAACGATCGTATGGGCAAGAACTGGAAGGTGTCCTCAGGCCCGGCGAGGAGCTGCCGATTAGTGTGACTTGGCCTGCGGGCAGAGAACGTTCAGTGCCACTCTTTCGAAAGCCTGCGCGAATGCTCAGCGGTAGGTTCTCCTCTGCTTGCCAGCAAATTCTCGGGCAAGATCGCTTGCGCTCTGACCAAGTCTCAGGCTTGCGAGACCGTGCGTAGCGTTCAGCCTCCGCGAATCGGGCGCTGGAGGTTGGTGGAGCTAAACGCTAGCTGTGGGGCATGAGTACGATAGCCCCGCCCGCTCAAAGCCGAAGAAAGCCAATCACTCCCGATAGGTATGAGCGCGTGCTCGCCGCTGGGGCAATCATCTTGCTCCTCGTCGTGTTGACGGCGATTGTTCGAGGGTCGGCGCATTGGCGGGAAGTTCAACCGATCGTGTGGTTTCACCTCGGCACGATCCTGCTGGCACTAGCACTTACTCCCGTTTTGCTGCTCAAGGCGCGGGGCACCGGCCAGCACCGTCAGCTTGGATGGGCGTGGTCTTTGGCCATGTTTTCCACAGCCGCAGGTAGTTTTTTCATCCGTAAAACAACGGGAAGCGGCTGGAGTCCGATCCACGTCTTGTCTGGCCTCACGGTAGTACTTGTTCCATGGCTCGTCATGCGCGCTCGCCGCCACGACGTGCCAGGTCATCGGCGCGGTGTACGCGGCACCGTGACCGGAGCATTGCTCATTGCAGGGTTCTTCACATTGCCGTTCGGACGGATGCTGGGCCGGTGGCTACTCGGCTGAGCCAAAACAAGGAAGCTGTGGGAGCGTGAGACACCAGAGACCCAAGTCCTCCGTTGTGCCTCCCGCAAAAGATCGCTTTGGTCACAAAGGGTCGCTTACCCATCATGATGGCCAGCGGTCCCTTCTGCCACGCTAGGTGAGATGAAGGCTGCACGAGGACCCCTTCGCCTCGCCAGGCCGACGAACGGTTCACCTCAGCCCGAATGCTACCTTGCAACTAGTTCCAGCCTGATCATGAACGAACGACCGCTTATCGGAAGCGGTTAGACGGCGCCTGACGTCCGCAATTGGGTCATTCCAGATGTCTGACCGATCGTGAGCTGCGGCCGAGCTTAAGGCGTCGCAGGGTCACCGGCGACCCCGCCTCAACAACGGCGTGGGTAACCTCGCCGTCGGCGCCCTGCACGAACGTGATCGGTAGACCGATCTCGTCGATCAGGAACTGATGATCGGACATGGCGAGCAGGTCGCTCGGCGGCTGATCCTCGAAGCGACCGACGAGGCGTGAGCCCGACCGAGTAACGGTCAAAGGGCCATATGGGCTCGCGTACCGCCCCGCATAGCGATCGAGCCGCGCAGTGGATACAGCACGAGCGCTCATGGCGATCTTATCGACGACACTGCGTGCGGGCTTGTTCGTCGGATCGCGCGCCAAGGCCGCTTCTGCATCTCGCCGGGCTTGCGATAGGTCGCCCGCCTTGCGCTCCGCCTCGGCAAGCCGAGCGAGTTCACCCGCGTCGCGGGAGCCGCCGGGGAGGCGGCGTAGCAGCGAGGCGGCGTCGGCCGGTTTGCCGCCTTGAGTAAGCCGGTCGGCGGTCTGGATCAGGTCGGCGCGAGGCAGGGCTAAGTCGGCCTGGCGCACTTCGCCCCCATGCACGATACGAACCAGCAGGCGACGCGAAGGGTCAGTGTAGGGCGCGTAAACGCGCACCCAGGCGTAACCGGGCGCATCCACATGAATGACTGGACTAACTACGCTTGGGATGATCGAGTGGCCGTTGGCGCTGTTGGTGAGGATAACCACGCCGCGACTGCCATCGAGCGCAATGGCAGCATAGCCCTGCATCGTGTTGTTATCACCATAATGCCAGGCGAACCGTTCCCCCTTCGTCTGCTCCAGACCCCAGCCGAGGCCCCAACTCATCGTGTCGGAGAGCGGGCCTCGCGGCTTGCCCAGGCAATCGCTGCACCCGCGCTCCAACTTGACCTGCGGACTGAAAACCTGCCGGGCGAGGGTGGGTTCAAGGTCCTGCCCCTTGATCGTCGCCAGCATAAACCGGGCATAGTCGGCGGCCGTGGTCTCCAGCGACGATTGCGCCCGCGCTTCCGGTATGTGGGCGCGCCCGGCGTTCGTGCCGGTGAAGTTGTGGCCGAAGACCTTCGTCGCCCGGTACGTATCCCTCCACACGTAGCTCGAGCTTGCCATCCCGAGCGGCTCGAAGACGGCCGTGCGCATGTAGTCGTTTAGCGGCTGCTTCGTGATTGCCTCGACGACACGCTGTAATAGACCGAAGCCGTCGCCCGAATAACTGAACCGCCCGATGTCGGCTGTGCTGACCTCCAGTTTGCCGCTGCCATTGGGCAAGCCGCCGGTGTGGCTTAGAAGCTGGCGCACTGTGAGCTGCGCCGCCGGTCCTTTCAGGTCGGGCAGGTACCGCCCGACCGGCGCTTCTATGTCGATCCGTCCCGCACTCGCCAGCTTGAGCACGCCGTAGGCGAACACCGGCTTGCTGAGCGAGGCCGCCTCGAACACGGTCGCCTTCGTGACCGGCGCGCCCGTATCCGCGTTGACGGTCCCGAAGCTCCGGACCGCCTCGACCCGCCCGTTGGAGATGATCGCCATCTGCAACCCAGGCACGAGCGCCTCGTGCATAAGTGCCGATACTGAGCCGGCGGGAGTCCGCAGGGCATTTCCGGCCTGCGCCAACGTGGTGCCCGGTACCAAAGCTGCCGCCATGAGCACGGCCGATGCAGTCCGAACGCCGAGAGTCATCGCCTGTTTCCTACAACGCTGCGCGTCATGATCCTCAAGCCGGAGCGGGGCATCGTCAACGCTTTAGCGGTCTGAGATAGCGCTCGGCGCGAAGCACTTCCTTGTAAGGGGATGTCCGCGGAGCAGCAAACAGGAGCTCAAATCGGAAGAACCGGGGCCACGATACGAAGGATGAAGGGAGGACCGGAGTCGGGGAGCGACTAGCCTGCGCTGGACATCCGTTTGTGGGTCTTCTCAGACGTATAGCTTGCTTGAAGGAACGTCCGACCTGCGCCTTGTGCCCACTGAGAGCTGCCGGTCTGCTTACGGCCACGGGAATAGCAGCAAGCCAACGACTTCAGCGCATCAGGTCTACCTTCGCTCTCAAAAGCGGCAATTCGATGCGACTTTCTAGGCCAGTGTCTTTCCACTCGAACAGAGCTCGGCCGACCAGCTGACGCTCTACCGTGCTCCCTATTAAGCGCGATCCGAAGCGGGGAACGCGCTCTTCGGGCGGTGGAGGTCCACCGCTTTCCGCCCAATCAATGACCAAGGTTTGGCCAGCTTTCGCCCACCGGATTGTCACAGTACCAGCGGCTGCTGAAAGAGCGCCATGCTGATGCGCGTTTGAGAGCATCTCGTGTAAGACCAGTGCCAATGGTTGCACCTGCTCAGCATCGATCTGAAGGTCTGGCCCCCCGATTGAAACCCGCGTGTTACCGTAAGGGCGAACCTCGGCTTCAATCAGCTGAGCTACAGGAACACTGCGCCAACGGGCTGAGGAAAGCAGTGCGTGCGAACGCGCTAACGCCTCAACTCGAGCTTGCACGGCCGCCGCATAGGCTTGTGCATCTTCTGATTGGCTAAGCCGAACGATGCCTTGGACCAAGGCCAAGGCATTCTTCGCCCTATGGTCGACCTCCCGCAGCAATCTGAGCTCTTCAGCTTCCAACTCCTGGGCTTGCCGACGTTTGCTGATGTCCTTCTGAGATGCGAAGAAATACAGTAGTTTACCGATATCATCGTGGACCGGGCTGATTAGCAGCTCGTTCCAGAAAGCTGACCCGTCCTTCCGATAATTGCGGAGCTCGACGGTAATTTCCTCTTCGGCAGCAATAGCTTCACGTAATCTGTTCACCTGCCGTGGATCGGTACCTGGCCCCTGCAGAAAGCGGCAATTCCGTCCAATTACCTCCCGCGCGTCATAGCCACTCAGGTCGAGGAACGCCTGATTAGCCAACACTATCGGATTATCGGGCTGGCCCGGATCCGTAACCAGCATCGGCATGCGGGTTCGCTCGACCGCAATCACGGCAAGTTTCTCGCGGTCCTTCATACCCTGGGGTGACGCAGCAGCCGGCGCCGCCACAATCAGATGCTCGGCTTTTGCTTGCTCCGACGTCAATGTTGTGCTTTCTTGTGGGTCCCTGGTTCTGCAAACGAGCGCGTCATGAAGTTTGTTCAGACCCTCAGTCAGAGGCTGTGCTAGGGGATCCCGAAAGCCGCGTCCTATGATCCACCGACGAGACACCGTTCCGGTTTTTAGCGCTGCCGCCACTCGCAGGGGTGCTCAGTTCAGTCCGGGCCTAACAGGACAGAACCCCGAGTCCGCGTAAATCTTGCGTTGCGGCCACGATGATTGCTGTCCGAGAACTTGGCCTCCAAGCCGAACGTCTGGTTGTGGGTCCGGCTGCCATTGAGCCGTACGACGGGCCTAGACGCTCAAGCTACAGCTGGGCGCGATCGGAACCGGCGGTCTTCTGACTGAGGAAGCGCACCGGCTTCATCTGGTGCCGGCATGCCCAGAAGATCATCAAGGTTGGCGCGAAGCCTGTTGGCGGTGAGCGGCACGTCCTTACTGGGGTGCTCACACCCCCTGCGAGGAGCGTCCTAATTCGAAGGCATGGAACGTACGCACTACGGCGCATCACGTTAATCCGGATGCGATTGACCGTCAGCAGTCTCATCACCGTCCGGTTTGCGCCGCAGGCAAACGCACGACCAGTTGCGGTGCTGCCTTCGTTTGTGCAGGCAGCTTGATCGGTCCCCTATTTGCTAGCAGAGGGTGCCTGGAAGCGGGAGCGCTAGAGGACGATCAATGCCAGGCTCAACTCTGCATGCTGGCCTCTTGGACCGAAGGTACGAGCTGCTCGTTCAATCGGTAACTGATTACGCCATCTATATGCTCGACGCCCAAGGAAGTGTCGTCACCTGGAACCCGGGAGCGCAGCGCTTCAAAGGATATTCCGAGAGCGAGATTGTCGGTGAGCATTTCTCCCGTTTCTTCACGCAAGAAGACCGTGACGCCGACCTTCCCAACCGCGCGTTAGCCACAGCCGCGCGTGAAGGGCGCTACGAGGCGCAGGGCTGGCGGGTGCGGAAGGACGGCTCCCGCTTCTGGGCCGATGCCGTGCTCGATCCAATCCGTGATATCGACGGCTCTCTGGTCGGTTTTGCCAAGATCACTCGCGACATCACGGAAAAGGTCCGGCTTCAGGAGGCCGCTCGGGCGAGCGAGCTTCAGTTCCGGACCCTGGTGCGAGGAGTCGTGGACTATGCGATCTACATGCTCGACCAGAACGGTAATGTGAGCAGCTGGAACTCTGGCGCTCAGGCCATCAAGGGATATGAAGAAGACGAGATCGTGGGTCAGCATTTTTCCGTCTTCTACACCGAAGAGGACCGCGCTCGCGGCGCTCCGCAGATGGCTTTGGATACCGCTCTTCGATTAGGGAAATTCGAGGCCGAGGCAATCCGCGTCCGGAAGAATGGGTCGCTTTTCTGGGCCCACGTAGTCCTCGACCCAATCTACAACGATGCTGGCGAGCATGTAGGCTTCGCCAAGATCACGCGCGATATCACCGAGCGTAAGACGACAGAACAGGAACTTCGGCAGACCCAGGAAGCGCTGCTTCAGTCGCAGAAGCTTCAGGCGCTCGGAGAACTCGCGGGAGGCATCGCCCACGACTTCAACAATCTCATGACTGTGGTGAGCGGCTCCACTGACTTCCTGTTGAGGCAGCCCGATATGCCGGCGGAAAAGCGTACGCGCTATCTCCACGTGGTGCTCGAGACGGCAGAGCGGGCCACCAGCCTTACCTCGCAGCTCCTCGCATTCGCTCGTCGTCAACCGCTGGAACCTGAGGTAATCGACCTGAGTGTGCGTCTGGATGCGCTCGGAGAGATGCTTCAGCGCACGATTGGAAGCACCTACGATTTGCAACTCGACCTTTCGCCAGGTCTTTGGCACGTCGAGATCGACCCGACGGGCCTAGAAACAGCCGTGCTCAACGCGGTCCTCAACGCACGCGACGCGATGCCGGCCGGAGGACGGCTTACCGTTGTGACGAGGAATGTTGCGCATCCTAGCGGCGACATGGTGGCATTGTCGATCAGCGACACTGGTGAAGGGATACCGACGGACACTCTCGAACGTGTCTTTGAACCATTCTTCACCACCAAACCGACAGGCAAGGGAACGGGGCTTGGCCTGTCGCAAATCCATGGCTTCGCCGTACAATCCGGCGGGTCCGCAGATATCGAGTCCGAGGTCGGCCGGGGTACCTCGGTCCACATCCTGATCCCGCGCACGGAGAAAAGTCCGTTGGACCAGCACGATGGCGTGCTGGAAATCTCCCTTCCGGAAGGACTGAGAGTGCTTCTCGTCGAGGACAGCGAGCACGTCCGTTACTTCGCGCGGCACCTTCTTGGAGATCTTGGCTGCAAGGTCGTTGAAGCAGCAGACGCGGAAGAAGCGCTGTCATTGCTCGACGATCAGGTAAACCTGGTGTTCTCCGACATAGTTATGCCCGGGGAGAGCGGGCTTCAACTCGCCGAGAAGGTCATCGCCAGATATCCTAGCCTGCCCGTGCTGCTCGCCAGTGGCTATAGCAGCAAGCAGTTCATACCCCAGAATGAACGCAAGTTTCCGATCCTCCGCAAGCCGTACAAGCTCCAGTCTTTGAGCGGAGCCATAAATCAGCTTCTAAGCGCGACCCGGGAAGACTAGGTAGTCTATTCACAAAGGTCGGCGCTCCCCGATCAACGATTACTACTCCGAACACGAAGTCCGCTTCCCTATCAATCGACAAGGAGCGGCGTACGTCTGCTGGCAGGTCGTTCCGCCTAGAACCGTACTGGCTCCTTCCGGTCGATGCTGTTGAAAAAGTCGGTGTTGAAGCCGCCGTGATGATCTGATTCAGCATTCCCGTTAGCGGGAGAAGATGCTGATGATGGGTGCGCGGACGGTAGCGCAGGAGGCGCTGTTCTACGAGTTCAGCGTGGAACGGCACGTGCCGGCGGATCACCTGCTTCGCTCGATCGACCGCTTCGTTGACCTGTCAGGCATCCGCGAGGAGCTGCGGCCTTTCTACAGCGAGGGCGGCCGTCCCTCAATCGATCCCGAGCTGATGATCCGCATGCTGATCATTGGCTACACGCATGGCATCCGGTCCGAGCGCCGGCTGTGCGAGGAGGTCCACCTCAATCTGGCTTACCGCTGGTTCTGCCGGCTTGGGCTGGACGGCAATGTCCCTGACCACTCGACCTTTTCCAAGAACCGGCACGGCCGCTTCCGCGACAGTGACCTGCTTCGTCGGCTGTTCGAAGCCACCGTCGAGCGCTGCATCGCCGAAGGGCTGGTCGGTGGCGATGGCTTCGCGGTGGACGCCAGCCTGATCCGCGCCGAGGCCAACCGCCAGCGCTTCCGCACCCGAGAAGAGGACCTGCCGTCCGACCTCACGAGCCGTGCCGTGGGCGAGTATCTCTCGGTCCTGGACGATGCCGCCTTCGGCGGTGCGACGAGCACAGTGCCGTCCCGGGTCTCGCCGACAGATCCGGCCTCGCGCTACACCTCAGCACACGGCGGACAGGCGCAGTTCTGCTACGCCACCAACTATCTCATCGATGTGGAGCATGCCGTTATCGTCGATGTCGAGGCGAGCACGGCTGTGCGCCAGGCAGAAGTGACGGCCGCCAAGCGGATGATCAAGCGGGTCGAGGAGGATCTTGGTATCTGGCCTCGCAAGCTGATCGGCGACACCGGCTACGGCTCAGCCGAGATGCTGGCCTGGCTTGTGCATGAGCGTAACATCGAGCCGCACATCCCCGTGTTCGACAAGTCAGACCGGTCCGACGGCACCTTCTCTCGGACTGACTTCGCCTACGATGCCGATCAGGACGCCTACACCTGCCCTAGCGGCAAGCTCCTCACGCGGTATCAGCGACGCCACGGCAGCTGGACCGACCAGCCGCATGCCGATGGCTTCTTCCGCTACCGCGCCCGTAAAGCTGACTGCGACGGCTGCGCACTCAAGCCGCAATGCTGTCCCAAAACCGATACCCGCACGATCATGCGCTCCGTCCACGAGGGCGCTCGAGAACTCACGCGTGCCCTCTCACATGAGGACGAGTGGCTCGTCTCGAGGCGGCAGCGCAAGAAGGTCGAGATGCTCTTCGCCCACCTCAAGCGCATCCTCCGCCTCGATCGGCTCCGATTACGCGGCCCGAACGGCGCCAGAGACGAGTTCCACCTCGCCGCCGCCGCCCAGAACCTCAGGAAGCTCGCCAAGCTGATCCCGATGGCTCCGGAGCCTGCACCCGCCTGAGCGGCAGGGCCGTCGCGCCCGCCCCCGAGCAACTGTCCGCCACCGTCAGAAGCGGACTTTTTCAACAGCATCGGCCATTTCCAGGCGATAGGCCACATGAACGAACGTCCGGTTGCGGGTAATCGCAAGGACTGTTCGAACGTTCGTTTGTGGGTCTAAGCTGCCCTAGAGATCAGGCAAGCAGTGTGGCGGCGATTGCTTCTGAGACGTCGTTGGCGGCAGCCCGGACCGGATCTCCAGCCAAGTGGGCATAGCGAGCGGTAGTCTGAACCTGCGAGTGCCCAAGCAGCTTGCCAATCATCGGCAGCCCTTGTCCGGACGCAACGGCTATCGATGCATAAGTGTGGCGGAGGTCATGAATGCGGACGTCCTTCAAACCCGCTCGGGCTCGCAACCGCTGCCAAAAGGGCTGAAGGTCAGCAATCGGCTTACCGGCGAGGGTGCCATGAATGACATGGCGATTGAACGGCTGTTGCTCAATGCTCCGAAGCACAGCGATGGCCGCCTCGCCCAACTGCACCGCCTTCGCACCGGTCTTCGAGTCCGGCAGGCGCAGCAGGCCCTCGGCAAAGTCGACATGCTCCCAGCGTAGCTTCATGATCTCGTTCAAGCGGCAGCCGCTGAGGAGCAGCAGGCGCACTGCGACGATCGCGGAGGGCAGCTCAACTCGCTCCGCATCCATCGCATCTAGTACCTCACCAAGCCGCCGAAGCTCGCTTGAGCTCAGGAAGCGTTCTCGCTTCTTCTCAGGGTACTTACGCAGGTGCTTACGGGGATTGCTGCCGTCGGGCCTCAGTCCCCACATCTCGGCGAGGTTGAACATCTTGGAGATGATTTCGAGGTTTCGGTTTGCCTGGTAAGGAATGTGCCTCAGGTCATGGTGAAACCGTGCAACGTCAGCTCGGGTGACCTCCAGCACTTTGTGACGGCCCAGCACGGGAAGGATGAAGCGCCGAAGGTTGCGGCGGTATTCCCGAGCCGTGCTCTCCTTGAGGTGCACAGCGATGTGCTCCACATCGAACCTGGCGGCCAGCTCCTGTACTGTGAGCGCCTGGCGGCGTTCCTTACGCTCTCCGGCGGGGTCACCGCCTGACCTAACTTCGGCAAGTGCCTCAATAGCCATTCCGCGGGCTTGCTCAGCCGTGAGAATCCCGTGCGGGCCGAGCGTAACCCTGCGGGAGCGACGCCCTGACCGGTACTGCACCAGGTAGCTGCGCCTGCCCGAGGGCATGATGCGGATCCCGAAGCCTGGCAGATCGCCGTCCCAGAGCATGTACTCTGCCGCCCGAACCCCTGCTGCCTCCACGGTTCTTTTCGTCAGCCTTGCCACCTGATCCTCCTGCTACCTCGCATCCGATCGGCTGCCATTCCGGAAGCTTGGCGGAAGCAAGCGGGAAGGAATGAAAGCGAAATCGCGAGAAGCACTGACGCTCAGCTACGCTCTGACAGTCAAGCTAAGTCCCTGTAAACGCGAGGAGGAAGGTGCCAGAGCGAAGGAGAGGGTAGGGACCTCAACAGCACTCATAACCTGAAGGTCGTAGGTTCAAATCCTACCCCCGCAACCAACAAAAAGCCCGCAAGTGGAAACACTTAGCGGGCTTTTTGCTGTCTTGATCGGGAGGGCGCGTATCAGTAATGTAAGCACAGCGGAAGCAAGAGGGCGCGTGAACCTGCGTAGGTGCGGATGAGATGTGAATGACCGTGTAGCGCCTCCATCGGCGATTTCTCGGATGGTGTTGGCAACACTCGAAGGCGGATGTTCAAACGGTGCGGAGCTTATGTCTGCTTTCGACCCAAAGCGGACATACGCCGCCTTCATCTCAAGCCAGTGCTGGCTCGGCTTCTGGAAGATGAAGGTAATTGCTATCGAAGTCACCGGCCTCGGCAAGTTTGCGCCAGTCGCCGATGTTGATCGACCTTGGGCTTGAGCGCGCTATTAGCCCGTCCGCCTCTAGACTCTTAAGGGTTCGATTAACATGAACCGGGGTTAGTCCGGTGGCATCGGCAAGCTGCTCCTGCGTCATCGGCAGTTCGTACTGTTTGTTCTCGCCGAGCCCAGCAATCTTGAGTCGCAGTGCGAATTCGCAAAGGAGATGGGCGATGCGCGTCCGTGCGTCCCGTCGACCGACGTTCATAATCCACTCCCGGAAAATCGAACCATCGACCAGGGTGTCAGTCCACATGGCATGACCGATCCTGGGGTGTTCCAGCGTAAGCTGGCTGACCGCTTCGCGAGGGATCAGAGCCACTTCTCCCTTCGTCAGCATTTGAACGCTATGGTCTGCAACCTTGAGCATCGAATTTTGAAGGTCGACCAGCTCTCCTTTCATGTGGATCGCAACAATCTGCCGGCTGCCGAAGGCGGTCAGCTTTGACCGTATGGAGAAGCCAGCAAGCATCAAGCACGTGTGGGTCGCCAGTTCACGTTCGCGCACAACGAACTGATTGTGCTCCGAAGTCTTCAACGTGAACGGTAGCGCCAAGACAGCATCCCGCTCAGTTGCCGAGAGCGGCACCCGATAGCAGAGCTTCTCAAGCATCGGCTCCAGCGTCGAGGGATCAGTTAAGGTTTGCATCGACAAGCTCCCGGAAGACAGGGGGGCGGGAGCACAAGCCAGTCTCTCAGGCGCCGAAGCCCTAAAATCGTCGACGATGGCCTGTTATACTGCTTTCTGACAAAGACTCCTAATCTAAGTTAGAACCCTCGACACTCACGTCTTGAAGGGTGAACGCATAAAGATCAGAGCGGCTTCTCGGACGGGCCGCTCGCCATCGTGATCTTCGACGGCCAGCACTCCCCTGCGGCTTCCCTAAGGTACGTGTTCGGCGTTCAAAAGTCCGTTTCCGCGGTCTGCAGCAAACCTAAAGGTCAGCGGCTTTTCGCATGGTAGGTCATCGTCGCCGCTGCGTTCGTGGCCCGGATTTCCATCACATAGAGGATGAGGCCAGCCTCATCAGTCACATCGACACGCCAGTCCTCATCTGCCCAGATCTGCTCGGCATGATCCTTCAATAATTCGCCGACGAACCGAGCTAGCTCCACCCGTAGCGCAGTGAGATCATCTCTATGGACCTCCAGGGCATCGCTGACGTGCGACTCGGTTCGGAGTTGAATTGTATATCGAGGCACGGTCACTCTCCATTGAAGCAACAGAGCGCGCGGTTCATGCTGCCGTTCCAACCATTTCTGAAGCGTGCCGATACGCTAACCTCAGTCGCTTCAACCAAGCCGAATGTCCGCTTTCCACCCAAAGCAGACATTTGCCCGGCATTCCGCGGAGGTAACCAAATGTCAGTTGCAGCCGTGCCGTTCGCCGCTAGCAAACACGAATGAACTTGGACGACCTTCTGCTGCGCTACTTCGGCACTTCCGATCTCTCGGAGGTCACGCCGGCTGTCCTGGAGACCGGTGCAGATCGGCTCCGCGTCGATCTTGGGCTGGAGAAGGACCATCAGCGGCGCTTCGCACTATGGTCGGTGCTCTACATGCTGGGTAAGGCACCTGACCTCGACGCCGCCTTCGAGGATGAGGGTGACCGCGACGCTGCCCGGAACCTCATGGACTTGCTCGGGGCGGCTGGCGGTGACTGATCAAGCGAGCGGTCGGGGCCTGCGTTTGCCCTTGGTTCGGCTGGTCAGGTGAATGCGCCGGCACCGGTCGCAACGGTAGGGGCGCAGGTCCAGCCCGAACTCGCGGGCGGCGAGCATCGCTTCGTCCTCCGATCGATAAGACGCCTTTACCATGCAGATGCTGAGTCGGGTCCGCATGTCGCCTGAATAGCCTGATGGTGAGTCTGGAGCAGTAGGACACATGTCCGCTATGGGTGCTTAGCGGACGTTCGGCCTAGATTTCAGGCGACGATTTTAGTCGGCCCTTTGAAGCGCTACGGCTTGCTTCTCATATACCTCGGCAAGCGCGCGAAGCGCGGCAGATCGTTGATGGTCTTGAACCACGGCCGCTAGCGGCCGGCTTTGCCGAGCTAACAACTCCAACTTCTCCACCTGACACGCCACGCAGGCGCGTTTCTCACAGATCGGCGTGAGGCCTATACGGACCTTTGGACCCAGACCTAACCGCAGCAGCGCCTGAGGGTCTGCTTTCGACCTATCGCGGACATTGCTGACCGCGAGGGGTCATTCAAGTTCTGCTCGCGGGCAGTGTCGCAAAATTGCAGTCTTCGTCGTCCGGAAAATTGTAAGATTGTAGGCCTTGGCGAAAGTGTAAGCTGAATTCGCTTGACGGCGTTGCTCGTCTGTCCGCGTCACCTGCTCGTCATAGTTCTCGCCAAAAAAAAGTTCGGGAATGTCGACGAAGAAGGTCTTCGGAGCCGTCTGAGTATCAAACCGTTCAGGTTCACAGTTTCGGATGCCGACAGCACTTATTCTGCAGAATTCACCGCAGATCGTGCGAATGTAAACTTTCGCGGGTTTACGACGAGCGATGTCGGCAAGGGCCTCAGCCCGCCCGTTCCTGCCTTCGTAAGCACCCACCCGCGGCACAGCGCTGATGTGAGAATGTGCGAGCAGAGTAACCAGAAGCACGCTGACTGTCATGAGTGCACCATCCTTCCAGATTACCTATTGAGCATCCGCTTTCCACCCATTCCGGACATTCAGGCCGATCGTCTGAGTTGGACGCGGATCTTTCGAGCGCGATCGGATCGGTACACACTCACGCTTGCACGATCTCATTCACCTTCTTGCCTAGGGTAATCGGGCGGGGCCTTCCATCCTGGGGGTGCAGGCGAGTTCCAGGGCCAAGTATGGACCCGCTCCAGGTTCACGTGAGGCGCGATCCATCCGAGCTGCTCAAGTCGCTTCCGAAGCCTGGCGTACGGCTCAGACAGCCCTTCGCTGACGTTCCGAGCGGCATCGCCTGCGCACTCCCAGTAATCGCGTACCAGCTGGCGATCACGGGCGTACCGATGCACCACGAGCAGCGCGAGCCGGACCTCCACACCGGCGACTGATCGGCCCGGAGAACGGGCGACAGCAGCCTCCAGTATCTGGAGGGCGGTCGCGAGGAGTTGGGAGTCGAGCTTCCCCACCCGCCTTGGCAGATTGGCTGGGCGGCGGGCGTAGGGAACAGGGAGGATGCGCAGCTCCGGAGAGCCGCATCCTACTCGTCGGCAATGCAGGTGTCGCGTGATCTCCGACCATACCTGACTGCCCCCGATTACCATTAGGTGCTTGGCTAAGTTGTCCGGAGCCCAGTCGTCCTCGAACCCGCATCGGCGGCACGTGAAGCGCACGTCAGCTTCAATCTTCTTGAGATCGGAGAGATGCTTTGGACGGCCCACCATTGGCCGCGTATGCACGGGAACGTAGCAAGAACGCCAGTGCCCGACTCAGTCCCTTGTTAGGCGAACTGCCGCATCCGCTCCGTCGCGTATGGCACCGCCAAGGCGCACGCGCTGGCCATCTCATCTGACAACCAGCGGCGCACGTCGGCAGGGCCCAGGATCACCGGCATAGCTTTGGGGTGGACCCCGCCAACAAGATCGTTGGGCTCGCAGGTCAGGAACGCCATAGCCCGGCCTTCCTCAACTGGCCGCCAGATGCCCGCAAAGGCGAATACAGGGTGATCAGCCTCATGCAGGCCAAACCACACCTTGCGCTTACGCTTGGTTTCCGGGTCAGGCTCAGCCGTCCACTCACAAAACCTGGTCACCGGAACGATGCAGCGCCGCTCGGGGCTCTTGAGGGCCGACCGCCAGAATGGGCTCCCCAGGTTGCGGACATTGGTGACTGGCCGCCCGCCGGCAGCTGCCGACCCGGGAAAGCCCCACTGCATCACCTCTAACACCAGCTCGTCGCCCTCTGCGCGGAGTACCGGCGCTGCGCGGTTCGGGTATATGTCACCGAAGCTCGGCAGGTTGGCAGTGTCGCCACGGAACGGACCGAACACCCGCCGTAGCTCGTCCACCGACGCGTTCATGGTGTAGAGATTGCACATGGCCGCAGCTTATCGGCTGTTGGTAGTGTCCGCTATGGGTGGGAAGCGCAACGGCTGTTTTCGGGTGAGGGCGAGCGAATAGCCGACGCTCGTTCATGCGAAGCGGACGCCGGCTTAGCGTCCATCCCCGTCTTCCGAGCACCGGCCACAGTACCCGCAAGCGGACGTTCGTTCAGCTAGGTGGCTGATGTCCGGAACCGACCCATTGCGACATTCGCTTGTGCACCTTGCAACGCGGCCGATTGATGGCTCGTGTGGCCAGCTCCAAGTGGCTCGAACCCGCGAACGATCTCCACGGACGGCATGCTGTTAATGTGAAAAGGGCGCGGCCGTCGGACGCGAACGCAGGTAGGGCTGTGTGTCACTTGTGAAGCCTTTACCGAAACCCCACCTATGGCAAAGCGCGACGTTTACCCCGAGCATGTCGTGCAAGAGAGATAGCAGCTCCCGCTCTTACGGGAGCTCGTCATGTTCAGAACCTCTTTAGAACCAACTTTCCGCTTGCTGGATGAGCCCACCATGGCGAGCGTGGAGGCGCTTGCCGGTAAGCTTCAGACGGACTTCCTGGGTGGCTTTGTGAGTTCGAAATCGTTCGATCACCGAGCGCGAGTAGCACGACAACAAAGGGCGTTGTTGAAGTAGCGATCGGCTTGGGCGGCAAACACGCTGGGCACCCTGAGCATCAGGCGTCTGCGCCAGGCTAAGTTTGCCCGTTTGGCACTTTCGGAGCTTACCATGGACCTCAACCAACTGCTGCGAGAGCATCAGCTATCCCTCATGCGCTTAGACCAGGCCGCAACGTTGGGTGAGCGCAAAGCTCACAGCCAATTTGTACGAGACTATGCTAGTGCCATAGCAAGTCTGAAGGTCCGTTTGCGGGCTGCGTCGGTCGCCTTGAAGGGCGGGGTTCCCTTTGCGAACCCCGGCCAGATTGTTGTCACACCGGGTGAGCGACATCCATTTAGGACAGTGATCACCTTTGAGGAGGGCACCAGTTCTCAGGCGGCTTGCTCAGGCGAGGCCAGCAAGAGTCCAGATCGGGGTAACGTCGAGCCGAAGGAAGTTCTTCCATGAGTGACTACACTCAGCGCGAGGCAAGTGCCGGCAACGATCGCTGCGTGTCGCAATTTGGGTGTGGCACACCATATACCATGTATCGCAGAGCTTTCTCGACCGCCTGCGACTGAGAGACCCAAGCGCTCCCGTCTAAGCAGGAGAGCCTCTCATGTCTGGCGACCCAGAGCATAGCGACACGGTTTCAACCGAACCGGTCGACGAAAACGTTCGGCACAAGTAGGCGACTCTTGACGAACTCGGCATCACAGCGAAGCCGCACATCTCTTATGAGTGGAGTGGCTTCCGGTACACCAACGCCGGCGATGCGATTGCAGCAGCCAGGAGGGCCAAGCGATGAGCCGTTGTATAAATCTACAGCTCAGTGAGGCTGAAGTACGCAAACATTGCACCCAGCGCGATATCGGGGTGTCGGTTATTGAGCCTCTTACCAGCGGTGGTGTGAGGCTTGTTTGCACAAGCGGCGATGGAGCGGAGCAGATCCGTCGCGGCCTCAAGACTAAGATCATAGCGGGCGAGATCATCCGGACTCGCATCCGTCCGCGAGGAGCCCGCTTATAGGGTGATGTCCAACCACATCGGCTGTCGGAGCTGTGCTAACTGCGTGTATCCCGACCGTCGAGCCAGGGCCTGCTAGCGAACGTCCGCTTCTGTAATGGGCCATGGTGTCAAGTCGCCCCGGTTGTGTCCTGCCGCTAATTACTCGCTTCTGTCCGTGGTCAGGTCGGGTGCTGCCACAACATACGGTCAGAGGAAGCGGTGAGCCCGACTGTCTGTGAGCGCCTTTCTATTCGCTTCCGGTGCGCCGATGCGGCCGGCGCCGTGCTTAACAAACCAATTCTGGCATTTGATAAAGCAGATCATCGGTGTGTAGGACCGCCGGCCAGCTTCCCGGCCGATCATTCGCGAAGACGCATGGTACGGTACTTAGTCCCGCTCCACCTCCGGGAACTCGGATGTTTCAGTTAACTGTGCGATAACCGCCGCAAGGCGGAACAATCATGCATCATTATCGAGTCTACTGTTTGGACGCCCAAGGCAAGATACGAACGGCGGAGTGGGTGCGCGCCGACACGATTGAGCAAGCCATCGAGCTGGCGAGCGAGCAATGTGAAGGTGCTTCTGAAATTTGGGATGGGGCGAAGCGGTTGGCGGAGCTGCCCGGTGCTCAACCGAGCGCCCAATCTGCTTCTGCTTTGCTGGTGATTCAACGCAAGTCGGGAGCGTTTGAAACAGCGGGGCGGTCTGAGTCGGTGTGATCCCTGCCTATGTTAGGGAATGGCGCCCTGCTCAGTGTAATCGGCTCACATGCCGAGATACTTCTTCGACCTTTTCAACGACATCCAAGCGACCGATCCAGAGGGCAGAGAACTGCCCGACCTGGCAGCCGCCCAAGCGAACGCTGTCCGGGAGGTTCGGGAGATGATGTCAGAAACGGTCGGTGAAGGTCGGCTAGATCTGCGCCACTACGTTCAAGTTCGAGATGAGGCCGGGCAGACTGTTGCGGTTGTCCGCTTTGGCGATGCCGTCGAGATCATCTACAAAGGCGATCAGAAGCCGAGCCGGGCAGAGCTTAGGTTTGGACCAGTTCAAGGACGGGCGCACTTAGACTAGAGGTGGGCGAAGGAGTCGGCCTGCTCGTCAAGGAAGTCAGCTAGCTGTAGCAACTCGTCCTTGAGAACCTGGCTACCCTCTTCGTCCGCCATATTGCGGCACTTCGCTGCACGAGCATGGAAGCTCCTTGCAAGCTCCTCCGGTTGCTGGATCGCGGGTCCAGACCTCACTCCGGCTCCTCCAATCGGCTTGTGCTTCCCACCAATCGCCGCACTTCAAAGCGCGCCAGATCATTCGAGATGATGGTGCCGCGCTTATCCTATCACACGTGAGTAAGGGCGTCAGCTCGGCCGAGCGCAACCGGCCGAGCCTCCGGGAGCCTACTGGTACTCAGGAAAGGTTACGTCCATCTCACGTCTCCAGTCTACAGGTTGCCTACTGTGGCGGCCAGTGAAGAACTCGTGAACGAAAATTTAAGATCTCTACTTTCGCGCCTGTGCCACTCTGGGGCAGCGACAAGCTCCCTAATGCGCTTCGGAACTCCCTCGAGCAATTGCATCATAACGCTGCGCCATAAGCAGATGGGCTATGCGGGCCTTCGGATGGCGAGCTCTTACAGCCGCCGCAACCTCCTGGGAGGCGCGAACTGCATAGTAGGAGCGATCCTTGAAGCGCACTTCATCTGCCAGCCTGTCGAACTCGTGGGCAATGCGATGGAGACACGCCTTGTCCGGCTCTCCGTCGACCTCCTCCGCGAAGCGACGGCAGTCGTCTGCGTTGTCCGAAAAGGTACGCTGCACCATGGTCTTCCCGAGCATTTCATTGAGTTCGCTCAGGTTATCTGCAGATCTCTGAACGCCAGATTGGCCGATGTAGTAGATGGGTTCTTAACCATGCCCGCGCAGCTCCGAAGCAGAGCCGGCTCATGTCGCATCCGTGTTGCATGGAGCCGCCAGGAACGAGCTGCGTCGATTGAGAGAAAGGCGCGAGCTAGAGATGGACATCGATCCGGAGCGCTTTAAATCGAATTTGCAAGCCCATGAACCTAAGTCCTAGAGAAGCTCGAGTGAGCGACAGCGCCAAAGCGCACGACCTAACTTTCAAGATCCTGCAAAGCCGGCGGATGGCGGATGAAACGGACTCACCCGAAGCCCGTGCCGACTTCCTCGGCATGGCTGACCAGTATCAAGCCGCCCTTACGGACCTGCTCCGCGATCAGTCCGGTCCGGAGAAGATCGACCGCGAAGATTGATAGCTAACGCGACCTAGGTAAGCACAGTGCCCGAGTTCAGCGTGTTCATTAAGCACTCCGCGGAATGATCTTCAGCGCTTCCTCGAAATGAACGACCGCCACGATCTCGCCGACTTCATCTCGGATCCGAATGTAATGCCGTAGTTCCAACCGCCCATCTTTGAGCGACGCCGCCAATATCTCCTGAGCGTCCTTAAGCGCGTTCTCGCGGGCAGCAGCCAGGTCGGGCAGCTCCGCGCCGTCCGGATCAGAAACGGGCAGGTCGGTGAACAGGTCAGAAGAGATACTTCGGCATGTCCCCCCACAATAGACCGGCTGCCGAGCCGTTCCCCATAGGGCGGGATTGTCAATCAACCGAGCTATCGGCTGTCCCGCCAATGTCTATGCTTTCTTGCTATGTGCCCTCTCCTGTCGCTGCGGTTTCAAAAGTCGGGTCAGATCCTTTCCGATGCTGTTACCGGAAAGGTGCTCGTCAACTGAGCTGCACCCCTGGCGCTTGAGTTTGCCCCTAAGCTCATCGTAAGTTTCGCACTTGGGCGCTAGTTGATAGGCGCGCTCAATCGTTCCGGCCATCAGGGCCGCTCCGCGTCGTCCAAATTAGCCAACCACGGGCTCAGCTTCTCAGCTACCTTCTCGACCGGACCAAGGTTCTGGCACCAGATGTCGCGCCGACCTCCCGCTGAGCAGATCCAGACGCAGCCGTCCTCGTCCGGTCCTTCGATGTCGAACAAGGTTTCCTGCTCGGG
>Ga0210040_10000970_pt1 | contig 45423 bp, 32 predicted proteins | sample CryGeyCG12114_NA_FD_185462 | JGI IMG/M metagenome (GOLD analysis project Ga0210040, IMG submission 185462) | Groundwater microbial communities from aquifer - Crystal Geyser CG19_WC_8/21/14_NA (SPAdes) (version 2) | ecosystem: Environmental > Aquatic > Deep subsurface > Groundwater | place: USA...
GGGCCCCGCCGAGGGGCCCCACGCGTCGCGCACGAGGCCGCGCAGCCGCCGCGGGCCGGGGTTGGCCACCACGAGCTCGCTCGTCGCCGCCTCGCCCAGGCGCACGCCCGCGGGCACCCGTCGCTCGAGCCCCAGCCGGCGCGGCGATGCCGCCAGCACGAGGTCGACGACGACGGCGAGCACGACGAGCACCGCCCACGTCAGCGCCGGCGCCCAGCCGGGCAGGAGCCCGATCGGGACGGCGCCGAGGGCGACGAGCAGGACCAGGCGTCCGGTGACGGCCACGGGCGGGCTCAGCGGGGGACGGCGACGCCGGCGAGCACGCTCGCCAGGACGGCGTCCACGGTCACGCCCTCGAGCTCGGCCTCCGGGCGCAGCTGGACGCGGTGCCCCAGGGTCGCCGGCGCGAGCGCCTTGACGTCGTCGGGCGTCACGTACTCGCGCCCCTGCAGCCACGCCCACGCCCGGCTGGTGGCCAGCAGCATCGTCGCCCCGCGGGGCGAGACGCCGAGGGACAGCGACGGGGCCTGCCGCGTGGCGCGCACGACGTCGACGACGTAGCCGAGCACCTCGGGGGCCACGCGCACCGAGCCGACGGCGCGGGCCCCGGCCGCCAGGTGCTCCGGCCCGGCGACCGGCCGCAGCCCCGCGGCGGCGAGGTCGCGCGGGTCGAACCCGGTCGCGTGCCGGTGCAGGACCTCGAGCTCGGCCTCGCGGGCCGGCAGGGGCAGCCGCAGCTTGAGCAGGAAGCGGTCGAGCTGGGCCTCCGGGAGCGGGTAGGTGCCCTCCTGCTCGACGGGGTTCTGCGTCGCGGCGACGACGAACGGGCGGGGCAGCGGGCGGGGGCGCCCGTCCACGGTGACCTGCCGCTCCTCCATGGCCTCCAGCAGCGACGCCTGCGTCTTCGGCGGCGTGCGGTTGATCTCGTCGGCCAGGAGCAGGTTGGTGAAGACGGGGCCCTCGCGGAAGACGAGGTCGGAGACCCCGGCGTCGTAGACGAGCGAGCCCGTGACGTCACCCGGCATCAGGTCGGGCGTGAACTGCACGCGGGCCGTGCCCAGGCGCAGCGAGGCCGCCAGGGAGCGCACGAGCAGGGTCTTGGCGGTGCCCGGCACGCCCTCGAGCAGGACGTGGCCGCGGCTGAGGAGGGCGACGACGAGACCGGTGACGGCGACGTCCTGCCCGACCACGGCCTTGGCGACCTCGGCCCGGACGGCCGTGAGGGCCTCCCGGGCCTCCTCGGCCGAGGGCAGGTCGTGGTCGGCGGCGGGGTCCACCAGGCCGGCGGCGGGGGCGTCCGGGACGGGGGTGGGCGGGCTGTCGGGCTGGTGCGTCGGCTCGGTCACGAGCTGCGGACCTCCGTCTCCAGGGTGTCGAGGGCGTGGGCGAGGATGACGAGCGCCCCGTCGTCGGGCGGGGCGGGGGAGCGGTAGAGCGCGTCCACCTCGGCGGCCGAACGGCCGGTGGCGGACGCGGCGGCGGCGACGACGGCGGTGGTGCCGGCCGAGACCGGGACGCCGAGGCGCCCCGCCAGCCGGCCCAGCGAGGCCGACCGCAGCACGGTGGCCGCGTGCGCGCGGTCGCCGGCGGCGCGGTACAGCCGGCCGCGCCCCTCGACGGCCTCGGACGCGCGGACGACGACGGGCAGCCGCTCGGGCACGAGGCGGCCCAGGCGTCGCCCCCGCTCCAGGAGCAGCAGCAGCGCGGCGAGGCCGAGCACCTGCGCGGCCCGCACCAGGCCCGGGGGCACGAGGGCCGACAGGGGGAGGGGCTCGCCGGACAGCGCGGGGTCGAGGGGGTCGGGCAGGTACCAGACCAGGGCGTCCCGGGCGCCGAGGGTGCGCAGGGCGAGCGCGGCGTCGCCCTGCTCGGCCACGGTCTCGTTGCGCAGGACGTCGGGCTGGCCGAGGACGACCACGCGGGACCCGTCGTCGTCCACGACGGCGTAGGGGGCCCCGCCGAAGGGCAGGCCGTAGCAGAGGGACACGGTCGGGTCCTGGTCGTCGCGGGGCACGACGAGCGCGCCACCGCCGGTGGCGGGCCCGGCCGCGCGGGCGGCGGGCACGTCGCACTGCGGCGGGACGGCGGGGGCCGCCTCGATCTCCTCGGCGGACCGGAGCGCGGGGGCCAGCGCCTCCAGGACGTCCGGCGGGGGCTCCACCAGCACGAGGTCCGCCCCCGAGGCCGCCAGGTCCTCCAGCTGCGCCGGCCCGAGCGGGGCGGTGGGCACCACCAGGATGCTCGCCCCGCCCGGGCCCGCGCCGCGCACCGCCTCCAGGGTCTGCCCGGTGGTCGTCGTGCGGGTGACCGGGACGCCGAGGTCCTCCAGGACCTGCGCCACGGCGCGCCCGCCCCCGGGCTCGGGGCTCGTGGGGTCGAGCGACCCCGTGCCCGTCCCCCGCGAGGCGAGCGCGAGCGCCAGGAGGACGAGCACCCCCAGCGCGGCGAGCGCGAGGGGGCCGCGGCGCGGGCGCCGGCGGCGCGCCGCCGGCTCGCCCTCCTCCCGCACGCGCCCGCCCGCGCCCGCGTCGGGGGGCCGGACGGCCGCGGGGGCGCTCACGGCGCGGCCCCCGAGGGCTGCGGCGCGGGCCGCTCGGCGCGCACCCGCTCGTCGAGGCGGCGCAGCCGGGCGTCGTCCTCGGCGCTGCCGGGCGCCGACCCGTAGACGACGTCGTCGAACACGCGGGCGCCGGCGCCGAGGTCCCCGGCGACGGCGGGCAGCACGTCCCCCAGCTCCGCGGCGGCCTCGGTGGCCGTGCGGCCGGGACGCTCGTCGAGCAGCACCCGCTCCTGCGCCCCCCGCACGACGGCGCGGAAGCGCTCCGCGACGGCGCCCGGCCAGTCCTGCTCGGCGGCCAGGGCGTCCGCGCGGGCGCGGTGGGCGTCGGCGCTGCGACGGGCGTCGCCGGCGAAGACGTCGTCGGCCGCCCCGGTCCCGCGGCGCCGCCGCCGCACCACCTGGCCGGCCACCCGCAGGGCCACCAGGACGAGGACGAGCAGCGCGGCGACGACGAGGGCGTCCACCACGGGGCCGCCGTCGAGGTCGTCGGGCAGCAGGTCGGCCACGCGGTCCCGCAGCCAGCGCAGCGCCTGCTGCAGCGGCCCGGGGCGGGCGTCGGCGTACACGCTCCCGCTGAGCTCGCGCACGAGGAGGTCCTGCGCCTCGTCGCGGCCCACGTCGGCGGCGCCCGCCGGCGCGGCGGCCGCGGCGGCGGTCCCCGGTGCGCCGGTCAGGGCGCTGCCTCGCCGGCGGCCCGGGCGAGCTCGACGTCGAGGCCTTCCTGCCGGATGCGCAGGTCGGTGTACAGCAGCGCCACGACGGCCGACACGAACGGCTGGACGAGGATGCTCGCGACGGTGCTCAGCACGAGCGCCACGAAGGCGGCGAGCGCGTTCCCGGCGCCCGTGTCCACGGCGAAGGAGACGACGCCGCTGATGAGCGCGGCGGGGACCACCAGGACGCCCGCCGCGATGTACGCCAGGAGGAAGGTCAGGAGGAGCACGCCCAGGACGCGCCACCACGTGCCGCGCACCAGGCGGGCGCTGCGGCGCAGCGAGGAGAAGACCCCCCGCCCCTCCAGCAGGAGCGCCACCGCCGCGAGCGCCCAGGAGGTGGCGAGCCAGACGGCCGCGGCGACGCCCACGAGCAGGCCGAGGACGAGGCCTCCGACCCCGGCGCCGGTGCTCCCCGTCAGGAACGCGAGGGCGCCGACGCCGGTCCCGAGGAGCACCAGCGCGACCGGCACCGCGCTCGTGAGGAGGGCCAGGCCCACCAGCGCCAGGACCCGGCCGCGGACGCGGCTCCACAGCTCACCGGCCGGCACGGTCCGTCCGACGACGGAACCGCTGACCGACAGGACGAGCAGCCCCGTCAGCACGGTCGTGGCCACGAGGGAGACGACGCCGGTGACGGGGTCGACGCCGGCGAAGTCCAGGGCGGTGAACTCCTCCCCCGCTCCGGCTCCGGCTCCGGCCGCGGGCAGCGAGTCGTTGAGCAGGGAGGCGAAGGCCGATCCGAACAGGGGCGTCAGCAGCAGCGAGATGACCGCCACGGCCCCGAAGACGACCGCGCTCGTGCCGAGCATCACCCTCGGGTTGGCGCTGATGGCGCGGAAGCCCCCCTCGAGGAGCTCGAGGGCGCCGAGCGGGCGCAGCGGCACGATGCCGGGGCGCTGGGGGGAGGACCACGCCGGTCCCGCCCCGGGCGGCGGGCCCCAGCCGGCAGCCGGGGAGCGCGGCTGCCCCGCTGCTCCCGCGGTCCCGGCCCGCCCCGGCGACGTCCCGTCGACCGACCACCCCCCGGCCGGGGCCGCGTCGCCCGCGGCGCCGGTCCCCGCGCGCTCGTCCCCGCCCGGGCGTCCCCAGCCCTGCTCGGTCATCTCGCCCCGTCCTCCCCGCGCCGGCCGCGGGCGCCGTCCGGTCCCGGGCGGGCGCCCGGGTCCGTGCTCGCGCGCCGGCGTGGCGCCTGCGCGATCTTCGCACGCAGGGCACCGGCTCGACGCGGGTCCTCCCGTCGGTGACAGACGGTCCACCCGGCCGGGGCAGCGGGCCCCGGCGTCGCCGCCCGGGCACGCTCGGTGACCGGTTCGCCCGTGAAGTGCTGTCCGGGAGGACAGATCCCGGGTTCACCGTGACGTCATCGGTTCAGAGCCGTACCGTGGGCCCTGCGAGACGCCGGCGTCCGCACCGACAGTGATCTCGAGAGCGCCCCGGGCGCCGGTGGAGGAGCACGCGACTCATGGACGCACGTCAGGGCAGCCCTGCGCTCGACCGGGTACCGCGCCCCTCTCGACCCCGGAGCGCCGACGGCACCCCCGTCCTGCGCGCGCCGGTCGTGCCGTCCCGCGACGCCGCGCCGACGACCGCCTCCGGCAGCACCCCCGCCGCCCGGGCACTGCGCTCCTCCGACCCCCGCGACGCCGGGTGGGTCCGCCGCTACACGCGCAGGCTGCCCCTCGTCGACGCCGGGGCCGCCCTCCTGGCGGCGCTGGTCGGCTACGCCGTGCGCTTCGGCGCGCCCGACTCGACGGGCTGGTGGTGGGCGATCACGCACCAGCCGGCGTGGTCGGTCGTGCTGCTGCCGCTGCTGTGGGTCGCCGCCGTCGCCGTGATGCACGGGTACGAGGCCCGCTTCCTGTTCACGGGCCCGGAGGAGGTGCGCCGCGTCGGCTTCGCCGGGGTGAGCGTCGTCGCCGCCGTCTCCACCACCGCCTACGCCTTCGACCTGCAGGTGGCGCGCGGCTACGTCGTCGTCGCCCTGCCGCTGGCCCTGCTGCTCACGCTCCTCGCCCGGCTGGCGCTGCGCCACCGCGTCCACCTCCTGCGGCGGGCGGGCCGCCGCACGGCGAGCACGCTCGTCGTCGGCCGCCCCGAGGGCGTGCGCGACCTCGTGACCCAGCTCGCGCAGGCCCCCCAGCAGGGCCTGCAGGTGGTCGGGTGCTGCACCAGCGCCTCCGCGCGGGTCGACGGTCTCTCCGTGCCGGTGCTCGGCGGTTTCGACGACGTCGTGGACGTCGTCCGGCGCGACGGCATCCAGACCGTCGCCGTGCTGCCGTGCGCGGAGATGGACGCGCGGCGGCTGCGCCGGCTCGGCTGGCGCCTGGAGGGCACGACGGCCGAGCTCGTGGTCGCCCCGGGCATCGCCGAGGTCGCCGGCCCCCGGGTGGCCATCCGCCCCGTGGCGGGGCTCCCGCTGCTCCACCTCGAGCGCCCGGAGCTGCGCGGGGCCAACGCGCTGGCCAAGGGCCTCATCGACCGGGTCGGTGCGGCGCTGGCGGTCGCGGTGCTCGCGCCCGTGCTCGCTGTGCTGGCGGTCCTGGTGCGGCGCTCGGGCCCGGGGCCGGTGCTCTTCCGCCAGGAGCGCGTGGGGGAGGACGGCCGCCCCTTCGACATGCTCAAGTTCCGCAGCATGGTGGACCGCGCCGACGAGCGGCTGCCGGAGCTCCTGGCGGCCAGCGAGGGCAACGGCGTCCTGTTCAAGATGAAGGGCGACCCGCGCGTCACGCCGATCGGCCGGGTGCTGCGCCGCTACTCCCTGGACGAGCTGCCGCAGCTCTTCAACGTGCTCAGGGGCGAGATGTCGCTGGTCGGCCCCCGCCCGCCGCTGCAGTCGGAGGTCGAGCTGTACGGCCCCGACATGCACCGCCGCTTCGCCGTCAAGCCCGGCATCACGGGCCTGTGGCAGGTCAGCGGCCGCTCGAACCTGTCGGCCGAGGAGTCCGAGCGCCTCGACGTCCGCTACGTCGAGAGCTGGTCGCCCGCGACGGACGCCATGATCCTGTGGAAGACGGTGGGGTCGGTCGTCACCGGGCGCGGCGCGTACTGAGCGCCTCGCCCTCGCACCGAGCCCCTCGCACCGAGCCCCTCGCCCGGCCCGCGGGCACCGCGGCGTCCTCGGCACCGGCCGGTGCCCGCGGCACCGCGACGTCCGTCCGCACCAGCTGCGGGGGCGCGTCGACGGCCCGCCCCGCGCCCGATCCGGCGGACCGCTCGCCCGGGACCCCTACGGCGGCCCCGGGCGAGCGGTCCGCGCCGCGTCAGCGCGCCGCGCCGAGCCCCCGGTAGGTCCAGCCGGCCTCGCGCCAGGCGTCCGCGGGCAGGCAGTTGCGGGCGTCGATGACCGTGGCGCCCGGGCGGGCCCGCGACAGCAGCGCCTTCGGGTCGGCGGTGCGGAACACGGGCCACTCGGTGAGCACGAGCACGACGTCGGCGTCGGCGACGGCCTCCTCGGTCGAGGTCCCGTAGGTGAGCGAGGGGAAGATCCGCCGGCTGGTCTCGCCCGCCTCGGGGTCGTAGACGACGACCTGGGCGCCCCGCAGGTGCAGCCCCGCGGCGACGTTGAGGGCGGGGGAGTCGCGCACGTCGTCCGTGTCCGGCTTGAACGCGGCGCCGAGGACGCCGATCCGCCGGTTGAGCACGCTGCCGCCGCACGTCTGCACCGCCATGTCGATGACCCGCTGGCGCTGCCACATGTTGATCTCGTCGACGTCCTGCATGAGCGCGACCAGCGAGTCGGCCCCGAGCTCGCCGGCGCGGTGCATGAGGGCCCGGATGTCCTTGGGCAGGCAGCCGCCCCCGAAGCCGAGGCCGGCGTTGAGGAACTGCCGGCCGATCCGGACGTCGTGGCCCAGGGCGTCGGCCAGGACGGTCACGTCGGCGCCGGCCCGGTCGCAGACCTGGGAGATGGCGTTGATGAAGCTGATCTTCGTGGCGAGGAAGGCGTTCGCCGACACCTTGACCAGCTCCGCGGTGGGCAGGTCGGTGGCGATGAAGGGCGTGCCGGCCGCGAGGGAGCGCGCGTACACCGCGCGCAGCAGGTCCTCGCCCCACGTCGTCGCGCCGCCGACGACGACGCGGTCCGGCGTCAGGGTGTCCGCCACGGCCTTCCCCTCGCGGAGGAACTCCGGGTTCCACGCGAGCTCGACGCGCAGCCCGGCCGGGGCGGTCTCGCGCACGCGGGCCGCCAGCCGGGCCGCGGTGCCCACCGGGACGGTCGACTTGCCCACGAGCAGGGCGTCGTGCGTCAGGTGGTGGGCCAGGCCCTCGAAGGCGGCCTCGACGTAGCGCAGGTCGGCCCCGTTGGAGCCCGGGCGCTGCGGGGTGCCGACGCAGACGAAGTGGACGTCGGCGAACGCGGCGGCCTCCGCGAGGTCGGTCGTGAAGCGCAGCCGGCCCGACTCCACGCCGCGGACGAGCAGCTCGGGCAGCCCGGGCTCGTAGAACGGCACCTCGCCCGCGGACAGCGCCGCGACCTTGGCGGGGTCGACGTCCACGCCGACGACGTCGAAGCCGAGCTCGGCCATGGCCGCGGCGTGCGTGGCCCCGAGGTAGCCGGTGCCGATCACGCTGATGCGGGGGCGCTGGCCCCCCTGCGGCCCGTCGGCGGTCGGTGCGTCGGTCTGCTCGGTCATGGCGGTCGCTGTCCTCCGGGTGGGCCGTGTGCGTGCGGGTGCGGCGCACCGTCGCGTCGGCGGCAGCATGCCACCCCGGCGGTCCCGCGACCGGGTCGTCCACCGGCGCTGCACCCGTCCGCGCCCGGCGCGGGTGCGACCATGGGCGCATGACCCCTCGCGTCCTCGTGGTCGACGACGACACCGCGCTCGCCGAGATGATCGGGATCGTCCTGCGGGGGGAGGGCATCACCCCGTCCTTCTGCGCGGACGGCGCGGGCGCCCTCGCCGCCTTCCGCGAGGCCAAGCCGGACCTCGTCCTGCTGGACCTGATGCTGCCGGGGGTGGACGGCATCGAGGTGTGCCGCCGCATCCGGGCGGAGTCGGACGTCCCGATCGTCATGCTCACGGCGCGCAGCGACACCTCCGACGTCGTCGCCGGGCTCGAGTCGGGGGCGGACGACTACGTGCCCAAGCCCTTCAAGCCCAAGGAGCTGGTCGCCCGGGTGCGGGCGCGCCTGCGCCGCCGGGAGGACGAGGTGCCGGAGACCCTGCGCGCCGGCGACCTCGTCATCGACGTGGCCGGGCACGCGGTCTCGCGCGGCGAGCAGCAGATCGCCCTGACGCCGCTGGAGTTCGACCTCCTCGCGGCCCTGGCGCGCAAGCCCTGGCAGGTCTTCACCCGCGAGGTGCTGCTGGAGCAGGTGTGGGGCTACCGCCACCAGGCCGACACCCGCCTCGTCAACGTCCACGTGCAGCGGCTGCGCAGCAAGATCGAGCACGACCCCGAGCACCCCGAGGTGGTCCTCACCGTCCGCGGCGTCGGGTACCGGGCCGGCGCCGTCAAGGGCGACGACGCCGCGGCCCCCTCGGCCCCGCAGGGGGGCGCGGGCACGGTGGACGCGGGCTGACCGCGTGCCGGGGCGCGTGGGGCGCCGCCTGCGGGCGGCGGGGGCCGGGGCCGCGCAGCGGTGGCGGCGGTCGCTGCAGGTCCGCGTCGTCGGCCTCACCGTCGCGCTGTCCACCCTGACCATGGCCGTGGTCGGCGGCTTCCTCGCCGACGCCATCGGCGAGCGCCTCTTCGAGGCGCGGCGGGACCAGGCGTTCGCCGAGGCCGCGGCCGGTGCCCAGGCCTTCCAGGAGCGGCTGGACCAGGCGGACGTGCCCACGGCGGTCGAGCTGCGCCAGTTCGTCGCCGACAACCGCGAGCAGCTGGGGTCGGTGGGCGGTGACGGCGCGGCGGGCTACCTGCTGCTGCGGGTGCCCGCCAGCGAGGCCTCGGTCACGGTCAACGGCTCCCTGAGCGCCGGCCTGACCCCGGGGCTGCTGAGCGACCCCCTGCGCGAGGCGGTCCGGGACCGGCCGACCCAGCAGGCCGCCCCGGTGGCGCTCCCGCGGGGGGAGGGCACCGTGCCCGCGCTCGCGGTGGGCCAGCGGGTGGACCTCGCGCTCGCCGGCCAGTACGAGCTCTACTTCGTCATCGACCTGTCGCGCGAGCAGTCGACGCTGGACGCCGTCCAGCGCGTGCTGGTCGTCGGTGGGCTGCTGCTCGTGCTGCTCCTGGGCGGCGTCGTCTCGGTCGTCACCCGCCTCGTCGTCCGGCCCGTCCGCGAGGCGGCGGCCGCGGCCGCGCGGATGTCGGCCGGCGACCTCGACCAGCGCGTCGACGTCCGCGGCGAGGACGACCTCGCGGCGCTGGGACGCACCTTCAACGAGATGGCCGCCTCGCTGCAGCGCCAGATCACCCGGCTGGCCGACCTCTCGCGCCTGCAGCAGCGCTTCGTCTCCGACGTGTCCCACGAGCTGCGCACGCCGCTGACGACGATGCGGATGGCGGGGGAGGTGCTGCACGAGGCCCGCGGCGACCTCGAGCCCGCGGCCTCCCGCTCGGCCGAGCTGCTCCTCGCGCAGCTGGACCGCTTCGAGGCGCTGCTCGCCGACCTGCTCGAGATGAGCCGCTTCGACGCGGGGGCCGCCGCCCTGGACGCCGAGCCGGTGGACCTGCGGGCGCTCGTCGCCCGCGTGGTCGAGCACGCCGAGCCGGTCGCCGCGGCGCAGTCGGTGCCCGTCCTGGTCACGGTGCCGCCGGAGCCGGTGACGGCGGAGGCCGAGGCTCGGCGCGTCGAGCGGGTCCTGCGCAACCTGGTCTTCAACGCCGTCGAGCACGCCGAGGGCCGCCCCGTCGAGGTGGAGCTCGCCGCCGACGGGACGACCGTCGCGGTGCTGGTGCGCGACCACGGCATCGGTCTGCGGCCCGAGGACGCCGAGCGGGTGTTCGACCGCTTCTGGCGCGCCGACCCCGCCCGCGCCCGGACGACCGGGGGCAGCGGCCTGGGGCTGGCCATCTCGACCGAGGACGCCGTGCTGCACGGCGGCCGCCTCGAGGTCGTGGGTCAGCTCGGGCTGGGTGCCGCCTTCCGGCTGCTGCTGCCGCGGACGCCCGAGGCGGAGCTGGGCCCCTCCCCGCTGCCGATGCCCGCGGACCTCGCCCCCGCCGCCCCGCCGGACGACCCCTCGGCCCCCAGCGTCCTCGTCGAGGGCCTGCCGGGCGTCGTGCTCGTGCCGAGCGCCGCGGGATCGCCGGGGGCCTGGGGCGACGCCGGCACCGAGGCGGCCGCCGACGCCATCGCGACGGCGTCCCTTCCCGTCGTCCAGCCCCCGGCGGGGCGCCGTGGCTGACCCGGGGGCCGGTGCCCGGCGCGGTGCGGTCGCCGCGCTGCTCGCCGTGCTCCTGCTGCTCGTCGCGGGCTGCGTCTCGCTGCCCCGCCAGGGCTCGGTCGAGGAGGGCCCCGCCCAGGGGGCCGACCCCGTGCCGGGCTTCCTCGCCGACCCCCCGCGCGACGGCGCCTCGCCGGAGGAGGTCGTGGACGGCTTCCTGCGCGCCTCGGCGGCCTTCGACGACGACTACTCGGCGTCGCGCCTGTTCCTCACGCCGTCGTCGGTGGAGTCCTGGCGACCCACGGAGCGGGTCGTCGTCGTCGCCGCGAGGGGGCTCGGCGTGGGGCGCGTCGACCCGCAGGTGCCCCCGGCGGACGCGGCGGGCCCGGCGCCGACGGCCACGCAGGGCACCGTGCGCACCGTCCACGTGACGGCCCCGCTGGTCGGCGAGGTGGACGGCCGGGGCCGCTGGACCACGGCCGCCCCGCGCAGCTCCTACGCCGTCGACCTCGAGGTCGTGCGGGTCGACGGCGCCTGGCGGGTCAGCCGCCCGCCGGACGAGGTGGTCCTCGGGCAGGACGTCTTCGACCAGATCTACCGCGCCTACCCCCTGCAGTTCCTCGACGCCTCGACGTCGGCGCTCGTCCCGGAGCTGCGCTGGTTCCCGGGGCGCTCCCCGAGCGCGACGCTCCTGGTCTCCGAGCTGCTCGCGGGACCCTCGCCGTGGCTCGCGGGCGCGGCGACGACGGCCTTCCCGGAGGGCGCCGCCCTGCTCAGCTCCCCGCCGGCCGTGCCCCTGGACGCCGACGGCACGGCGGTCGTCGACCTGTCCGAGCAGGCCCGGGCGGCCGACCCGCCGCAGCGCTCGCTGATGCAGGCGCAGCTCCTCGCCACCCTGCGGTCCGTGCCCGGGGTGCGCGACGTCCAGCTGTCCGTCGAGGGCAGCGCCCTGGACGTGCCCGAGGCCGACCCGGCCGTGCTGGACCCCCCCGTCCTCGACACGGCGCCGGTGGTCCTGTCCGGCGGCCGGGTGGCTCGCCTGGACGGGGACGGCGCCGAGGTGGTGCCCGGCCTCCTCGACGTCTCCCCGCTCCTGCCGAGCGACCCCGCCGTGGGGGTCGACGGTCTGGTGGCGGTGCTGGTCCAGCAGCGCAGCCAGCTGCTCGTGGGCCGGCCCGAGGAGTCGGAGGACGACGCGGGGGCCGGGCTGCGGACGGTGCTCTCGGGGGAGTCCCTCGTGGCCCCCAGCGTCGGCCCGCGCGGATGGGTGTGGACGGCGCCGGAGGCGGCGGGCGGCCGGGTGCTCGCCGCGGACGCCGGCGGAGAGGTGGTGGACGTCGCGGCGCCGTGGCTCCAGGGGCGGCGCGTCCTGGCCCTGCAGGTCTCGCGCGACGGCGCCCGGGTCGTCGTCGCCTCGGTCGACGGCGACGGGGGGGCGCACCTCGACGTGGCCGGGGTCGTGCGCGCGGAGGACGGCCGGCCGGAGCGCCTCGACGTGCCCGAGCAGCCGCCGCTGCCCGGTCTCCTGGACGTCCGCGACATCGGGTGGGTGGACGCGACCACGGTGGTCGCCCTGGGCGCCCTCGAGGAGGGCCCCACCCGGCTGCTGCGGGTGGCCGTCGACGGGTCGGTCGTCAGGTCCTCCGACGTCCCGGAGGGGGTCCAGCGGCTGACCTCCTCCGAGGGGGCCCCGCGCGTGCTGCTCGACGCGCCGGGCGGCGGGCTCCTGGAGCCCGCCGGGCAGGCCTGGGTCGTGCGCCCCGGCTCGGAGACCTCGAGCGACCCGTCCTACCCGGGGTGACCGGGCCCGCCCCGTCGTCCCGCCCCGTCGTCGTGCCCCGTCGTCGTGCCCCGTCGTCGTGCCCCGTCGTCCCGCCCGCCCGGGAGGGCGCGGTCCGCGCCGCGCGCCGCGCCTGGGGACGGGAGCCGTCGTCCCCCGACCCCGGCGGCGCGCGCCCGGCGTCGTCGGGGGCCGCCACGCTGGTCCGCGTGAGCAGCAGCGCCAGGCACGCCCGTCCGGCCGGTCCCGGGCGCGCCGCGCTGGGCGACCTCGCCCGCCTCGTGTGGCCGGTCGCCTGCCCGGGGTGCGACCGCCAGGACGTGGCCTGCTGCCCGACCTGCCGGTGGTCGCTCGCGGCACCACCCCTGGGGCCGGTCGAGCTCTCCGCGCCCGGGGCGCCCCCGGTCCGCGCTGCGGCCTCCTACGACGGCCCGCCACGCCGGCTCCTGCTCGCCTGGAAGGAGCGGGGCCGCCACGACCTGGCGCCGCTGCTCGCCGACGCGCTGCGGCGGGCGGGGGAGGGGGCGCTCCCCGGTGCTGGTCTGCCCGGTGCTGGTCTGCCCCGTGCTGGTCTGCCCGGGGCCGATCCGTGCGGTGCCGGTCCTCCCGGTGCCGGTCCTCCCGGTGCCGGTCCTCCCGGTGCCGGTGCCGCCGCTGGTGGCGACCCGGGGCTCCTCGTGCTCGTGCCGGTGCCCTCCAGCCGAGCGGCCGTCCGGGCGAGGGGGGACGACCTCGTGGCCGACCTCGCCCGGCGCTGGGCCCGCTCCCTGCGCCCGCGGGGGGTGCGCGTCCGGGTCGACCCCGTGCTGGCGCTGCGCGCCGGCGCGGGGGACCAGGTGGGGCGCGGCGCCGCCGAGCGCGCGACGGCCCGCCGCGGCGCGCTGCTCCTGCGTGGGCGGCCACCGGCCCGCTGCCTGCTCGTCGACGACGTCGTCACCACGGGCTCCACCCTCGCCGAGGCGGCCCGGGTGCTGTCCGGGGCCGGCGCCGGCGTCCTGGGCGGCGTCGTGGTCCTCGCCGCGCCGGCGCCGGGCACCCGGCCGTCCGCCGCAGGTGGCCTGCCCGCGGCGTGTCGCAGCGCACCGTCATGACCGGTGACGGGCTGTGATGACCCCGCCGACCACCGCACGCTCCGCCGGTGCCCGTGACGGCGCAGCGGTGCGCCGGGACGGCTTGCGGGCCAGCGACTCCCGAGCCCCGCGACGCGGGGTGAGGGCGCGCCGCGCCGTCCGGGGCGTCCGGAGGGCGCGGGACGGCGCCCGCGCGCTCCCCGGGACGCGTCCGGACGGCGGGCCGGGGTGTCGCACCCGCCGGATGGCGGCTAGCGTCCCGACATGGAGCTCCACCGGCGGTCCTCCCCGGATCCGGGGCGCGTCCCCGCGGCACGTCGGGCGTCGTCGCCCGCCCCGTCCCCCGCCCTGTCCGACGACCGTCCTCCTGCGGGCGGCCGTCCGCCCGGGCGCCCGCGCTGGCGGACCGCCGGCCTCGTGCTCTCCGGCCTCGCGCTCGCGGTCCAGCTCGGTGGACCGCTCACCCTCCTGCTCCCCGGACGTGCGCCGTCCGGGTCCCCGCGTCCGCCCGTCCCGCCGCGGGGAGGTGGTGCCTGAGCACCGAGCGAGGCGCTGCCACGGCCAGGAGCCGACGGCAGCGCGTCGAGTCCCACGCCCCCACGCTGGAGGACCCATGGAGATCACGCTCACCACCCGCCACACGACCGTGCCGGAGCGGTTCCGCCGCCACCTCGAGGACAAGCTCGCGAAGGTGGAGCAGGTCGCGCCCCGCGCAGAACGCCTGGACGTCGTGATCAGCCACGAGACCAACCCGCGCCAGCCGCAGAGCTGCGAGCGCGTCGAGCTCACGCTGCGCCACCGCCGCGAGGTCGTGCGGGCCGAGGCGTGCGCGGACGACGCCCACGGCGCCCTCGACCTCGCGGAGGAGAAGCTGCTCGAGCGCCTGCGGCGGCTGCGGGACCGCCGCAAGGTCCACCACGGCCGCCAGACGCCGTCGTCGGTGCGGCGGGGCGCGCCCGTCGACGGCGCCGACCTGCCGCCGCTGGCCGCCGTGCCCGAGGGGGCGCTCCCCGCGGGGTCGCCGGAGCCGGCGCCGCAGGCGTCCGACGGTCCGGCCGGGGCCGACGAGCCCGCTGCCGTCGGTGCGCTGGGGGCGGGCGAGGACGACGAGCACGGCCTCGCGGATGCGGTGGGCGCCTCACCGGTGCGCATCCGCGAGAAGACGCACTCGGCGCACCCCATGAGCGTCGACGAGGCCCTCGCCCAGATGGAGGCGCTCGGCCACGACTTCTACCTGTTCCTGTGCCGCAGCACCGGGGCCGTGAGCCTGGTGTACCGCCGCCGCGGCTGGAGCTACGGGGTCATCCGGCTCGAGGAGGCGGCCGAGGAGACGGCGGCGGACCCCGCAGCGGAGCCGGACCGGGCGTCGCAGCCCCTCGGCGCCTGAGCCCTCGCGCCGGATCCCCCCGGCGCCTGGTGCGTCGGCGTCCGGTGCGTCGGCGCCCGACCCGAGCACGGCCAGGGCCCGCGGTGGGTCGCAGCGACCCGCCTCGGGCCCTGGTGCGGGGTCCCGCCAGGTCGGACCGAACCGCACGGCCCTCGGGTGCGAACTCCCTGCGCACCAGCGGTCCGCGCGCGCAGGGGCGCGGGCCGCGGCTGTGGCGCGATCGTGACGAGCCGGGTGCAGACGGGCGGGGGCGTGCGCTGGCATGCTCCTGCGGGCCGCCGGTGCGCGAGGAGCGGGTCGGCACGGACGGGGGGGACCATGGACGTCGCCAGCTGGAGGACAGAGGTGGCCCTGGAGGACTCGAGCGCCTCGCACGGGCCCGACGGGCGACGCGCGTGGGAGGACGTCGACGTGCCGGACCCCGCGACGCCGGGAGCCCCCTCCGCCGTCGACCCGATCCGGGTCCTCGTGGTCGACGACCACGTGCTGTACCGCCGGGGCCTGGAGCGGGTCCTCGAGCTCGACGACGACATCCTCATCGTGGGGGAGGCCAGCGACGGCAGCGAGGCCATCGCCCGCGCCGAGGAGCTGCTCCCGGACGTGGTCCTCCTGGACGTGCGCATGCCCCGTCGCAGCGGCATCGAGGCCTGCGCGGCCATCCGCGAGGTGGCCCCGAGCGCCCGCATCGTCATGCTCACGATGAGCGAGGAGGAGGCCGACCTCTTCAGCGCCGTCCGGGCGGGGGCCAACGGCTACCTGCTCAAGGACGTGCCGGGCGAGGAGATCGCCGCGAGCCTGCGCGCCGTCCACGGCGGGCAGTCCCTCATCAGCCCCTCGATGGCCAGCCACCTGCTCGCGGAGTTCGCCGCGCTCAGCCGCCGTGGCGCGGCGGCGCCGGACGTCCCCGTCGTCCCCGCGCCCCGGCTGACGGCCCGGGAGCTGGACGTCCTGCGCCTGGTGGCCCGCGGGCGCTCCAACCGCGACATCGCCGGCGAGCTGTGGATCTCGGAGAACACCGTGAAGAACCACGTGCGCAACCTCCTGGAGAAGCTGCAGCTGCACTCGCGGATGGAGGCGGCGATGTACGCGGTCAACGAGAAGCTGCTCGAGCCGGAGGCCTGAGCGCGCCAGTCCGCCCCTGCTCCACCCCGACGGGGGCCCAGGCGGCATCGGTGGTGGGCGCGCCGGCGGGTCGGGACGTGGCAGCATCCACCGCCGTGGTGGGGAGCGCAGGGGCGGCGTCGCGACCGGGCGCCCGTCGCCGCGAGGTGCTCACCGCCGCCCAGGCCCGCCGCACGGCCCTGGCGGCCCAGGGCTTCACCGACCCGAGGCCGGCGGGTCCGCCGACCGCGCGGCACCTGCAGCGGGTGATCGACCGCGTGGGCCTCCTGCAGATCGACTCCGTGAACGTCGTCGCCCGGAGTCACCGCCTGCCCGTGTTCAGCAGGCTGGGCCCCTACGACGACGACCTGCTGCGCCGCGCCGCCGAGCGGCCACCGCGCCGGCTGGTGGAGTACTGGGCCCACGAGGCCAGCCTCGTGCCGCCGCGCACCCACCGGCTGCTGCGCTGGCGGATGGCCCGCGCCGCGGAGGAGGCGTGGGGCCGCTACCGGCGCATCCTGGCCGAGCGCCCGCGGCTGCTGCAGGACGTGCTCGACGCCGTGGCCGACGGCGGGGCGATGACCGCCGCCCAGGTGACGGCGCGGCTGCACCCCGGGGCGCCGCGCAGCTCGGCGGGCTCGTGGATGGTGCCGCCCACGGACGCCGTCCTCGCCGGGCCCGCCCGGGACGTCAAGGCCGCGGCAGAGCAGCTGTTCTGGTCGGGCGAGCTCTCGGCCGCCGGGCGGACGGCGCAGTTCGAGCGGCGCTACGACCTGCCGGAGCGCGTCCTGCCCGCGGAGGTCGCGTCCGCTCCCGACCTGCCCGAGGCCGACGCCGTCCGGGAGCTCGTGGCGGTCGCGGCGCGCAGCCTGGGGGTCGCCACCGAGGCGCACCTGCGCGACTACTTCCGCCTGCGCCCGTCGCAGAGCCGCCGCGCCGTCGACGAGCTGCTCGAGGAGGGCGTCCTGGTGCCCGTCGCCGTGCGCGGGTGGGCGCGCCCGGCGCTGCTGCACCGCGACGCCGTCTTCCCCCGGCGGGTGCCGGGGCGGGCGCTGCTGTCGCCCTTCGACTCCCTGGTCTTCGAGCGCTCGCGCACCGAGGCGCTCTTCGGCGTCCGGGTGCGCCTGGAGATCTACGTGCCCGCCGCCCAGCGGGTGCACGGCTACTACGTCCTGCCCCTCCTGCTCGACGGCGAGCTCGTCGCGCGGGTCGACCTCAAGGCCGAGCGGCCGGCGGGCGTCCTGCGCGTGCAGGCGGCCTGGTCCGAGCCGCACGCCCCCGCGCACGTCGCCGACGAGCTCGCCGCGGAGCTGCGCTCGATGGCCGCGTGGCTCCGCCTGGACGACGTCGCCGTCGCGGGCCCCGGCGACCTCGCCCCCCGCCTGGTCGACGCCCTCGCGCGCACCTGACCCGGGGCCGGTCGTCGCCGACGTGCCGGGGGCCCAGCCCTCCGACGGCAGAACGGCACCGAAGTGCCGGCTCCTGGCCCCTCGGGCGGCGGAGGGGCACCGAAGTGCCGGTTCCCGGGCCTGGGGACGGCAGGGAGGCACCGAAGTGCGCGGAGGGGAGGAGCGGGGCTGGTCAGGCGGGAGGCAGGTCCTCCGCGCGCAGGACGAAGCGGTCCAGCTGGTGGGCGTGGCGCTCCGGCGAGGCGGGGGCGACCTCCCACCCGGCGGCGGTGCACCCCGTGCGCTCGGCGACCGCGCGGCTCGGCCCGTTGCCCGGCTCGGCGCGCACGAGCACCGCGGGCAGCCCGAGCCCGCCGACGTCGGCCGGCAGCAGGGCGTGGCGCGCGGCGGCGCGGGCACCGGTCGTGACGACGCCGCGCCCGCGGGCGTCCGGGTGCGCCCAGTAGCCGAGCTCCGCGGGGCGCCCGCCCTGGCCGAGCCCGAAGAGGGTCACCGACGCCAGGGCGCGGTCGGTGCGCGCGTCCGCGGCGCACCAGCCCACGGCGCGCCCCTCGGCGGCGTCCAGGCGCATGCCCTCGACGAAGGCGGCGCCCTGCTCGCTCCCGTAGGGGTCCGGCAGCCCCGGCAGCCACTGCCGGGTCAGCGGGTCGGTGCACGCCTCGACGACGCGCGGGATGTCCTCGTCGGCCCACGGGCGCAGCACCACGTCGCCGAGGTCGAGCCGCGGCACGTCGAGCCACGTCGTGGCGGGGGTGGTGGGGTCCCCGGCGCACCACGTGCCCACCCAGGCGTCGCGCAGCTCCCCGCGCTGGCTCTCCGCCCGCCGGACGGTGCCCTCCACCCGGAAGCCGGTGGCCCACGCGACCCGCCGGCTCGCCCAGTTGCCGACGTGGGCGCTCCAGCGCACCGCCTCGCACCCGTGCTCGGCCGCCCACGGCAGCAGCGCGCGCAGGGCCGCCGAGAGCACCCCGCGACCGCGGTGGTGGGCGTCCAGGCCGAAGCCGACGGACAGCACGCCGGGGGTGCCGGTGGTGCGCAGGGCGACGTTGCCGGCGTGCGCGCCGTCCACGTCCAGCGCCCAGGTCAGCACGTCGCCGGACGCCCACCCCGCCGGGACGCGCTCGAGGACGAAGCCCTCGGCGTCGGCGCGCCGGGAGGGCACCGGCACGGTCGTCCAGCGCGCGAAGGTGGGGTCGCAGGCCATGGCGAGCACGGCGTCGACGTCGTCCTCTCGGTACCCGCGCAGGCGGACGCCCTGCGCCGCGGCCAGCTCGGGCGGTCGGTCGGGCAGCGCGCGGGGGCTCGGGGAGGTCACCGCACGACCCTGCCGGGCGACGCGGCCCCGGGCAACGAAGTTCGCGCGCGGCGGCCCCGGGCGGGCGGCGCGGGGGAGAGCCTCCGGGCGGGCGGACGCGTCCGGCGGGAGGCAGGGTGGCGCGCATGGACGGGACGACGACCGTGGACCGGCGCGAGGACTGCTACGTCCTGCTGGACGGCGACGAGGAGGTGGTGGTGCTGGCGTTCGAGCCGGTGGACGAGGGCGTCGTGGCGCTCACCCACACGGTCACCCGCGAGGACCGCCAGGGCGAGGGGCTGGCCGGGCGGCTCGTCGGCGCGGTGCTCGACGACCTGCGCGAGCGCGGGCTGCACCTGCGCCCGGACTGCGCGTACGTCGCCTCCTACCTCGAGGAGCACCCGGACCAGCAGGAGCTGATCGCCCGCTGAGCTCCGGGCCCTCGCCGCCGACCGGGTTCCTCGCCGTCCGGCGCGACTCCGGTCCGCTCCGGGCGCTCGCCCTGCGTGCGTAGCATGACGGCCGACCTGACCAGCCCCGCGGGAGCCCGACCGGGCGTCCGCGCGGGCGGACGACGAGGGAGCGCGCGACGTGGGGATGCTCGAGAAGCTGCTGAGGGCCGGCGAGGGTCGCGCGGTCCGGCGGCTGCAGGGCCTGGCCGACCAGGTCAACGCCCTCGAGGAGGACTTCGAGAAGCTCTCCGACGCGGAGCTGCGCGAGGAGACCGACCGCTTCCGCGAGCGCGTCGCCGACGGCGAGTCCCTCGACCACCTGCTGCCGGAGGCCTTCGCCAGCTGCCGCGAGGCCTCGCGCCGCAGCCTCGGCCAGCGCCACTTCGACGTCCAGGTGATGGGCGGGGCCGCGCTGCACCTGGGCAACATCGCCGAGATGAAGACCGGCGAGGGCAAGACGCTCGTCGCGACGCTGCCGGCCTACCTCAACGCCCTCACCGGCAAGGGCGTCCACGTCATCACGGTGAACGACTTCCTGGCGTCCTACCAGAGCGAGCTGATGGGTCGGGTCTTCCGCTTCCTCGGCGTCAGCTCCGGCTGCATCACCGACGGCATGCGCCCGGAGCAGCGGCGCGAGCAGTACGCCCTCGACATCACCTACGGCACGAACACCCAGTTCGGCTTCGACTACCTGCGCGACAACATGGCGTGGCAGAGCAGCGAGATGGTCCAGCGCGGCCACGCCTTCGCGCTCGTCGACGAGGTCGACTCCATCCTCATCGACGAGGCGCGCACCCCGCTGATCATCTCCGGCCCGGCGCAGGGCGACGCGACGCGCTGGTACGCCGAGTTCGCGAAGGTGGCGCGCTCCCTGCGCCTCGACGAGGACTACGAGGTCGACGAGAAGAAGCGCACCGTCGGCGTCCTGGAGAGCGGGATCGAGAAGGTCGAGGACCGGCTCGGCATCGACAACCTCTACGACTCGGTGAACACCCCCTACGTCGGGTACCTCAACAACGCGGTCAAGGCCAAGGAGCTCTTCCGCCGGGACAAGGACTACGTCGTCACCGACGGCGAGGTCCTCATCGTCGACGAGCACACCGGGCGCATCCTGTCGGGCCGCCGCTACAACGAGGGCATGCACCAGGCCATCGAGGCCAAGGAGGGCGTGGAGGTCAAGGCGGAGAACCAGACGCTCGCGACGATCACGCTGCAGAACTACTTCCGCATGTACGACAAGCTCGCCGGGATGACCGGGACGGCGACGACCGAGGCGGCCGAGTTCCAGGGCACGTACAAGCTCGGCGTCATCCCCATCCCGACGAACCGGGAGATGCAGCGCATCGACCAGTCCGACCTCGTCTTCAAGAGCGAGGAGGCCAAGCTCGAGGCCGTCGTGGAGGACATCGCCGAGCGCCACGAGGCGGGCCAGCCGGTCCTCGTCGGCACGACGAGCGTGAGCAAGAGCGAGCGGCTCAGCTCCCAGCTGGCGAAGCGGGGCGTGCGGCACGAGGTCCTCAACGCCAAGCAGCACGCCCGGGAGGCGGCCATCGTCGCGATGGCGGGCCGCAAGGGGGCCGTCACGGTGGCCACCAACATGGCCGGCCGAGGCACCGACATCATGCTCGGGGGCAACGCCGAGTTCCTCGCCGTCAACCGGATGCACGAGCAGGGCCTGGACCCGGCCGAGAAGCCGGAGGAGTACGAGGCGCTGTGGCCGCAGGTGCTCGCCGAGGCCGAGGCCGCGGTCAAGACGGGTCACGACGAGGTGGTCGAGCTGGGCGGGCTGTACGTGCTCGGCACCGAGCGCCACGAGTCGCGCCGCATCGACAACCAGCTGCGCGGGCGCTCGGGCCGCCAGGGCGACCCGGGGGAGTCGCGCTTCTACCTCTCCCTGCGCGACGACCTGATGCGCCTGTTCAACTCCGGCGCCGCCGAGTCCCTGATGGCCCGCACCGGCTTCCCCGACGACGTGCCGCTGGAGTCCAAGGTCGTCAGCCGGGCCATCCAGAGCGCCCAGGGCCAGGTCGAGGCGCGCAACTTCGAGATCCGCAAGAACGTCCTGAAGTACGACGACGTGCTCAACCGCCAGCGCCAGGTCATCTACGACGAGCGCCGCCGCGTGCTCGAGGGCGAGGACCTGCAGCAGCAGGTGGCCCACTTCGTCGAGGACGTCGTCACCGGCTACATCACCGCCGCGACGGCGGACGGCTTCGCCGAGGACTGGGACCTGGACCAGCTCGTGACGGCGCTGAGCACCCTGTACCCGATCAGCCTGTCGGTGGCCGACCTCGAGGAGGAGGCCGGCGGGCGGAACCAGATCACGCGCGAGAGCCTCCAGGAGGAGATCCTCAGCGACGTGCGGCTGGCCTACGAGCGCCGCGAGGAGCAGCTCGGCGAGGCGGCCACGCGCCAGCTGGAGCGCCGCGTGGTCCTGTCGGTGCTGGACCGCAAGTGGCGCGAGCACCTCTACGAGATGGACTACCTCCAGGAGGGCATCTCGCTGCGGTCCATGGCCCAGCGCGACCCGCTCGTGGAGTACCAGCGCGAGGGGTACCTCCTCTTCACCGCGATGATGGACGCCATCAAGGAGGAGTCCGTCGGCTACCTGTTCAACCTCGACGTCCAGGTCGCGCCGCCGGCCCCGGAGGCCGCGGCACCGTCGGGGGCCCTGGGCGCCGGCATCGCGGCCGCCGCCCCGCAGCTGAGGGCCAAGGGGCTGGACACGCCCACGACGCCGCAGCGCCTGGCGTACAGCGCCGGGTCGGTGGACACCGAGGACGGCGTCGAGCAGAAGATCGAGAACGCCGACGGGACGCGCGTCTCCGGCGACGGCAACCGCGCCCAGCGCCGCCAGGTGCGCCGCCAGGGCTGACCCGCCGCCCGGCCCGGACGACCGGGCCCGGACGAGCAGGCCGACACACCGCGGGCGACGCCCCGGGTCCCCACGGGGATCCGGGGCGTCGCCGCGGCCCACCCCGGTCGACGGCCCGGCCTCGCCCCGCCCTGCGGTGGGGCCGCCCCCCCAGGTCAGCCGACCTCGACGGCGGTGGCGCGCCACCGCCGGTCCCACCCCTCGAGCCGCACCGCCACGGCGCGCACCCGCTCGCCGTCGACGACGACGGCCGACGCCTCGACCACCCCCTCCGCCGGGCGGCAGACGCGCACGCGCCGCACGACGGCGGGCCGCCCGGCCCGTGCCGGGGCGCGGCTGCCGGCCCGCGACCGGCGCAGTCGCGCCGCGAGCGCCGCGCGGCGGACGAGGCCCTCGTGCACCTCGAGCGTCGTCCAGCGCACCAGCTGGGCCGCCGGGCGGTGCCCCGACAGGACCTCCACCACGGCGCCGGCGAGGGCCGCGCACGTCGCCGTCGGGTCGGCGAGCTCGTCGTCCGCGCTGGCGCGCGGGGCGACGACCGGGTCCACGTCGCCGTCACCGGCTCGGGCGGGGCGCCCGGAGGTCAGGACGAGCACCTGCTGGCCGGCGGGGTGCGGCTCGTCGACGAGCCCCGGCCAGCCGACCCCCGCCAGGGGCGCGGGCTCGCTGCTGGGGACCGGCGCGAGGCGCGCCGCGGGAGCGGCGGGAGCGCTCCGGGCGGGTGCCGTCGCCCGGTCGCCGCACCCGGTCCGTCGGGCCCCGCGCGGGCGGGGAGGGGCGGCGGCCCGGACCGGGGCGCTCACGACGGGCTCCCGACGGACGAGGCGGCCGGCGCCGGCGGCACGAGTCGCTGCCCGGGGAGGAGGTGGTCGGGGTCCTCGCCGATGACGGCGCGGTTCGCCGCGTGCCACGCCGGCCACGCCGCGGCGACCTCGGCGTCGTCCGCGCCCGGGGGCAGCCAGCGGCGGGCGATGTCCCAGAGCGTGTCGCCGCGGACGACCACGACCTCGCCGGGGCGCTCGTCGGCGACCCGGGGCGGAGGCACGAGGAGGGCCCCCGCGGCCTCGAGGGAGGCGCTCGTCGGGCGCGGAGGGGCGGAGGGGCGCCACGTGACGTCCGGCACGTCCTCCCCGACCGGGAAGGCCCCCGGTGCCGTCGCGGCCACCGAGGAGGGCGCCGGGGACGAGGAGGCCGCGGACGGGGTCGCGCGAGCTGCCTCCTCCTCGAGCGCTTCCTGGGCCGCCTCCTGGGCCGCCTCCTGGGCCGGCCCGCTCGGCGGCGCGACCACGGCGGCGGCGGTGGTGGGCGCGGCGAGGGCGGGGCCCGCTGCGGCCACCGGCCCGGCGCCGAGCGCCGCCACGAGGAGCCCGCGCAGGAGGGCGGGCAGGAGCCGCTGGGCGGTCCGAGAGAGGGCGGTGGCGCGTCCGGCGCCCGGGACGACCCGTGCGATCGCCACCAGGGCCGCCGCGACGGCCCACGTGGTCGCGAGCGCGCCACCGGCCCCGGTGGCGAGGGCCACGAGGAGGTCCTCCGCCGTCGTCGCCGGGGACGTCGCGGAGGCGAGGCCGGCTGCTGCCGCCCGCAGGGCGGCGCCACCGGCCGCGCCGAGCGCGGCGGCCAGGACCAGGACGCCGACGGCGCGGCCGGCACCGGCCCGCACGGGGCGGTCGGCGGGGCGCCGGGCGGCTGCGCTCCGCCGGGCTCCCGTGCCGGGTGGTCGGGTGGCGGGGTCCTGCAGGAGGGCGGTACCGGGCACGGCGGACTCCTCTGGTCGGCACGCCCGGCGGGCGTGGCATCACGGCTGCTGGGCAGTCCTAGCCGCTCTCGATGCCGGACGCCATCGTTTGACGTCGTTTGCTGTCGATCACCACCCGACAGTGTCTGGTGGCGCGCCCGGCGAGTACCGTGCGGCTGTGCGCTGGGAACGGCTGTTCGCCGACCTCGAGGCGCAGCTCGACGAGGCGGCGGCGGTCGACCTCCGCGCCGAGGTGGCGGACCGCACGCGCGCGGAGCAGGCCGACGTCTGGCTGGCGGACCGCCTGCGCGCCGCGGCGGGGCGCGAGGTCGCGGTGCACGTGCACGGCGGGGAGGTCGTCGCCGGCCTGGTCGAGGACGTGGGTCTCGAGTGGGTGGTGCTGTCGGGCGCGCGCGGCCAGGCCCTCGTGCCGCTCGGCGCGGTGGGCTCGGTCGCCGGGCTGCCGCGGCGCGTCGCCCCGCCGGCGGGAGAGGTGCTGCGCCGGCTGTCGCTCCGCTCGGCGCTGCGGGCCCTCGTGCGCGACCGCGCGCCCGTGCGCCTCGTGGTGCCGGGGGCCGAGCTGGCGGGGACCCTCGACCGCGTCGCCGGGGACCACGTCGACCTCGCACTGCACCCGTCCGGGGAGGCGCGGCGCCCGGGCGCCGTGCTGGAGGTGCGCGCCGTGCCTCTCGCGGCGGTCCTCGTCGTCCGCAGCTCCTGACGGCGCTCCGGCGGCGCCGGAGGGGTCAGCGCTCGGCGGCGCTCCCGGGCGCTCCCGGCCGGACGGCCTCCTCGGCGTCCTCGAGGCCCCCGCGCTCGACGAGCGCGCGCGTCTGGGAGTACATCCGCTGGATGTACTCCTCCAGCTCGCTGGTCTCCACGCGCCACTGGCCGCGGCCGCCGACCTTGATGGCGGGCAGGTCCCCGGAGCGCACCAGGGCGTAGGCCTGCGCCGAGGAGATGCTGAGGATCTCCGCGACGTCCGCCAGGGGCAGGAACCGTGCGGGCACGTCCCCTCCTCGGGTCGGGGCCGGCCGGTCGGGCCTGGGCCGGACCGGCGGGCCGTGGGTGTCGGCACGACCGCCGCGGCGCGGAGTCTGGCACGCGGTCGGAGGACTGCGCGGCACGGTCGGGTGAGCCTGTGGACGACGCCCGGGGGAGGGGCCGGGGCGCTGGCAGCATCGCGGGGTCGCAGGTCGCGGCACCGGCGTCGCCTCCCCGCCGGCCCCTCCGGACCGGACCGGGCCGCTGCGGGGGCGGGTGCTGCCGGGGAGGTCCGGGACGCGAGCGAGCACCGGGCGGGCGCGGAGGAGGACGGGTGGCGGACTCATCGGGGACGGCGAGGGCGGGTTCGGCGACCGCGCGACGGGTCGCGGTCCCCTCCTGGCGGGACCCGCGCCTGCTCGTCGGCGTCCTGCTCGTGCTGGCGGCCGTCGTCGCCGGCGCCCGCGTGGTGTCGGCAGCCGACCGCACGGTGCCCGTGTACGCGGCGGCGGAGGCGCTGACGCCGGGCGAGCCCGTCGGCCCCGCACAGCTGGAGGTCGTGCGCCTGCGCCTGGACGGCGGTGCCGGGGCCGGTGCCTACGTGTCCGCGGAGAGCTCGCCCGCGGAGGGGCTCGTCGCCCTGCGGGGGGTCGGTGCGGGAGAGCTCGTGCCCGCCGTCGCCCTCGGCTCGGCCGCGTCGCTGGACGTCCGTCCGGTGGGCGTGCCGGTCCAGGGCGCGCTCCCGTCAGGGCTCGTGCCGGGCGCTCTCGTGGACGTGTGGGTGACGGCGGTCGACCTGGCGACGCCGGGTGCCCTGCTCGAGCCGCGCCGCGTCGTCGAGGCCGCCCCGGTCGCCGAGGTCGACGCCGACAGCGGCGCGCTGGGGTCGGCGGCCACCACGACCGTCCAGGTCCTCGTCGACAGCGAGGCGCTGCCCGACGTCCTGGCCGCCCTCGCCGCCGACGCCCGCGTCCACCTCGTCCTCACGCCGGGCGGCGCCTCCGAGGCCGCGGCGGGGGTGCCGGGCGCCGCCGGCCCGGCAGGGGCTGCGACGGCTCCCCCCACGGGCGCGCCCAGCACGGCCCCGTCGGGGCGGGCGACCGCGCCGACGGCCGACGAGACGACCGCGCCGGCGGCCGAGGAGGCGACCGCGCCGGCGGCCGAGGAGGCGACCGCGCCGGCGGCCGAGGAGGCGACCGCGCCGGCGGCCGAGGAGGCGACCGCGCCGGCGGCCGAGGAGGCGACCGCGCCGTCGGTCGAGGAGCCGGCCGCGGAGCTCGCGCCGGCGGCGCCGGCCGCCGGGTCGACGGCGGCGCCCAGGGGGGGCCCGGCCGGCGCGGGGAGCAGCGGTGGCTGAGACCGGGGTCCTCGTCGCGGTCACGGGCGCGTGGGAGGCGCCGCTGGTCGGCGCGCTGGAGCGCTCGCGGTCGCTCGTCGTCGTGCGCCGCTGCGCAGACCTCGCCGAGCTCCTGGCGGTCGCCGCCACCGGGCGCGCGGGCGCCGCGCTCGTGTCGGCGGACCTGCACCGCCTCGACCGCGCCGCGGTGGACCGCCTGACGTCCGCGGGCGTGGTGGTCGTCGGCCTCGCCGCGCCCGCCGCGCTGCGCGAGCAGGAGCCCCGGCTGCTCGCCCTCGGGGTCTGCGCCGTCGCGCCGGTCGACGCACCCGCCGCGCAGCTGGAGCAGCTCGTCCTGGCGGCGCAGGAGGAGGCGTCCTCGCCTCGACCCGGCTCCGAGCTCCTCGCCCGCACGGGGCCGGAGCAGGCGCACGGCAGCCGGGCGCGCGGGGGCACGGCCGACCCGGCGGACGCGCTCGACGACCTCGGCGCCGAGGCGCCGGACGACGGCGAGGACGCCGCGGCCCTGCTGGGGCCGGCGCCGCCCGGCGCCCCGCTCGGGCGCCTCGTGGCCGTCTGGGGGCCGCCGGGCGCACCCGGGCGCACCACCGTGGCGACGGGCCTGGCCGCCGAGCTCGCGGCCGCGGGCGAGGACGTCCTGCTCGCGGACGCCGACACGCACGCCGCCAGCGCGGCGCAGGTGCTGGGCGTCCTCGACGAGTCGCCGGGGCTCGCGTCCGCCTGCCGGTCCGCCGGCGCGGGCGTCCTCGACGCCCGGGCGCTGGCGCGCGCCGCGGTGGAGGTGTCGCCGCGGCTCCGGCTGCTCACGGGCGTCTCGCGCAGCGCGCGGTGGCCCGAGCTCGCCCCCGCGTCGCTGACGCGGGTGTGGGAGGTGGCGCGCGCGCAGGCGCGCTGGGTCGTCGTCGACCTCGGCTCCCCGCTGGAGGCGGACGAGGAGCTGACCTACGACACCGCGGCGCCCCGGCGCAACGGGGCGGCGCTCAGCGTCCTCGGGGCGGCCGACGAGGTCGTCGTCGTCGGGGCCGCGGACGCCGTGGGCCTCCAGCGGCTCGTCCGCGGTCTCGCCGAGCTGGCCGAGGCGGTGCCCGCGGCGCCGCCGCCGCGGGTCGTCGTGACCCGCGTGCGCGCGTCCGCGGTCGGCTCCTCGCCGGAGCGGCGCGTGCGGGACGCCCTGGCGCGCTTCGCCGGCCTGCACGACGTGCTCCTCGTGCCTGACGACCGGCCCGCGCTCGACGCCGCCCTGCTCGCGGGGCGCGCGCTCGCCGAGACGGCGCCGCGCTCGCCGGCCCGCCTCGCGCTGGCCGCGCTGGCGGAGCAGCTGCAGCGCGCCCGCCCCGAGGACGGCGCGGGCGCCGCCGGGGCCGAGCGGGGGCGGCCGTCCCGGTCGCGCCGGGGGCGGGCGCGCCGCGCGCCGCGGCGGGCCGGCTGACCGGCCCGGGCTCGACCCCGGCTGGCCGACCAGGGCTGACCGGCCGGGCCGGCACGGGCGCCGGCGCGCCGTGCGCCCCCGCGGTCGGGCACCCTGTCCCGTCGGACGGCGCCCGCCCCGCCCGGGCGGCGGCCGCGCCCGACCGGACGCCCGGACCAGACCAGACGAGACCAGGAGGTGTGCCGTGCCCGACCGGCTGAGCGCGCTGGACGCGTCCTTCCTGTACCTGGAGAACGGCTCCACCGTCATGCACAGCGGCTCGGTGATGGTGCTGGAGGCGCCGCCCGAGGGCTTCGACGTCGAGGACCTCGCCCGGTCCGTGGGCGCCCGCATCGCCTACATCCCGCGCTACCGCCAGCGCGTGCGCACCGTGCCCGGGCACCTGGCCAACCCCGTCTGGGTCGACGACGAGCGCTTCGACCTCGCCCACCACGTGCGCCGGACGGCGCTGCCGCGCCCCGGGTCGCGCGCGCAGCTGACCGAGCTCGTCGCCCGCGTGCAGCCGCGGCGGCTGGACCGCACGCGGCCGCTGTGGGAGGTCTACCTCGTCGAGGGGCTGCAGGACGGCGGCCTCGCCATCATCACCAAGACCCACCAGGCGATGGTGGACGGCGAGGCGGCCGTCGACCTCGGCCAGGTCCTGTGGGACGACGCGCCGACCGACGCGGCGCCGCCGGAGACGACGTGGCGCCCCGCCCGCGAGCCCTCGCTCGTCGAGCTCGTGACCGGTGCCGTCGTCGACGCCGTCCGCCGGCCCCCGCAGGTGCTCGACACGCTGCGCGCCGGCGCGGGGGACGTGCGGGCCTCGCTGCGCCGGGCCGCGGGGACGGCCACCGGCCTGGCGCGCGCTGCCGGCTCCGCCACGGGGCCGCAGGGCAGCCCGCTCGACGTCGTCGTCGGCGAGCAGCGCCGCTTCGCGGTCGTGGACACCGACCTGGAGGACTACCGCGCCGTCCGGGCGGCCCTGGAGTCCGGCTCGCGCCGCCGCCGGGCCCCGGTCCGGCCCGGGGCGGCCGGGAAGCCGGCGCACCTGCTGCCCGGCACGGACCTGCACGACGTGGTGCTCGCGGTGCTCACCGGGGCGCTGCGCGGCTGGATGCTGGCCCGGGGGGTGTCCGTCGGCCCCTCGACGGTGGTGCGCACCCTCGTGCCGCTGAGCGTGCGGGCCCGCGAGGACGACGGGACGCAGGACCCGGGGGACGCGTCGGGCCCCGGCTCGGTGCTGCCGGCCACCGAGGTGGTCGGCCACCTCGTCGACCTGCCCGTCGGGGAGCCCGACCCGGTGGTGCGGCTGCAGCAGGTCTCCTTCGCCATGCGCAGCCGGTCCGGCGGTCGCCGCGTCGGCGCGCGGGAGCTGGCCGGGGTCGCCGGCTTCGCGCCGCCGACGCTGCACTCCCTCGGCGTGCGGGTCGCCGGGTCGCTGAGCCACCGCGTCTTCAACCTCGTCGTCACCGACGTGCCGGGGCCGCAGCACCCGCTGTACGTCGGTCCGGTCCGGCTCCGGGCGGCCTACCCCGTGATCCCGCTCGCCGCGGGGCAGGGCCTGGCCGTGGGTGTCACCAGCTACGACGGGGCGGTCTCGTACGGGCTCAACGCCGACCGGGACGGCGTCCCCGACCTCGACGTGCTGGCCGCGTGCCTCGTCGACGCCCTGGCGGAGCTCGTCGACGTGACCGGCGCCGCCCCGGGAGCCCGCTCGTCCTGACCCCGTCGGTGACCGGCCGCTGACCGGGGCGCCGGCCGGGACGCCGACCGGGGGCTCGCACCGGCAGGATGGCGCCGTGCGCGTCTACGTCCCGGCCACCCTCCCGCTGCTCGCCACCTGGCTCGACGCCGGCGCCGTGAGCGCCCCGCGGGGGCGGGCGGTCACCCCGGCGGTGCGGGAGTGGTACTCCGGCGGCGACGAGGAGGAGCTCGAGTTCTCGGCCCTGCTCGACGCCGCCACCGACTCCCTGGGCCTGCTGGCGGTGGACGGCGCGGCGCCCCGCCGCCGGCTCGTGCTGGCCGCCGACGTGCCCGACCGCGACGTGCGCGCGCTGGGCGGGCCGCTCGACGACGAGACCCCCTCGGAGGTCGAGCTCGCGGGGCCGGTGCCGCTGTCGGCGGTCGTGAGCGCCCACTGCGACGAGCCGGAGGCCCAGGAGGCGGTGCGCGCGGCCGCCCAGGCGCTGCCGGCCGCCCGCGCCGGGGACGAGGACGCCGCCTTCGTCGTCGACGGCGCCGAGGACGGGGACCTGCTGTGGTTCGACGCGCGCGAGCTGCGCGCGCTGCTCGAGGACGCCTGAGCCGTCCACGGCCCGGCCGTCGCCCGAGGGCCCAGCCAGGCCGTCCGCCAGCCCGGGTCCTCAGCGGCCCGGGACCTCAGCGGCCCAGGGCCTCAGCGCCCGGTGGCTCAGCCCGCGTGCTCGGCCAGCCAGCGCCGTCCCAGGGCCTCCTCGCTGCGGATGGCGTCGCGGACGAAAGGCTCGGCCGCCTTCTCCAGGGACCCGCCGATGAGGGGCACGGAGGCCTTCAGCTCCCCCTCCATGGTCTCGCGGCAGCCGTCCGGGCCGGCCGGCTCCAGGCGGAGCGACGCGCGCACGGTCAGGGGCGCCCCGACGAGGTCCATCGTCGTGGTGCCGGTCCGGGAGCCGTCGGCCGCCGGCGCCTCCCAGCTGTCGACCTGGTGCATCTCCACGGTGTCGCCGACGAACCGCCGGGCCGCCTGGGGGAAGCCGTCGGTGGGCATGGTGCGCGAGCTGCGGACGACGAAGGCGCCCTCGGGGGAGCCCTCGACCTCCGCGCTGTGCGCCACGGGATGGGTGGCCTCGTCGCGGGCGTCGACGAAGCCCGGGTCGGCGAGCATCCGGGCGACCTCGGCGGTGCTGGCGGGGTAGCTGACGTCGGCGGTCAGGCGCATGGTCGGACCGTACCCGCGGGAGGTGTCCCGCCGCAGGCCCGGACGCCCGGACGCCCGGGCGCGCGGGACCGGCCTCGGTAGTCTCCGGGCATGCTGCGCGGCGGGGTGGACGGGCGGGTCGAGGAGCTGCTGACCCGGGTGGCTGCGGAGCAGGCCGTCGGCGGGGAGGACCTCGAGGAGCTGCTGCGCGGCTACTGGGGCCGGGTGCCGCTGGCCGAGCTCGTCGAGCGGTCCCCCGAGCAGCTCGTCGGTGCGGCCCGCAGCCACGCCGAGCTGGCGGCGGGCCGCGAGCCGGGCAGCACCCGCGTGCGCGCGCTCGGGGCCCACGCCGGGTGGCGCGGTCGGCACGCGGTCGTGGAGGTCGTCACCGACGACGTGCCCCACCTCGTCGACTCGGTCCTGTCCGAGCTCGCGCGCCAGGGGCTGGACGTGGACGTCGTCGTCCACCCCGTGCTCCAGCCCGACCCGGGGGCCTCCCCGGTCTCCTGGATCCACGTCGAGGTCGACCGCGTCGAGCCCTCGCGGCTCGAGGAGGTCGCCCGGGGCGTGCGGGGCGTCGTCGCCGACGTGCGCGTCGCGGCCGCCGACACCCCCGAGGTCCTCGACCTGCTGCGCCGCGCGGCGGACGCCATGCCGGCCACCGCGCAGGCGCAGGAGGCGGGGCGCTACCTGCGCTGGGTCGCCGACGGCAACCTCGTCGTCCTCGGCGCGCGGCTCGTGCGCGACGGCGAGGAGGCGCGCGGGCTGGGCCTGCTGCGCCCGGGCCGCGACGCCGCGGACGCGCAGCCGCCGGCCCGCCCGGTCGACGCGCTGCCGCCGGAGCTGGCGGCCCCGCTGCACGACGACGAGGTGCTCCGGCTGGCGCTCGGCGACGTCCGCTCGCGGGTGGCGCGGCGCGTGCACGTCGACCACGTCGTCGCGGCGCTGCACGACGACGCAGGTCGGCGCACCGGCGAGCTGCGCGTCGTGGGCGTGTACACGGCGAGCTCGGCGTCCCAGTCCGTCCTCACGGTCCCGGTGCTCGAGCGGCGCGCCCGGGAGGTGCTGGGCCTCGCGGCCGTGCCGGCCGACAGCCACTCCGGTCGCGACCTGCTCGCCCTCCTGGAGACCTTCCCGCGCGAGGAGCTGCGGCTCGCCGACGTCGACCACGTGGCCCGCACGGCGCTGGCCGTCCTCGGGCTGGCCAACCGCCGCGGGCCGAGCGCCTTCCTGCGGGCCGACCCGTGGGGCCGCTACGTCTCCGTGCTCGTCTACATGCCCCGGGACCGCTACACGACCACCGTGCGCCTGCGCGTCTCGGACCTGCTGCGGCGGGCGTTCCGCGCGGAGTCGGTCGAGTACAACGTCTGGGTCGCGAGCTCGGCGCTCTCCCGCATCCACTTCGTCGTCCGGGCCCCCGAGGGCCGCGGCGGCCTCGCCACCGTCGAGGAGGCCCAGCTCGTCGACGAGCTCGCGCGCGTCGTGCGCACGTGGGAGGACGACCTGGCGGCCGCGCTGGCGGCCGAGGTGGGCCAGGAGGAGGCCGGGCGCCGCCTGCGCCGCTGGGGCAGCGCCTTCCCCGAGGCCTACAAGGAGGACTTCTCCGCGGAGGACGCCGTCGCCGACCTCGCCCGGCTGCAGCGCGTGGAGGCGGGCGAGGCCGACACGGTGCTGCACCTGCGCACCCCCGCGGGGGCCGGCCCGGACGAGCACCGGCTCACCCTGGTGCGCCGCGCGCCGCTGCCGCTGACGAGCGTGCTCCCCGTGCTCGCCAACCTGGGGGTGGAGGTCGTCGACGAGCGCCCGTACCGCCTCGAGCCCGTCGTCGAGGCCGGGCCCGGGGCGGGCGCCGGTGCCGGTGACGACGAGGCCACGCCGGCGGTCGCCGGGCCGCTGCGCGAGGCACACCTGCTCGACTTCGGGCTCCGGTACACGGCGGGGGACTGGGCGGCCGACGCACCGCCGGAGCGCCCCGGGCAGCTGCTCGAGGACGCCTTCTGGCAGGCCTGGCGCGGGCGCACGGAGTCCGACGGCCTGGACCGGCTCGTGCTGGCGGCCGGGCTGAGGTGGCGGGAGGTCAGCGTCCTGCGGGCCTACGTGAAGTACCTGCGCCAGGCCGGGCTGCCCTTCAGCCAGGCCTACGTCGAGAGGACGCTGCTGGCGCACACCGGCATCGTCCGCGGGCTGGTCCGGCTGTTCGCCGTGCGCTTCGACCCCGACCTGGCCGAGGCCTCCGCGCCCGCCCCCGGCGCGGAGGAGCTGGAGGCCCTCGGCGTCGACGTCGGGGCCCTGGCGGCCGACGTGAGTCCCGCGCGCGCCGCCGCGGCCGCGCGCCTGGCGGCGCAGGTGCGCGAGGCGCTCGGCGAGGTCGAGGGGCTGGACGCCGACCGGACGCTGCGCGCCGTGCTCTCCCTCGTCCTCGCCACCACGCGCACCAACGCCTACCAGCCCGACGGCGACCAGCAGGACGGCGACCAGCAGGACGGCGAGGGCCCGGACGGGGCCGTCCGCGGCCGCGGCGGGGCCCTGTCCTTCAAGCTCGACCCGCACCTGGTCCCCGAGCTGCCCGAGCCGCGGCCCGCGCACGAGATCTGGGTCTGCTCCCCGCGCGTGGAGGGCGTGCACCTGCGCTTCGGCGACGTCGCCCGCGGCGGCCTGCGCTGGAGCGACCGCCGCGAGGACTTCCGCACCGAGGTGCTGGGGCTCGTGCGCGCGCAGGTGGTCAAGAACGCCGTCATCGTGCCGACCGGCGCCAAGGGCGGCTTCGTGGCCAAGCAGCTGCTCGCCTCCTCGGCGACCGGGGCGCCGGCGCCCGAGGTGGGGCGCGAGGAGCGCGCCGCCGAGGGGCGCGCCTGCTACGCCGACTTCGTGCACGGGATGCTCGACGTCACCGACGACCTGGCGCCGGCCGAGGGGGGCCGCCGGGCCGTGCGGCCCCCGCAGCGGGTGGTGCGCCACGACGCGGACGACCCCTACCTCGTCGTCGCCGCCGACAAGGGCACGGCGACGTTCTCCGACCTCGCCAACGAGGTCGCCGCCGAGCACGGCTTCTGGCTCGGGGACGCCTTCGCCTCCGGCGGGTCGGTGGGGTACGACCACAAGGCCATGGGCATCACCGCCCGCGGCGCGTGGGTGAGCGTCCGGCGGCACTTCCGCGAGCTCGGCCGCGACGTGCAGGCCGAGCCCTTCACGTGCGCCGGCATCGGCGACATGAGCGGGGACGTCTTCGGCAACGGGATGCTGCTCTCGACGCGGACCCGGCTGGTCGCGGCGTTCGACCACCGCCACGTCTTCCTCGACCCCGACCCCGACCCCGAGGCCTCGTGGGCGGAGCGGGCGCGCCTGTTCCGGCTGCCGCGCTCGTCGTGGGACGACTACGACCGGTCGCTGCTGTCCGAGGGCGGGGCGGTCGTGCCGCGCAGCGCCAAGTCGGTGGCGATCTCGCCGCAGGTGCGCGAGTCGCTGGACCTGCCGGCGGGCACGACGTCGATGACCCCGCCCGAGCTCATCCGCGCCGTGCTGCAGGCGCCGGTGGACCTGCTCTGGAACGGCGGCATCGGCACCTACGTCAAGGCCTCGACCGAGAGCCCCGCCGCGGCGGGCGACAAGGCCAACGACGCCATCCGCGTCAACGGCGCCGACCTGCGCTGCGCCGTCGTCGGCGAGGGCGGCAACCTGGGCCTGACCCAGCGCGGGCGCGTGGAGGCGGCGCTGCACGGCGTCGCGCTGAACACCGACGCCATCGACAACTCCGCCGGCGTCGACTGCTCCGACCACGAGGTCAACATCAAGGTGCTCCTCGACCAGGTAGTCGCGACCGGCGACCTCGACCGCGCCGAGCGGGACGAGCTGCTGCTGTCGATGACCGAGGACGTCGGCCGCCTGGTGCTCACCGACAACGACGAGCAGAACACCCTGCTGGGCGACGTGCGCGCGCTGGCGCCCGTCCTGCTCCCCGTCCACCAGCGCCTCGTGCAGCGGCTCGAGCGCGACGGCCACCTCGACCGGGCCCTCGAGGCCATCCCGGACGACGCCGGGTTCACCGCGCGGGCCGACGACGGCGTCGGCCTCACGACCCCCGAGGCCAGCGTCCTGCTGGCCCTGGCGAAGACCACCCTGTCGGCGGAGGTGCTCGCCTCGGACGTCCCCGACGAGCCGTGGGCGCAGGAGATGCTGCGGGACTACTTCCCCGACGCGCTCGTCGAGCGCTACGCCGACCGCCTGGTCGAGCACCCGCTGCGGCGCCAGGTCGTGACCACCTGCCTCGTCAACGACCTGGTGAACCGGGGCGGGGTCACCTTCGCCTTCCGCTCCACCGAGGAGACGGGCGCGTCCTCGGCGACGGTCGTGCGGGCGTACGCCGTCGCGCGCGCCGTCTTCGACGCCCCGGGCGTCTACGCGCAGGTGCGGGCGCTGGACGGCCGGGTGTCGACGGCGGCCCAGACGCGGGCGACCCAGGAGCTGCGGCGGCTGCTGGACCGCGCCGTGCGCTGGTACGTGCACAACCGCTCGGGCACCCTCGACGTCGCGGCCGAGATCGCGGCCGCGGAGCCCGTGGTGGCGCGCCACCGGGGCGTCGTGGGCGACCTGCTGGGCGGGCGGGAGCGCTCGCGCTTCGACCGGCAGGCGGCGTCCTTCGTCCGGGACGGCTTCCCCGAGCCCCTCGCGCACCACCTGGCGGGCCTGCTCGACGAGTACGACCTGCTCGACGTCGCCCGCACGGCCGCGGACACCGGGGCGCCGGTCGACGACGTCGCCGCCGTCCACTTCGCCCTCTCCGAGCGCTACGGCGTCGACGACCTGCTCGGGCAGATCGCGCTGCTGCCGCGCGAGGACCGCTGGCAGACGCTGGCCCGCGGCGCCCTGCGCGACGACCTCTACGCCGCCCTGGACACGCTCGTGCACGGCGTGCTCGCGCACGCGCGCTCCACCGGCGAGGACGGGGCCGACCCGCTCGGCGCGGCCGGGGGCGCCCCGGCGCGCGAGCGCGCCGACGCAGCGGTCGAGGCCTGGGAGGCGGCCCACTCCGGCCCGCTCACGCGGGCGCGCCGCGTGCTCGACGAGGTCCGACGGCTCGAGCGGGGGGACATCGCCCCCCTGTCCGTGGCGCTGCGGCTCCTGCGCGGCGCCGTCCGCTCGAGCTCGCTCTAGCCCCGCGCGGGCCCTCCTCGGAGCTCGGACGGCGCCCGCGGGGGTGGTTGCGCGGCAGTGCCGTGCGGGCGTCCGCCCGGCGCCGGGGGCGCCGTAGGGTCGGCACGTGCCGACCATGAGCGACCTCATCCGCGACGCCACGGACCTCGCGCCGGTGGACGCGGACTGGCTGCGGCTGCTGGTGGGGGACTGGCAGATGGTGTCCGACCTGGCCTTCGCCGACCTCGTGCTGTGGGTCCCGGCCTCCGGCGGGCAGGACTGGGTCGCGGTGGCCCACTGCCGCCCGTCCACGGGGCCCACGGCCTACCACGACGACCAGGTCGGGCGGCGCGTGCCGCGGGGGCGCCGACCCCTCGTCGACGAGGCGTGGGCGACGCGGCGGCTGGTCACCGAGGGGGAGCCCGAGCACGACGAGGACTCCGCGGTCCGCACGACGACGGCGCCGGTCCAGCGGGCCGGACGCCGCGTCGCCGTCCTCTCGCGCCACACGACCGCGGTCTCCCTGCGGATGCCCAGCCGCCTGGAGCTGACGTACATGGCGTGCGCGGACGTCCTCATGGGCATGGTGGTCGAGGGCCGCTTCCCCAGCCAGGACGCGCCCACCACCCACCGGCGCGGCTCGCCCCGCGTGGGCGACGGGCTGGTCCGCCTGGACGCGGACGGCGTCGTCCTCTACGCCAGCCCGAACGCGCAGGCGGTCTTCCACCGCCTGGGGCTGATCGGGGAGCTCGCCGGGCGCCTGCTGCCGGAGGTGACGAGCGAGCTCATCGACACCAGCGGCCCGGTCGACGAGTCGCTCCCGATCGTGCTGCTCGGCAAGGCGCCGTGGCGCGCCGACGTCGAGACGCGGGGCGCGGCGCTGTCGCTGCGCGCGGTGCCCCTGGTGGAGGACGGCGTCCGCGTCGGCGGGCTGGTGCTGTGCCGGGACGTCACCGAGCTCCGCGGCCGCGAGCTCGAGCTGATCTCCAAGGACGCGACCATCCGCGAGATCCACCACCGCGTGAAGAACAACCTGCAGACGGTGGCCGCGCTGCTGCGGCTGCAGTCGCGGCGCATCGAGTCGCCGGACGCGAAGGCAGCCCTCGGCGAGGCCATGCGGCGGGTGTCGACGATCGCGCTGGTCCACGACACCCTCTCGCAGACCTACGACGCCTCGGTCGACTTCGACGCCCTGGTCGACACCGGCCTCCTGCTGGCCGCGGAGGTCGCCACGCCCTCGGCGCGGGCGCGGGCGCGGCGCACGGGCTCCTTCGGCCTCGTCGGGCCCGACGACGCGACCCCCCTCGCGCTCGTCATCACCGAGCTGGTGACCAACGCCGTCGAGCACGGGCTCGCCGAGCGCGACGGCACCGTGGAGGTCCGCGCCGAGCGGGACGGCGTCGTCCTCGACCTCGCGGTCGTCGACGACGGCGCGGGCCTGCCGGAGGACTTCACGGTGGGCGCCAAGGCCCCGGGCGGGGGCGGTCTCGGCAGCCGCATCGTGCAGACGCTGGTGCGCGGGGAGCTGCGGGGGGACATCACGTGGGAGAACCGCCGGCCGGGCCCGGGGACGGTCGTGCGCGTCCACTGCCGCCTGGGTGAGGTGCCCGCTCGCTGACGGCGTCCCGGAGCCGGGCGGGCGGCACCGGACCGGCGGGGACGGCGAAGGGCCCCGGTCGCCGGGACCGGGGCCCTTCCGTGCTCAGCGCGTCGGGCTCGCGTGACGAGCTCGACCGCCGAGGGTCAGCTGGCGCGGCGCGCCCTGGCGGCGCGGCGCTTGAGCGCGCGGCGCTCGTCCTCGGAGAGGCCGCCCCAGACGCCCGCGTCCTGGCCGTTCTCGATGGCCCACTGCAGGCAGGTGTCGACGACCGGGCAGCGCTTGCAGATCGCCTTGGCCTCCTCGATCTGCAGCAGGGCCGGGCCCGTGTTGCCGATGGGGAAGAAGAGCTCGGGGTCCTCGTCGAGGCAGGCGGACTTGTCGCGCCAGTCCATGGTGGTCCTCCAGATCGGTCGTGCGTCAGTGGTCGTCGTGGTGGCGGGGGCTGGACCCGGGCCGATCACCCGTGCTTGTGAAGGCCTTCACGAGCCAGTCCCACGAAAAGGGGCCCCGCCGAAGCGGTGCCCCTCGTCCTGCGTCGAGCATCACAGAGAGGCCATCGTTCCTCAAGGGTTCACACGCTGGGAATCTCCTGCGTGTCGCTCGCGGCGGGTCCGGGGCGTCCTCGCGGGGACGCCCCTGCGTGGGCGGTCCGGGCTCCCGCTGCTCGACCCGGGATGGTGCTGAGACCGCCATCGTCCCTTTCGAGAGGAACGACGGCCAGTCGAGACGTGTTCCCGCGGTCCCCCCGGGCGGCGGTGCACCGGCTGGATACCGTGAGGGCGTGGTCGGGCGCAGCAGCGGTGCGGGCGCGGGACGCCCCGGGGGCGACGACGGCGGAGAGGGCGCGGCGGGGGCGCCGGAGGGCGTGGGCGCGGCGGCGCCCGTCGTCCAGCTCGTCGTCGCAGGACTGGCCGTCGAGGTGCTGGTGCTGACCGCCGTGGCGGTGCTGTACCTGCTCGGCACGGGGCGCGGCGAGGCCGCGTCGACCGGGCTCGCGCTCGGGTCGGCGGTCCTCGCCCTCGCGCTGGCCGCGCTGCTGGGCGGCAGCGCCGTCGGGATGGCGCGCGGGCGCCGTCGCGGCCGGGTGCCGGCGCTCGTCTGGCAGGTGCTGCAGCTCGTCGTCGCCGCGCAGGTGGTGCTCGAGGAGACCGGCGGCTCCCGCACCTGGTGGGCTGCGCTCGCGGTCGCGGCGCTGGCGGCCGTCGTCGGGGTCACGCTGGCGAGCGGCGCCGTGACGCGGGCGCTCCCGGTGGCGCCGGACGGTGACGAGCCCCTGCTCTGACGCCCGGCGCCCGACGCCCGGGACCTCGCAGGTGCGTGCCGCGGCGTGGACCGTCCGCGCGCGGACTGAGGACCTCTCAGTCCGCCAGGCGCTCCCGCAGCTGGGCGAGGGTGCGCGACAGCAGCCGCGAGACGTGCATCTGGGAGATGCCGACCTCGGCGGCGATCTCGCTCTGGGACATCCCGCGGACGAAGCGGAGCGCCAGGATGCGGCGCTCGCGGCTGGGCAGCGCGTCGAGCAGGGGGCGCAGGACCGCCCGGTCCTCGACCTCCGCCAGCCCCGTGTCCTCGGCCGCCAGGCGCGCCGTCGTCCGCTCGGGGTCCTCGTCCAGGGCGACGGTCGAGTACGCCCCCGCCGACTCCAGCGCGGCGAGGACGACCTCCTCGTCCAGGCTGCAGGCGCGCCCGATCTCGGCGACCGTCGGCGCCCTGCCCAGGTGCTGGACGAGGGCGGCGCGGGCGTCGGCGACCGCACGACCGTGCTCCTGCAGGCGCCGGGGGACCCGCACCGCCCAGCCGCGGTCGCGGAAGTGGCGCCGGATCTCCCCGAGGACGTGCGGGACGGCGAAGGCGCCCAGCGGGACGCCGCGGGCGGGGTCGAAGCGGTCGACGGCGGTGAGCAGGCCGATCGTGCCGACCTGGACGAGGTCGTCGTAGGGCTCCCCCCGCCCGGTGTAGCGGCGGGCGAGCCCCTCCACGAGCGGCAGGTGGGCCGCGACGACGCGGTCGCGCGCGGCCGGCCGGGCCGGGTCGTCCGGGGCCAGGGCGACGAGCGCGTCCACCGCGGTGCGCAGGGGGCACGCCGGCGCCGGGGACGTTTCGGCGGTCGGCGGCGCCTCGGTGGTCGGCGGCGCCGGGGACGCCTCGATGGTCGGCGGCTGCGCGGGCGCGGGCACGCGCGCGACGCCCTCGCCCCCGCGCGGTCGCGGGGCGGTGCCGGGCCGCGCGGCCGACGTCCCGGGCGCAGGGGGTGCGGGGGTGCCGTCGGCGTCCTGCCGCAGCCCGACCCCCCCGCCCGAGGGGGCGACGGCGCCGCGGCGCGGGCGCCCGGAGCCGGTCACGGCGCGCCCCGCAGCTCGTGCACCAGGCAGATGCTGCTGCCGTCGGGCCCCGGTGCGGTCCGCACCTCGCCCACGAGCGCCTCGAGCACCGCCCAGGCGACGCTGTCCCGCGCGGGGAGGGTCCGGGCCGGCCCGCGCACCTCGACGACGAGCCGGCGGCGGGAGAGCTCGAAGGACGCCTCGAGCGCCGCCTCGTCGCCACCTCCGCCCGAGGAGGGCGGGGTCGCCGGGAGCAGCATCGAGGCCGCCTCGTCCACCGCGATGCGCACGTCCTCGACCTCGTCGACGCTGAGGTCGAGCCGCGCGGCCAGTGCCGCGGCCGTGGTGCGCAGGACCGAGAGGTAGGCGGCGTCCGCGGGCAGCCGTAGGTGCACCCGGCCCGGCGGCGTCACGGCGCGCGCCGGCTCGTCTCCCACCCGTGGGGCCCCGGAGAGGTCGACGGAGGGCGCCAGCGGGCGGATGGGGCCCTCGAGCTCGTGCTCGGCCCGCGCCATGGCCCTCACCTCGCCCTCGCCCGTCTCGCCCGAGAGGACGGCGGTGCTGCCTCCCCGCGTCCATCATCCACGCCCACGGCCCGCTCGACCAGAGCCGGTCGCCGCGAGACGCACCGCGTCGGGGGTCGGTCGGGACCGGGCGGGTCCCCGTGACGCGCGCGGGTCGGCCCGCCCCGGGCCCCGGAGGTCGCCCCGGAGGTCGCCCCGGGGGTCGCCCCGGAGGTCGCCCCGGAGGTCGCCCCGGGGGTCGCCCCGGAGGTCACGCCGGTGGGGTCCAGGGCCCCGGCGCGCCCGAGCGCATCGACGGGAGCCGGGGACGGTCGGTCCCGGACGCCGGCGCCGCGACCTGCACGGTGCTCGCGCGGCCCCGGCGCACCAGCAGCCCCCGGCCGGGCGGCGCCGCCCCGCCGCGGTGCCGCAGCGGCAGGCCGAGGGCCTCCCCGTCCAGCGGCCCGCCGGGCCCGAGCAGGACGCCGCTGCGCGTCCGTCGCCCGGTGGCCAGCAGCCCGCTCGAGCGCGCGACGGCGACCGGGGTGCTGACCGCGAGCACCAGGAGGTCACCCGGCCGCAGCAGCGTGCCGTGGGCGCGAGCGGGCGCCCCTGCGGGGGCGCCCCCCGCCACGAGGCCCTCGGCAGCGCGCGAGAGCACCTGCGCGAGCGCCGAGCCTTCGAGCAGGTCGGCGTCGTCGACGAGGAGCACCAGCGGCGCGGTCGGGTCGCGCGACCGCAGGGCCTCCTGGAGCAGCGCCCCGGCGTCCCCGGTGTCGCCCCGGACCCGGCGGGCCGTCGGGGCGGGGGGCTCGCCGGTGCTCGCCCCGGGCCCGGCCACCCGGACCAGGACGCTGGCCCACCCGCTCGCGGCCGCGGACCGCTCGAGCACCGCCAGGGCCGTGGACCGGCCGCTGCCGGGGTGCCCCAGCACCGAGCACACCGGGCCGTCCAGGTCGGCGCGCAGGCCCACGGCCTCGACGTGCGCGCCACCCACGCCCAGCAGGAGCTCCCCCTCGGGCGCCACCAGGTCGCCGTCGAGGACGAGGCTCGGCAGGGGCGGCAGCCGGCGCGCCGCCCGCCCCGGACGTCCTCCGCGCGGCCCGGGGACGTCCGCGAGCGCGCCGACCGCGGACACCTGCACCTCGAGCGGTCCGCTGGACGCCCCGGGGCCCGACGGGGTCGCTGGTGCCTCCGAGCCGGTCCGCACGAGGACTCCGCGCCCCGGTGGGGAACCGGGCGGGAGGGCCGCGCGCGCGGGGAGGCCGGCGAGCACGGCGTCGACGGGGTCCGCCAGCGCCAGCACGACGCGGTCCCCGAAGGCCGCCCCGGTCCGGCTGCCGAGGACGCGCGGGTCCGCCGTCAGCGCGACGAGGACGCCCGCCCCCGGGCCCTCGCGCAGCAGCCGGTGCAGGGAGTCCAGGCACGCGCCGCCCTGCGCCTCCTCCCACGCGCTCGAGACGACCTCCCAGCCGTCGACGACGAGGAGGACGAGCGGCTCCTCCGCGCCGGGGGCGGGGCCCGCGCCCCCCGGCCCGCGGGCCGGGGGGTCCGCGGACGCGCTGCGCCGGCGGGCGCTCTCGCGGCGCGCGTCGACGAGCCCGACCAGGTGCTCGAGCACCCGCGCGGCGTGCTCGGCGTCGTCGTGGGCCACCACCGAGGCCACCGCGGCCAGGCCGGCGGCGTCCGCGAGCCCACCGGCGGGGTCGACGACGTGGACGACGACCTCCTCCGGCGTGCACTGCCGCGCCGCGGCGGCCAGCAGCGCCCGTGCGGCCCCCGTCCGGCCCGAGCGGGGGCCGCCCACCACGAGCAGGTGCGCGCGCCGCGACAGGTCCCACCCCAGCGGTCGCTGGGCCTGCCCGTCGGGGTCGTCGACGAGGCCCCAGCGCAGGACCGGTCCCGGGGAGGAGGGGCGGTCCCGCCCGGGGAGGCGGTCGGGCAGCGGGACGACCGGGGGCAGGGGCGGCAGCCACGGGCGGGCAGGTGCCGCCGCGCCGCTCTCGCGCCAGGCCCCGCGCACCGTCGCGACGAGGCCCTCCAGGTCGTCCCCGTCCTCGACCGTCCGGCCGGCTCCCGGCACTTCGCCCGCGGCGCCGGGACGCGCGTCCGCGAGCGCCGTCGGGGAGCCCAGGGGGCCGTGCGCCGCCCGCACCCGCGCCCCGGCCGACGGCGCCGGCCCGGTGGAGGCGACCTGGACCTCCTCCAGCGGCCCCCCGCCCACGCGCCACAGCGACCGGCCCGGGACGCCGGCGGGCAGCCGCGCGGCGTCCCGGGCCTCCACGACGTCCAGGGAGTCGTGGTCGTCGCGCACCCGCAGGGCGATCCGCAGGTTGACGTTGGCCGCGACGTCGGGGCCGACCACCCCGGCGGGGCGCTGCGTGGCGAGGACCAGGTGCAGCCCGAGCGAGCGGCCCACCGCCGCCAGCCGGACGAGCCCGTCGACGAACTCCGGCAGCTCCTCGGCCAGGACGCGGAACTCGTCCACGACGAGGACCAGGCGGCCCAGCACCGGGTCGCCCTCGCGGCGACGGTCGCGGTAGGACCGCAGGTCCTCGGCCCCCGCGGAGCGCAGCAGCCGCTCGCGCCGCGCCACCTCGGCGCCGAGCGAGCGCAGCGCCCGGGCGGTGAGGTGGTGGTCCAGGTCCGTCACGAGGCCGCTGACGTGCGGCAGCCCGGCGACCCCCGCGAAGGCCGCCCCGCCCTTGTAGTCGACCAGCACGAAGGAGAGGTCCTCGGGGGCGTGGTGCAGCGCCAGGGACGTCACGAGGGTCCGCAGCAGCTCGCTCTTGCCCGAGCCCGTCGTGCCCGCCACCAAGGCGTGCGGCCCGTCCGCGGTGAGGTCGAGGAGCCGCGGCCCGTCCGGGCCCCGGCCCACCGGCACGGCGACGGACCCGCCGCGGTGCGCGGTCGCGCGCCACGTCGCCAGCACGGCCGCGACGTCGGGGGCGCCGCCTCCCCCCAGCAGCTCGCGCAGGGCGACCCGCGACGGCACGTCCCGCCCGGCCCCGGGCGCCTGCGCCTCGCGCAGCGGCGCGGCGGCGCGCGCCGCCCGCGCCGCCGTCGCCGCCGAGACGCCCGTCGTCGTGCCCTCCAGCGGGTGCGCCACCCCGGTGACGCGGACGTGCGCCCGGTCCTCCCCGCCCAGCGCGACGAGGGCGCCGCAGCCGTCCGGCAGCGCCTCGGGCGCCCCGGCGAGGCAGACGGCGAGCACGCCCGCGGCGGGTCCCTCGCGCATCAGCTGGACGAGGCCTGGGGTGGCGCGGACCGCGTCGTCGTCGTCCACGAGCACGAGCGTGCGCCGGGGGGGCTGGCGACCCGGCCGGCTCGGGGGGTCGGCGGCCGCCGCGCCGGAGGGCAGCAGCCGGGCGACGGCCCGCTCGCGCGCCGACGGGTCCGCGGCCACCGCCCCCGGCCCGGCCGAGGGCAGCCATGCCGCCCACGACCACGGTGGGCAGGACCAGGAGGCGCCGGACCCCGGTGCGGAGCGCCGCGGGGCGCAGGCGCGCGGGGCGGGGCGCGGAGCTCCGGGCGACGGGGCCCCGGGGTGCGGGGCCCCGGGGTGCGGGGGCGCCAGGTCCGTCCCGCCGGGGTCGCGCGCGAGCACGACGACGGCGAGGTCGGAGGGCGCGTGCAGCGCCGCGGCCTGCAGCAGCAGCCAGCGCGCGGTGGCGCGGACGGCAGCTGCGGGGCCGACCACGCCCAGCGCCCCGACGTCCGAGAGGTCGACGACCAGGGGGACGTCCTCCACCGCCGGCGCGTGCTGGCGGGAGCCGCCCTCGTCGTCCTCCACGACCACGCGCGTGGACGACGGCGCGCTGCCGGTGCCCACGGAGAGCAGGACGGCGTCCTGCGGCCGCCGCTCCCAGAGCCGCGGTCCCGCCGAGGCCAGGGCGAGGACCACGTCGGCGGCCCCCGGCGCCCGGCGGCGCAGGAGCACCTCCTCGGCCCGCACGGCGCGCGCGGCGTCCTCGCGGCCCGCCCGCCGGCGCCGCTGCGCCCGTGCGGCGGCCACCGCGCAGCGGCGCGCCCACGCCCGCCGCTCGCCGGCCGTCGTGGCGACGGCGACCAGGGGTGAGGCCAGGCCCATCAGCAGCACCCAGGGGCTCCACAGCAGGGCCATGGGGACCGCTACGACGAGGGGCACGAGGGCGGGTGCCCACGCCACCCGCGGCCGTTCGGGGGCCTCCGGCGTGCGGGGGAGGACGACGTCGACGCCGGCGCTCCCCGACGGCGCCCGGCCCGTCCGCGCGACGAGGCGGTGGCCGAGCCCGTCCCAGCCGTCCGGCCGCTGCGGCTCACCCCCCAGCCGCAGCTCCAGCACGGTGGCGCCCACGGCCAGCCGGGCCCCGGCTCCGGCGGGCACCCCGGGGCCGGTCAGCCGCTCGCCGTCCAGACGGGTGCCGTTGGTCGTGCCCAGGTCGGTCACCAGCGCGCCGCGCCGGTCGACGTCCAGCCGCACGTGGCGGCGCGAGAGCCGGGGGTCGTCCAGCCGCACGTCCGCAGCGGCGCCACGGCCCACCACGTGCGCCCCGGGGGGCAGCGGGACGACGGCGCCCGCGTCGGGCCCGGCGACGACGTGCAGGTGCAGCACCGCGGGCGCGCGGGGAGCCGCCCCGCCGCGGGGCGCGGGGGACGGCCCGTCCGCGCGACGGCGCACCAGCACCGCGCCCTGGACGAGCGGCGGCGTCCCCAGCGGGGCGGCCGCGGGGACCGGCGCGCCGGCGCACCACCACCTCCGGCCGCCCGGGGCGTCCGCCGCCGGTCGCGCCACCGCTCCGTCCAGGCGAACCGCGAGCTCCGCCGCGACGTCGCCCAGCCGCACGGCGGCGCCGTCCGGCCCGGGAGCCGAGAGGTCGACCTCCACCTCCGCCGCGACGCCGGGTACGGCGTCGTCGAGGAGGGTCAGGCGCAGGGGGCCGTGGTCCACGGGGCCACCCTGGAGCGGTGCCGCCGACCCCGCAGCGGCCGTCCACAGGTGCGCTCCGACACCGGCCCGGGGCGCCGGTCTCACGAGGAGTCACCACAACGGGGGATGTGGACCGCTCACACGGGGGCGGACGACCTGCCTAGCGTGGTCGTCGTGGTGCCGGGGGTGCTCGGGGAGGCCCGCCGGTGACGGAGAGCTGCGGTGACGGGAAGCGGCGGTGCGGGGCGCCGGCGAGGACGGGGGCGGCGTGGACGCGGTGGCGATCGTCGAGGACGAGGTGCGCGAGCTCGTCCGCCGCCGCGGGCTCGACCCCTCCCACGAGCCGGGCCTGCTGCGCGCGCTCGTCCAGGACGTCGTCGCGGACTACGACGAGAGGTCGCTGCTGGGGACGCTGCCGCCCCTGCCGGAGCAGGGCGTCGTGGTCAAGCGCGTGCTCGACGCCGTCGGCGGCCTCGGGCCGCTCCAGGAGCACCTCGACGACCCCGAGGTGGAGGAGATCTGGATCAACGAGCCGGGCAAGGTCTTCGTCGCCCGGGCGGGCCGGCCGGAGCTGACGACGACGATCCTCTCCGCCGAGAAGGTCGCGGACCTGGTCGAGCGGATGCTGAAGACCTCGGGCCGGCGGGTGGACCTCAGCTCCC
>Ga0210040_10000971_pt1 | contig 45423 bp, 23 predicted proteins | sample CryGeyCG12114_NA_FD_185462 | JGI IMG/M metagenome (GOLD analysis project Ga0210040, IMG submission 185462) | Groundwater microbial communities from aquifer - Crystal Geyser CG19_WC_8/21/14_NA (SPAdes) (version 2) | ecosystem: Environmental > Aquatic > Deep subsurface > Groundwater | place: USA...
CGCCAACCTTTCCTTTGTTTGAATGCAAATGCGAGTTGCTGCTACCTTTTTTCTCCCTATAGTTATGGGCTTCACAAAAGGTGCATTCCGAAACAGAGGCACTCTCATTGATCTACTCTATTTATGAGGATCAAGGGATTTGCATTTGCTCACTCACAGCATACCTACAGTATAGGCTATGATTTTCCCATTAATTTATAAATCAGGGGATACAAAACTTATGTATCTATACACTATACCACCAAATGTTTAATTCTCGGATTTCACCTGAAAATACCTTTTAAAAACTAAAAAATAATCTTTTTGAGCACGATCAATCTATCCAAACCATCCATCTATTTCCCCAAATCATGATGGACTAAAATTTTGTCTCCTTTGGTTTCTATCTATTTGGGGTAGAACAAAAATCAACCCTGGCTCCTTTACTAGACACGTACACTGGTAGACCGGACAAACTACTGTCCCAGTCTAGTTGCATTAATTCCGACTGAGATGAAGGTATAGGTAGGGACATTCCTTTGCACACACACATGGAGTGAGTATGGACTTTGGGACACACGCACACAAATTTCACCTTTTTAAATGAAGGCGACCCGACATCTGTTCTCTTGTTCCTGAGCTCATACGGAAGAGAGATGGAAAAACAGCGGAAGGGATTCCCTTTCCATCGCCATATATAATACAAACACCTGCACTCATTCACTACCCCCCTACCTCCCTATAACTAACTCATATAGTTCCTGAATCTAAAATTCATTTTGTCACTCCCTGTTCTTTCCATTTTTTGTCTCCAGTAATGCCATCACACATTCATGCAACTTTTGACCTTAATTGTATCTGGAATAGCAACCTAAAACCAGCTTCAAAAATAATTAGTAGCATTCATGCCTATAGTTTGAGTCAGTTACAGCTTTTAGTTAGTAGTAAGTAGTCAGAATAAGTAGACTACAATGTATTGGATAAATGTGCAAGCCACAAAGTAGAAAAGGAATGCAGGTGAAACCGTTGCCCTTCACCCATTGTTGCCATGATTTCATATCTTATGCAATGTGTAAGAACAGTAGCATTGTATTCGTGAGCAGTGTGCAGATGAGTATTGAACCCGTTTGGTTCATTGAGCAACTAGGTTGAGTGGAATTTGTTCTACTTTTTCTATTGTACCCGAAAAATGAGAAACTCAGAGTACTTAAAAGTAGCTTCGATCCGTCACTTTCGCATAATGTACTTGGGTGTGGGTATTCCTTATTCCTCACAGATAAGAGTTTACGTTTTTCACGTTCAAACGTAATTCCCAGTCGCGTCTATTTTCCCTATTATTTGCTCAATCATTTCGATGAAGCCCATTAGAAGCACATGTAGCTGAAGTGGACGATATAAGTAAAACAAGTTAGGCTCACAGATTCAGGAAAATGGTGGAAACCAAGTTTATATGAGAAACTAATGAAACTCCCCGCATTTCATGATCACCAATCTTGTTTTCTTGCAGAGATCGGGATTTTATTTAGCTGTACAAACTAAATGGATTTAGGCACATTTTTGGACGACAACCACCATGAATGACAAGATAAAATGAATCTTGTGATCATGTGGCACTGTAGAAAGTGTTTGCGTTAAAATAACTCCATCGGCGTTCAACGAAAATGAAATTAAACAACACATAAATTGTTGCAAGGAAATATATTGGTTAAATTTTATCCACGACATTCAAGTCTAACTACGCATCGACAACATACACAGTTTAGCAAAATATAGAAATTCTATTCCATAGTACAAGAAGATAGGTTTAATGCCACCCCTAAAAGTTTGCCCATCAGACTCGTTTTCCTTTGCTGGGAAAAGCAACAGCACTCTAATGCTCTGGCAATGAGTCGTTTCCCTGAAATCCGCATTCCAGTATTCCATTGGTTGGGAACCCACCAAGTATAATGTGGAATAGTGAGTGAGTGAGTGAGTGAGTGGCTGGAGCAGAGCCAGAGATAACATGGTGATGATGGCACCCATGTACAAAACAAACTAAACTACTGAACCAACTTTCTGTGCCATAGGAACGCAATTTGTGGACATGCATGTATAAAAAGCTCATCTCATCAGTAGGAGCTACTGTTTCCCTTTAATGAGAGGGGAATGCAAGCTGTTGCGTCCCATCAGTCTGTCTACCAGTTCGCATACAAATGAAATGAACTAAACCCAGACTGGAGTCCGACTGGAATTCTCCATGTTGTAGCATACACGGTTCATTTCATCTTCCTGCTCGCTCACATCAATGAACCCCTTCATCACACATGCACAACACTGATCACCATATCCACGTTCCGTTCCCAGTATACACACTGCAACGGCAAAGTTTTGCAATTTAATTCAACCACATTCCCATACAAAAGCACGCACATTGTGGTCCTCAATTTCGGTGAATACTATTTTCATGGACGCAACATGTGAGTTCTAGGAACTGAAGGATGAACAGACCGGAAAATGAAGTTTTAAAAACTTTAACAATTAGTTTTATGTATCTTTAATTCTTTATAGTTCATTTCTTCAATTACATCAGCTACAAATGACTATCGATATTTTCCTGTACGACGTAGAATTTTTCATGGAGAAATTAAAAACCTGCATAGAAAATATTTTCCCAGGCATCAAACCTACACAAAAATTGCAGTACATTTTTGCCATTTGACTGACATGCATGTAATCCCATATGTTACACACACAGAGAGAGGAGAATAAAAGGTGTAGTGAAATGAGCCAGCAAAATTGATGAAGGATGCAGACTGATAGACTGACAGAATGTATGTAATTGGGATGGGAAAACAATCAGACGGAATAGTTTATAACAAGTTGAACGAAGCATATGGGACGAACGAACGGAAAGTTTTGTACATTTTAAACCCACATGACATCATCTGTTGAGCTCATCACAATCATCTTCTTTTGTGTTCCCTGCATTCATTCATGATGAACTATAACTGTAACGGCGGGGATGATAACTGCAACACTTGTTAACTTATTAATCTGTCTCTGCTCAAGCTTTGTTCATCCAAATCTTCTTCCGGTCTCTCTATTATTATTACTTCTGGTTCCTCTTATTACTCAAATGCATCCCTGTTTTGTCCAGACCGTGGGAATTTATCATTCAATTAGTCAGTTAATGGTTAGTGTTTGAGTTAGGTGGAGATCCACAAAGTTTTTCAACTGACTAAAAGCTCTAGAATTTTGTCTGAATTTGTGCGCTTGTACAAAATTGGATGATTTGGATTTCATTTCCAAAGATTTATCTTTGCGAACCTAAAATATGGAGCTGTTGTTCAAAATCTATTTTTTCAACTAAACAGAGAATTCAAAGGAAGGAGATTTTATCATATCTATTAACTAAAGGGCTAAAAGTTTGGTTTATTTTAAGATTTTTACCTGAATTTAATTTTTTTAGTTAAGCTATGCAAACAGTGACCAAATGAAATATTTTCCCAGCTAAGCACAGAAAAATGCATGGGACTTGTAGATGAGTAGCTCAAATACGGAAGCGTGAATATCTCCGGAAACTGTGTGCAATCCAACTATTGCATGTCACGACAACAAAGACTGTGAGAATATAATCCAGTGTGAAGATTGCCATGTAACATAGGATGGTGGTCCTCCTCACCAGTTGATCCTCAAAAAGTGGCGTGTTCCAAATGCTCGATCCAACCAACTATTGAATCTGTTGCTGCTCATTCAGTTGGAAACTGGGACACAATACATTCTCACGCAATAGTTAGTTGACTCAACAATATAGTTACTAACTAACTAACTAACTAACAAACGAAAGTTCTTATTTACATTGCAATATGTATACTACAGTTGTGTTATAGATTGTCTGTTGCAATAATTCAGAAGCAGTGTCCACCGTAACAAGGAAAGGGGAAATAAAATATGAAAGGGGAACGAAATCCTATTCACAGTTCAAGTTCATACTATTATGATCATTCATATGGTCCCGAAATAGCAGCAACATGTGATAATATCATCATCATAGCTCTGACTTAAGCAGATGTTTATGTTTTTATAATGCTCACCATATCTCCCCTACATGCCAGTCTTATTTTTCCTCCATACGACACATTATGGACTTGTTGTTTAAAATAGATTGGCTCGTTCCGCTGGCTTTTCAGCAGGCAAATATCATCTCTACCTTTGTTTTCCATGTCCCGTTAGTTTGTCATCTTTTTTGTCATCCATCCAGGAAGCTGGTCGAACAATTTTTGGGTCTAAATTTAGTTAGTTTGTTCGTATTGTACATAAATACATCTGAGGAGTGACAACGTACTCTGTGAAGGCCAAGTGCACGACAAAAATAGTAGCGGCTGTGTTTGTTTGTCATAGGACACGAGCACAAGATGGGACACTTTTTTCGAGCCCTTAAATTAAGAAGAATGTAAATGACCCGTCTTTGTGGATACTAATACGGAAGGTAACTATAGCCAGTAGGTAGGTTTGTTGTGCACATTGTTTGGTCAAAAGATTACCTTTGTTCGGTTCATTCATAGTGTTCTTATCTTCAGATGTCCGGACAGATTATCTTTACATCCATTTAAAATCGTATTGGAAATTTCAAAAATTTGTCTTGATTATACGAGTTGATAAATATTATTATGCATAGAAATGAATAATGAATGTTTGGATTAACTACGTGAATCTATTGTTTGAGTTGGAAGCCAAATAGTAATTTTCCAATACGCAATTCAATGAATGCTGGATCTACTGATGCTTAAACTGTTACTAGAATGTAACTTCACTGGATGTTGACAAGGGAGAGTTTTTGAAGATTCTAAGCAATCCTGTCACCATCAAAAATTATCTTCACCACAAGAATCAATTATTTCATTCGCAATTTGAAAGCGTGTGTACGTTGCCCGGAGACAAATGGGATACACTTTGAACAGAGAGAGAGAGAAAGAAAGGAAGGGAGACGACCTTGTCAGGTCCCATCTTTCCAGTTCCTTGCCCTCGTATTCTTTTCTTGTGTGAGGCCCAAGTTGTGTGTGTCTGCGAGTGAGACAGTCTTCAAAACATGTGTGTTTGTTTATATTGTGGGACGTTCAAGAATCCTCACAACTTTGCTTACTCACTCATACTACTCAACTCATACTCACTCACTTGTACTCACTCACTCACTCACTCACTCACTCACTACATGCAACGGTATACAACATTCTTCATTCATGTCGTTTAAGTTAGTAAGAAAGCAAAATAAATATACTTATACTTACAAACGGAGAGTAGAAGCCCAGTTACCATCCTAACTAACTAACTAGCTATCCCTGAAAAAAGGACATAGCCCTTTAAATATAGGGAGCCCGTAGTTAAAACCACATAGTGGGAAAAAGTAATCTCCCGTTAGTTATTGTTGGTCACTTTGTGAAAGGGAAAGTATTACGGGCTGTACATGGACAACAAATGGTGTCCCTAATTTGTCGTCCACCTGCTCATTTTCTTATCAACAACAAATAGAGTGTACCAAATGTGCCTACATGTATTTCATGTGTTTAATCAATAATGAGACTCATGAAAAAACTACCTGTCCCCAACTAACTTACTTACTTGGCTCAAGCATAAAAGTTGATGGGCACAGGAAATAAAATGCTTTCACGACCCATTACAATCGTACAACATTGTAGCTCATACTTATTTCATTTTATTTGCCACCAATTTCTTGTGAGAGTTTATTTCTTCCAATAATAATATTAGTTTGTCATGCAACTCACATGGGCTGAGGGTGATTCAGTTGCTGACTGTGAGTGAACCACAGCATTTTGACCAGTGTACATATTAAATACACTATGGCTTCGTTTTGGAATGATCAATGTCCGCTCGGTGGATTAAAAATGGATGATGAAAGCACAGGAAGCTATTCAAGTGACAGAAAAAACCAGGTGGATTAAATTTCATGTTCACTCCCAGTTAGTTAGTTAGTTAGTTGGTTGTACTTATAGTCTCATAACTAACTTAACCAACTAACTATAAGTCGGGTCCATGGTCGGATGCATAGGCACATGGTTGTTACATACATGTGTTATCAGTCATCTAATTTCTCCTTCGTCTCATAAAACATGTGCTTTCTAATTCAATGAGTTTATCTCTCTTCATCAGCTAACAACATGTACCAAATAAGATGCGTACACGCTGTTGAATGTCAATATAAGTAGTTCAAGTTCATTCTGAAAATATATTAGCAAGTGAGTAGTCTTAATTGTTACTTGTTCTAGTTTTCGTATTATATGTAATACTAAATAAAGCTGCATGTGCCTCTGTAATGAAAAAGTGCAATAAGACTCGCTTACCCTGTACAATGAAAACTTATGGAACCCCGTCTAGCTGTAGTGAAAATGAATCGGATGGATTTTTTTGACCAGATTTTGGGAATAAAAGAATGGCACTTGAAACCTCAACGAAATCCACTTGAACCCTTTCAAGTGTTTTTTTATGGATGACTAAGGAGCTCTAACTTTGTAGGCTGAGTGGATGTGGACAAGCCAACAGCCATGTCAAAGACAGATGGAATGAGCCCAATTGAAATGTGATATGGCCGCGTGTTTAACTAAAACGGAACAAGAAACTGCACCGCTAGCATTCTCTATTTACTGATATTTACATCCACTCTGGTCTGTCTATCCATTCTATCCATTCTATCGATGCATGAGCCAAAGTTGAGAGTTACAACAAGTACAGTTCATACAAAAATGACCACCTGACGCTATCAATATTGGAAATGGGCAAAGTTGGAACCATTTCTCACGCAAATTTATATGCATAGTGTGAGTGACTGAATTAGCCTGAATCCATACAAAGTGAGTGAGTGAGTGAAGTAGTTAGTTGAGAATCGATTTTGTTCACGGAATTCTATGAAATGGAAAAAACATGATGCAACGAAAAATTATACCATTGCTAATGCATTTTTAGCCCATGTCATTCATGGATTGGGAAAACAAAGTGGTAAAAAGGGAGCACATATATATACACAAGTACTTGAGTACTACGACACGTGCCCTTGCTCACACGGTATTATTAGACAGCCAGTTGCTCCAAAAGGACTTGTAGCATTCGAAGGTTCCCAGAATTATTTACCTATACATATATACATCACCACTGTCACTGTAGTTCCACTTCTTTTAATTCATTCGAAATCTGCCAGTCACTTTACTAGTGGTTTTCCTTCTATCAGTCAGCAATCGGAATATCTCCTTACTTCTGTGTGAGTAAAAATGCTTCCAATGTGAGATGCAAAATATATTTCAAAATGTTCAGTGTTCAGTTGAATTCTAAAAAATATGATATTATGGTCCATTTGCAATGCTTCAAATGATGAATATTTAAGAATGAAGAAAGAACCGACCCCTGATTAAAAAAATTGTATGCATCTACACTTGAGGTAGGATCATTACAGAAATAGTGGGAGCCACTGCATTAGAGCTGTTGCTTTTTGTTGGCTCATTTGGCTGTGGACAGTATATAACACGGATTTGTATCAACAACTGCGTTATTCAGCACCCTAGACCCTATAGATTATTATGAGGAGAGACAGAGAAGGCAAAGTGGCTCTCAACAAGATAGAGAGAGTAGATAATGAAAAAAGCTGTGGTCCCTGTTTGTGATGGAAATATTTAAATGCTGTGCTCATGATAGTATCTCATGCGTGCAGACCCAAGTACGTGCACCCAGTGCAAACTAACTACAACTAAAAGTGGCTCCAATACAAATGAGCCGCAACAGTGATGCATGGCTGCAAAACGATATTAACAATGCATTTTTTTCTTTCATTCTTTGCCTCCAATGTCAGATACATGTTTGTCATGTTTAATTGAAACTTGCTCGTGCACACGGATTCCAGTATTCTCCATGCTAACTATAAGCTAAGAAACTAAAAATCCATCCCATTATATAAATCATGCCTTAGATATTTTCGTTCCAGTTCCATCCAATTTAATACTTGGCTTATTGGGATCCAAAATATCGTTTTGGGTGAAACTGACAGTAACTTTTCACTCACATGGATGGTTTGTTGCATGTGTTTGACTTTTGCCAATTATTGGTATCCGTAGTCGTCGGGAACCAATACTTTCAGTTTGGTTAGTAAATCCGTGATTTTGATTTCTCACCCTAGTTATAGTTAGTCAGTGGGTGAGTACTTTTCCCATGTAAATGAAGAGCGACAGAACCGGCAGTTTGAGTATATCCACTTTGTTTAGTTAGTTAGGCTGCAGAAATAATTGAAAGCGTCAGCTTGACGGTTTTAATATCATCATGCAATAAGTTGCACCATGCATGTGACTGTGAGTGGAAATCGCGTGAGTTGGTTCATAAGGGTACAAAATTAGCGTGAGAATTAAAATGTTGGTGGTGGTCACAGCTTGCTCTACATGTAATACACTGACTGAGGGCTTTACATTTATATCGGAAACCGATATCATGTGTTGAATACAGGGTGAGAAAAAATATCTCCATGAGCTCTCTTTTTTAATTAACGGATATATCTTCACTATGCACTGGCTGAGAGTTACAAAAGTTTCAGTAATTTTGACGCACACAAAATTAATTAGTTTCAAAGAATATACGAATACTCCTATACAGTAGTGAGCCTTCTCAGTTTTCTTTCCTTTTTCATCATTATAAATTCTCACTGGGCAAACAAAAAAGTCAATACTGTCGTCACTCCTATTACCATTATTGTGGACCATCTATACTGACGAGTGCAGTTTTCTATGCAAGAAACTTAATTGTGTTTCACACAATAAGGGAAAAGTACTAACTTACTAACTAACTGCATTCGTCTGCAAGTAATGGACACAATAGGAACCATTACTGGGATTGAACAAAGTCATTAGTTGGCTCGTATTCAGCAATGGGAATAAATGACGACGGTAGCAACTAACTAGCTAACTACCTAACTATAATATAGAGTATGATAGGTTTCAAAAAATGTAATCTTATTGGAGCAATCATGTTTATCACTCACTGCCAGCTATATGAAAGTTCCCATAATTTATCTACCAAACATGGATTTTCAACAAAACGATAGCACCCTGTCTGATTAGTGCAATGTTGTACTAAAGGATCAAACACATTTAAATGTGTACATAAAGATGTGACAACTGGCATTATGCTGTTTACTCAGTTTCTTTAACTTAATGCCATGTTTGCATCCAATTAGATACGCTTAGACTAACTAACTATAATCACTCACTACTGCTGTACTATACCTTGTATTCTCCATAATTCTTGACTTTCAGTTTTTCACTCAAGTAAATAATAGTTGGCGCAATGCCGTGCACACGAACATTATTTGTATAGAAAAAGTATGACAATGGAGAATGCACAGAATGGCTATTAGTAACTACTTACTTATCTTATAGTATTGTCAGTTAGAAAGGTAGAAATACTAACAAGTTAAGTAAGTAAGTTAATATATATTCCCCCATATGTACAGAAAGAAATAGATCCATAGTACACAAAAGTTAATCCTTGGACATGAATACTTAACATTTACACTACATGGAGACATTTTGGTAATTCATTTCCACAATAATAATAATTATTATTATGTGACTAAATAACTAAATCTGCCCGCCTAGTCTTTATATGGAATCCGGGCTGGTCCAAAAATTGCACTTGAATATATTATATCCACCGTGGATTGTACTATAACTATAGTTTAGGAAGCCGAAAAGGTAAGCTGATCTATATGAAAAGGAAGGGAGTAGCAGTGGTGACATTAGCTACCAGGTGCAAATGTCACGGCACTCGTTCCAACATAGAAGCATCCATAAAAATGCGATAAAGGTTACCCTTCTTCTCTATTGTCCTTCGGCATTCAACTAACTCCCTATATAATGCCGTATAGATGAAAAAAATATTTTCAATGGAATACCTGGGTCCTGCTCCACACCACTCTAATTTATTCCATCCCATTTCATTTAATTCCATTGGTGGCTCGTAAACTCGTGTAGAACAAAAAAAAAACACATGGGTATTTGTTCCATGGGTATACGAGAATCAACAGTACCTATGAAATCATGTAAGCTGTTGATATTTAACATACATTTATAGTTGTAGGCAGTATGAAGCTAGGAAAATATTTATCCGGGACACAAATATTTGCTCATTGTGTGAAATGCGTGCATTAGATCTCTAGTCTCGTTTAATTAGACTGTCCAGTGGAGCTGGATGCGTCCATTAAGTTAATTGATGATGACCCTTTTATCTGTCCAGGGACAGAAAGTCGTGCAGATAAGGCAGACTGACTTTTGATTTTCATATGGGTATGGGATTCAGTGTATTTCTATGTGAGCATGCTCTATTAATTGGGAGACAAGTCTAGGTGGTCCTATCATGCCCTGCTGCTGTGCTCGTCAACTAACTTGGGATTGTCAAATTGGGATAAAGCAGGTGGAAAAATGAAAAAAATGTAGTTAATGCTTTCCTCCTTAATTAATCGGGGATAGGGAAATGGGTCCTTGGGATTGGTTGTGTTAGTCAGATTTACTCTTGGGCTCACATTCACAAAGAATGGAGCAGGGAACATGTTTTTTTTTCTTCTCGCAACCATAAGGGCTGAAGTAATTAGATGAAAGAAGAAGGATCTGCATCATGTAGTATGTATGCACACGAGCCAAGTATGCATTACACGGGCTTACAAGAAAAGTGGAAAAGAAAGTTAAATTATATACCTAGGAGCAATCACCACCTTGTCTACTTAATGCTACTCACGTATCTAAAACTTTTTACTCAGCTTTTTACACTGTGGGTGCAAGTGTGTATACCTACCTACACCATACATGGTGTACGGGTTCTCTTTAATCCAAATCATTACCGTAAAATACAAAAACTGGAGAAAAAAAAACGCAATGCGATCCTATTTTTTAAAACTTTTTTGAAATGTTTCCCACCTAATGCAATCATACAGCTTTGCTTGCATATTAGTGACAGTTTTAATGATTTAGATAGACCGTAGACCAATTCTGTATTGTTTTGAGTAGGATATGTAATGCAGGGGTGAATTCACAAATTTAAGGTCAATTATATAAGGTGAAAGTAGTGGAGTATTTAGCTGGTGGTGCTCATCTCATCTGGATGGATTTCCGGATCTCTCAAGTGGTAACATATCTCGCCAACTAAAACTCCTCCAGACTCAAGAGACTTGTTTCTCACAAATTCCAAGTTAATGAGGCCACAATTATGGGAACAATCTATCTCGAGTCCAGAATAAACCTTGAGTGTGAATGTGGAGACCAAAAAAGGTGATGATAAGTTAGTGAGTGAGTAGCAAGTCTAATTCTATGGTCCTGCTACAAGATGCAATCTGTGGAATGCCACACACACTGTTGCTATAACTAGCTACACCCAGTCTCTTGTCTGTTGCTTCCTTTTCATTCAATACACTCAATGAAGGGAAAAGCTAAATAAACCCGCATTTTTATTCTCAGTCCAATAAACTTCTCCAAATTCCTCATGCTGGTCAACCACACAGTCTACAAGTTTCCATTTTTTGTCTGCTGATGACAGTAGCAAGTGGTGGCTCTCTATTCATTGCTTCCAACATGCGTCACATATTAGAATGCAATACCTCCTTCTCCTCTCAAATCCCTTATCTCAGCTAATATGGAATTAAACTATTAATTTTAAATCATAAACTACTAAAAAATTATTACATTTCACGAAAAAGGTTGAAGAATTTTTTCAATATTGGAACATCTGACACTGGGACAAAATTATTTTCTCCAAACAATTCTTGATTTAAATATACAATAATCTTTTAGCTAACTATCCACACTGATGAAAGTGTCCATCCATGCCAAAATGTGCATTGCCACTCACTTGAGTGACCATACTGACTGACTGAGCCTCGTAAACCCATATCCCTGGAATAGTGAATCGATGTGTTTGATGCGCGCGCAAAAATGGTCCGGAAAAGAAAGCTGCAAGCAACAGCCACTAACTAACTTACTAACTAACCAGCATAGGATTCCAACAGAGTAGCGAACACGAAATGTAATACAGGGCACAAGTACATACGTTTGTAGGAATGCCCGTTGCTCGGCGTAGTAGCTAGCAATAAGCCAGAGCGAACCAACAGAGGGGAGGATCTGTGCATTTCACTCGAGTGTACATGTTGTGTGCGTAGTGTAGGGGCTTGCATAGAGTTGGAGCCAAGTCCCAATGCCAATACGATTTTCCTGGCAACTCAGTTCCATCAGTACACACAAGGTAGGCGAGGGGCAACCACGGGTGCATTGTGAGAGTCGCTCTCTCGCTCCAACATATTCCTACTACTACTCCCTTATTTTTCTACCCCCAACCAACTAACCAGCAATGAAGACGACGGTATAAATGTTGAGAGCAACACACGGACCCTCAGCATTTGTACACAAGCCACCCTGCAGTCAACAACAGTCTGCCTTCCCTTCAGTTTTTTTTAGTTACCTTATACCCCAGTACTACAAACTAACTATTGTGGGCAATACGAGAAAACACATTTGACTGAAACCATCCTAATGAAGAAACGAATATTTTTTTCCTCCTCCTAGTCATCGTACTATATCATCATCATCATAACTATTAACTCACTAGTTCAAATCCTGCCTGTGCAAAGAATATTTTAAAAAAAGGGACAGTTTTGTTTGTGGTGCTGAACAACTGAGTGGGTAGTCATGCCGCGGTGTCTGATGGCCAAGAAGTGGAAAGTGATAGCATACGAGAAGGAGAAAGAGCGTGAGCTGCAGGAATCCCGTGAAGCTCAAACTCGGGAACATGAGTTAAGGAGCTCACCCAAACTCAAAGTGGCCACACACTACAAGTTGAACTCAGTGTCCAGTGGGAAAGGCTTGCATCCCGCAACAGGTCAAGGGGTGGGCAATCCTTGGGGTCCTTCTAGTCCCACTGAAGGGGCCACTGCTCCTTCACCTCCTCCGTCTTGGCTGCCCACACCTACTGCAGGCAAAGTCACCGTTTGTTTCAATGGTATGTTCAATCATTCATCAGCTAACTAGTTCCTTGTATAGACTGTCCGGAAAAAGGAGGTAAATTTTTCCTGTCCTGTGTGTGATAAATTTGTGTAGTAGGATAGGATAAAATTTACCTCCTTTTTGCGGACAAGGTATATGTAAAACAGCTTTGGTCTATAGACAGGGAGTAGGTTTCTACAAAATTGATGACTAGCTACTAATTAAAATGAGACCATGATGGCATTTATGATGGCAAGGAAAAGTGCACATGTCTGCATTTATTGTGGAGAAACAACAAGTTAGTTAGATATAGTACGGAGGACGGACGGACGGACGGAGAGATCGTCTCTGTGTGTCCTGGTATGTGTGCTATATATGTAGAGGGAAGTGATGAGTTGGCAACAGTTTGAGATCAAAGGGAAAAGCGGTGATTAAACGACGGTTATTATTTCGGGTAATTACCTCAAGTTTTTGAAAACCACAAGTATGCAAGTCCCGCTTTGAGCGTGTTGGGAATTTTCTCTACTAATTACTTGACTCGAGGGAGAAAGTTTTGAGAAATAGAGAGCATTTTAGTGTCAACAAGAAGATTTATTAGTTTGCATATTAAAGGGACATAATAATGGGCAAAGGTATAGACTGGGAGGGTGGGAGGAAGCAAAAGGAAGGTGGATTTTTTCCCAACAAGCTAGGGCCGGGTGCTGGTGCTCTGGTTATTTAGTTATAGTTGGGAAGGTAGCATCGATATGCCAAATTGTGCAGACTCTATGGAATGGGAAAAGTTTGCTCATAATATATGTGCTCATGGGGCAGTTAGAGTATGTAATAGCTTAGAGAATCACATCACATATGAGTGCGCTTGGATGGTGAGGAAGAAAAGTTTAAAAACAACAATAATTTAGTGTCACACTCTGAGCTCAAGTAGTTTGTGAAGCACCTGGAGATGCTAGAAAAATGGAACCAGGAATTTTACTTTTTGTCAACTGTTGTGATATACGGTATTTGTAGTCTTGTCACCCAGGCTGATGAAAAGAGCAAAATTTTCATGATTCATGAGAGTCACCTTGAAAACTTTTGCTCCTCTCTCTAATTTAACATTCCAATAGTTAGTGTGCTGGTAACGATGAGCTCACGTAGTGAACAACATTTTTACGACACGAGTTCAAGTAGCGGCCACTAAATAAGATGGGAAATTTTTAGTGAGCATCAATATGTACATAAAAGTGAGTTTCCCATGCCTAGTAATGCTCGGGAAGTGTTCCAGTACATACCACTAATCACGGAGCTAACGAACTGAAAACTATAGTTCCCACTCATCTGGTCCTAATAAATCCCTAATTTCATTTCATATTCTCTGGTATAGATTATGACCACATAAATGCATTAAACTGTCAGGCTAATGAGCAATTTTAGAGGTTCCCATTGTTTCACTTACTTTTAACTTTCCCTCCAGTCCATTCTCAAGTGAAAAGCCCATGTTCTGTATCCATTAGGAGTGGAGAGCATGGTTGAATAAAAAGTTGTACACTTTCCACTTTCCATGATTAGTCTAATTCGTTTCAGAAATATTATTAGCAGACGTCTTTGAAAAGCCATTAATTCTGGGAGCCATAATGAACTATGCATGTACACACTGTTGCTAGTTTCCTATAAACTTTACTCAAACAATGAAATGTGTACAAGTGCTCCCTCCATCCTTATTCTTACACTTTCTTACTCACTTACCCACTTACTTATACTTACTAACCACTATAACTAACTGACTATACACGCATACAGTCTATTCTTGGCTCTGCAATGTGTTGCATCTGAAGGAAAGCTCCAGTGGTGGTTGGTAGTAGTTAGTTCTCCCATATTTAGTGTGTGTGTGTGTGCTGGACACATTTGCAAAATGATGAGCTTAATAGATAGCACTGTGGATACACCAAAGTCTTGCAGTGATAATAGTAGTTATCACCCTTGGAGTCAGTTTGCTGTCCAAACTTCAACAGAGGGCGGAATTTAGAATTCTGTTTAAAAAATTCACTGCTCCCACATATTCTACATTGTTTTAGTCAAATTTTAGCAATATGCAGTAAAAAATATTGCATAGAAAGTCCATGGTTGAGAATTCCATATCTACTTGGTAAAAAGATTGAATACTTGAGAAGATTGAACTGAAAATTCCCGATGTCTGGACCAACGATACAGTAAAAGTTGGTTGCCTACGTCCGTAACAGTAGCAAATGACTGTAAGTACGCAAGTGGTACTGGGTGTTACAAGGAATTTGCTATTCCAGGAGCGTCTAATAAAAATCGAGTGTAGTCCTATATGTAGTGAAAGTAAATAGAAGGTTATATATCAGAGTGTACACACACACATTAGGCAGTACTACTGACTGGCGACTATATAGACAATATATAGAGTAGGGTAATGGCATTGGGGTTCTGTGTGCTTCCCACTCATGGCACGATTCCAAAAGAGAGCCGTCATGGAGAAAGCTCCCAACTTTTGATTTACAGTGGAAACTGTGTAAAAACGGCAACTCCAAAGCCCCAGTCCAAAATAACCCCATACTGTGAGCAAAGGAAGGAGGAGATAACAACCCAAAAAGTCTTGAGTTATTAGTTGAAGTTTCTTTCCAAGACAGGTGGCAAACCTATCCAACAGTTGGTTCATTCTCGCTCTTTTCTCTTCTCCCGCACTCCCCACTCACAGACACAATCACAATATATAATATAGAATATAATTCCATACTCTGCTCACTTTCTCTGTCTCAAATGTGCCCGTGATAAGGGGCTCTCAGTGAAAAGACCACTTCACCACCATGTACTACCACTATAGCAACCATTTAAGAAATATTCTACCAACTTTGTTAAAACTTTCATGGGTTGACAGCCACTGCTATTTTATCCGACAGTTCACTTGTCTGCTTTCACTAAATATCTTGTACTCGCCCTCTTGACATGTGATGATAGAGCCCACAGATAGAGCTCAAAGAATACCAACAGTTAGTCAGTCTTACTGTAACAGACGTACAAACTTGCTTATAAATACTTGGGCATTATTAGTGTATCGGACATGTTATTCCTGTTTTCCCTGAACGGAGGACAATCATTAAAAGTGGACATATTCCACGATCCACAACTGCGTGCCAGTGGAGAGAGACTCCAGAAGACTGGAGAGTGATGGAGCAATAAAAGTGATGACTATGAGAGAGAGAGAGAGAGAGAGAAGAATGACTTTGGCCAAAGTTAGAGGAGGCACCTAATTGAGTCACACTTGGTTCCATGGTCATTCCCTATGAGGACAGTAATAGGCTGACTGAGAGGAACATTACGATCCTGATCCTCTCACTAAAAATAAATGGTTACTACTTAATTAAAAAAAGAGGGACGTTGAGTCTTCATAGTTCAAAGTACTGCACAGGCTCTACCCTAGTTAGTTAGCTAGTCACTAGTAAGCTTCAGTTTGTTGGCTAGCTCATAGTTAGTAAGTTAGGTCTGTTTCAAAATAGCATCTCAGCATATAAATTAGAGTATGCATGTATTTTTAGTGAAAGACCTCCATTAGTTTCTGATATTTATTTGCATCCTTTCACCTAAATTCATCACTCTACGAATGAATCTTCTACATATATTTGTTCACTAGTTGAAATGAGCGTTCAAAAAGCATCATTGGGCAGGTGAATTAAAAACATAATTCGTTTTAAACGCTCCTGTATTTAAACACTACTTAATGAATGCTAATACCAAAGGTGGGTCTACCCCATATTTTACGGTAACTTGGACCCTTGCTTACAAAGCGGCTACCACGAGACTGTGAGAGTCTCCTTGTCTCCCATCACAAAATTAATTGCATCTCCAACCCATCCATTGTTAAAGCCCTAACTAACTAACTAACTAACTAAGAATGAGTTCACACAAAACTCTGCCATGAATGAATGAGATAGATTTTGTGCCCACTTCTACAGTTGCGAACTTGGCTATTTCTCATCCCATCATCATGATGATGATCATGTGCTGTCCACCTCTTCATTAATTTTTTTTGGCTGTGTTTGCAGGGTACTTGCAAGACTCACCTCCTCGCACCAACAACAACTCTCCATCTCATGAAGACGCTAATCACGTGACCTCCATGGACGTGACCATAACGACAGCCAGTCCACTGCGAACCACGCCAGTTTCCACGAGAGCTCGGATGGAAGCCCGATGTCATCGCATGGGTTGTCTACCTCCACCTAAAAAACGAGAACTCTATCGACCCTACTGTCTGCCCGAGTCCATTGTGGCCGTTCAACAAGAAAAGAAGCGGCTACAACACGTGTGCTGCTCGCTATTCGAACGTCGCCCTGAAGACCTAAGCACCGCTCACGCTATTCTGGACTTGAGCACTTCCTCTCCACTCCATCCATTGCCACCAGTGCCACCCACGAACACACCTACAAAAGTGACCAACGAGGATCCAGTACAAGGAACCACTGTGGTCGTTACACATCCCCCCGGTCCAACAGCCGGGACTCACGTGACAACAACTACCACCACCATTTTAAAATGTCCTACAATCACGGTGAGCCTGCCACCACCGATGACCCTGTCTTGCCCATCTTACAACAGTGACGACTCATCATCTCCACAGACCCAAGGGGGTGGAACGCCATTATCTGCTCTGAACACAAACACTCCAACAGTGATTACGCCTACTCCCAACAGGGGTCCTAAATCACGTGGTCGACAAAAGAATAAGAACAGCTCTGGGCCCAGTGAGACTGCTCGAAATCGACGTGCAACATCTACAACTAGCAGCACGTCTCCTTCTCCTGGGAAAACTATAGCTTACACGTACGAAGCATTTTTTGTCAGTGATGGAAGGTCCAAGAAGAAACTGGCCGATGCAGCTGCTGCCAATACTAATCATAACAATAGTAACACCACGCCTGTGTCAGCCATGCCATCCCCAGGATCCTCTTGTTCCTCTGGTTCACCCAAGGAGAACATGTCCGGTGGTCAGTACAGTGATGCGGAGTCTTCAATTGACGGCGAGTCAGCAGGAGCAACCAACAAGACGAGATACACGTGTTCCGAGTGTGGGAAGAACTATGCAACATCCAGCAATCTCTCCAGGCACAAACAGACCCACAGAAGTCTCGATTCTCAGGCTGCCAAGCGATGTCCTACCTGTGGCAAAGCCTATGTTAGTATGCCTGCTTTGTCCATGCATATTCTCACTCATAACCTGCATCATAAATGCGACGTCTGTGGGAAGGCATTTTCAAGACCATGGCTTCTCCAGGGTCACATGCGGTCACACACTGGAGAAAAACCATACGGATGTGCTCATTGTGGGAAAGCATTTGCAGACCGATCTAATCTCCGAGCACACATGCAAACTCACTCGGCAGCAAAAAACTACACATGCAAGCGGTGCAGTAAGTCGTTTGCACTAAAGTCCTACTTGAACAAGCACTATGATTCGGCGTGTTTTAAGGATTGCACGGGGTCGGCAAGTGATGGTGACAATGATGAATGTAGCAATCACAGTCTCATGTTAAAAATGAGTGGGGATGAGGAAGACATGGCCGAAGAGATGGACATGACAAGGAATTCAACGGTGCCCGAAGCGGAAGTGGAAGTCATTGTGGGAGACTGTGGTCCCATGTCGGTGAAAAGTTGAAAACCGAATCATATATGAAAAAAAAAGAATTATTATTGCGACCCAGGTCCAAAACTATAGTCAGTCAGCCAGTCTGGTCGTCATGTAATTGGAACGTTTTGTGGTACCACATGGAACTGCACATTTTTCGTACACACAACTCAACAAAGAAAGATTCTATACAACAACGGACCAGTCAGTCAGTCAGTACACAGCAGGAGAAAAACTTTGGCCAGTATCATTACTTTCTTCTTTCTTTGCAAGGGGATTCAGTGAACCCGTCACACACAAGATGATGCCTAAACTACTGGCAAAGAAGAATTCGTCTAGAAGAAAAGCCTCTCTAGTCAGTCAAAGGATAAAGTCACATAGCGTATAAGGAGCAACAGTGCCTCCATGCCTTTTTTTCTGAGCACCAGAGAAAACTACGGAAATCCTACTTTTTTCCACAGTCTGTAGTCAGTCAGTCATAGCGGAGCAACGAAAAGTAAAAGCAAGCAATAAAAAAAAAGTCCTCCTTCCCGTATTCCTATCGTCTCTTCCAGTTCACACGACTCGGCTCGTTGATGGGAGCGGCTGGAGCGGAATTTTTGAGGTGATTTACTATGCTAACTAACAATAAGGTATCCATATTGGGTGGCGGAGTTGTTCATTGTAATATAGCTCATACATATCCAGCTTCAGAATAAGTTCAATAAGAATCCCAAAAAATATTAGATCTCCAAACGGCCGCTAACTGTCACAGCAATCTATTGTTTACAGAGATCTTAGTATAGCTGTGTCGCCGAAATCAATACCATTAATTTTGCCATTCTCATGTTCAACAAGAGAAATCAGATATGTATTCTCAATTTACAAAATTCGTCCCTCATGGCCTTTAACTTGAGCGTTGGAAACTAATATTTTCAGGGATTGTTGTAAGAACTCTCCAAATCATTTTGAACTATATTTGTCATTTCAAAACTCCGCCACCCACCTACAACGCCGCATTGTAAGTTGTAGTACGTCTCAAGTAGTTAGAAGCAACAGTACCAAGTCATGTACAGTTAGTTACTACTAACTAGCTATAGTTACCCACAAGTAGTGGCACCAGTATGAGAATACCAGAAGCATTCTTCACACTGTTGCTACTATCATCAAAAATATTATATAGCAATATTAAGTTATCGTGAATAACAAACTAACTAAAGAATAGAACAGTTACAGCGCGCTCTGCTAGTCCGTGCATAATTATATATTATGCTTTGGCTCCACAATTAAAAATGGTAGACCCACTTGAAAAACTTGGAAAGGAACCAGGGAACTTTAACTTGTTGTTTATCATTAGTTTTCTTCCCTGCGCCTCGTAAGATACACGGGTGAGCTAGTGAGTGTGGAGAACAAGTTAAAAGTATTAACTGTGTGGAACAACAAGTCGGTATTACATGATCAGACCTGTGTAGAAAGAAAGGAGGGAGCTGTGAGTATAGTTTTGAGTGAAGACATAACTTGATGGTTGTTATTTGGAGAGGAAAACTTTTTCCCTTGACGGTCAGAAGGGAATTTATACAGAGTGAGTGCGTTCCGTTGGTACGTTCTATTCTTGTGCACACCTGCTCAAAAATCTTTTGAATGAGAAAACTTTTCCTTCCACTTGACTTTCTTTTTCGTTAGCTCTTTTGATCTGGGATTCATGAATTCTCTTCTGTCCTCCTGCCTTGCTTTTCTTTCAGATTTCAATCTTTCTTACTTTCCTTCCTCTCCTGTCTTATACCGATCCATAGTGAAATCCCACCACACACTAGAAGTCCCTATCATCTAACCAGTTGCTCTCTTGGCGCAACTTGTTCCCAACTATCTATGTATATACAAGATTCTCATCTCACTGAAACTGAGCATGGTATATGGGAAATGAGTGTGTGTGTGTGCAATGAAAGTTGCTCCATCCCCTCTCATTCACGGCCACAAACTGAAGGGATTCTCTTTTTCCAAATAAAAGGATTAGTTAGCACTGACTGTGTGTAATACTACTTGTCTATATACACTATCTATTATCAATGTACAAAGTCGTATTATTGCGTCTGGTGGACATGGGCGCGTCTAGTTAGACATTCAACCTGGAGTCAGAGTGAAAGTCAAGTGAAAGCCAATAGAATGTTGGCAATGTACACAATGTAAGCTGCTACTACCACTTAGGGCAGCTCTTGGCTGCCACAGTCAGAGAGAAGAAAGAAAAGAGAGGGGAACTAGACTTTGGCAACTGCAACGTTGCTAATCTCATTTGAATCAAGCGGACTCAGCAAAAATCCCATAAGAGATGATAAAGTGCCTCTTCTTTTTATTGTGCTCGTCTTGAGCTCCTTCTCCATTCACAAGAGCTGTAGCCATCCACTGTAGACTATATGTACATATATGCACAGGCAGAGGGTTGCTCACCAGTCGGTTCCGTTTCCTAAGTCCATCTCTGAAAGTGAAAGAACCACCACATTCCATATACAGACTATCTATAGATCCCATCTACTCAGTCAGTCTCTAGTATCTATTGGGAGCATTCTATTGTTTCCACCAAACTCCTTCCATCTAATGTCCTTTTTTCAGTCAGTTCAATGAGTGCAATAAGAGTTCAAGTCAAACTTTCCATATTCACGGGACAAGATTCCTTTAGCAAATTTATGAACACCAGATAGTTGCAAAAATTTAATGAGTGTCTTAAAATCCAATAGAGCAATATTCTATAGCTAAACCATAAAACAAAGTTCAAATAATGAATCAATAAAGAGAAAATTTAGCACTGTATTTCTCACTCTATATTCAAGTCGTACTTGACAATTTAGTTGTCCTTATTTGTTTGTTTGCCGTGAAGCAGACAGAAAGCCATTTCATGCAATGATAAATGACCATCTGGATTCAAAATGTCACATAGATAATAAAAAGTGTACGAGAATTTGTGAGTCAACTGGCACTCTTGTATTAAAAAATATTGTTTCAATGGGACACATGGGCATTTGACTGGGCGAAGCCTTAGAATGCAACAGTTAGAGCAAAGGAGTAATAGTGCCTCACTCACTCACTGAGTGAGTGAATGAAGCCAAAGAAATAAAAGACTATAGGAAGGGGAGAAAAAAATGGGAACCCAAGCAAATATTTTGTATGTGTAAGTATGTTGCACCAGACGACTGTTGGCATTACTAGTACTAGCTGACTATATAGCTATGAAAGTGAACTGGATCAGTGAGCACATAGTCGTCTATTTGGAGTGGTGCAGAGGAAAGCACATCATGTTTATTTCTGGCATTAAGGGAATTATCAACGAGGAACACATGGAGAGCAGTTAGAGTAAATAGCCTTCTATACAAGCCATTTTGCCAACTGGTTGCTGCTCTGCTCCTACATACTCAAAGCTAGTCTGATATACTAAATAACTCCCATAATGTCCCTAGTTTGTAACTAGTAACTAACTACAAACATGATTGTACACAACTAAAAGAAACCATGGCTAAGGTCTCTCTGTCAGTGCAGGGAGAGCAAACATGGATAGCTTCATAAAAGGGAAGACTTACAACTTGTTGTTCCAGGAATCATCATAATAATCATAATAGCTGCTTCTGATGCTCCTCTTTACTTTTGCACGCGTCCAAAAGTACAACTAACTCACTACACATACATGCCTGCACACATGGAGCACAGTCATTCCACTAATGACCATATTAGAGAGTAAGTCACATCTCATTTGCTTACTTTTATAGGTACACACACACACATACAGTTGGAAAGTGACTAACTAAGCCAAGGGGAACTAACTTGTTGGTACACATTTACTTATGGTTGAGAGTTGAGAAACAACGTGCATGGATTATTTATTAAGGATTTAGCTATATAGATAGTATGTAAGGCAGTGATGTCGGTGTCATCCCGAATTTCATAAATATTCCCTTTTATTGGGAGCCCGGAAAGTTGAGCAGATAAATCAAGTAAAAATGAGCAGAGTCTCCAAATGACGGCACGTACTATCCTATTATAGGGAACATGAATAAAAAGCAAACAGGTCACACAGGAAAGCATTAAAGATTTTATGTTGAAACTTCCAGAAAGGACCTGTAGAGTACATAGTAGAAGCAGGAGCATAGAGCATATAGCAGTAGCTACGGGTTTTACTGACTCGGCACAAAAGATTCCAAGACATTCATTACTTCTATCCCCTCTCACTCACTCTCGTATACAATTATTACGATATTTTTTATTGCATTTAGTTAGTTAGTTAGTATATTATTAGACAAGGGCCCGGACAAAAATGTGTACATGAGAATAAAACATAAAACTTTCTCTTTCAACGTCCAACTGACTTGTTGTAAAAAAATTCCTGGAATCTGTTGAGCAGTTGTTGTAGTTTGCACATTTTTCCCATCTTTGTGTCAGCTAACTCCCTTTCAGATTTCACAGTTGAGTTCATCCCTTTTGATAGTACATACACACTATAGGCTCTTGTCTAGCTGTACTCAGTGTACTCACATTATTATTATAATGGCTCTAATTCCTTAGCTGTTGCTGCTGTGCATATGCCAAGTGTTGTATTCTTTTGGTTGCACCAAACAGAGACGACAGGCTCTGGGTGAGTGCTACACACTAGCTTTCTATGCATACAAAAGACACTGTTTTCTGAGAAAACTACAGTGGGGACAGGAGCAGCAGTAAGACATTATATGTACTATCTTGATGGCATGACAGTATTTGTTTGGCCATGCTCACACAAAAGATATCCATTTCGTCCGCTCACTCACTAATGCACTGACTGAGTGAGTATTATAATGAAGGGAGCCGAGTTGACATCGCGTGTCTGCCCATTCTCATCAGCCTCAACTTTCTAATTCTTTATACATTAGTTCTTGGTCTATGGCTATCTAACGGGCACAACCATATGTACATGCATGTTATAGCCCGCCAAAAAAAACGTATACTATAAGCTACTGCTGTGTGTACAGAAGAAGACAACAGCTGCTGATAGGAGAAAGAAAGCAACAGCAAACAGGCGCTGTCATTACAGCCCCCTTTTTTCTTGAACAGGAAGAAAAGATGGACAGGCATTCCGACAGACAGAAATATATTAGCTTTTAAGAGAACACGTCAACGCACTTTCTGTCCGCTACAATGAAAAACTTAGTTACATCCTTCTCGATACTGATCATGTAATTTTGTTGTGGAGCGTACAACTTTCAAGTGGCTAACTATATTTAACTAGCTAAGGTGAAAGTATTTATTGTATCGTTTCCCAAGTCAAGAGCGCCCATTTCCCCTGTATATTAGGTCCACTGGGAAAAAAACTAACTACACGAGAGTGTCCTCTAACTGTTCTAATGCTTAATTAGTTTTGGATAATAAATAGCAATACTATATACTGGTACGTACCTTTGCACACACTATGAGAATTCCAATAGCAATAATAATGATGTTGGTATCAAACTTTATGGTCTGTTTTCTTTGTACGTGTGTAGAGAATGTTGTACACGACAGTAATAATTCAAGTTGCCATACTTTCCATACATGTACAGTAATTGCATGAGGTTGAAAGGAACGGACGGTATATTTATTAATTAGCACACGTAGTTCATATTGAAAAGTCATGAGAAATAATTCTATACTGCAATAACTACTAGTATTATGAAGAAAGGATGCCTACACGGAATATTATATGCAACGAATACGAAAGAAACTAACTAACATGGAAGATTACTATATAGTTTTCTTCCCTTGTTCAAACTTGCCGATATAATTTATCATAAAAATGTCTTCTATAGTTGTAGCCACACGTATTATTAATGCATTATGATTACGTGCAGGCAATGTAGTCCAGTCACCCAGTATTACCAAAAATGAAAATGGCATTATTATCTGACATATAATATGTAGTGGGAGCAGTATTCCTTGAGTGCGTGTAACGTTTAACTAAAAATATTTAAACATACCCTTTCAGAGTCTGGAAATTATTAGCATTCTTCCATTATACACGTGGGGACTAGTTTATGATTAGTAGTTGTCATCGACAAATGAAATTAAATGCCTTGTCCATCAGTTGGTGGTCTGGTCATCCATGCACCAGCAGCTCACTTTGATAAATTAAAAATTTCATGAGCTCTTCTTCTCCTGTCTGGCCAGACCATTAGAATTTTAATTTCCAAAGTGGACTTTCACTCGCCGACCTGCCAACCATAAATCAAAATTTTAGTTCACTCTGGCTGGGTGCACGCTCCCTTTTCTTATCTTTATGTTCCAATTTGTGATTAGTCTCCCCAGAAAATGAATTCAAAGTCTGACACTTATGACTTGTGCAATTCAATTTTAGTAGTATATAACCATTTACCCCAGTCTGTTATTTATGAGTTGTTTGTGGGGAAAACACATGTGTTTCATAAATATATGTAGATAAATATATTTTTACCCTCTTTTATAATAGTATTATATTGTATATTATAGGTTTTATTGGGGCAACGAAGCAATAGATTGGTTATAGTAGTTGTGCGTTTTCCATCCATTTGAATGTAGTATGTTCATGCAGTATGTACTATTTGGCTTGGAAAGACAGGGAATTGACGTGAGACACAGGTTGATTGGATTGGGAAGTAAACCAGGGAGGGAGTTGTGATTTGACACTTTGATTATAGAGTAGCAAAGTAAGAGTATATAGTAATTTAATGTGTAGGTAGAGCTGGTCCTTTTGTCCTCATCTGGATCCCATTTCCATACAGTTATCATGAGTTATCGTCATGTTCTTTCTCTCTCTCTCTCTCTGGTTCTCTGGTTCTCTTATCTGGTCTCAATAAATTCATTGGGAGCCCATTACGAAGCCCATTGAAATGCGCTCCCGTGTGTTCACTACAGATGGGAGCTTCGTGTTAACAAGGGCAGTTAAATTATAGTTTCCCTCATTCCATTGACTACGCCTTGTTTTCACCCGCGCGTATTGTCAGATAGCACCTGAATTGTGTTGATTACGTGCGTATAAAAGCTCATTAGCCATTATAGGCCTCTGTCTCAATAAGAATAGGCAGGCATGTGCAGAGGATTTGAGTGAGTTTCCCATTTCCCTTTCACTGGCCAGTTAAGTGTTGATTTACTCTATGCCCAAAAATTAGATTTTATCTCTATTCTTGTAACTAGCTCACTAACTAAATGGTGTAGCAATAATAATACAATTTTCTATTCATTACCAGTTACCAGAGCTAATTTAATTACTTAAGCAATAATCAGGATAAATAGTGGTAACCTAACTAACTAACTGCAGCAACGAAAAAAATGCATTCCTAGTGACTCTTAATTTCACAAAGTTATATATGTGATGGCAGAATGTGCTCATCATGTGCGCTGCCTCACAGTATACTTGGTTCAAGGGTCTGGTTCCATACAACGAAGTCAAACTGTACATAAGCACTAATTGTAATAGCAATAATCAATGTGGCATTTATATTTATGTAATGCAAAACACTTTTGAACACTTAGGCACAGACAAGTTTAGAGACTAATGATAATGTAAAGCAATAGGAACGCATGTGCATTTTATATTTATAGTCAGTATTTTAGCTGCACGAGTACTATATCTTCCTTTGGGGGAAAAAGTCAGTCAGCCGAGTCAAATCTAGTCAAATATTTTTGTCATTTTCTGTGCATAAAAGTCAATACATGAGTATAGAGAATGTACAAGAGTGAGTTGGTCAGTCAGTGAGTTTCCAAAATTTGGGAAGGCATAATTCATTTGGGATCTTATTATGATTGAAGTACGCTAATGACTTTCTTACATTAGTAAAATATTTCTGTGGCCGAGTGAAATATTTATTCAGTTAGTTAATGAAATTGGGTCACAAATGAAATACGATATTTTAAAAGTTTTCAATTTCTTTTTCCATTTAGAGCGATTACGAACTCATAGAAACATTTTTAGCCGTGTGAGGTGGGACTTTGAAAATTGTCATTGTTTTTCAACTATGTATTTTTTGACATTGGGATATCTAAATACTACTGGTCGCTGTATGGTCCCTCATGCCTAATATTTTTAGAATGTTTCTGTGTATCCCAGTGTTGCCTGATATTGCTCATGTAAGATGTATGAATGATTTTCCAAGTGAATGCACTGGTTGCATTCATTTTTGTTGTTTTTCCTTTCCAAATGTTGGGAGCAACATGGCAGAACAACAGTAAATATTGCATTTGGAAGAACAGCAAGTCATAAAACAGTGGTGGAATAAATAAAGAGATTGTGTATGGTTGATAATAAAGAACAGTGTAGCAGGAGTATAGAAGTATGATCATGCAAGGATTCCATTGTTTTCAACACTGTGCAAAAGTGGTGCATTTGAATGAGTGGCGTGCAAGGTTAATGGAATTGATTTGATTGAGACTCAAGATTACATTTTTTATGAAAACTGGATCACGATTTACTTTTTTCGCTCACAAATGGCATCATTTCTTTTATTATTTGGGTGTATGCTATGCTGTCTTTAATAAATAGCTGGACGGACCAGCAGGCATTTAATCTACTATATGGTATGAGATTTGAAAAGCATGTCTCTATGTACTATGTAGTAGTAGTGTGTATACACAAGAAAGACCTGCCCACTTGATCTATCATTACCTAGGCATACTATAGTATATGAGTCCTTCTTGCACACGTTTTCACCCATTGGCATTGAGTTTTGTTGTGAGTAATAGCTTTCACAACGAAATGGATTTTTTTACCTAAAAAACACCAGTATGAGCTCTAGTTTAAATGTGATGTTGTTCAGTCACGAAAGCAACTTTCCCTTCACTTCTGGGTTTGATTACAAATTTCAGTTCAAAAATATTACTTTACTGTATCATAGAATAAATGGAGAAAGCAACAATTTTTTTACTCGCTAACCAACTAACTAACTGTATTTGTAAACCTGATGAAATATAGTGCTACTAAATGAGAGCTAGGTATGGATTCCTAAAGAACGTAGATTTTTAAAATGTGTACAGAGTGTTGCATATAGTCATTCCTATAGTCTTCTCTTTCCTAGTCTATACATAGAGTAGTTAATTCATAAGTTAACCTTACATACTTTAAGAGATACATAAGTAATGCAAAATCCATTACTTCATGAACACATTCCATTGATGGGAAGAGGATCTTCCTTTCTTCCTCTCTACAATATTCTCATTCTCTTCCTCTCTAACTTGTATCACTCTCTTCCATGATCTACAATATGTGTGGATGGATGGCATTTCCTCTTTCTCTCTCTCACACTAAATATCTATCTATTTCTTCCTCTTCTGTCACTTTTTTTCTCTTCAAACTTTCCTCTCATACCATTTCCCTGCTCGTATATTATATATTTAGCAAGTAAATCACTCAACTTTTCACTTCTCCATTCATTTCCTAATCATTCTCTCAGACTCCATCTCTTCTTTTTCGTGACTCCCACCAGACGGTCCATGCAACATATGTACCAAGTTCCAATTTCCAACTCACTCACCCACTAACTCTAGCTAACTAACTAACTCATCTTTCTTGTAAATGCCGCATATACCACCAGACCTGCTACATCTCTTTTTCAATATTTCCTCTCAAATGAATCATCACTTTATATATTAAAATTACTCAAGTTTCTACAACTAATCTCATCTGTCTCGACAACGAATCAAATTTTCCTCTTCATCAACTTTCCCAAAAACTTTTCAATCTCCTTTTCTCTTTCTCTCTCTCTCTCTCTCTGTCTCTCTGTCTCTCTGTCTCTCCATCTTCCTTCCTCTTCCTCTAGGTCTGTACAATGGTTGAGACAAGCGGATTCCTCCAAATTAATTATCATTACTCAGTCAACCTTTTCACTTGTAGCTTTTTCCTATACCTCATCCCATCCCATACCTACCAACTAGCCAACTCTCAGTCAGTCAGCCAGTCAGTAACCAACTAACTTAGCTAACTATATTTATGTATCCATATACTTAATTTTAAAGTAACCTAAGTCAACTAATAGGCATTGCTAGGCCTCAGTCAGTGCAATATACCAAAGAGTGACTCGATGTACAGTGTATTTTCTTGTACATAGTCCCATGTGGGCGCATTTGTAAACCTTACAGTTATAGATAGTTAGTTATATCATCGAGAGTCTTTGCTTTATTCTATGCCTTTTCTGTCTACATTGTTCCGCACCAGTATTAACTATAAGAGCGGCGCATATGCTACAAAAACACACTCATTTCATTTTGAGGAGTTCTTACTATATGTGCATGCCAACTAACTAACTAACTAACTAGCTGAACTCGAGTGTGTATATAGTCTTGGTACACAATTCGTCGCGATAAATCAGCCCCTGTTCATTCATGGTATAGTTATTATTCAAATTGCCTATGCTTTTGCGGGAACACAAAACACGCAAAAGTTATTACTATTTCCAAGTGATTTATGAATCGGTGTGGACACTCACTCTGTCTACAGCTAGTTGATGAGCAGAGAGTGTTTAAAATTAATTTACTTCTTGGATATGGAAAGCAGATAGAGGGACACATTTGGTAGCATGACAAGTGCACACGCTATCTGAACATTTCTCGGGCATATTATGTAAAAAAGGACCGGCTGTTCCATACTAGCCAATTTTCCCAGGGCAAGGCTATTTTCCTCCGTAAACTGTCAATCTATAGTTAGGACAAAATGTCCTTCCTTCCTTCCTAACTAACTAACTACCAAACTATTATGGAGCTACGTTGTGCACGTAATATACTATGGGAGAAAAGCAAATAGAGGACCACAAGTGTGCACTCACTAACTATGAAATTTAAGTGTAGTAGTATACAGTCATTGGAGTTGGTAGGAAGGAGCACATGCAGAATGCATGATGATGATGACGGATCCTGGCTCATTTAAAATTTACCAAACTGTTGAGCGAGCTCTAACTAACCAACTAAATTAATGAATGAATGAGTAGGGCCTACAAGTCTGCCAATTTACCTAAACCTACTAACTAACTAATGAAATCCTAATCCATGGTGTGGTAAAGGAAATTAAAGTGGCTTCCTAGTCCTTTGTTTGTGTAAATAATAAGGTGATGAGACCACCGTACACTTTGGTACGCTGTGGCTAACACACTCACTCGACTCGACTGACTCACTGGCACTGGCGGAGACCGTGTCTACATAGTCAGTCCTCCATTCCATCGTAAATAGTGTTCATATTTACTATTTATTATTCCACCAGCGCCCGTCCGTGTCACATAACCAGTCAATTATGAATGTCACATTTTCAGACCAGTCAGCCAAGCCACTCAATCTCCGAGTCCAAAATAATGAGTACACATCACCATGTCCCCACTCCCCATTCACATTATCCATCTTACCGACAACAATAGCTCACAATAGAGTAACAAGTTGCATGCATTACAATAACCTGCTGGCTGGGTCTGTCCAAAACCATCCCCAATATGAATACAAGTAAAAATCCCATCATCAGCTAGTGGTTTCCAATAGTTTTGTAAGTAAGCAAACTAAATACGTATTTACGTAAACTAAAAGTGGGTAGGTACATTTCGCTCTGTTTTAACTTTAATAGCTAACCAACCAACTATGAGTAAGTTTGTTAAAACATACGCATGTATTGATCAGTGGACAAACGGGTAGAATTTTGAATGTGTGCGCTCAATGCATTATTTTCATTCATTCACATCGACTGGTTCAAGTGCAAATAGGAATTTGAAAGTTTACTTTCTTTTCCTAAATGTGTTCACTTTTATTCACAAGTGTTTGCTCTGCAGAGACGGACTATTGTAGTTAGTTGCCAATTAAAGGGAGTGAATTATTTAGATGTAGTTTGAGCCACCTTCCTAACGTACTAACTAACTAACTAACTGTTAGTTATATCATTGTTCGTACATGCTTGAGTAGTACGTTTGGGCTCTCTGGAGGATTGAGAGAGCAACAGCATACTAGTTAGTTGGTTAGTGAGTTAGTTAGTCCGTAGTACGTAACGTGTAGAACGTAACGTAGTACGTAAACAAAGGGTTGGAGCTTTGTGCCACAACGATACATTTGTCTAGTGGTTTGGAGCCAAAAACAAATGACATGATTGTTGAGAGGGCCCAAGATTAATGTTGAGGTTAGGTTCCTTGCATCAGTAGTTTATGTATATTTAGTTAGATAGTTGGTGGGTTTAGTTGCTACGCACGTGAACAAGATGTAAGATATCCAACTTTTTGGATTATTAAGCATCTCCGTTTTTGGCAACAGATTCAGAGTTTAATTTTGGAGCCCCAAATGACTACAGACAGACTATATGGCTGTGTACCATGGCCAGAGAATCTGATTTAATCATGTATGACCCAGGTTTGTTCTTCCCTTGTCTTCGGTTTACCTTCCCAATGTAATGAAATGAAGGCATGTTTATGTATTCCTGTTGGGGAATCCACCACCACACACAAAAGGTTCAAAGTCTAATGTCTATACATGCTAGCCAAACCAATTCCATCTTATGTGTTCCCCCCAAAACTTACTCACTCACCAATGAATGTACATGATATAAATGTGTGTGTATCTATTATGTGTACGTACGTATACGTAATGTGCGTACATCATGGAGCACAGGGAAGGTTAAAAGAAGCCGTCAGCTTTCCACTTGATCTCAAAGTTTAGACACAACCCTAGAAATGTAATATGTATGCATGGGAAGTGGATGGGAAAGGCTCCGGCAATGTTGACCCATGTCTCATTCAGTATTCTACAGCTAATATTATCAGAGTACTTTGCTCACAGTTTATACAAGGCGCTAGTGATTTAAATTCCATGCTAGCCAGAGCCAGCCACCACAATAGATCAAATTAGTTTGTCTTTTCTTTGCTTATTTATTATTTCTATTCGTTTATTTGCGGTGAAATGGATTTGCATGGTTTAATTTGGATAGCCAGTCAATAGCTAATAGTTTGTTGTGTTCAAGTCATGAAGCCATTCCAATTCACAGGAATAAATAGTGATAAAATAATGATAGATCTTGTTGAGTAAGAAACTGTATGTACATAAATAATATGTAAGTGATAATGTATATAGAGAGGAGATGGTGTTGCGTGAGTGTTAACCCAGAGAGAGGGATTTGAAGAGCTAGACTCTTGACAAAGACTGAGTCTGTCATAAAAGATAATTTAGATGGATTAGAATGGTGAGGTGAAAGTAACTTTTACTTACAATGATTATTAGGTGACTTGCCAAGTCCCTAATTCAAACTTGAAACTATGCAGTGTATAGGTGAGAATGGGAGACGGACCGGTTCCTTTTATGTGAATAGGTTGAGACTGAGTGCTCCAACAAAGCACTTTCTCCCCTTTTTTCATTCAGCCCGTGACTCCGACTTCGTTCTCAGATATGATGCACATAATAATTATACTAACTAACCCTACCATAGAGTTCACATCCTACTTTTACTTACTTACAATTAGTTAGTTGGTTGGGGTGAGGGCCACGTTCTCGTTTCAAATTTCCAATCCAGAGAACACACAGAAAACGGAGACAAAGCAATAATAAATATTAATGGGAGAGCTCAATTTCTGTTGCCAACAACTTACAACGAAAGCAATACGTGGATACAGGAATAGATAGATTCCAAAGTTCACAGGTCCTTACCACAGCAAGTTACAGTTACACTCTCAGAGATTGGCTACCGTTTGTTTCTATTTGATTTCCAAAAACAGTAGACATTTCCTAGACATAGCATATTTGGCTAGCTAGCTAACTATATCCATCTACTGTACAAAGTAACTTGTATATGCGAAAGCAATAAGGTCGTCTCGTCATGTCTTCATTGGACTTGATCCAACGAATGTGTAACCAAAGCAATACTAGTGGTAAGTGAGTGGTCCTTGGACCTGTAGGTTAAGCAAACAGTTGAGAGCAATACTAACTCTATTGTTGTGTACATAAGATTATTTTTCAAAGATCTCACCACTCTAGTTAGTTTGTGAGCCAACGCGCACTCCAGAAATACTGCTCCTACTCTACGTTGAAACCATTTCATAATTTGGACACATACTAAGTTAGTTGTAGTGGAAACCAAAGCAATACATACGGAATGACTAGAAGAATATGGAAAAGTATACTACATAAGGTTTGAGTGTATTGGTAATATGTAGTAATTTACTTTGGTATGTAGGATTAAATAAGGTGAACCAAACAACTAAAGAACGATAGTGCTTCTGAATACAATGAGACCAGATTTATGAACTTGTGAATATGTGATCAACATGTACACATGGTGAGTTTGGTTCTCTAGATGTGAATTTTTTAAAGCACTCTACTGCACGTTGTATAATCTAGAAATATATGATTCTTAGGATGTAGTCTCTAATCTAATATTGTATTTGTTACATTGTTAAGAATGATTGGACTGTTTTTGTTTGCGCTGGTACTGTGACCCGAGAGTTGTGTGTGTACTTGTATCAGTTTTTACAAAACGAGTTCAAAAATTGTCAAAACAACGACTCAAACCAACGATTGCATGATGTATTTCACGAATTGACTGAAAAAATTATTTCTTGCAACAAAAAAAAACTATTAAAATATTAGAAAGTTGGAACTATTAGATATTTAGTTAGTAAGTTTTGTTAGTTAATTTAGTACAAAAGATGGAAAATATTAACAAAAAATGTTTTTTTGTGGAACTATATGTTACTTGCTAACTTATGATTGTAACAAAAGTACTATTGAATTAGCTAAAAGTTACTTACTTTATGTACATAATGCTATTTAAAATAATGTGTGTGTGTAAATCAATGCTAGATTTGATTGTACTTTTCATTGGCCATTTAATGAATGTTGTAATAGTACAAGGTAGAAATCAATAGAAAAGGTTTGCAGCTGTTATTAACGATACAAGGTCCACCTTTCACCACTCATAATTATAACAGCAAATTTCCCTCTAGCTACACCCAGACTACTTCTATGTATACTCAATTACAATGTATAGTTACAAACAACTATTGTCCACTAAATTGATTTAAATGATAATAATGTCAACTATTAGGTCCCGAACAAAACTGTGTTACAAATTTTAGCTTATCTGTAGAAGCTCTAGGTGGGCCAATTATATTTCATAGTGTGTACAAAATAATTTATGTACTTGCTACCAAGCATTCCCAAATTCAATTACCTGTACATACTAGAGTAGTTCATAATTTTGGTTGTCCATTGTGCTCTTTCCCAGTCAATCTCACCGTACTATAGGTAGCTACCATGTGTACATTCCTATGTATGTACATTCTCTAATCTCATGTCTCTATAAATATTCCATGTAATCACAACAGTTTGGTGCATTAAATTATACAAAAAGTATTACCCTCAATTCTACTCACTATCGTACACGTCACTCTATTTGTTAATTATTGTGCAAATTATTATTATTACTACCATCATTGTTATTGCTATATCCATCGGTTGTCATCCATCTACACGGCATACAGAGAAATAACTTACGAGAAATAATATACAAGAAATTTCCGCTTCATTATTCCATATATTAACTAACCAAGTGAGTAACTACACGATGATTCATTCGGCTGTACCTCATACTCTAGGGATCATTTACTGTAGTACTTGTTAGGAGCGACATGAGCATAGATGTACTAGTCATGTTATTCCGTTGTAATTAACAAGTCGCTCACACTTATAAAATACCGCTGCTTGTACTCTACCGTGATTATCGGCAATAAATGTGCGCCACTTAAAACAACATTGTGTTCGTGTTCCCAACTTTTTATTTATTCAGAAAGGGCAAAACATTTCTCATCTCACAATGTCATTCACATCTGTACCTGTAGATTCATTTATTTTGCAACTTTCCAGCTTTCCAGACACTTGTCCATTACGGCCAGGAAATTATATGCAAATTTTATGTCAAGTCTCCTTCTCATGTCTGAGAAATGGCAAAAGAATCCTTTCCACGACTTTTTCCATCTTTTGAAAAAAAAAATCTGTTGCATTCATAAATTCTTTTCCTGCAGTATACTATTATAATATCCTCTACTCGTTTTCCTTTTTACTTTATCAGCTTAAAAAGACATGCTTAACAGTTTCCATATAATTCTTTCCATAATATTGTTCCTTTGCATCCAGCTTTCATTAAAAGCGAAATTCATATCCCATTTGGCTGGAGTAGAAACAAAAAAATTGAAGACAAAATTGAAAGTTCCAGTGAGCCCACCTCAGCTACTTCTACAATCAAATGAGCCCAGAGAATTCAAAAGGTGGATTGCACATATATAATATATATTGTTTGCAAGAGACAGGACACAAGATTGGATGGATGGTCTTTGATTCGTGTGCCATGTCGTGCCACGGTCCACCCACATCCAGAGTAGAGTAGAATGAGAGATGGACTGGAAGTGCCGTTATAGGATGAGAGGAGCAAGTTCCGTTCTCACAGTGGAGCCACCAGGTCCATGGGAAAAAGAGAAAGTTTCTTCTGCCGGTGTCATAGACCAACACTATGGGTAGTTATATGAGAGACAGTAGTATTATTGACGGTCCAGATGTCATAATGGAATGAAGGCGGATAAATAATTAAATTTTCCATCTGTTGCATCCGTGCGTGTCCTGTGTTCCATCTCTGGCACAGTTTTCGTGTCCTCCTATCATTTATTGACAAAACTAACCAACTGGAGACTCTGCCCGCATTCTATAGTGGCTCCCTTTTCATCATTAATGATCTCTCGCTCTCGTGTCAGTTTCCCCATTCCATCATGTTCCAGCCATACACTCCTTTGTTTCTCTTCTCATCACATATGTATGCATGCTACTGATGCCACCACACAATCTCTGTGTAATATCCACTGTTCTTCTTTGAGGCCACTTTGATTTTTTGCCTCACAATTTTCTTACCTCTCCATGATCTAGTCCATAATTCACATGTCTTATGAAACTTGCAACGAATACAACATTAATTGTACAGAATGAAAAGTAAAAGTGTTTGAAAATAGTGTTCCCAGCATTTAATTTAGTTGCAACTCTTACGGTCCCACTGAAATCCACTATTTAAGCAATGGACTAACTAACTTGTAGCCATGAAAAATAAAAATTCAATTGATATTATGTAACGTTCATATCTTCTCATATTATGATGATTTTGCGTAACAGCACGTGGTTACATATTATATAATTCACCGAGGAGAAGTCAAAGTTTTTGAATGGTATCGAAAAATCAGATGGTTGTACTATGTAGTTAGTAGATTGAAAAAAATTTCCTCCGCCATGAGAAATTGTGATTCTGATGATGATGACAAGGGTTCTCCAAATAAATTGCTGAGTCACAAGCAACGAAAAAATGAGCCCGAATGAATGGTTTTGTGCCTGCCTGCATCCCATATCAAAATGGAGATCTAACTGCAGACTTCAACAAAGAAATAAAGATCACCTATACCTACTCATTTTTTGCCTATAGTCTAACTAAGCAAGCCTGCTTTCTCTATAAACATGTTTTCTACTGTATCCCAAGCACTTGTATACTTGGGAGCCTACATCGGAATTTCGAATACCATTCCTCAAACACATTCAATTTTTATAATCTGGCTACAAAATTATATCTTTTTCATATAAATATCTTTTAACTAGTATTAAGTATATTTTTTAGATTTATATTGTACAAAAAGTTCTTGAAGAAGGGGACAAAACAATATTTTTCAATATGATAAGTTCAATGCAAGAGGCTCACTTTTAAAACCTTTATTTACATACTAGAAAATGTCTTGCTGTCTGCTTATAAACGGAGGCATTTAATAAAGCCCAAAGAAATGATGATCATAGGGGAGACACTCGTTTTAAAAGGTTGTTATCCAAACCAGGAAATCCACTCATCATCAGGGTTGTTTTTTCACCCACCCTTCTCGCCTGAGATATTAGCATGAGCGAGCATAACTATATAGTAGCTCCCAACTCTGGATGCTAATAAATCTTTGAAGACTGTCACACTTGATTCCATCCCTCATTTGCACACACATCAAGCTGACAACGACTTTACACATTTTTCTCCATGAAGTGCCAAGAATAAAAAAAGGGAATGCCATTCACCAAAAAAATGTACGCTCTTAAATGATTATCTGTTTTCCTTTCAAATCATCCTGCAGAGTGAAGGAAAAGCAAAATTACGGGGCACTCAACCAACATTTTAATGACTTTTGTGGAACTAACCATGTTTGAGAATCTCACAGTGAGTGTAAAGTTTTGCAGGAGAAACTAAATAAATTATCGTACATCATGTTTTTATATCATGGACGCAACAAACGGGAAACAAATGTTGATCTTGTAAGATTTTTGGAGGAAGCGACCTGCTGCTTCCAATATTTGGGAACGCAGTTTGTTTTCAGTCGCACCACGTTTTCCCAATCCCCCCTCGTTTTTGCATACACCAAGTGTATACAGTCAATTCTTTCCAATCACTCAGGTCAAATTGAGCGAGACCGTGCCGAGAAATTGAATGGATTTGAATGCAGGGAAGCTCACTTTCTGGGAGATACATACAAATATATTGTAGTCGCTCGCGTGTCTACCTTCCCAAATAGTTTCCATCGAAAGATGAATGAAACATTATTTACCAAGAGACAAGGAGCCCGTTATTCACTATCTTCTGTGGAAAATCTATACAAGTTGTCCTTTTCTTCTAATTTTTTTACTCTTCCAAATTTTCTTCATTGTTTCCATCATATAAAATATTGCAGCTGTTTCAAATCTCTACTAGCATTTCTTTATCTTATTCAACGCTTAGTTAGTTAGCATGTGAGAAACAGTCATTTGGCGTATAGAATAATTTTAAAAAAAGAGGCAAAACACAAGACTTTTCTTACAGATTTAACGGAAAATCCGGACCAAATGCACGCAGTGAAACATTTTACTAACAGGATTGGATGAGACCTGACCAGCGGGAAGCCACAAATAAATAACAAAAGGATTGGGAAAGTTAGATTGGTGAGGGCAACGATTTCTGATGGTAAACTAGTGAAGAAAATTTCCTCACGTGATTGCTGCCTGTTGTTTCAAGAAAAAGAAAAATGTAGAAAAACCCAAAAACATAATACTACGCAAATCACTAAAAACATGTAAGAATTTTATTCATGAAACCTATAATACTGAATTTTATAGCTTGAAACGAAGTTCACCAGCTTCTGTCACTAAATATTGATTCATACTAGAGTAATTTTTTTACAAAACTGACTGCAAGAAAAGTGAATTTGCTCAAACTAACTCCCAAGCGAGTGTTCCCAAATTGAGCCGAATGACTTGACTGTGGTGTGTAATAAAAAGGACGGGCAATATTTCCAAACACTATTGCTAATGAATGACGCAGAGAGCATTTTATTTGTGCCAACAAGTACATCTAACTACAGGAGCAATGAGAATGGTGTAAAAGTGAAAAAGCTCTAGTTTTTGGGTGTGTTCTCCTTCCAGCAGATTTATTATCTACAGCAACTGCATTTAAGAAGCGAGTCTATGGGAGAAGGTATAAAATTATTAGTATGAATGAATGCTTTCCTCTCACTGAACACGTGTATATGATGAGGGTAATTTGATGGAAAAACATAGATCACGTACATGTAGTTTACTTTACCTTCTTACTTACATTGAGAGCGAAATGGGCTCGTTCACCACGAAAGAAAAAAAAATCCATCCATCCATCCATCCATTGAATCCTGGTTGGCTCTATGTCTTCAATTAGGCTAACAGGTTTATACCGAAATCATAATGGAGAGAGCTGACTCAAATCATACAAGGTACCAATCATAAAATGCATGTTGCGTCCACCTATGCCCATAAATGACGGGCAGTACATTTTGTTGGAATCCACGAGAAATTGAAACTATACGGACCAACTAGGAGATTACAGGTTGGTTGCCCACAACACAGCTAGTTACGTGTATGAATGAGTGCCCGTAGAAAAGCTTTTGAACGAACACAATGAACCTTTTAAATGGACTGATGTCATCTCCACGAAAACATGATTTCCCCTTTAGTTCATTCTCTGCGTAGTACACTTAACTCACATTGGCTGCATGGCTAACTAACTAAAAGCCTCAGTTTCTAACTCAACTCGTTCAATGTACGGTTTGGAGGCACGTTCACTCATAACACTTTTTGGACACAACATATCCTTTTAAAAACAAATACCGGATCCATGTCAGTTTACACTCTGTTCAAAGGGGAATTACATAGATAGCCACGATTGGGATTTAAAGTTTCTTTCACACACTTAAATTCTTGGACAGCATTAAACTTAGAAACTACGGCTAATTCAATGGAGAACAAAAAATAACTAACTAACTACAAACTATGGTTTCCATTCCAATAATGGGATTTGCACATGCTTGTTTCCACAGAATGCATTCACTATAGTTTTCCCACAGGACTATAGAGGGTTTTTTCTTCCTTTTTTGTGCATTTATTCAATATTTGATTGTACTTAGTGAGTTGGTTCGTAGTTTTTAGGGAGAAACTACCCATTGTACTTTATGCAATCAGAAGGTAATTAGATCAGAAAGTGTACAAAGTCCGAGACAACAAAGTGAGCAGGTGAGCATAAGTTGCATAAGGTAAGGTGAGCTCATAGTATATGAGGACGAGGAGGGAGGGAGAGAGAACATGCAGATTTTTTTGTGGCTCACAGTCAGTCAGTGAGTGAGTTGATCGTGTTCAATCATCCCATGCATTCATCAAGTTTCATGAGTCATTCATTAGTTGCTTTTCCCTCTGGAGTTGTGTTGAATGAGTGAGTTGAGCTCCTTGCCCGCATTCACTTGTTCTGTGTACACGATACTGCACTGCAAATGCAAACATTCCACAATAATGGAAGCAGCAATTGTTGCCCTCCTCTATGCTGTGTCCATGTGTTCTCATGAAAACCACTGTTGCTGGCTCTCAACTCAGTCAAACCAACCAACCAACTACAGAAAGCCAAGTCCTTATGTTGCAATTTAGTTAGTTAGTTCGTTTCCTATACGGATAAATTCCAAAGCCAAAGTTTTCTTGTACCAATTTAATTCTTGGATTGGGCTATACATGTGAGACCAATACACGATCCAAAAGTCCAATCGTATACACCTTTTGGGCCAATTATTGTTCTGTTTCCGTAACTGCAGAAACTCTCAAATTTATTTATCGTTCTTAACTATTTTGTAAGTTCCGTAGTAGTGAGGCAACATTTTAAATCAACTTACAATGAGATGCCGAAATTGGGTGGCGGAGTTGTACATTGTAATATAGCTCAAAAGAAGCTTGAGTACTTCAATAAGAACCCCAAAAAATATTAGATCCCCATACGGCCGCTAACTCTCACAGCATCAAAAATTGTATTTTTTTGCATGCATCTAAATACACGTGTCGCCAAAATCGAAAAAACGGTAAGGTTATTTTCCATAAGAAAAATTGAAAATTGATTCTCGATTTCCAAAATTTGTTTGATCAATCGTAGCATAAGTATACTTGAGCATGGGGAAGTAATATTTTAAGGGATTGTTGTAGGCACTCTCCAAGCCATTTTAAGCTATTCCTCATTTCCCAACTCCGCCACCCACCTAAAGCACCTCATTGTCAGCGCTAACATTTTACTACAGCAGTGCATTAGATGTACCAAAGTATCAACTAAATGCTAAGAATTTGAACAGTATAGAACCGTGCATAAATAATAAATTGAAATTGTAGCAACTTGTTAATAAGGAGCAACAGAGTGGTGTCACTCTAGTTTCGCGTTTAATTGAGCCACGTGGCCCAAAGAAATTTGAGACCCACTTTAAAAGGCGAATTCAAAGTTGCAGACAGAGGAGATTTGCCGGGGAGAAAGCAACAAGAGGATGAACTGTCACCTGTTTTGTGCCACGGGGAAACATGATATGTTTGTTCATATAGAATTCACAGGAAGGAAGAAATTGGACCATTGTTTTCATTGTGTTTTACTTACTTAGAGTTAAGATAGTAACTAACTAACTAAAGTTTCCTATATACATTCAGTAACTGGATCTGACTTGCTAAAAGTTTTCAATGAATTATATAGAAAAAGTCAACAGAAAGGCTTTACAGCAAAACGGAGGGCACGAGTTTATTCTCCGTCTGTGCCGACCGAATAACAACTGGTAGCAGATCTTATCTCCTTCTAGGGAAGTATATATAGTACACAGGCCCAGCTCATTTTATTATTGCAATGCACCCAACTATAATGTGTAAGGGAGAGGCAGTCAAGTTAGATTACATTGTGGTATCAATATTTCCCTATTAAGCATTGCTCAGTTATATATCTGCAGGGTGCATGCGATCCTTTTTTACACATAAGGCGATTATTTAGTTTGCCTTTTTGGGGTGGCAAATTTGGTTTTTGGACTGCTCAAAATTGTTTAGTGTAAACACACTGTTGGTTTTCATTAGTAAAATTTGATACGAACTGGAGGAAAAAGGATGCCTAATAATCCAAATACAATATAACAATTTTGAGGAAAATTCCAAAAGTACTGAAAATATATCAACTGTGTATTTCCTCACATTAACATAGGTGTTAATTGAAAAGTGGGCCAAAGTGTCCGAAATAACCTTCCAAAATATTTGGATGGGCCTATATTTTTCGTAGAAAATGAAATAATTTCGATGCATATGCTGTTCCCTATAGTTAGCAAACTAAAAGTATTTACAGTAGTTCTTGAATTGTCGACTTCTGGAGGCAGATTGGGGGTGGAAACTGTTTGGTGTAGCCCAGAAACTGTGAGGCACCTAGACATGGGAATAATAACACTGATGAGTGCGTTATCGTATTAGTTGGGCAGCACTACTCCCATCCTATCTTTTATTTTCGTACAACACAGTAATATTAATTGCTGTCGTCACTACTAAAAGGGATTGCTCAACCCTGTGTGAGAAATCAATAAACAGCAATCAAGAAATTTTGGGCCAGTAATAAAAGAAAATGGATTTCCTCTTTTTGTATGAGTGCACGTGTTTTTTTTTTCCCAGAAGCCAACTTCATGATCAGAATGGTAACTTATATCTTTGGAGAATAAATGAATAAAAGTTGTACCCACAACTGTTGTAATCTATTTTCATGATGAAATTCAAACGTGGTTAGCGTCTTCGTTTTTTTCAATAACATTTCCTTTCTCAATTGAAATGTATATGAGGAGGAAGAAGACGCCTGGACAGAGCCAAAAAACATGGGCAGAGCTTTCCTTTGTGTTTCACCAGCTCTTCTCATCGATGATATTAAAATCCCTTAAGGCTCTCCTCTTTTCTCCTTTCCTTTGTGCGTCTCAGTTCCCATCTCTGTATGACCTGGCTGGGCTAAACACTAAAATCAAATCCAATAGCTTCCAAAGAGAACGCTCAAAAAACCTCAAACTTACTTACATAGTTGAGTTCAAGCTTGGAATCCTACATTTGATCATTCTATAGATGTGTGTACAAAAAGGCAATGCATTTCCCATTTATCTTATGCTTTTTATAGATAAAGTGCGATAATGTTCATTGTTTTCAATATTTCAAGTCTTGGTAGTGCCATAATTGACTATCAGATTGCAAACAACTGAATTTAAATTCATATTTTAATGAAACTTTCCGTTTAAAACACATGGGATCAAAAAAAAGTTGAAAGAAAGTTACTCACAAAGCACAAAGTCAAACGGCCAAGTCCGCGGGGTCTGTGAATGGGATTCTTTGTGTGACTTGGACTTTTTCCAAAATAAGATTCTTGTGTAAAACTGGTCCGTTTGCATTTCAATAGTCTATTGAGACCAATGATGGTATTTGTGCCAAAAGAAAGAGGAAAAAAACATTCAAAACGGAAACACTGGGCAACTTGGCTTTGCACTCTACACTTTGTGAGCTTGGACCGGAACTCACTTAAATTTTGAATTTTTTATAGTTTAACTTAATAAATATAGAAAAGTTCATAAGTATCATGAATTTTTTTTTCACTTTCCCTGCAGTGATTGCATTGGCAATTAACATTAAATTCCAATGAGCATAAGTACATGCATGATAATGCTATTGCGGGATTTTTATTAGCGTGGTGAGTGAGTGAGCAAAAAATTGATTGCACAATTATAGACACAAGACTGGCCAAGGGAGTAGAGAGAGACGTTGCCTGGAGGATATAAATCATTTAAGAATTCATTGGATGTCAATCAGGAGCAAGATTTACGGGGGCTTACCAAGTATGTACGCTCATTTATTCTGGTTGAATTTGCATGGAGCTTATACAGATGAGTGGTGGTTCATAGAGTAGGTAGAAATGAGGAAAGTTAATTTGCGTGAGTGAGAGAGCTGAGTCTTCTCCGTTGAAATTAAACAGTGGAGATAAGTGGGTATAAAAAGTATTAATCTGGGGAACAAATATGATAGTTTCCAAATATTGTATTAATTTGAGGAGCAAGCAATAAATCATGGTTGGGAATGAAGCCAACTGAACCTTGAGAGAATAAAAAGAATGGGCTCCCAAAGACTATCTATTCACATTAGATTCAGGATCTCAGTAAATTGAGATGGAGCTCATTCAATATCTGCTTATCCAAGCACATTGTATTTCATTTGCATACCATTTGAACAGTCTCGAGATGTTCAAATCACAAACCAATATATCAAAAAATCATTGACTGCTCTGCTGATTGAGTCTTTTTTTTTCTTCTTCTCTCCTTTGGGTCTTATATATTACCATCCATCCATTCACCACGGCATTCACCATCACCACTGACTACCACCACACATTTTGGGGCCCTTTTTTTCGTCGTCAAGTATCTTTTTCTTCAGCTCATCCTTTAGTCACAGTTTCATCCACTCATTGTGGCCACAACCAAAAGAAAGGCTTTGTACCCTCCCCAAATTTATTTTGTGCACAGCGTGAGTTTAATCTCTCTCTTTCACAAGTTTACCAACTTAAGTCCTCAATCCGGGATATGATTGAATTTCTAATTTTTGCCCAGTTGACCTCAATTGCACAGCCATACGCACAAAATGAACAATCAGGATTCCAATTTTCTATGTTGCAAAGACAAAGCTTTGTATTTTGGAGACGACTGTGCCAATATTTAGTTGTTTTGTAGGATTGTAGCATTCTGAGCATACATTGTGTGCTTTATTATTCTCTGTATGTTCCACCCCAGGGAAAAATAGATTGGACTTAATTTCTAGCTAACGAACACACTATTGTTACATGGCAACAGAGAAGTTGTTGTAAACTTAAGACACAGATAGATGCACACAAAAGATAGGAAAATGCAGCAACAGTGCGAATGAGAGCCAAAAACTATAACTCTATATGGGAATTGAACAAGCAGCTTTGCTTCAGGGTTACAAGTAAAAGCGATAAACGTGCTCACCTTCACATGCTCTCAGCATACAAATGGGCAAATACTACCGAACTACTAAACTACTACACTAAAGTCTTTTCTTCACATGCTCTTTTTAGAGTTGTGAGCAGCCATACATTTTAGCCTCCAACTCCAACTGAGCCGAACACAAAATAACATCCATCTCTCGTCATGATCAATACCTCTACTAACTCCAGCAAGTGACTTAAGAATTATTTCTTCATTTCTGATGGCGTCAAAGTAAGGGAGAACAATTTGATTTTTTTTAATTTAAAAAGTATTTTATACATTAAATTTTTACACTAGGCTTTGCTACTTTATTTTAAAATCAAATTCCGCCGTCAGTTAAATCTGCGGCCCAACGTCTACTAGAATGCTCACTTTCTCTTTTCCATGGATTTAGAAGTTTTCGTGCACCCACAGATTGCCAACATGCAATCTACGTATTTACGTAAGGAAAAGATGAGGAACTTTACTAGTGGCTTCCAACCACTAGTAAAGTGCAAATATATATATCTATCTCGTATTATATATGCTCGGCATGTTGTTGCCTCAATTTTTACTTTCAAAAATGCTGCGGGTCATGAATAGGCCAAAAAATCATTGATTTCATATGTATAGAATTGGAAAATTAACTCGGAAAAACCGACAAGATCTATGAATGGGATCCTTATAGTGGCCGGAAAAGTATTAAACAAGAGTATTTATTAGCAACGGTAGTTACTTAATATTTTCAGCAATGTCAAGCCGATACATGGCCCGCATTGAAAATTAATGAAGAGTATGAACTATCCAAATAACTTAACGTCTACAGCACAGCAAAAATAGTACATCAAATTTCAAATATTAAACTTTTTAAAATCTTATTCTTAAAATTTGTTTAAACTACATAGTAATTCACATTTTAGAACATAAAGCATTAAACTCATAGTTAACTGTAACTTCTGAAACATGTGGTCTTTCATTATTGAGTGGTGGTTGAAACTTAAATGTCAAACAATATAGGTAAATCAAACAATAAACGACATAAAATGATAAATATTTCTACGTTTTGTATAAATTTGTACATGAACTTTAGCGGAACAAACATTTGATCCTGCGGGCCATGTATGGGCTTGACATTGCTGAAAATATTAAGTAACTACCGTTGCTAATAAATACTCTTGTTTAATACTTTTCCGGCCACTATAAGGATCCTATCCATAGACCTTGTTGGTTTTTCCCAGTTCATTTTTTATTTCAAGCTTTTAAAATCCAATAATTGTGAATGTAAATGGAAACTGGTGATATAATGTTCTAATATGACTTTTACAATGATATTTATATCATTATAATTAATATAATATTACACGCTCATCCTCTAAATAATTCTGACTAGATTGTTTTTTCAAAAAATGCCAAAACAATTCTTGTGGCGTCAAAGCATTTCATTTCATTACAATCCTGTTGTTATGTTTTCAGTTTCCATAGATCGTCCATTTGTCCAATTCAATTTGAAAAGTTAAAAAATTGTTACATTCTTGCAAAC